>PPYE01311191.1_pt1 | contig 58229 bp, 57 predicted proteins | sample 1559881 | NCBI WGS metagenome assembly PPYE01 (sample SAMN08240022, study PRJNA423297) | Human gut metagenome, whole genome shotgun sequencing project.
GCGTCTGCGAACATGGGGTTTAACTTGCTGCGCATCGGGGGGCTGATGAGGCTGGAGGTATCTGACTGCGAACAACGGGATTGTTTTCACCGGCTGCACATTATGTGTCTGCTGTGGCTTCTGGTATCCGACTGCGAACAACGGGGTTGTTTTCACCAGCTGCACATTATGAGTCTGCTGTGACTCTGGTATCCGACTGCGAACTACGGGGTTGTTTTCAATTGCTGCACATCAGGAGTCTGATGAGGCTTAAGGTATCTGACTGCGAACAAGGGGGTTGTTTTCAGCTGCTGCGCATCAGGAATCCGCTGAGGCTTAAGATATACGACTGCGAACAAGGATCGTACTGCATATGTGGGGCAGCATCAGAATTTAGAGGCTTCCGGGATGTAGCTGCGAATAACGGGATGATTTTATTCATACAGGTCTTCATGAGTCAGTTAAGTCACAAGTAAATCACCGGGAAGAGGGGAGGTGTTCAGCATATTATCACTTCAGGTAATTGCGGAAGCTCAGGGGATGACTGGTAAATATCGAAGGGGGAGGATATGTGAAAAAAAAAGAAGATGGGTTTTCAGGTCATGTAAAAGAAAAGGGGAGGGGGCTAGGCATATCAGCCATCTTTATTAAAAAAATACAAAAACCAGCCAGAAGCTGGTTTTTGGAGTGGTTAATAATTATTTTAGTTGAGGGAATTCAACAATAAAACCGGAGGCACCGACAACGCCAGATATTCCAGGGAATATAGGGACAACAACGTCATTTCCTACAGAACCTAAATCTATTTGAATTTCTTTCGTTTCACCTGGAGAAACAATGTTTCCAATAACACTAATTGGGAATGCTGAGTCACCCCTAACAGTAATTAAAGCTGTCTGAACGCCTTTTGCTAAGGAACCATCATTACGGCGTAACTGACTTGCTTTAAGAACAGCCAGAGGTTCACCTGAAGAAAGGTTTAACGGTTTGTTAACCGCAAGGGTATTAAGTTTATCAAGAACAATGAGATTCTTAGGATAATATGCAAAACGGATAGATTTTGATGACTCATTACCTGCATCATCTATAGCTTTAACTACAAGTGTGTATTTATCAGTTTTTTCATCAAGTGAAGGAAACAAACGAGGATAAAGTGGTGTGTATGAACCATCTGTGTTATGGGTAAATCCTAATTCTACATCATCTGATGCAGGGCCTCCTTGAAGAACCATTTGAGAAATCTTGGACTTACTTAAAGCATCAGATACATCTACTGAGATGTTTTCTAATCCATAGACTGTACTTTCTGATAACAGTGGTTTACCTTCATACGAAAAAGAAATTGAAGGAGGGGAGTTATCAATAACAAGAGATCTGAACGGCAACTGAGAACTGTTGTTAAAAGTATCAGTGGCCCTGAATGTTAAATCATACTTCCCTTCAGGTATAGCCGATAAATCAAATGCATAAGTATAGTCCTCTCCAGACATCGCAACTTTTGTGCCCGTCAGAAGAACCGTATTAGAAATTGTATCCAGTATCTCTACCTTAGAAAGCATCAAGACATCACGCCAATTGCCATTGCCGGGTTGTGTGACATAAACAAGGACAGACTTATTCTCTTCTTTGTAATCATACCCTGTGATCTTAGGTATTAAATCTGTATTCCAAATGCTACGAATCTCAAATTGATTTGATGTAAGTGTCTTATCTTGATTGCGAACTATAAAATAATGAGCTATGTAACCATTCCCTTTGTTTATTGCGTATGAAAAAGGACCTGTGCAAGAACTTTCTCCGGGCTCAATAGTACAAACTTCGTAGCCTTGTGTAATGTTATAAAATGACTGCACATAATCTCTAGGATCTACAAACACAGTTATACTTTGATATTCACCTGGCAAATCTATGTTTGTGAATTTCATTGTGCCAGCAGAAAAATCGCCAATTGTTGAAAAGTTTGCTGCGAAGGATTTTATTGATGGGGATTTCGGAGCGATTGAACTTAACTTAACATTATACGAAGCGTTACCACCACCGTACTGGTATCCATTGTGAATAGTAAATGATGTTCCAACTGGGGTGGATTGTTTTATATATACATAACTATTATCCTCAGTAAGCAAAGAACCGAAGGATAAACCAGCTTTGTTATAAGCCCTATAATTATGTTTGGGAATTTTGTACACAAGAGTGACAGGGTTAGTATTAACAGTCATCCCTGCTGTATATTTAATGTAGCCAGACGAAATGCCGGGAACAACACTAGTTGAAGAATTGGGGTCTGCAACTGCAAATAGCTCATATTCACCGGCAGAAGAATCAAATACAAATTTTTGGTCGGGGACTTGAGTAACATTTCCGGCTTTATCATAAAGAAATGCTCGAAAGCGAAACTCTACATCGGCATCCGACACTGGCATCCAGGTAGCTTTGGCTATCGTTCCTCCACCTTTAGTTATAGGGGCTGTAGCAGCTCTTGACCCTTCGTCGTAGGTCATTGTATAGCTGGATTGTGTTGATCCATCTGGTTTTATTATTTGAACAATAGCCTTATCAAAACCAGATAGATCATTGATATTCTTAATTGCAAGATTTATAGCAGACTCTTGACCTTGGCCAAGTTCCCAGCGAGGTCCCGTTACAACCATGTTGTACCCAGGAATCCATGGTACAGAGAAGTTATCAGACGTAGGGCCTACCGTATCTATTATAAAAGGATGAGATGTTGTTGAAACAACGGTAGATTTTGAGTCTAAAATCTCAGATTTTATGGTGTAACGACCATCACTGATAGGTGGAATAGTGACAGTCTTTCCGTAAAAGATATTTCCATTAGCGGAAGAAATCCTGTCATCAACAGAGATGATACTTGTTGTTGTGCTGTAAACAGCACTGTTATCAGCATCGCGAGTTACGGTTAAGCGGATTTGTTGATCCAAGCCACCAATGAGGAGAGCGTTAAAATTCCCATGTGGATTAAGATAGGGCGCACTTTCGGGGACACTTTTTTGCGCCCCATTGATATCTGTAAAGGTGTACTCGTATACCCGGGCCTGGGCGTTGGAAAACATGCTCGTGGCTATTGAGAGACTCAAAGCTAAAGCAGAATGATGTAAGAATAGTGAAAAGCGCATAGGAAACCTTTTTATGTGAGAAGCCACGAAAGTTACTTTTCAAAGACACTCATAGGTCTATACGAGAATAGTATCATGTGAAATTTTTGGGTTTCCGACATAAGAGAGCAAAAGAAAGAAATGTCACCATCTTTTGATAGTGACATTTTCACTCCGAGGTTCAGCTGAGTTGGGAAAGGATACTTTCTGCAACAGCAATCTGCTTAGTTGAAAGATGACGACCACTTTGAATCGTAAGCGTAAGGCTTTTAAGGAAGGGGTTTTTGTTGCTTGAAGACATGATTTGTCTCTCAAGGGCTGATAAATTTTTTCCTTGACTCTCACGCCAGTGTCGTGAAGAAACAATCTTTTTAGCAGCTAGATAATTCTTTTTAAAAAGCATTTGAAGCGTGAAACACTCTTTTATTAAGGTACCTTGTTTGCCCGTACCTTTACACGAGGTACATTTTCCTAAAGAATTTGCATAACTGATACGATGACGACCTGACCCTTTACAATATGAGCAGATAAAATTTTTTTCATACCGAGCAGTGCCGTTGAATTCATTAATATTGAAAACAAGCTTATTATCAATTAACTGACCGTCAACTGAATACCAACTTTCATTCGAATGTGTCATGGATAGGCCCCACCATCGCGTTATGTATGACACAATTAAATCAAATGAAAAAGGCTTGTACATACCCTATTTTAAAAATACAAAAAGAGCGAATAAGGAGTTAATTTATAGACATCAAAAACATTCACTAATAACAGCGGAATTGATTTTATTCAGTGTCTATAACGATAGGAAGGTATTTTTAGGTTAAGTTACAATAAAATAAGGAGCTGTAAAATAGCCCCTTACTTTAAAGACGAATAGGTTCAAAGAAGTAGTTAATCCTCTTCCGGATTAGCCTCCGGAAAATTATTCATTGCTACCGGGGGAACCAATACTGCAACAGGTGCTCCATTTTCTGGAAAAGGGGGGATTCCCTGCATCTCGTTGATTTTACTATCAGACATAGCCCAATCCTCTATCATTTAAATTATCTCGTTGTTTAAATTCAAACTGCGGAATCTAAATTCAATAGCGAAAATTCGTTTTCCTGACTTTCTGAAGCGGGCTCCTCCATAGGATCATTAGCTGGCAGCGCATTAGAGTTTACCTCTGATGTTACTGATGGGTCAGAACTAGAAAGTTTTCCCTTTGTTGTTTTACGCTCGAGCTTAGCTTCATGGCCACGAATAGAGTCATCTGAGTTAAATATAAGTTCAATTAGATGTCTGTCAACTTCAATATTTATTTTTTCGTTGGGTCCAATCTGATTGAGATCAAACGAAGAGGGCAGGGAGGCTCGTAATCTGTTGCAAACCTCTTTAGTACTGGCTGCGAGATTTTGTGCCAGTTTACGAGGAATTGGTTGCACTCCCAGTGAAGATTTAGTGACCCTGACAGCCTTAGGACTACCATGAGACTTAATTATTTCGGCAACATTCAGAGGAAGGGTATCACTCCCGGTGGAATTATTAATAACCTTTATCTTGGCGTTTAGGTCGGCCCGAATTTTATCAAGAGCTTCCTTTTCACCAAGATCACGAATTAATTCAAGACAGAGTGTGTACGAAATCACATCCTGACTGATCAACGTCTTTAATTCGTCATCGATGGTTGCAAGAGAAATGATTTGGCGAACTGCCATTTCAGAAATGTTTTCCCGTTGTGCAACCTGCTCAACAGACATCCCGGCATCATTTACCAGTCTGCTATAGGCAATGCCGCGACCTACGGGGCAAAGGGGGAGAGATTTCGCCCCATCCAGAGAATGCCATTCTTGTTCTATCTCGTCCCCCTGGAACTCACGCAATCTAACTAGGATGGGCAGACCTGATTCTTGTTGAGCCAAAAGCGCAGCTCTTGTACGACAGTTCCCCTGTCGAACAAGTGGTTTCCCGTCAACAATAACGACAGTTATAGGGTCAATGTCTGCCCCATTCAGAAATGCTTTTTTAAGATTCTGAATATGCTCGGCAGGTTTAGGTAATTTGTAGTATGCCTCACCCAAGCCCATCTCACGGCAGTTCCAGTTTGGAACTAACACTAATGCCCTTGGGTCGATCATAAACGGTTGGCCATTAACCGCTTTGTGGCAAATGTCAGGATTTGCGTCACTAAATTCCCGCAAATTTTTGACTAGCCTCCCGTTCCGCTCTGTAGAGATAAAAAAGTCAGCTGTTTGTTTCATTTTCTTACCTATGACTGATTCAATCCTGAAATTAGACTGTACAGTATTATTTTGTAAAAATTTCTCGCTATGTGGTCAAAAAAGCCAGTTTGGAATATTTTTTATGAAAGTTACTTTTACTGGTTGTTTACAATGGGTAGAGACCTTCAATCAAAACGCTAACACTATGAATATCAAGTATTTTATGCTTTTTAGTGTAGGTGACGAGGCCATGACGGCATAACAACTGTACGTGTTGAAACGTTGCAGGAGCAATGTCACTAAGGGAAACCTCTTCAGTTTTTGAAAGTAACTTTTGCAGTAGGCTGTATAGTTCCGGGCGCTTGGCAAAAAAGAGAGTTGTCAAAAAAACAGACGCCGAATTAGTCAGTTCCCAAAGTTTGTCAACCACTCTAGGATTGATAGTAACACTAGCCATGCTGATAGACTGAAAATCTATATCGTGACTGATTTCTGTAAAAACCGAGCAGGTTTGACAGATATTACTTTTTTGTATCTCGATTCTGAACTCTATGAGCAGCAACAAAAAGTAAGAAACTTCAGCAAGTGTATAGTTGACTTGCCTGAGTCCGAGTGCCTGACAAACACGTCCCGATTTTTCTATAAGTTCAACAAGTGAAATATTGAACTGAAGTTCTTGATGGATTGGTTGTCTCGCGTTCAGCCCCAGCAAAATAGCAAACCATAAAGGTTGATACCGCAAATGCATCACCGGTCCGGATAAACAAAACTTAGCCTGTTGAAAGTTACTTTTACCTTTAACAAGAAGTGGAGTGATATCACAAGAGGTGATCTCAACTTTATTTTGATCACAATTAAAGGTAGCTTTATGGTTTTTTCTAAAAAAATCCTGCAATAACCCTAACTCTTTGTAATTCTTATGACTATTCATAACGAGTAAGTATTGCCTCTTTAAAAGACTTATAATTTCTGTTTGGTAACCACTGTCACTTAATCAGAGAAGATGAGATCATTTTCACCAGCAATATACTCATATTATTAACCCAGAGTCGTTTAACAACTTGGATATTGCAATTAATTATATTGCCAAGAATGAACCCTGATGGGTGCGTATCATAAGCAATAAAATGCCGGTGGTCAGAGGTCTCCAAAAGTAAAGACGAAAAATTCTCAGAAGAGTATTTTCTGGTGAGCACCTGAATTTTAATTACGGTGAGAGCCAGATACAGTTTGGTACCGATTTTGGCTGTAAAGGGCCGAACTTGAAGGCTGATTGCTGAACTTTTTCTATACCCATTAGGTTTCAGACATCGAAATTGTAACTTTGTAGGAAAGTAACTTTTATCCAATTTTTGGATGAGTGCTGAGTAAAATTTACTTTTACCCTGATTGGGAGCCTCTAAAATAACTTTAAGAAAGCTTTTAATAAGTGCTTGTTCAGGTGATTTAAATGGCATCTGTAGAGAGTTTTTAGAAGCCCACTCGTACACAGGATATACTTTTTCCATAACAGGCGGCAATGAGCCAGAACCAGCACACTGGAGGCAGTTTATACCTGAACCTAAACAGTCAGGGCATGGACGGCGAACTTCCATAAAACCGTCTGAATCCGGTTCAGCATCTGAGATAATTTCATTATCTTTTGTGACCCACATATTTACCTCCCTCACAAATATTCCAATCCTATCAGGAAAAGATCGCTAGGTAAGGGGGTATTTTTATGTCACCAGAACCAGCTGACATCACAAGCAGGGGAGCGGTAATACTTCCGATTATCCCTATGGTACCTATACAATTAATCAGTAATTCTTGAAACAAGACGCCATTACTCCAGCTGCAACGTTAACCTGTTTAGCTTGAGTCTGTATAGGTATTACGCAGACATTAGAATGTACGATGTTGTTTATCTGCTTGATATTTACAGAAAAAACTTTGCTAACAAAATCAGCGTCAATTCTTGAGAAAATCTCAGATTCGGTTAGTTTTGAGTTGCGAATAATACGACTTGTATTGTAAATACTGAGCCCGTCAATATTATAACTCAAAGCTAACATGTTGTTATGTAAGGTAATTTTAAGATTTAACCCAGCGACCTCTACCATCCGACTTTTCATGATATTCCTTTCATGACAAACATAAGAATCCTCCTAAATTTACATTTAGAAATGGCCCATGGGAAGAGGGTAAAAGCGTAAGTTTTATCTTCTATAGCTGATTATGTTCCAACGTGCTATGTGTAACCGTAGTCTTTTAGATAATTATTCTAAAAATGACATTAAATTATTAAAAATCAATATTTTGTGTGGGTTACAATTTATTCAAAATATCTCCATTTTCTCTACATTTTAGGACCATTTTTGCGGATTTGTGCGCCTCTTTTGATGACCCACTAATTATGGTAGTAAAGCTGGAAGGGGAAAATTAACACCTGAACTGTATCACAGCCAAAAAGTGACTTTTCTCAACTCCCTGGTTGTCCTTGCTGCAGAAGTGAACATTAAGATGGTGACCAATAGTCACTTTTTTAAAGGACATCTAAATTTATCAGGTCCAAAAGTAACTTTTATGATCGCAAAAACAGTGTTTGCATGGACAAAAAAGTGACTTTTTCGAAGAAACCAAGAATGTACAGGAGGATAAAAAGGATATCGGGAGAAAAGAGGTTGTCAAAATCTACTTTAAAATCAATATGTTTTCTTTGGCAAAGTGAAATGAATGAAACAGGGCGCAATTTGTAACTAATTGATAATGACATGTCGATAAGAAGAAAACTCATTGAAAAGTAACTTTTATAACTTCAGCGTTTTCTCTTTTTTGTTTAAAAAATTTGTTTCTTAGTTTGAAAATCAAAAATTAACCCAGGGTATTCTCCAATTGCTGGTTAGTCACCAGAATACATATACAATTTTCGCATTCAGGAGTTTCACAATGATCCAGAAATCAATGGCTATGAGCGGCACTACTGCTAACTACACTCTGGCTGAAAGCCTGCGTAATATGCTTAGCAATAAAATGTTCCAGGTATTTATTGCGCTGTTGTGCGCTGCGTTGTTCTCATCTATTGCTTTGGCGGGCGGGGATGACGGAGCCTTGGGTGAAATTTGGACCCAACTTTCAGAAGCTTTAAGTGGCGCGCCCGGGAAGGCCCTGGCCGCATGTATGCTGATCTCTGCATTCTACTTCTCCATCGGCCGTCCGAACCCGGGTTTGGCACTCGTTTCATTCCTTATGATGATGATTTTGGCTAACGGCGAAAAAATCATCACCGGATTCCTTGATGCGGGTGTTGTGCTTTAAAAAAAATTTTTGCTAAACGAGCAAAACAACAATTTGGGGACGAAAGTCCCCTTTTTATTACCTGTACAATAGAGAGCATGATGACTACTGGTGGTAACTGAATGGAAAATAACTACACATACCGCTTTCCATACCGGATTAATTTACCTTTGCTGATTCTCTTTTTTGATGCAAAGCAGATTGGTGTTGTTATGGGACTCTTGGCATTCGGGAACATTTTTGAATGCATGACGATAGCCACAGTAACCGCAGTTGTTTACTGGGTCTCATACAACAAAGCTAAGGAAAGCTCTGTACGGGGGAGATTGAAACATAAACTTTGGTGGAATGGTTTTCTTCCTGGAAGAACTGTTTACCAGAGTCGATATTTCTCTGATCCCTTTATGAGAGTGCTGTACAGCTAAATTAACCCCGGAGAAGTAATGAACGAGAAAAAGTCACTTTTAGAGAACGTCATGAACTTCTTCAGGTTTGTACCGAAGAAGAAGACAGTTGATAAATCAAAGGATGATGAGGCTGACGACGTCCAGCATGAAAAAACTGAAAGTTACAGCAATGATAAAATTCAGCGTCATAAGTCCATCCTGAATTTGTCAAAAGAACTCGAGCCTCCCAAAAAAGGGAAGAAAACGGGTGCTGAACTTACCTACAGTCAGTTAATACAGCGTGACAAAAAATTAATCTTTAACAATGGATTATTGACGGTGATTGCTGGCCTTTTGGTAATTAAAGTGGTCTTTTTTTCCACAACTGAGGTCATTGCCATCCCTCCGGATATGACTGAGGAAGTTTCCGTTGCCGGAAGTAAGGCCAGTGAGTCATATAAGACGCAATGGGGGCTATTTATAGCAACCACATTGGGGAACATTAACCCTAAGAATGTTACTTTCGTTACCAGTTATATTCTTAAGATGTTTCCGGCATCTAAACAGAGCGAGTTAGAAGCAGAACTCAAAAAAGCCTCGGATTTAATGCTTGCCAGAAAGGTTGATCAAACGTTTGTTGCAGAGGACGTCAACTTTTTACCCAGTGATAATGTTCTTTATGTATGGGGTACTCGCAAAACTAAATTCCTAAACGTCTCTGATAAGGAACAAACTGAGCGTTGGACTTACGAGATGGTTTTGAGTGTGAAAAGTGGGCGACCTCGAATACTGTATCTGAACCAGTATTCAGGGACCCCTAATATCAAAAAAGTTACAGTTAACGGGAAGGTATTGGAAAAAGAGTTCACTGAAAATACCGATATGAACAAGCAACTGAACGAAGCAGAAGCTCAATAATATGAAAAGAAAACTCTTAGGTATACTAATCACATTAAACGTGCTGGCTCCATTTGTTCATGCAGATGAACCGTTCAGTATTCCGGCGTCGGCAGTGAATACACAAGCTTTCGATGAACCACCAGATTCCGCCGAAGCTATGAATATTGTAACTAATGCAGTTAAACAAGTTCCGGGGACAGTGGCTGTTAATCAACCACCAATTGACAGCAATCAGCCGCCTGTTAATTCGAACCGCCCGACAACTGCACTACCTGCTGCCCCCGGACTTTCACCAGCGAGTGCTTCTTCACCAGCGGTTCGGTCAATGACCGATTCCCTGTTGAACAATACCCCTTCTGAGGGGCCTGGGCAGAAAGCGGTAAACGAAGCAAAAAAACGGTATCAGCCAATGCAAAACGTCACGGTGCCGCCGGGTGGAAACATTGTTCTCCCTGTTTCATTAGGTTTACAAAACCGTATCCAGACGACTTTTAAGAACGTAAGCGTTTCTACAACTGCACCGTCAGAAGATACAACCATTTATGTAGAAGGTGGCAGTGTCTTTATAACAACTGTGAAAGATGCGCCTATAGGTATCATGTTGTCCGAAGAAGGGGTTCCTGAATCAACATATAACCTGACATTGATCCCCATCGATGTACCGGGAGCTATGATTCGTGTTCAAACACAGTTAACGCGAAACATGGCCATTGAACGTGATCGCCATATCGCTGAAAACACAAATAAAGAACTTCTTGAAAAAGCGCAATCGGGTGAGCTTGACGAAAAAGCTATTTCTCAGGATGACCGCAAACAAAGGATAATAGATATTCTTTATCCCGTTGCTAACGGTGAGGTACCTACCGGTTTTGCACTCCAACTAGATAAACTTTCGGTTATACCTAATAACGAAAAATCCCCTTGCCGGTTTAATTTTTACGCAAAACTTGGGCAACGTCTTATTGGGGCTCGTGAACTGGTTGATGTCATTCTTGTGCAAAACACACTGACATATCCATCGGTTGTTGATGACCAAAAATGCATAACACCAGGTGTGATTGCTACCGCAATCTTTGATAAAGCATTCTTACAACCGGGTGAAAAAACTGAGCTGTATATCCTTCGTGACAAGCTTTACCAGGAACGGGAGTCACGAGTAACTAAACGACCAAGTCTGATTAATGAATGACAAAGAAAAGTAACTTTTCAATTTTCACTTGGGGCATTTTGTTCAGTGTTGGTCTAGGGGCAGGCTTTTTTATAGGAAATTTAGCAAAGGAACGCACCGCGATGGTTCAAATTGTGCCATCGGAATATACAGTGCAAGAATCAGCGCCCCCTAGCTTTGATGATTTTAAGGTATATGACTCTGACAAATTGCTATCTGATAAGGATTTCACTCGAAAGGGTAGCTTTGATTCAAAACCGGATGAAAGTTTTGATGAAAAAAGCATCACCACACTTGATCAGAAAACCAATGAACAGGCAATAGAGTTGCCTCACATTGAACTGGATAGTGATAGTCAGTTCTATGAGCAACTCGAAAATAACGTTTTCAAAAATTTACGGGCTGAGCCTCCTTACTCTGTACCGCAGATAGATGAAAAGGTCAGGTCATTGAGGGTAAAGAGATATTTACCACCAAGTAATAAAGGTCAATATAATGAAAACTTTGAAGCTGAAGGAATTGTGGGAAGAAAATAAAGCAATTCGAATTGCTTTTTTGCTTGTCCTAGCATTAGCGGCTCTTGTGACGGTAACCATCACGCTTATGGGCGGAGATGATTCGAGCAAGAAAGCTAAAAAAATTAAGCCTGTGACTAACTTGCTTGACACTTCTTCCATCGTCAATATGGATGAAGAAGGTCAGAAAAGGTTTTTGCAAACAGTTCAGCAGGAAAACCGTAAAGATCAACAAAACATGTTGGATCAGGTAAAGCAAATTGAAAAATATAAGGCCGAAAATTCCAGTGAGCTGACTGAACTTAAAATCCAAATTAAGCAACTGAACCAACAGATCTCTGATATGCAGAATGGAAAGGGACCTGCGAGCAATCGTAGTCTTGATAACCGCGTAGGCCAGCCGGTCTATGAAAATCAGCAGCAAAATCCAGCCTATCAGCTAAACCGTAATGCAGAAGGGAATCGCAATCAGGAAATACCAGTTGCAGGAGGGATTGCGCCTCAACGTACTCAGTTGGTACGCACTATAACCAGCAACAGCATTACCACGGCCAATAACGGTGTGCTTGAAGTGACACCAATTGTTGAAAAGAACATTACTAACGCGAATCAAAAGCGGGTCGTTAAAGCTGGACCTGGAGCTGCTATCGCAGGAGATGGTACTAAGCCGGTTGATAGCAATGCTCGCCACTCAAAGCGTGCTGAAGACCAGTATTTGCCTGCTACGTCTCAACTGTATGCAGTTCTGGTGACAGGTGTTGAAGCGCCGACATCATTGTCGTCTCAAGAAGAACCTTTGGGAGTAACGTTCAGGGTTAAACGCGATGTGTTTTTACCCAATAACTACAGAATGGATCTACGTGACTGCAACCTCTTAGGTACTGCTCGTGGAGATATGGCTTCTGAACGAGTCTATATCCGCACAACTAGTCTGAGCTGTGTTAATTCTAAAGGCAAAAGCTTTGATATCAAATTGGAGGCATACGCTGTTAGTGAAATCGATGGTAAAGCCGGTATCAAAGGTACGCTTATCTCCAGAAACGGTAACGCCATTATGGGTAGTGCTTTTGCAGGTGGACTTAGTGCGCTGGCGCAGGGACTGAGCCCAAGCAAAGTTAGCCAGTTGAATATCGACCCTAACTCACAAGCACAATACCAGGGACCTAATATTGGTGCTCTTGGCGCTGTGGGTGCAAGCGGTATGGTCTCAGGAGGATTAAACAAGCTGACAGACTGGTATACCCACATGATTGATCAGCAGTGGCCAGTTGTAGAGCTTTCTCCGGGTATTAATGCGACTTTTGTCGTTCTTAGTGGTGCATCCATCCCAACCAATTTATCGGCGAAATAAACATGACTCAACCAGTAAAAGATGAAGACCAACATGACGCTGATTTTGAAAAAGTGTCAAGCGAACAGAAAAGCCTGACATTCTCACTGTCTTATTCTTTAGTCGAAAAGGCTGTTAAAATCATCATTGTCGTTGCTATCCTGGTATGTTTTTCAGTGTATATTGGGAAGAGAATGAATGAAGGAGAAGGACTGTTTCATAAGAGCGTAAAAATTGCCATTCTTAACCCTTCTGCTTTAAATGAACAGTATTTAAAAGCACACAATGGAAAAAGTGAAGGTTATCTCCCTTATATTCGCAAGTTGATGGCACTTTACCGAGCACGTGATTTCCTGGTGCTCGATATGAATTATGTCATTACACGACCATCAACAGTAAATGAAATAGCTTACATAGATGAATCAGAAGTAGAAAGCGAACTGACTGAATATGGTATAGACCCTAAATATTTTGAGGGTAAACAGTGATTATGAGAAAGTTACTTATCAAGTTGCTCGTGTGTATAGCACTACTCAATTCAACTCATTCTGCTGCAGCTGATAAGTATGATGCAGAAGCTGCGGCGTTAACACGCGCTGCTGCTGAAAATGGTCTCGCTTTAAATCAGTCGTCAAGGGGATTAGTTAGCCAGCTTAGTCCTTACCAGCCAAAGGATGCTGTCTACTTACCGACGGGTGGGATTTTTTTATTTGAGGATCAGCGAAGTGGCCTCACCCTAGTTACCACAACGGGTCGCTACTCTTTTTCAGAAGGTAAAGTTTATGATGTTCTCAGGAAAAAACAAGTTCACTCGATATCAGATATCCGAGAAAGTTACTTTTTACCATTGAACGAAGCACCGTTCAAACCTGAGGATGCCTTTACTATCCAGTTCGGGAATCCGTCCCTCAAACGACAGGCAGTTATATTCATTTCTCTTGATTGTCAAGATTGTATTGACTTTCTGAAAAAGATGAATGAAGAAAGGGAAGTTGTTCGCTTTGATATTGTTATTTTACCCAGCCCTGGCGAATCAGCTAAACGGGTAAAACAAATGTGGTGCTCTGTTAAAGCTGGTAAAATTACCAATTACGATATTCTTCAGTCGTTATTAGGAAAATCAAAAGATATAAACAACCGGCTTATTCCTCATGAAAATCTGAAAGATTGTTCAGTAGAACCTATCGTTACAGGTCTATACCTGGCATCCATTTATAACGTTCAAGGCATCCCATCTGTAGTTCGTGAAGATGGAGTGTTGGGCAATGGATTACCGACTGATTATAAAAACTGGTTAAAACTGAACTTACAACCTTTGCTTAAAAATCCCTTTAACAAATAAGGTATATAAATGAACAACATCACGAAATTTCTCATGTCTGTTGCTGCGGTGTCTTCTTTATCAGGTTGCATAGGTCAATCTGAGAGCAGCTGCCCAGGTATTGAAAAAGGTGTGCTGTGTATGGGGCCTCGGGCAATTATGGAAGCCACTAACAATCATGACGATCTCAAATATTTAAAAAAGGAAGGTGATGAGGGAAAGCAGGATATTGCAGATAGCAAATATCCAACGTCGTTGACTCCGCCACCGGGCGTGCAGTACCCAAAGAAACCGGTAGTAAGTGCTGGCCCTAAACCCTTGTTCACCGGAACTCCTGAGCCGGTGAAGCCGCTGACAACAGCGAGTTATGTGTCGCAGCAGCGCGTACCAGCAGGAAAGGGACTGTATTCAGAATTTGATGGCAAGCCGGTAAACCCAACGCTGAGTTCATATCAAGAGCGTCAGTATCAGGTACAGGGTACGAGACAAGCTGTTATCGCTCCTGAGCCGCTGGCTGTGTTAAGACAAGGCAAAGTTATGCGTGTGCTTATCGCGCCTTACACAGACGATAACGACGCTTTGAACCTCCCTGGCTATGTATATGTCAATGTTAAGCCTCAAACGTGGGTGGCAGGTGATTCAGCATTAAAAAATCCGGCGCGAATTGTCCCACTGGAAATTCAGGAACACGCACGTGACAACATGCAGCAGCAGCAACGTAGTACTAAAGGCGTAACGGCGAATGGGGTTACCGGTAGTTCTTTCTAACCACACGCATAAATATAGTGTTCCACGGAATGTAAGGTAACAGTATGAACAATTCACGTCTCGCAAAAGAACTTGAAAGATATAACTTAGGGCATTTCATTCCCGTGGTCGACAGAATGGTGGATGCCCCTTATTTTTTGCTGGAAGATAACGCGGTAGGTTTCTTTTTTGTCTGCAACCCTTCTCCTGGATTGTATGATAACCAACAAAACCTATTGACGGATCTGTTTAAAATGGATTTTCCTGCGGAGTCCATTATGCAAATGACACTGGCTGCTTTACCGGATGTCAACATATCATTGTCCCGTTGGTTACGTCGCAGAGGTAACAGGATGGGAGGTAGGGATAATGAAAAAGCTGATCTTCTTACCGTATACTCACTGGATTACCTGACAAAAAGTCAATATGAGCCTTTGAAAGAAGCTGATGGTATTAAGATCACGCAAGATGATGATTTGAAGCTTAGGAATTTCGAGTTGTGGGTAACGGTTAGGATACCTATTAAAGGTTTTTCTCCTAATGAATCCGAATCCATGCGACTGGATGGCCTTTTTAAAGACCTTCTATCTAAACTAGAAGGTTTAACCTTGTCACCAATTGTTGGTAATGCTGACACATGGTTGTACAGTGTTGATAAAATCTTAAACCCCGGAAAAGACTCCAGATGGAAATATGGTGGACTTGAAGCTAGTACATTAATGCCATTAAATAATCAAGTCAACATTCCAGGAAGGAAATATGAGGTGGGGGAGGATTATTTCGCGTCATTGTCTGCTGATGATGATGAGACAGCTCAACGATATTTTAAGCATTTGTCGATGACAAAATTCCCTGAATATGTCAACTTTGGTGCTGTTTACGAGCTGGTTGTTGACTGGATGACTGGAAGCAAAACCATTTTCTCTCCTTTTATTATCAACTTCTGTATACAATTCCCACATCAAAAGAAAATACAGAAAGAGTATCTTCGTTATAAAGCGATAACAGATAATCAGTCAAAAATACCTATTGTTTTGAAATATCTTCCTCGCCTTGCCGATATGGACAAGGATTACTCGGCATTGACTAGAGAGTTGGAGGATAAAGCTAAACTACTACAAACTTACATGACATTTATCGTCATGGATAATACACTGGAAAAAGTGAAAATAGCTGCAAAAAGTCTAATTAACTATTACAGCGAGAAAAAAATCGTTGTGGCTGATGATAGTTATATTTGTTTTTCAGGTGTCATGTCGGCTTTACCTTTATGTAATGATCCGTCGACTTTTAGAGATATGGATCGTGGTGATGTAATGACTAATACGGGTGCGGCTCACCTAGCTCCTATCTTTGGCCCGTGGAAAGGAAACTCCACAAATCCAGTCATTCCATTTGTAACCCGCGAGGGACAGTTGGTTATGATTGATATTTTCGAAACTTCAGCCAGTTACAACGTATGCGTTGGGGCTACCTCAGGGGCAGGTAAATCATTTGCAGCAAACAACATTATTCTCAACTATCTTTGTTCTGGCGAGCATATAAATCCGCTTTATCATTTTGATGATATTAGAGATCTGCTTACGGCAGATAAATACGATCCGCCTCTGGACCTGAATGGCAAATTTAATGCGTCACCAGATGGTGCTCAGGTGTTTGTTGTTGATATCGGACGTTCATATCAAGGGCTTGCTGAGCAATTTGAGGACTCTCAATTTATTGATTTTGGAGTTGACGCTACCTTTTCTCTTAACCCTTTCGCTTTCCTGGTGAGAAAATATACAGGAGATGAATCATTGGAGGGATTAACGGGAAATTCAGGTGAAGAAAGTAAAGAATCAGACATTATTGCTCAAACAATCATGGTTCTGAATCAACTAAAACTAATGGCTTCAAGTAATGGTAACATTAGTTCTTTACAGGAAGCAGTAATGCTTCGTCTTATTGCTGAGGAATCAAATAGCCCTGAAGATGGATATCTTCCTTCAGTTACTGGCTTCGCTAAAAAATGCATGAAGCATGAGAAACAAGAAATTAAAGATATAGGCATTCAACTTGGACCTTGGTGTGAAGGCGGCATTTACGGTAGGAGGTTTACAACATCATTGCCACCCATTAATTTTAATAGCCGCTTCATTGTACTTGAACTTGAAGAACTCAAACCTACACCACATCTTCAGTGGGTTGTGTTAATGTCGATAATCCAGGCAGCACAGCATGCTATGTTTATTAAAAAGGATGGTCGTCGTCGTTTGTTTATACTTGATGAGGCCTGGGAGTATATCGGCGAAAGTAATGGTGATGATGCTGCTGTTAACTTTTTTACTAAATTCCTTGAAGCAGCATGGCGTCGTTTCCGTAAAACAAACTGTGCAGGGATCTGTATTACACAGAGCTTCGAAGACTTCTACAAGTCGCCAATCGGTGTAGCGATAGCCAACAACTCACCATGGAAATTTATTATGAAGCAGAGCCCAGAGGCGATTGATTCAATGGAGAAAAATAAATATATTTCAGCATCAGCATCAGAATATGAACGGATGAAGATGATCAGGACTGTAAAGTATGTTTTTTCAGAGATTATGATTCGTTTTGAGAACGTGCAACAAATCGTCCGTCTTTATGTTGATCGTAAAATGGAACTTTGTTTTACTACAGACCCGTCTGACCGACGTAAAATATGGAACCTTGTTAATGACGGATATACGTATGCCGAAGCAATTGACAGGATTTATGAAGAAGAGCTAGTACAGTTAGGCATGAAAACAAGGCAGGTTGCTTAAAGAGAAAAGGGGCATAAGCCCCTTTTTTATTGTAAAGTAACAGGTTGTGACATGACTGGACGCAAATCCACAACAACTTTATCCCGTACTTCATCAATATTTACACTTAAGGGATATTCACCAGGAAGAGCGCTAGTGACCACAACGGGTGGACTATTAGTAAAAGCTCTCTCTGCGGTTGGTGCTGGTTTGTATATCATGAGGGCAACATTTCGGTAGTCTTTGTAAAGGATACCAAATGTTTTTCCTTCCTGTGTATCTGGTATATCCACTTTAATTGGTGTCAAACCCATTCTTTCCTTTGTGATCACATTAATGACTACAGCTCCTTGGGGATTTGAGTCAATCGTATAGGTAAAGGCCCATGATGCACTTGTTGTCAGAACAATAGCGAATCCAGCTAAGCAAACTTTTTTAATTCCACGAGCTATAAATAACATCATTAAATTCCTCTTTTTCTTTAGCAGAAGTAAGCTTAAACTGCATCATCACTTCAATAGGGACAGTTGTATCCTTCTTATCCTTGGACAAACCATTGAATGTATTGTTAATGAAAATCAACTTTATATCATCTGTATAGCACAGACCTAATAATGCTACATTAGGAACCATATATGTACTGACTGCAGCGGGAGGAATGAGCAACTCCCCCTGAGACTCATATCCGCAACGATTCCCGTATAAGGAAAGTTTATCTACAGTCATAAACTCATTATAACCATTGTCAATTATTATATATACGTCGATACCTGCATTGACTACGCGAACAGAATATTCCCCTGTAACCTTCCCTGGCATTTCAACTGTTTTAACAGGGCTAAAGTTAATCCCGGGTAGCGTTTTATGCCATCCGGGGGTGTGCTGACAAGCTGTTAGTAAAATTATTACAAGGAACATCAGACTATTTTTCAACATGAGTTTCTCCGCTAATGTTCATTATTATTTTTTCATGTGGATAGGCAACAAGATTTTTAGTGTAATATTGTGATCCCGCAAGCATATTATTTCGGGTAATTATAAAAGCCTCCTTATCAAAGCTCACAGAAGTAAATTTGTCGACCTGTACTTCATAAAAACCTTTCTTCAGTTTATTTATATTACCAAAGCCTGATAGCTTAACAACCTTGTCATTATGAGACATTCTTTTTTGATTTGGTGAAACTTTATATTCAATTAGCTTTGTCTCTTTTGCAGCACTAATTGCTTTACCGGGTAAAACAGTAAGTACATTTGGTTTCTTTTTCCCTGTAATGTAGACTATTGGAATGAAATCGTAGAGTTTTTCAGCTTCTTTAATTTTTAGTATGACGTTACTCCCAGGTTCTACCCAAATCATGCCATCATCTTCTGAGAGAAGCGTACTGTGTCCATTTTTTATGATGACAGAGTATTTAATTTCCGGTAAGGAGAGGATTAATGGGAATGATCTTGTGTGATTGCTAATTCGAATAAATTTTGTGTTGTCAATTTTGTTTTTAAAATAACTTGTTTGGACAACAATGTTTTTCATTTTCTGGTCAACCATAACATCAGAACTTAGCTGGAGCTGAGAGCCTGCCATTACGTAGCTTGCGTTTGGTAACAATAAGATAACACAAGCTAAATTCTTAAAACTCATAGCAACTCCCATATTCACTTTCAGTGATGTCAAGAAATCTAATTTTGAAATCCAGTGGTGCATTTGAGAGTCCATCCCAGTTGTTAGGGAACAGACACAAGGTTGATTTAGCTAGTTCAGTTTGCCCTGTGAGAATTCGTTTTAATTGATCAGGTTGATGCACCCCTAATACTACAAGCGATATATCATCTATTGTCTTTCCTGATTCTAGAAAATACCTAGTTCTGGTTATATTACTCGCCATAATGCGTAAGTTTTGGTTATCCAACTTGTTCAAGGTTGCCATGAGAGTGTTCCAGTCACCACCATCGTGGGGGATATCTGACGAACCAATTATGTATGTTCCTAGTTTTGTTTTGAGATTTATTACCAGTGGGTAATCGATTTTATAAATATCACGTTCAAGTAAAATCTGGTCGTAAGAGTCATGCCAGCTTCCACCTAAACTTCTCCAGTGTTTACGAGTATGTGTATCCGGAAAGTACCTGAAAGTTTTAAGGTACTTTTGAGTAATAGCATCAGTCATAAGTAATTCATGAAAACCTACCACAGTGAAAAAATGAACTTTCCTGTCACCAAATTTTTTGTAAACCACTGCCTCAAGCAACTGACAGGGGGAAGGGCCCCAGTCAAATAAATTACCAGTAGTTATAACAACCACTTCATCTCCGGACTGGGTCAGTTTTGAAAGGCCCTTGAGTAACAGTTCAAAATGTCCATAAAGGTCACTGACGATAAGAATTCGTCCTGTAAAATCAGTAAGGTCAATACTTAGATTTGAAAGAATAGTCATTTATCACCTCTGTGTGATCATACATTTATGAGGGATGTGATGACGTCGCCAGAGAGGAAAAAAGCTATTTTTACAATATTTTTTTTCAGTACATTGCTAGATTTATGTAAAAGTGACTTTTTAATGGTTGATGAGAATCATTCCCATGTAGGCATGTAACACACTCGGTTTAAATGCAACCAAAGGTCTGACCTCTAGCGCGGGCTAACTCATTCTTTCCAAGGTTAAAGAATTGCCTCAGTGCCACATTCGTAAGCGCAGATCCAGTGAAAAGGCATGTTATCAAACACTTGGTGTTTCGTTATAACTTATTGATTTAAATGGTGATACTGCAATGTAAAAGCAAGGCATACTCTGATTGCTAAAGTTAAAGATCCTGTTACCAAATCACAATCCAGATTCTTATTCGAGCTAAATTGTGTGCATTCTGATAAAAGTAACTTTTGGCGCGTTGTAATGAGCTCCTTTCGATTGATGATCTAGTTCAACAAGTGAATAATACGAGCCCTTAGAATTATGAGCGGTGCAGATATCGGTAGCTTACATGTTAAGCTAAGATTAGATAAACCTACAGGTTCAGAGCGAAAGTTAACTTTTTCTCACTCTGGCTGAGGTAGGAATACTTTGTTTTTGGTATGATTTTTAGCGACACACTATCCATCAAAGCACATGAGTAACTACAGATGACAGATGGCATGATTTACCATGGGGTACGAAAGCAGGAACTTCTCAAGATTATTGAGCGCTCTGGCTTAAACTTCGAAGAAGCAACCAGTAATTTTGGGTTTGCTGACAACACCCGCAATCCACTTTCTTTGATCCTGGATGGGTATTTTATTCAGATAATTCCTATGGCCCGAGAGGAACACAATTGGGAAATAGCTCCAGTAGATACTGTTATCTTATCCATTATTATACCCCCTTCGCTTGATGAAGACCCAGATGAAAACACGATGACAATAATGTCGGATTGTGGAATAGCTGAGTTTGAGCTTGAAGATGCAGGCATCAGAATTAACAGAATGATAACATTTGTAGGTGGTGCTACAGCAGAAAATTTCCTACATCAACTTAGAATTCTTTACATTACTGCATGCCAGACCCAAGGGGGATTTGATGACGATGAAGATAGTGAGTATTAAAAAAGTTAGTTTCTTCATAGTTCCACTTATTACCCTGCTAGGTATTTATTCTCTAACTATGAATAAACCACGCCTGTCGAGCTTTAAGCAAAACTCGGTTCATGCCGTAAGTCTGGCGGGCGCTGAAACCAGTATGAATTTTAAGATCGTTGATGAAAAAACAATAATGATAAACAACATTCCTTCTATTGTTAAAAAGGAGTACATTAAAAGTCTTAGCTCTACAGAGGTTCCACCTGGTGCTCCATCGGGAGACTATCTAATGCTAGAGACCAGTGCTTATATTTTTGCGATGAAGCAATCTGGAGGGAATACCTACATTGGTCTGGTGAAGGATTTAATCAACGAAGGTGAAGGACATATTTGGTGGAAAATATAAATAATGATGTTCCACAGCATCAACCTTACCGAAATGAAAAGGTATTTAATTCCGGCAAGACTGCACTTGAGCTCAATTATTCTGAGACAAATGGCAGTGTGAATCTTATCCTTGCTGGGCCTTTAGCATCTAAGCCGGGCGCGTTTGACTGGACTGGGCAAAAGGCCTTTTCAACAAAGCTGAGTGATGATGAAGTGATCGCTTTGTGTATGGCGTTTCTTCGCCTTACTCGTGAGGCTGTTCTGAAAGATAAAAAAACAAAACACCATAATAAGCAAGTCTACAAAAACGTAAAAGTTACTTTTGATGGTAAATCCACAGCAATGTTGGAGGGGGGCGTTGTAGCTATCAACAAAGACGAGCGAGACATTAACTTTATACATAAAATTAGTATTGATCCTGCCGCCTGCCTTCGCTTAGGTCTTTTCCTCTTATCCGTCATACTGGCCCGAAATCCAGGGGTTCCATCTGACGCGGTTCTAACGTGCATGCGTCTTAATGCAAATGCTCAACTACAAAAGTAACTTTTCTGTCCAGCCATTCCCGTTTTACGGGAACTTCAATGAAAATACTTCCCTTAATGGGAAAAATACGCTCTGTTCATAGGATACATTAGATGTAACTATGGCATAACTACGATCAGAGCGTTCCATGACTAAAATTAATAAAATCTCTTTCCTGATGTTCTGTTCTGTGTTCAGTGCTTTTTCAAACGCAGAATCGATAATGGTTTCCGGTACCCTGGAAACGTCATTACCAGATGTCAAATTTTCTACCAGTTCACAAGTAAATACGGCCTTCGTGAAAGAAAGTACGGTTACAGCTATTCCGGTATCTGAGGGATGCGAGGTGTCCTCTGATCCTAATGTCAAAAGTACGGCTGGTAGCCTGAAATGTGTGTTTGAATGGTTACCTAATAATTCCGGTATGCCGATTGCTAATGGGTTCTCACTGAAGGGCATCCCTGCCATCGCTGGGGATATCAAACTTCCATGGCAAATCGTTTACTACTCGGGCTCAGAACGTGAAAAAGTCATAGTCAAGGAAGGGGAGTACAACTTCAAGACTGTTGCGCCTGTAGCTCCTGTGATTACTTCTATAAAAGGTTCAATGAGCAACGGTTCTTCCGGTTCAACACTGACGTCATACATTAAAAACGAGACACTCTCAAATATTGATATAACCGTTGAACCCCGAGACTACGATATGGTCGCGTCTGTCGGTTCTGGGACATCCTGCGCCATTGCTGCAGGAGCCTCAAAATGTTCTATAACGACCGGAAGCGTAGGCATCAGTGATGGGAGTTCCGATTTCGGAAGCAGGGATGTAGGCGTAACCTTAAACTCGTTCAATAATTACTTCTCCCCACCAGTAACCTCTAAGGTGAGATTAAGCTGGGATTACCGCGCTCCAGCGATAGACAATACCTTCTGGAACGTCTCTAAAGAAGCTCGGTCATTCAAGATCGGAGATAAAGATATCTACGTTGCTCCGCAGACGATCGCTGTAGCTGTCTCGGTTCCTGCCCGGTCAGATACCAATGACTGGTGGAAACCTGCTGCAATGTCGCTCACACTTGCTCCTGATGGTAGCTTCTCTCCAATGACAAAAGTTACTTTAGATGATGGTACGGAGCTTAATTTTAACAAAATTTGGTCAACTCCGTCCCGTCGAACTCTTCAACCTGTCGCCGGATATCAGGAAGTTGCGGGTAAATTTGTTTATTTTTTTGATATAAGCGATCTGGCCAGCGCTTCTTACGTTGCAACATATTCTGTGTCTAATACAGCGGGCAATGATTCCAGTTATACCGAACCGGAATCTAAACTTATACTGTCTGATGAACCATCTGTTTCCGTTTTCAAGGACGGCTCAGAGCTTGTTAAGCGGGACCAGGTGTACTTCCTGAATGAGATCGTTATTGCTGCATTCCAGGGCGAAGAGGGTGTTGCCGACATCAAGAGCGTTGTCATTGATAACGTCATGGCTTCATACACTCCCACAAACGTCAAAGGGATCTACCGGTTAAAGCCGATGCCGTCACTCGAAACAAACAAAGTCCATACTTTGACGGTTGTTGCTGAGAATGTTAACGGTATATCCAAAACCTATTCAATCGATTTTACCTATATGCCGATGACTTTCACTCTGAAGTCCATCGAATCAGCGTCTACGATTTACGGTTACGTCCGTCCTTACACTTCGCTGGTTACTCAGCAATCAGGGAATACCTGTAAGATTTTCTCTACTGAAGAAGACGCTCAGGCGTTTCTTAGCCAGTTCGGAACTGCGGTTTATGGAACGGCCTGTTATGTTCAGTGGAACAACGTTCCATCTGGTCTCGAATTTTACTCGAAGTCTAAAGTTCCTGGCCTGACGGGTTACTTCTCTAAAGTTGGCGATAACGTCCTTGACTACAACGTCTATGTGATTAATACAAAAGGCTCTAAAGCCATTGCCACTCATAACCGTAAAACCGTTAAAGCCGTTGAACCGTTTGCACCTGAAATTTCATACAAGATGAGTAAAACGGTAGAGACTCTTGGTAAGGATACAGCACTGGTTTATATCACTGGTGGGGACGCAGCTAAGGTGCTTGCAAAATCAGTACCGGCTAACGTTGTCCTTACAACTAAGGTTGAAGGCCAGGACGCTGAAACTAAAACCTACAAGAATAAATCAGGTGGTGATACGCCGGTAACTTATTCTGAGCGTATAAAAGTACCTGCAGCGCCCTTGTGGACGCAAACGAATGTAAACATCGAAGCTTCCTACGAAAATGAAGCCAGTATAAAGTCATCCAGTGTGCTCAAAGTTTATACTGTTCCAAACTTCAGTATTCGTGCCTATATGAAAGTTGCAGAGCGTAAATCAGCAACGAGTTTGAAAGTACCGGTATCGGTAAACATCGGCCAATGGAATAACAGCTGTAACTGTACATTGTACGATGCCTCCACAATGGGGCAGTGGGATGTGGTGGTTTACAAAGTTACCTCTAAATGGGTTACGGATGAAGAAACCGGTAAAGATGTTTCGGTAACTGAGCGAACTCCTCTGACCGGTGATCTGCCCGTTAACTCTGAGGGGATTGCGACCGGTGAGCTCAACATGGACGATCTGACTCTGGGTAGTCACCGCATCATCGCAGTAGCTACGGTACGCAGTCCGTTTAAAGATTTTGTACTCAAACGTGAGACATCAACAACAAGTATCAGGGTGTATAAAGGGGCCAACCTCGAAGGTGGGCTGTCTAAATCGCTTATTGTAGGCCGAGTTCCTCTGTCAGCAATGGTCTCATTCAGAACGAAAAGTACCGATGATTATGATTCCCTGAGTCCGACTGAATGGCAGATGTCCAGTAACAATGGATCAACCTGGAATACGCTTGAAGATATGACCGGACTTCGAAGCGTAAGCATCAAACAAAAAGAAGTAGGTAAGTGGCTTTACCGCGCCAAACTGACCAACAAATACACAGGTAAGGTCTCATATACCGATAATCTCACGGTGGTTGCTTACCGAGAACCTAAACCTGTTATCTCGGTTGGAAAGGTTCTTGAGGGGCACAGCATCCCGGTGACACTGACTGATAACAATGAAGATGTACAAGGTAGTGCAGTTGAAGTCCAGTGGTCAGAGGATGGAGAGGAATGGACTGAGGGGGGGGTTAAATACATGATTACGTCCTCGGAGGTGCCCAAGTATATCTTTGCAAAAGTACGGTATACCGAAACCGACGAAATGGCCGGGAAATCGGCATGGAAAGAAACTCGTGCTCGTGTCACTGTCATTAAGCATAAGAAATTGTCGGTTAAGGTTGAGGGGAACTCGCAGGTAGAGGTAGGTAAAAAAGTTACTTTGCAGGGTACCTACACGAACCCTAATATCGAGTACTCATCTGATGCTAAAGTTGTCCAGGAGTGGGTGCTCCCTGATGGAAGCGTAAAACAGGGGGGGCTGCTTGATACCGTCCTGACCGAAGACATGTTAGATGAACGTGGGTATGCAACGTTTACGTATCAGGCCTACATGCCGGAGGCAAAAGACAGAACCATAGCAAAACGGAAAATCAGCGTAAAATCTTGGGTATACAAATTCCCGGAGCCACGCCTGAATACAAAACTGAAATACACCATGATACCTTCGGAACTCACCGTATCAGTCTCTGGTGTGGATGTTTCTTATCCTGGAGTTGTGTTCACCCAGGACTGGCAATACGACAAAAATGTGATGACGCTGTCCAGCGACAATAACGGGACGAAAGTGTTCCAGGTAACAAAATCGGGTACACATACGTTGACGTATGTCCTGAAGGATAACAGGAACAATGAAGCCCGGGTTGATTACACTTTTATCGTGAACGAACAGAGTCCGATGGAAATTAGCGTTACTCCCAAATACTCTAACAAGTTCATGAGGGCCCCGCTGGACCTGTCCTTGAGGTCCAGTGTTAAGCTGGCCCACTCGGCAGACTCAATTGACAATGTGACGTTTAAGCTGAATGGTAAGCCTGTCGATGGTGGCAAAAATTACTGGTCACAGACGTTTGAGAACATCATGGAAGGTAGTTATAAACTGGAAATGGACGTTGTCAGTACGCAGGGTCAGAGAGGGGTTGTTGTGGTTGATTTTGACGTGATACCGAACACGCCTCCTACATGTAACCTGACATACACTGAAACGCAACTGAGCTGGGCATTTACTGCAAAATGCAGTGATCCTGACGGCAAGATTTCCAGTTATGTTTGGAAGGTGAATGATCAGGTTCGTGGTGTGTTCGGAAGTACTGCAACACTGTCCAAAGCTCAAAATAAGGGTAAGCTGGTGGTGTCTATAACGGCTTACGATGACAGCGGTGATTCAGCGACAAGTTTCATTACATTGAATAACTGACATAAGTCATTCTCTTGAGTAGCCCCTGAGTCAGGGGCTATTTTTTTTGGTAAATGATTAAAATCATCTTGTTATTCAGCAAATGGTCTCTTCCTTTCGGGCATAATATCCTGAAATAATCATTCAGGACCCATCTCATGTTGATGTCCCTTAGATATCTTTCTCCGCACAGAAGAGGTGTTTTACGAGTTGATAAATCACTGATTCTGCACCTGGTGATCATCTCGGTATTAATGCATCTGTTCTTTTCCCGCTTCACTCTGGGGCATGGACTCCTGCACGGCTGTATTCCAGCTGATTATTACATGGTGGATAAATATGATAAGGGCTATGAAATTGGGGATATGATTAACTTCACCATGGACAGAGATGTTCGATTCATTAAACCTGGTGAGAAGGTTATAAAAATCGTTGCTGGTAAGGGTGGGGACAAAATCCAGATTACAGAAACATACGTTAAAAATGGCGACCGTATTTTCCGGGTTGACGGAAGACGTATTGCTAAAAAATACCATATTGAACCGCAAATTCTGAACCGTGAAATCACGGTTCCAGCTGGACACATTTTCGTAGTTGGCCAGACCGATTACTCATGGGATTCCCGTTTTTGGGGAACAATACCAGAAACGACAATCACAGGAAAAGCATATGCCATCTTCTGAATGTATTAAAAAGTTACTTTTTAGCTGCCTGTTAGCTACTTCTCTGTCATATGCCGATGACTCTATTGATCATGCAAAGACTCAAAGCATAGAGTCGATTGTCGGCACACCCCGGTACAATCCCAGCTCTGTCTCCGACAGTGTGCGTGCGGTGATAGAACACACAGGTAAGCTGCGTGAAGCGGAAGCGATGAGTGATATTGCGCAGGACATAAAAAAGAATCAGTCTACAGAGGCCTTCTCTGAAGAGGCAGACACAATTAACAAGTCAAAAAACGAGTCAATGCGAACCCAGTCTTCCAACGTTGAAAAAATGTTTGGGAGGTCGGGGATTACTGCACAGGACTTCGAACGTAAATTAGATAACAACAAAAATGAAGAACTATCGACTGATAATGGCTTGACAATATTTGCATCATTCAGCATGCCAGACTATGTATTGATAGACCTGATTAAAACAGCATCGGAAAACAATGCGCGCGTGGTGTTCAGGGGGCTTAAGGAAGGTGTAGAAAACCTTATTCAGATGCAGGTAGTGCTGCGTGATTATATATCTAAAGCAAAAATAAAAAAAGAACCTTTAGTCACCCTCGATCCGGAAAGTTTTACCCAGTATAGCGTAAAAGAAGTTCCAACGATGGTGTACAGAAAAGATGATAAAACCTACAAGATTAGTGGGTCGATTAACATTAAGTATTTCATGAAACAGATCGAGGAAAACCCAGAAAAAACAACCTTCCCGGTTTCAGCCCAAACATTCCCTATAAAAGAGAAAAGTATTGTACAGGAACTTGAGGAGAGAAGTAATAAATATGACTGGGAGGCGGCCAAAAAGAACGCAATAAAATCAACTTGGCAAAATCAGTGGATGGCGTCCCTTCCCGTATCTGACGAGAATAAAATCTGGTATATCGACCCAACAATTCAGGTAAACCAAGATATTAGAGATAACCAAGGTAACCTCATTGCTGCCGCAGGGCAGAAGGGAAATCCTCTTGCTCAATTTCCACAGAAACTGACAATGATCGTTTTTGACCCAATGAATTCCGAGCAGCTGACATGGGCCAAAATACAGTTTCGTCACCGTTTTGGCGAAGGAAAAGTGATGCCCATTTTTACGCGGATCAAACGTGATGATGGCTGGAAGCATTTAGAGGAGTTGCGCGGCCAGTTCTATGGGCAGATGTACAAAATCAATCCTGAAATAATTAGCCGGTTCCTGATTAAGTCCACTCCTACGATCATATCGGTTGAAGGAACCTACTTCAAAGTACAGCAGTTTGCTCAGGCAGATGTACGCGAGTATACGCGTATAAATCAGCAATCAGAAAAAGAGGCCGCTCAATGATTCGAAAGTTACTTTTGTCAGCATTCACTGCTGTCATGCTCAGCCTGGCTTTACCAGGAATGGCGATTGGGGCTGAGACGGGTAGCGGAATCTGTCAATCGGCTGGTGTTTGGAAAGGTTTGATTAAAAACATCTGTTGGAGCTGTATTTTTCCAATGCGCATTATGGGAGTAGGCTCATCACCAGAAGGGGCTGCACCATCTCAGCCAGTATGTTATTGCACAGATCAAAATGGGGTCCCAGAGGTAGGATGGCAACTGTCGTTTTTCCAACCAGTAAAAATAGTAGAGGTTGTACAGTCCCCATGGTGTTCGCCATTCCTTGAAGGGGTGAGTCTTCAGTCTTCCAGCTTCGATATGGGGAAAGGAGCAACTAACAGGCCCAAAGGGGGTAATGAGGCAGGGTTTTATGATGTTCACTTATGGGAGTTTCCGATCCTGGTGATGCTTAAGCTCCTCATTATGGGGGATTGTACCGCTGAGCCTTATATTGACCCATCTCTTACCTACATTAGTGAAGTAGACCCGCTCTGGGAAAATGACCTGCTTACGCTCGTATTAAATCCTGAGGCAGTTGTTTTCGCAAATCCTATTGCTTCAATGTGGTGCGCGGCTGACTGTGTGAAGGTTACAGCTGGGGCTGACAATCTGAGTGCCCATTTTTGTGCAGGTTGTGATGGTAACCTCTATCCGCTAACCGGCCATGTTTTTGCGAATGACGATTCAGTCCGGGTTTCCTCATTATTAACTCAACGAATGATTACCAAGTTGCACAGGCAAGGAATGTTGATGAAAACCATGGGCCAGGACGCTATGTGCGAACGCAGGTTCAGTTATTTCATGCCTAGATCACAGTACAGGCTATCGATGCTGTATCCCGTACCGGAAGCAGAAGGACCGGAATGTTGTCATAGACTTGGTGATTCTGTTCATGACTGGTCGACACGGAAGGGCGGACGAAAACGTATAGGTGTAAATAACTATGTATACATGCTTTGGCGTTATAACGATTGCTGCGTAAGGTGGCTTGGTTAAGGGGTCAAGATGATATTTAAAAGGGCTGTTTCCTTAGCCGTAGCTGTGTCAATCGTAACTAATACGCTCAGTTGGGCGTATTATGTCACGCTTATCAATATTGTGATGGCACCGAAAGTCTATGCGGCAAACGAAATTTATGAACAACTGGAAAACAATTTTGATCTTTCTAATCCTGCAGCGAACAGAACTTCAACAGTAACTACAGAGGACATTTTAGAAAAATATAAGAATAGTGAAAATCCTTCTTATACCGACAAAATAAATGGTTTTGATAGTACTAACAGTTCGTCAATGGACCTGAAGAAATATGGTGGAAAAACATTCACAAATGATGATGTTTTGAATTATGCCAAAACTGATGGTTCGGACATCGCTGGTACGGTAATGCTACCCAACATGAACGGGAATAATATAAACATAAAAGGTTCAGAAAACGGTGGAAAGTTACTTTCACGTAATGAAGATGGTAGTATAACAATAAGTAACAACCCCAATCCTGGAGGCGCAATCACTGGCACCAATACAGCTGAAATGTATAGTTCTGAGCAAAATAATGCTGATGTTCAGTTTAATGCTGGTGATAGTTATGGTGACGAGAAAGGGTTCATAAACGATATAAAAACTCGCAAGAGTCAATTATTCACCGCAAATAGTTATGATGGGCAAGCATATCGTTCGCTGGTGGCTGCAACAAAATACAATCCAGCTCCAAATATTTCGCCAAATGATCCAATGTTTACAAGTGGCAGAAATGAAATAGCGAACGCTGCAGCTGGAACGGGTCAATGGCTGCAAAACTGTTCAACACAGACAACTACCACAACAAAAGAAAAACATATTCCAGATTATAAGGAATATTACTGCAATGCACCTAAAAAAGATAATTATGGTAGTTGCACTATTACTCGCGACTTCAGTGTACCAGTTTACATCTCTGGTGGTAATGGTGACCTAAGCGTATGTGGCGATAATTGCATACGTGTATGGTTCGGAAAGCGTGGTAATGATTACTGGTCTGCTGGTGTTTATGACAACAGCATGACCCTTCATTTCCACCAGGACGCTATCTTAAAATCAGCAAGCATAGTAAATGCTGAGTGGGATGACCACATGCAAGTCAATCTTGATGGTAAGCAGATTTTTGCTCATATCGATGGTGAATATCGCGAGCCTGGCTATGGCCCCCCACGTAATGGTATGGAAAGAAATAAATCGAATAAATTAAGTGAACCTATTGATATAACGAGCCAAGTTTCAGAATCCGTGTACAAAGAAAGTGACCACGAAGTTGAAATGTCATCGACTGTATGGGTCGGGGGTAACGGTGAAGGGTACTTTGAAGTAGAACTAATTTTTGAAAATATCAAGCTTGAAGATAAACATATACAGGACCCACCAGGCTGCTACGATGTTGTTAAACAAACAGGTTCATTTTGTAGGTTTGACCGTTTTGCCGATCTTGATGTAGGCACTAAGCGTTTACCACAATCGATATTGCAATATGCATCACCTTTATATGAAGGAGACCAAGGTAACTTAACCTGGAAAACTAATTTAGAAGGATATTTTTGCGATCCTTTAGGGAAAGAAAAATTATGTCAGTATGATGCATCAGGAAATATTCTAAAAGATGTGAATGGCAATGAGGCTTGTTACAACTATGACCAGATAAAGAATATGCCTGATGCATGTTCAAAATACTCGACAAACTCTGCATGCACTATGTCCAGCCAAACATGCGCTGAGGGATGGTTCGATTCTGCTACTAATCAGTGTTACATGTACGAACAAAAGTGGACCTGTGATGAAGGAATCACAAGGACTGTGACAGTAACAAACGAAGCAAACACCTGCGTTGGTATGATCCCATGTTCAGGAGGTACTTGTAATACCGGTGCGAATGAACAAAACAGTGATTTCGGTAAGGTCGCAGCCTATAGCAGCATGGTTCAGAACATGCAGGGTGATGCTATGTGTAGTGACCCTAACGACCCCAACAGTTGCATTGTGTTCTCCGGAGAGAAGCAATGGTGTGGCCGTTCTGTAGGCTTCGTAAACGGGTTGGCAAAAACAGATTGCTGCGAAGCTCCTAAAGGTGCAGCCGGAAAACTAGAGGCAATTATCTTAGCCGGGACAATGCTCAGAAACACAAACTGGGAAAAAATTTCAGCCAAGCTGACAACCTGGACTGGTGGTGAGTCAGGTACGTGGGCATCGATGACGAACGCTGTCGGACAATGGACCTCCGGTGTATCTTCAAGCGTGGGCCAAATGTGGCAACGTGTGACAGAACCACTAACTTCTGCTTATGAATCAATAGCAGGAAACGTCTCGAGACTTATTGGCTCCTCCACAATTGAAGGAGGAGGATCTGCGGCCGCTACTGAGCTTACGAAAGACGGCTTACAGACAGGAGGCCTTGCTGCAATTAAGCAACAGCTAATGAATAAGGCCTACGATATGTTGCCAGATGCTGTAAGAGACTTCGTTTTTGATCAAACCAGAAGTGCAGCTGGTCAAGCTGTATTCTCATCGACAGTGACAAACTTTATGCTGGCACTGAACGTAATCGGATGGATATATACAGCATATCAAATAACTAAAATGTTATTAGAGATGCTATTGGCATGTGACCAAAAAGAAATGGAAGCATCAATTCACAAAAACCAAGGTGCATGTTTCGTTATTGATACAGATCGTTGTGTTAAATATCTCAACGTTGGTTTCACTAAGAAGTGCATTAAGAAAGCAACCGACATGTGCTGTTATAATTCTTTATTGTCAAGAGTAATAATGCAACAGGCATATCCACAGTTAGGAATTAATCCAGTAGAAAGTGGTTGTGTGGGATTAACTATCTCACAGGTGCAGCAACTTGACTGGGATAAAATAGATATGACTGAATATATTGAATCAGCAGTTGTAGCGGGAGAAGTCCCTGATGAATACGCGGCATTCACAGAAAACTCTGTAGCCAATATGGGGCCTTATAAAAATGATAATGCTCAGTTACCCTCTGAGAGAGCTTTAGATTCAATGGGCGGTAGTGTCAATATGACAAAAGCAAGAGAGGAGAATGTACAGGCACTTAAAGCAGAGAATGTTGACTGTTCATATCTACCAAGACCTGCTATATGTGAAGTAGGGTCTGTATATTCGGACCCTACGACAGGTAATGTAATAAACTAAATCAAAAGGCCGGGTAAACCCGGCCTTTTTTATTTAACTGCTTTTTTCAATGGGAATGCTTTATGCCCCATATTGCCTTTGATAAAATAATACTCGCCCCCATTTATCGATACACTTGCATAACCAGGTGCAGTTTTAGGTGTTTGTGGCATCAAAGTAAATCCCGGGAAATTGGTTGTATCAAATTCAAGCCCTAAAGGGAAAAAGTCAATATAACGAATCACTGAATAATTGCCTTTATTCAGTTTCATCTCTTTCAATTCATCACCAGTAGCAGGTCTAATAACCTGGAAATCGAAAAAGCGCGTTTTATTGCTACCAGAACCAGGTATATTTTTTGCTGTCTCGCAACTATCCCACTTACCAACAATAGCTTTGCTAATCTTACATTCGCTCAATGCTTTCATTTGAGCTTCATAGGTAGCGCCACCGATTTGAGGTTTATCTTTTAATGACTCAATGATAGTTTTAGCACCCGCTTTTACCAATGAATCATCGTTGATCGGTAAGTTTTTTTCGTTAGGTACAAAGACCACATATTGCATGACCTGAATATATTCCGCATCACCTTCGCTATACAATGAAGCTGTGAACATTCCAATCCCTGCCTTGAGACCACCAGTGATAGCACCTGTCGCAGTGTTCAGAAGCATTTTCGAAGCCATACCCTCATCGACGCCTCCAGATGCATTCTCAGCCTCTTCTACGTTGACTTGTACACCGGCAAGAGAATACGCATTAACAGCAACAGATTTCTGAGGATCAGCGTGCCAGTATACTTCGTGCATCTTGGTGAACATACGGTTTTCTGGACTTGATGGTTGTGTCGCGCATCCTGCAAGGAGAGAGCAGGCCAGTACAGCTGTCAGGGTTCTTTTCATTTATCCATCCCAGTGGTTTGTTTAAACCGATTATTTCATAATAAAACTCCTGTGCAAGGGGGTATTTTAGAATCCATTAAAAATACCAGACAAAAACCCATGAAAGTTTAAGTAATGACAGCAAACAAAGGTTTCATGGGTAATTCATAAACATCCGATAAAAACAAGGGCATGTAATGTTATTGATTTAAAAACATGAAAAAAACTCAAAAAAGCCTATATTTCCAAAAAAAAAATCCTGAATGTGACATGATTTATGCAGGAACATGAGGGAGTTAAGATGTCATCAAGTACTGAAGAACAAGAACGTGTTATACGGAATATGGATAAAAACACGATGGTGATTGCTTGCCCTGGTAGTGGCAAATCTTTCACTATGAAGGAGGGGACAAAAGCCATTTTTCAACGTCATCCTTTGGCCAGAGTATCCCTTGTGACCTTTACCCGAGCGGCCACAGACTCTTTAAAAAATAGCCTCCAAAAAATGATAGAACCAAGGTTTAACAACCGTATAGAAGTCGACACATTTCATGGGTTTATAAAAAAAATGGTAACCCAGACCGGTTGGAATGGGGGGCTTTTGATAGGTCACAAGCAGATGGCTATGGTATCACGTGTACAAAAGCATCTGAACTATCATGAAAGTGTGAACGACATCATGCCATTCATTGACGGCATAGGCCGTGAGCTGAACCCGGACATTATCAGGATTAAATATACTCGTGACCAGGTGGCTTTCTACAACGAGTACATGAGATTTTGCAAAAAGGATAATGTTGCAGATTTTAACTCGCTTTCAAAGTACGTAGTGGGCATGTTGAGTGCAGATAAAATGAGGCCTTTAAGTATTACCCATCTGATTGTTGATGAAGTACAGGACACTGATGGTATTCAGTTCACATGGATATCTGAGCACGCGAAGAGGGGCATTAACACCACTATCGTTGGAGATGATGACCAGACAATCTACAGCTTCAGAGATGCAGGGGGAGTTAAAATCTTTCGTCAATTCGATAAAACGTATAACCCAAACGTTTTTCACCTGACCAAATGTTTCAGGTGCGCACCATTGATACTAAAATTTGCTGATACTGTGATCAGGAAGAACAAAGCCCGCTATGAAAAGAGTCTTGTATCAGGCAGGCATGGGGATAAAGGAAAAGTAACTTTTATAAGATCGGATAACGCTGACGACCAATTTGAAGTGATCAAGGGGTTGGTAGAGAAAAACCCACATGATTGGGCTATTTTAAGCCGAAACAACACCACGCTCGACAAAATGGAAAGTTATCTTGAAGTGCCGGTTTCGAGGATAGGGGGGAAATCCTTCTGGGAAGCATTAGAACCAAGCAACATCCTTCACCTCTTCTCCTTTTTCCGACAGCCAAGTAACATCGGCCTTATGAAACGAGTTCTATCTTTCCTCAATGAAGATGAGCAAATTCTGGACACTGTTTGGAAGCAGATGAGTTCCAGAAAAGTAACTTTTCAACAAATTGATTTACCCCCTGATGTATCAGTTCTTACCAAAACGCTTCACAAGCACATGGCAATGATGATGACTGATACACGTATCAAAGAAGAAATTGAAAACCGATTTAAAAAAATCAGAGAATGGTTAGAAATGGCCGGGTATAAGATGTCCAATACGAAAGGTGAACCGTCAGTAACCCGGATCTCATTAATGTCATGTTACCGTTGGGCAATGAAAGATGGATGGCTTAAGATGCTAAATATTGCAGCTGGCATGACCATGGGTAACAAGAAGGAATCAAGTGAAACAGAGCAAAGCGGCATATGTCTCTGCACGCTCCATGGCTCCAAGGGGCTAGAATGGAAAAAAGTACTAATCATTAACTGCAACCATGATCAAATACCCTCACCAAAAGTTATCGGTGATGAAGGTATAGAAGAGGAACGACGTTTATTTTTTGTTGGTATGACAAGAGCAGAGCTTGAACTTTACATAACCTGGCATGGAAAACCATCAGCGTTCATCACGGAGTCGTTCCCGAAAGTAGTTGAATTATCAGAAGAAAACCCATGTATTGATGGATGTGAAGATATGTGTTTACAATGAATCATGGTTGATGTATAAATTTGTTAATAGCTTTAGTTTAATACCTTTATCTCTTCTAAGATATCCATAAATGGATAGCTCAATTTTTGAGTTTCGACACCAGAGCCTCTTTACAAAAGAATGGCGCTGGTGCGATGACTCACATCTGTGTTCCAACAAATCGTAGATAATTTGCTTTTTTAAAAGTAACTTTCTACGGACTTTCTAATGCCAGAAAAGTATAAACTCAGGCGGTTTGTTGCTTCAGGGTGATAAACGACGGCATTCGCCAATTTCAACCAGAACTGACATACGGTTCTATTGAATTAATTAATAATTTAAAGGTATATAAAATGACTACTGCTAAAACTAACGCTACAACTGCTACTCGTGCTAAAACATCCACATCAGCTAAACCATCACGCCCGGCGGCTAGAAAAATTGATAAAGATTCAATTTTGATGGCTCATGCCAAAGCATTTTATGGTGAAGAAATTCCACCATCAAATACTGGTAGTGATATCTCTAAAATAGAAAAGGGCACCGATAACGATAAGACCTACGTCTGGTATATGACTGAGTCTGTAAGCCGCGTAATCGAGTTAAAGGCGCTTGAAGAAAGTTCTAAACTGAAGCATTTAGTTGGTTGTGAACGTTCTGTAATCTACAGCGTTAATGTCGGTGATATTTTCATTAAGGAGATCAACCTCGATGAGGCTGAACAACTTCTTGAAGAGTTTCCCGATATTCCACGTGAAAAAACGCTCGATGCTTTTTTATCATCTCTTGATGAAAAGTTTATTGAGTTGAATATTAGCTCCATTGTTACGTCAGAAACTCTTAACTTCGGAAAAGATAAGTTGATGAAACTAGGAGCTGTTAAAGTAAGCAAATGGCTTGATCTGGTTATTGATGAGGTGCATGTGTTTTATAAACGTGAGCACTTTGTTGAAACAGTTGAATCTCGTCATCATGACCTCAATGATCTGTATGGTAAATTGAAGCCTTTGATGAAGGAGTTTGGCCTTAAAGATAAGCATTATGACTTAACTTTTAAAGAAATGATGATTCACAAAGTTAATGGATTTGATTTTGTAGTTGCTGATTTAATGCCACGATTGCTTAAGCTTGAAGCATCATTGAAAGATGATGAATTGAAAGCCAAAGCAGTCATGGAAACAAATCAAGCGCAAGAAATTAAAACTGTTGAAAATAATAGCATTGGAAAGAGGTTAGATGTTACGGTATCAAGAGTGCTCAAGGGTGCTGCTTGTCTTGCTTTTCTCTATATCGGATTTGCCAGTGTTATGAATTTCATTAGCTATTACAGATGACAATCTTATTCCTTAAGTGTGGCTTTATAAGTTGAACTTAATAATAAGGACTAGACATCTCGAACTTTTGCAGTTTAACCATACATCCACAAGGAGAAAAAGAGACTCCTTTTGGGTCTCTTTTTATTTTTTAAAAGAGGCCTAACATGTTTACAAATCACATAAATACTGTTTGCGTTTCCGGCGAGGTTAATAAGGTTATTGTTCGTAATGAATATGACACTATTATGCTAATACTGGATAACAAACAGGAAATGGAAAGAAATGGTAAAATAGAAATGGTAGTTTCATCGATCCAAGTGAAAATACCTCAAGACCTGTATGATAAGGAGTTTAAAGAGATTATTCGAGGCGATAACCTGATGATAACTGGTTGTCTGGTGACTGATAAAGTTCACTCTGGTGAATTGACGGTTGTTAGAGTCCAGGCCCAGAAATTGATTCACCGAGCTCCTAAGCCTATTGAAGGTTTCGGCGGTTCAAGGTTCTTAACACGTTAATAATTTTTTAACCCCTATTGGGAGAAATCCCATTTGGGTTTCTCCTATGGAGAAACCTATCATGCATTTAAGTAGTAAATTAAGAAAGATTGAGAATGAAAACCAACTTAGTTTCAGATTCTTCTTTGAGGATGAGGGAATTAAAGAAAAGGTATATATACCTGTGGAATCAAACTCAATCGTTGAAGATCATGGTAACAAAGTACCGAACCATGATTATCAAGAGCTAGATGATTTCATTTGGACAGATGAACATATATGTACGTTCTTCTATAAAATAATGGAGTCATCTTTTGTAACCGTTCAGTACCATATAGACCAATCGATGGTCTATAAAATTGATGCCAATGGGTTTCGATATCTAACACCGAAATTAAAATTGGAGTTAGATTGGTATTGTACTAAACAATTTCAAATTGTGTGTCATCGCTTCGGATATGACCCAGATGAAATTATTGATTTTATTAAGTCAAGACTTCTTCTTGCAATACGTTCAAGAGAGTCAAGGCAAGATCTTATTAAATCTTTAGAAACTGACAACTTAACATTTTCTCATCCTATTATAGGCCCGATTAAATGGTCAGATTTCTTAGATGATAGATATTGTTATACAAGGAGATCATTGATCATTAAATGGTCAATAGCTGACAGATTGAAACTCTTTAAAAAGATTTTCGATGAGCAAATGATTATCCTTGAAAATCTAAGTGAAAATGGTGCCTGGACTTTGGATCAGAATACCGATTCTTATGTTCTTAAAACCGAAGCTGTGGATTATGTTGAGTGGTTATATTCCGATGCATGTAAGGTAATATCTCATGTATACGGTTTTGATTACGGATTACTTTTCAGCACTTCGAAAGCCATTATCAAAAACCTTTAATTTCATAAATATCCAACGGAGTTATATATGACACCCGCTACTACTGCTAACAACAATGCAAATATTCTAACTTTGAATGTTAACTCTGACTTAGAAATTAAATATTTCGAACCTCATGAGTTAACCAAGGCTATAGAATATCAAGATGAAGAGGAATACATTATTGTCCGTGCAAACGAGCACTTTAATGTTGACTGTTTTGGAGAAAATGACGTTATACCTATTTTCAAAAGAGTTACTCCTTTTCGTGCTCCGTTAAACAGTAAATATCGTCCAAATCCGATCACTCTACGCCGTATGGTGAAGTTACTTTTAAATAATGAAGTAACTGCTGGCATCTGCCTGCAAGGAGAATCTGGATCTGGTAAAACGGAGTTAGCATTATATATCAGCCATATGCTGAACTGGCCTATCACCATCAAACAAATCAACAATGAGTTATCGATTGATGATCTTGAAGGTATGAGAACGCTAGAAAATGGAAATACACGGTATGTTTATAGTGACCTTGTGCAAGGCTATCGTGATGGGCATATCATTCTTCTTGATGAGATAGATAAAATAAACCCAGATACGGCAGCTAAGCTTCATATGCCGCTTGAGCGTAAACCGTGGGCAACCGGTAAAGAAGGTGGCGAGTTGATTTATGCAAATCGCTACACCCGCTTTATTGGTACAGCTAACACTAACATGAGTGGAGAGGATATGCGTTTCGCTTCATCACAGTCCCAAGACTCTGCATTTATTAAGCGTTTTTTAATATTGCCGATGATTCGACCTGATGAACAAGCTATGTATTGTGCAGCTGAGGCTCATTTTCCTGATTTGAAACCTTCATGTTTAAGAATGTTTGCAAAAGTTGCTTTTGAACTTAACAATCTGAAAGATGACGAACTGGTGATGGATATTCGTGAATTGATTTCATGGATTTCTACCTCCAAAGTCCTTGATGAAGAAATTTCTGTTGGGTTTAAAATTGCATTCACGTCTAAGTTATCTTCTGAAGCATGTAGTAAAGCTGAAATTTTGCTTGAGCAACTTTTCCCGGAAGAAGTATCACGTTCAATTTCACAATTGTAATTGATACGTTTATTTAAATTTTACCTACCCCCCCCACCGGGAAATATTTTCCCTTTGGGAGATATTTTTCCGGTGCATACTGGAGAAATATCATGGCTAATATCAAAATCGCTGCTATTGCTGATACCACTCAAATCAGTAACACTGTAAAAAGTTTCATCGACCGCAATCCTGAATTACAAGATGGTGCCGTTATTATTAAGGTAGATGTCGAAGGATGTCAGGGTCGCCGTAGAACGAATGAAATTCGACAGTTTCTTGATGAAGATGAAGTATCGGACCAATCGAGTGTGAGTAAGGTTGAAGTCCAATGGATTTCTACTAAGGCTTTGAACTTTAAAAGCGCTGTTCATACAAGATTGAGTAATCTCAAACGTAAATACTGCATTCCTTTCAGCTCCATGAATATACTGCCAACCTCTAAGTTGGAAGAGTATTTGATTGAAGTAGAGGCCGTCCGAGAATATTTCAAGGAAGGCATTCAGAATGCTCTAGAGCGTTATGAAGAATACATTCAGATGGAAAAAGACAGAAGTCCTAAATTGGCAGAATTAATTGAAAAATTAAGAATGACTAAAGATGACTTCGAAAAATCGTTTCTTTTCCAGATTAGCCATCCAATCCCTTTCACACCAATGTCAATTGATGGAGAGGATTTAGGAGACCGCTATTCAGTTGGTTTAATACAGGATATTGCTCTGACTGCTGAATCTATCTATGCTTCCTGCACAAAACCTAAAATTGACCAGACTTTCGTAGAAAAACTGTCAAATTTAAAAGATAAGGTTGTGAGTTTTATGTTTTTGGATGATCGTGCAACTAAAATTGCTGACTCTATCCAAAGCGTACTAAACCATCTTCCTTCTGGTAATTTGGATTCCCCCCTTCACATGAGTTTGTTTCGCGAATGGTTATTACTGCTAAGTGATACGAATCGTTTGAACAGAATTATGGATGGTGACGATCTTGTAACAGGTTTTATTGCCGAAATTAAAAATCGTTTTAACGATTTAGATGATAATTTGGCTAATAATACTGGTTCCATTTTCGTTGATCCTTTTACTGGAAATGGTATTCCTGCTAAGACATCTAATTCTTCGATAACTCCGGTCTCAAATAATGATGTAGTCCAGAAAAAAGTAACTTTCTCGACTCCATTTAATTTTTGATATCTTCTAATCCCTTGTGGGCAAACCCACATGGGTGCGCCCATTTAACTTTATGGGTGCTATATGACTATTAAGCTAAACAATTCTATTCGTAGTAAGTTGGCTGTAGATAATCTTGCTCGTGTGATTGGTGCTGATCCTGAACTCAATGTTCTTTTTTTGGGGCCACATGCAACACCATGCATTAACATGAGATCTAAAACTATTTTTTTACCAAACGGTGACTTTAGTAATGATAAATACTGGAAGCTATGTAGCGGCTGGATATGTCATGAAGGTGGTCATAATCGTTATACAGAAATCGAAACCACTGTTGATTTTGAAAATGAATATTTATCAAAACAACCTGGCTTCGAATGTATAATGCCTGACGGAACCGCTAGTTTTTCCTCTAAAGAAGAGGAGAAAAAAGCGGAAATAAAACTTAAGAGGCTTCATCGTTCTATTAACCTCTTCGAAGACATTCAGATGGAAGAGAAAACTGGTAATCAGTTTCCGCTTTCAAAAGTAATGCTTGCTGAAATGTATTCGTTTATGGTTAGTGATGGAAACATGACTGGTGACGGTTCTAATATCGTTTCCTACATTGAAATGTATATTTTAAACAAGCTTCGTGTAAATCAGCTCGGGCAAGAAGGCGTTCCTGAAATATTGAATGAATTTTTTGCTCTTGCTGATACTGTTCTATTCGACATGAAAGACCGTTTTGATTCTTTGATTCTCGAAGCCACAGGGGTTAATTCAACTCTTATGGCATGTGAGTTAGGATTGAAACTATATGAAGAACTAGAAAAGTTACGTGATGATCTAAAAGATAAAGAAGAACAAAACCGATTAGATGACTCTGACGGCACTGATGACTCTGACGGCTCTGATGACTCTGACGGCTCTGATGACTCTGATGACTCTGATGACTCTGACGGCTCTGACGGCTCTGATGACTCTGACGGCTCTGATGACTCTGACGGCTCTGATGACTCTGACGGCTCTGATGGCTCTGATGACTCTGACGGCTCTGACGGCTCTGATGACTCTGACGGCTCTGACGGTTCTGATGGCTCTGATGGTTCTGTAACTTCTGCACGTACAACACAAAGTTTCTCACCAGCGCAATTAAGAAAGGCGATTGAAGATCTTGATGAATACCTAGACACAGAGGCTGAACAGGATAATTCTCATGATTTTCATGAAGCTATAAAAAAATCCATATCTCAAATGGCATCTTCTTTCAGTGATGCTGAAATTCAAAACTTTGGTTTTCGTTTTGGTTTTATCACTCTGACCGAGGAGGACTATAATAATGCTCTAGCTCACTCTCGTGAGCTAAGAAAGTTACTTTCTTCTTTAAATAAGCAAACTGTACGGCGTAACAACAGGCTAACTGATCGTGGATCTCGTATTCATAGTAGAAAGCTTGTTGAAGTACCTATGGGTGCAACCTCTGTGTTTAAGAAAAACGGGGAGGGATACAAAAGGTCTGATGTAGGTGTAATAAACCTGCGTGATATCTCTGTATCAATGCATGACGTATCAGTTTTAGCCTTAAAAGCAAATCTTGCATTTACCCTTGCTTGTGAATCGGTGAACAATATTGATGTTGCTGATCTTGTTTATCCAGTTCAAAAAGAAGGTTATATAGATATACTTAAGTTTTTTAATAAATCTGTATCTAGTTGCTTTTCAAATTATGAAAATGTTTCTAGCGGATTACATACCCCAACTGCGACAGCGATTAATTCATGCGTGGAATATTTCTCACGTTTGAATTTCTCACGTAAAGTTATCTTTATTGCGACTGATGGTGACCCATCTGAATCAATAGATGATGTATGCTCAGCAGTTAAAAATGCTAAAAAACATGGCATAGATATTGTTTGTGTCGGTTATGGCATTGATAAACCTCTAGGCTTTGATGGTGTTTATTTTAAAAAAATAAACGATATCTCTGAATTAAATTCTTTGTATAAAGATTTAATCAGAAGCCTAGTTTAACTTCTATTATCTTCCCAAGCGGGCTTATATACCCGCATGGGTATGTTTGCTCGCCTTTAAGGAGCAAACATATGAAAGGTAATAAGTATATTAAACGTGTTCGCGTTGACTCTCGTCAATTAGACAGTGGGATGATTGGAACCAAGGTATACGTCACAGAAGGGGAAGTTGTTAATGGAATTATGCCGGTTGAACGATTAGTTCGTGATGCCACATTTTCCGAAGACAATTCCGAAGCAATGGATTCAGCAGTTGAAAGACTGGTGGCGAAATATATTGCTAATGGTTTCGAAGTCTTATAAATGATTGTGCCACTTCGTGGCACTTCTTTCATTCTGCGTTGTGGGTTTCTCAATGTTATCTGCATTGCAGTAGGCATTGTGAAACCCACAATGTCAGCTAGGAGAGTATTATGAGTCATTCTACAAATTATAATTCACCGGCTAAAACCCCTATGCAGTACGCGCAAGAAACTTTTGACCTTGTCAAATCTCATGTGCAGCAGCTGGGTGGATGGCGTAATGTATTAACGTACTATCCTGAGTTTCAGGAGGCTTTAGAAAAAGCTCCACGTTCTGTCAAATGCCCGTTTACTGGTAGTGGCAAAACGAAATTCAGATTTAAAGATAGGACGCTAGAAAGTGTTCATGCTATTCATGAGGATTATCCCCATAATACTTTTATTGATGGCATTGATTTAATTGCTGAACTAAAAAGCATTAGTAAAACGCAGGCTGCAAAAAACATTCTTGAAATGCTTGGTGTTTCCAAGGATAGAAAGTTAACTGAAGCCGACCGTGTTAATATTGTTCTTTATGACAAAAAAGCTCAATCTTTTTCAGATATTGGTGAGGAAGAGAGACTTAGTCGTATAAATAAGTTAGAAGCCGTGTATAAATACACAAAATTTGTGACACCCGATTCATTGGTTGCTCGATATCTATCAGGGCGCGGTATAAAACGGATGCTCACAAAAATTCCAGCTAGTCTGGGGTTTAATGCTAAGATGAGATACTGGCCCGGTTCTAATAAGCCAGCCAGTTTTCATCCAACGATGGTTGCTATTTTTAACGATAAATTCGGTCGCAATTGCACTATCCATAAAACTCATCTTACTGATGATGGACTTAAAAAAGCTGATGTTGAAAACCCAAAGTTAATGATGAAACCGGTCTACCAGATGAATGGTGGTTCGATGCAGTTATTTAAACCAACTTACTGTGATGAAACTAAATCATGGTTTTTGGGGGTTAGTGAAGGTATTGAGAATGCGCTATCAGTAACTGAGGCGACTTCAATTCCTTGCTGGGCATCTTCAAGTTCAACATTTATGGAAATGCTGGAAATACCTGAGTATTTAATGCCACCTTCTGATTGCCAATTTATTGAATTGTCGATTTGGGCAGATAAAGATCGGGTAAATCCAAACACCGGTAATTCAGCTGGTGAGTCTGCTGCACGTGTTCTCAAGAGCCGTATGGAGCCCTTACTTGCTGAACGCTATCCTGAAGCAACAGTCCGGGTTGAGATTCATTTGCCTGAACTGGATATACCTGATGGTGCGAAAGGTGTCGATTGGAATGATGTATTAATGCTCAAGGGTCATGAAGCTTTCCCAGGCAAACTGGAAGAAAGATTTTTTGACTTGATTAAATAATTTCATAACCCATACAGGGAGAGTGCTCCCTGTGGGGCTCTCCCTTTTTTACTTTAGGAGAGCTAATTATGAACGTTTATTATGATTATGATATCGAATCGGTTTTTAACTGGGTTAAGGAACACTTCATTCTGAAGCATTCCGCTTCTCTTGTTAATAGCCCTTGGTATGACTACGACATAGAGATAGATTTGCGCTTAGTTAAGCAAGCGTTGATAAATGGTAATTTTGAATTTTTATATGTTGTTCGTGATCATGGCACAATGTTGCTTTTGCTTTCTGAGTTTCACTCCTCCAGGTCTCTAGACTGGGAAGGTAGCGAGAGCTTTGAGTACTATCATTGTAAGATGATAAGTAAACAAGGTATTAAGTTGACCAAAAAAGCAGCAGGTGAACTTTTAGATCGTGGGCCTTTACTCAACTCCTTCAGTGCCGGAAGTAAAAACTCCTATCTGAAAGAGATTTTAGAGTTTGTTAATAATAAAGGCTTTAACTTTTCCCCTGCAAAGTCACTTTTTGACTGTAAACGCATAGGAGACGAGTTAAACCTTCCCTCAATGAGTAACTTCATAGCAAGAGTTGAGAACCATATGCTCCGTATGAACTAATTACCCATTGTTGTCTATTAAAAAAAGAGCGCATATTTTATGCGCTTTTTTTTTGCCAAAAAATTTACTTGATCTTCCAGATTTAGCCCTTTAGTACAGAAAATTTGTCTTTCCTCTGTGATTTAATAGTCTCAAGGAGGAATGATGGACTACAAACACGAGTGCTATGACCTGGAAAAGTTACTTTTGGCTGATGATGAGTTTCTGCTCTACCTTTTGGGGGGGGAGAATGCAGAAGCTTTACGTAGTGACTTACAAATACGCTTTAACGCCGGTGAGCGACTTATAACTACTCAAGAATGCCCTGAATTTTCACCTGTCAAGGGCTGCCCTGGGCACGATTGCGAGACTATCGATGAGTAACCCGTTTGATCTTTCAATGTATGCATTAGTCGGCGTAATGGCTATCATAGCCGTTGCATCTACCTGGTATCCAAAAGACCGTAAAATTAACTTTTATATTTTCCTGTTGAGTATAGTCACTTTTTTGGGACTGGTTGTTTTGGGATTCCTTAACTGGTTCATTGAAGGCTCAGCTTATGGGGCTCTTGTCAGCTGCGTATGTATTATTTTCCTCTGCATGACCCGGCTCCGGTTGATTGTGTATCGCTATAACGTGAAGTCGAGTGTTAAACGAATTGTAGCTTCCGTTAAGGAAGGTAAAAGAGTGGCTTTTATTGCGCACCAAAATTTGGAGCTGAGGGAAGTCGTGGTATCAATGTTCAGCTCAATGCTTCCAGAGCAGTCGCGTGTTATACATGGGCCATTTGGTTTCGGAATGGATAATGAGATTGAATTCATTAAACAGCGAAACAGTGCAGATGAAGGGTATCTCGTTATTTTTCTTAACCTGCAAGACTCTTACTCCTGGTTAAAACTCATCGCGGGTGAATCACCTGAAAAAGCGATTGCGTACAACTTTGACTTCATCCCTGATCTGGAGAGTGAACATGAAACTAAATGAGACGTCTGGCGTATGCGAAGATGTGCATCTAAATACATTTGTCATCGACCCGGCAACAGCCCGACGTTTTGAGTGCGTTAAAGAGATGGTTCGTAAGCAGGGGTTCAATAACATCACGGAGCCGGAAATCATTGATGCCATATTGTCTGAAATAACAGCTGCAGATGCAGCCGGAATTTTTATTGAGTACAAGTTAAAAGCCACCAAACCTTTGCTTTCTACAGATTAGGGCTTTACAGAGCTTTTTTTTATGTTTTCATATTCATAAATTAGAAAATGAGAACCAGTAAATTGAATATGATTTTAAAAGAAGAAATTGTTTTGGGTATCTACAGCTGGCTTCATATGACTCCGGTCAGCATGCTGGTAAGAAACATAACCAGCGATCAGGGAGGGGATTACGCGATCGTCCGCTTTACCGTCGATAGCCGGGGGGTCCAGATGGGGCCTAAGGCACAGGGCCAGCTTCTTTGTTCATTCGGGTTTAATGTAAAGGAATCCTGTGAGGCCGACCCTAAAGACGGTCCAGGCCTCATAAAGGCCGAAATGATGAACGGTGTTATGCAGCTGGTACCGGAATGCATTGAGCTCACAGACAGCCAAACCCAGGCAATCAGGAAAGAAGTAACCGTGTTTAACAGGGTTTGTGCAATGCAACTCCTGGGGGGGCATGGGAATGCAAGGTCTCTGTGGGAGAAAGAAATTCTTCCCCGGATGAAAGTGCGCAGACAACTACATTGAGGCAAGGCGATGAGCAAAGTGCATTGTATTAGTGGTATTACCTGGAAAAACTCCGATAGCGCGTCTTTCAAAGTATATGCCAGCATTGCTGCTGTATTCAGCCTTGGCCTGGTCACAGCTACCGTCAGGAACTATGAAATTCTACAACTGACTGTTCCGTATACCTGGTATGTTTTCTTCACTGCATTCTGGCTTCTGTTCCCGTCCTTTACGGTCTCTTTCCGGGAGCGGGAAGGGCGTCTGTTTACCTCGATGGGTTTTTACGGGTTAAAACTGTTCACTCTCGATCGCCCTGTCTCCGATGGGTACTGGCTGGTCACGATGGAGAAAAACCGTTATCGCCTCGTCAGAGTATGCAGGGACGGGCGACGCCAGCCTGTATGGCTGACGTTTAAGTCTTTACCAGAGTTTGTTTAACGATTACCGTCGCACGTTCAGGAATACGATACGGGAGACGATATGAATACTGACTTTGCCCATTACAACGAAGAGCAACTACGCAAACTCGGTGAGCTGCACAGTTTACTCCGTCACAGCGATATCGGCTCATCTTACCTTGCCACGCTCCCGGAGCCCCGTAGTGTTGAGGAGTTGAATCCTCCACAGGAAATCAATGTGACTCATTCGGTACCCGACGTCGACACCCTGGTGGATATTTACCGGCAGCAGCGGGTTGATAAAGTCCATGTCAGGGATGAGCATTATTCAACCAAAATCACCCGTAAATATCCCGGGTTCGTTGTGGTCAGAAACAATCATGATCAGGTGATGTCGCTGGTGGGTGAAATCAACCGGCTTCGCGACAAATTTGCTGATGCTGTAAAAGCTATCACTCATTACCAGGACTCCCGGTCAGAAATTCTGCACCAGGTTTACCCGTGGCTGGTGACTTTACAGGTGTCCCGTAATATCCGGATCGTTACTGAGCAAATTCGCTCCCTGGGGTTCACCTGGCAAATCCCTGTCATTCATAAATTTACCCGGCTGGAAACGGTTATCGACCGCTTACGCAGGGAGATAACTGAGCTCCAGCCGGATATCAGTCTGACAAAACAGGATGTTGAACGGCTGAAACAGGAACGAACCGAAGAAATCATGATGCTGTCGTTGCTCAATGATGAAGTGAGCCATGACGATGAAAATTTGAGAAAATTTCGGCTTATCCGGGAAAGTAACTTTCCTGCTGTTAACGTCAATATCCGGTACACCAGTCCTGAAGATCCAGATGATGTTCATGGGCCGTACAAACTCAACTTTCGCGCGCCTTTACCATTAATTTTGTTCAGCGAACCTGGCCGGTTTAATCCGTTAAAAAATTACGTAAAAGGTGAAAGGCAGAAGCGCGGCGATTTTAATGAAAAATATCGTTCTGTCCTGCCCCGTATAGGGCTGGTGGAAGTCATCAGGGAGTCAAAATGAGCCGGATTTTAACCGGGATTTGTGAAGCTGATCCGGCCAGGAGGTTATACAAAGTGGCCGTCAGTAGGGGAAACACTTTTCTGTCTGCAAAAGAACGTTTCCGTGTACAGGTCTGTTTCAAAAATGCCATAACACATCCAGATGAAGATCGGCTGCTGGCCGAGCTGTTGACTGTTCATCACTTCCTGGCTGACACCTCTATTTTATGGCATATGGAGCAAAAAACTTATGCATGCACCACGACATGGGCCACCACGTCCACATGGCTGCCAGAGATATATCAGCGTCAGGCCAGCACGCCCAATGTGGTAAAGATTATCAAATTTATGCACGCCCGGTTTCCAGGCCTTAAAACGGTTGCAGAAACAAATGAGCAGGGTTACGAACAGGCGCTTACCAGTGTGGATTTTGAAATTCCTTACTGGCCGGTGCTGCCGAAATTCGAATCTGATATAGGAACGATACAGGTAACGATTGCCGGGATGATCCGTTACACAGAAACGATGAGCAATAAAGATTGTAAAACCCCTCTCGACTTAATGATAAAAAGTTTTAAGTCAGGGTTGATCCCGATAGAGAAAATGCCGTTGAGTAAGACTGAAAGGCTTATGCCTCTGAAAATCAACACCGCTGGTAAGATATTTACACACGCAACATGGCCGAGATGTCGTTACATTTTCGTACCGGATGAGGCGGGAATAATGAAACTGGTTAACGTGGTCAAATTAGGATTAAAGCCTCTGGAGGAAAAATGACTTACGCGATTTTCTTGTTAGTAACTGCTGTTTGTGCATTCGGATTAAATTATCTGACAAACAAAATCTGTTCCGGTACGGGTTTGATTAACCAGAGTGGAGGCTCTAATGTACACGCCTTACGGTGTATCACATCGTTCCTCCTTCTCCTTGTCTCACTCTGGCTTCCTGTCAAACCTGCTGTGATCAATCTGGCAGTAGAGTTTGCTGCACTGGTGAATTTTATTGCATCAGTCATTCTCTATACCGTTGCAAGTTTCAGGGAAAAACGGAGATTAAAAAAACAAAGAAAAGAAGAAAAAGCTGCTCAAAAAGGATAATCCATGATATCCCCTCTCATTTTCCTTCGTGAGACGCACCAGAACTGATTCAGGCAGAGGGTAACGCATTTTCCGGTTTCCTGGCTGCCTTCACAATTATTCCGAAGCAGGGAGCAATGCCAGCCGTTTTTAAATATCATCCGGAGTTTTCATGAATAATAAAAGAACGATTACCACACGAGAGCAGATTAAAATTAATGGGGAAATTCGTGAGAGAACAGCAACCCATATTGTTACCGGTGCTCATGGGTACGAAACCCTTTGCATAAGTGGTTATATTGTTGACACAAACGAGATGGGTGAGGTTATCCATAACAGCGAAAAATTAGCGGAAGATTTGTTACCTGTTACCTGCCCCACATGCAGGGTCATTTGGTATCACACGCATGAATTTACACTCGATGATTTTGACAGTCTCTCAGGTAAAGGGGATTTTGTTGTGACAGATTTGAAAGAACTGAATATCTGAAAAGTTCATAAGTGACCAGCGCTCAGAAACATGTTGCTGAGTGCTGGTGTTTCTCTCAGTAAAATCTATATGTCGTCCAGATGATTACGCATAAAGCTTACCATGGCTTTTTCACTGGCAAGATATCCACGGATATAACGAAAGACCATCTTTGGATCAGACCAGTTCCCCATCTCTGTAATCTTTTCCAGGGAGTACCCGGCCTTAAACAGCTCTATGGCTCCCCCCACACGCACACTGTGTCCTGTCCATGTCCGGTACCGCCCGGACTGTCGGTTACTGTCGCTGACCTTCCCGGCAATCCCCCAGAGGCGTGCAAATGCCTGGTTCAGTGAATTAGAGGACAGCATACCAACATCTTCCCGTGATACCTTTGATTCATTCTGTAACTGCGTCAGTAACCCCTCACTGAATCCTGCTTTGACCAGCATCCTGTCTATGGATTTACCCCGGGATAGCTTACTGCTGGTGGACGGGAAATATCGGTTCGTATGGATGTTTACAGGCTGAAAAAGAAAACGGTGCCCGAAGGTTTCAGTATCGGTGTATTCCACCGTCTCAATCAACCGTCTGACATGCTGACTGCATTGTGGTGAGAGCTGAAATGTCAGGTTACTTGAAAGGCTTGTCTTGGTCCGCATGACGTCCAGAAGGTAACAGGACGTGTCATTTTGCCATTTCAGATCGCCGGTTTTAATTCTTCGAATTTCCACGTTACGCAGCAGAGTTTCAAACCCAACCCATATCATTGCAAGGTCCCGTATGTCTCTCAGGTCGTCGCTTTTATGCAGCGACCGGCGAAGAATATTGAGATCGGATATAAGAAATGGAAGGGCCTGACCGGTGACGATTTTTTTCTCATTCTCCCGCGCCCGCCATACCTGAACCAGTGCTTTTATCAGAACGTTGCGGAAGTCTGGAAAACCCAGGCTGCTGTTAACGCTTGAAAGGCATGCAATAAAATGAGAGATAGTCGCCATTTTAACGGATCCATTCAGCCCATTAATATAGCGCTCGACATCAACCGCTGTGACCGGGAAGGGGGTCAGACCGTGCCTGGCGCACCATGCAGACCAGACACTCGTGACCCTTAACTGACTTCTGGCCGTATTGTACCGGCGAAACCGCAACAGCTTGAGTGCATCCAGAGCACTTATGTCATCGGTTCGTGAGATAGCAACCAGTTTGGTTTTATCTGTCATGGGAAGATCTCATGTCTTTTCACTGATACTGTTTTTATAACCAGTATAGTAACATTGTTTTTTTTCAAATCCAGGCAGAACGTGAATTAATCAAATGGCTTCTCTTGCCTGTGCGTGGAACTTCGTTTACTGTTTTCGAAAATAGCCAGTGTTTTTGAACATGCCCCGGAGCGTCGTTGTTGAAAAGCCCAAATGCGCACAGTAGCCTGAGAGAAACCTATCTCCTGAAGTTCAGAAAGTGCAGTACGACTGAAACCCTTGACCGAGTGTTTGAGCGTATCCTGGATAAATTAAATGATGAAGGTGGGGATATGAATAAGATAACCAGCCTGAACGGAGCTTATGATCACCGCAGGGCTGAGATCTACATGAAAAAAAACTATGACAAAATACCTGCTTCCGTGTGGCATCTCATCCCCGATGAGATATGAATAATGTAATTAGACGCTGTTATTCCAGGTTTGATAAAAACGGATGATGTAGAATTCCTTTACTCATTTTTAACGAGGAATATACATGCGACGTAATGCACAAAAATGGATCCCGTTTGGATTTGATACGGATTCAAATAAAATTGTTGATATCGCCAGCGTTGAAAATGGGCTTTCGTGTAACTGTATCTGCCTCATCTGTGGGACCTCCCTGATTGCCAAACAGGGTCAAAATAAAAAATGGCATTTTAGCCACAGCACAGAAGTAAAAGGGGTTTGTAGTGAGCTCACACTACAACATATAAAAAAATACATAAAGGTGAAAATACAGGAAAAAAAATACCTTGCTCTCCCTCATCTTCTGCAGGGTAAGGAGAAAGGGATAGTTAACCTCAAAAATCTCGCTGGTGGTGGGATTGTTTGTGGCCTTAATGCTGACCTCACAGGGATATGTAACGATACGACAATCGGGATATTTATTAATGATACGTCGGAGGATATCCAGCCAAATCCAGACCTGTTAGCGCAAACAGACCAGCTGGCGCTGGTGGAGATCGATGCCGTTCGGATTGAAAGTATCATCGCTCCATATCGTGAGAATGGGGAAGGCATAAAGATGATGGATGCGATAGAAAAGTTACTTTTCACCTCAGATGAAGCCAAGCGGTGGATCTACCATCCCTTAATGCAGACAGCACCACCACATACTTTACATCAGTACAAACGCCACCTGAATGCCAGCGGCAACCAGCTGCTTTCTATGATTCCGGTAGATCTACCCATGAATATGAATTCGTTGCCTCTGGCACCTGCACAGCAATGGCAACATTTACGATGGACAATAGAAATACTCGCTAAACTTACCCGGCCGGATATACCTTCAGGGAGTACCGTTTTTGATGAACTGGTATCCTATGCACCGAGGATGCTGGATTCCTGGGAATCTATAAACGTACCCGCGTATGAACGTTGGTACGATTATTACATCAGTAAAAGGGGAGAGGGAGGACTGAATGAGGCGGAGCAGGAATACATTAGCTTCATAGTTAAAATCGCGAACTGGAACGTGTCTATACATAACTTACCAGAGTTTGATCGCGAGAGAGCTTTCCATGATTGGTTTCTCACTCATGATCCCAATAAGTGATCTTCTCAATCTGCGTCCGGTATCTTTTCCTAAGCCGAGGATGTAGATAGTAAAGCAGTTTCTCCGCAGTAGGTTTTCCACAGGATAGATCCAATAACTGATCCATAAAGGATCCAGAGAGTACCAAAAAGATCCCGGATCGCTGGAGGCCCTGTGCCGCTTGGCTTGGAAGGTGATCGGTGTCTATTGTATGCTACGAAATGTCTACTGTAATCTACAAACAGTCTACTGAATGCTATATATTGTCTATTGTGCGCTATAAAAGTGTCTACTGTATGCTATATTTTTGATGGTTATTCAAAACTTAGGGTTTAAGGGAAATGTCTAACAAAATCAATGAGTCATACCTAAATGTAGAAGAAATAAATCAGACTACTGGTGAAGTTATCACACTTTCTTCCACATCGGAGACCAGTGTACAGACAGTTCCTCTGATGCGTTTGGGGGTCTTTGTTCCAACATTAAAGTCGACGAACAAAGCGATCGCTAAGAAAAGCAATGTCGGATCAAACATCAACGCGTCAGACGATCTTAGGCATCTGGAGCTAGCCAAATCCGAAGGGTTTGAAAGGATTACCATTTCAGGTCCAAGGCTAGACATGGATACGGATTTCAAGGTTTGGACAGGAATCATATCGGTACTGACCGATAATGAACTCGAGTCTAACGAGGATGGGACTATCTCGATCCGATTTACTGAGTTTGCTATGCGATGTGGTTTTTCTCGTGGACGTCTGAAGGCTGAATTTCGGGAAAAAATCAAAGATTCGCTCAGGAAACTGATGTCTAATGTTGTTGAATTCTCCAAGGACAGAGGCACAAACATTGAAGTCACTAAATTTGTTCAGCTCATTGGTGAGTCAACCGTGGACATTGGTAATGACAAAGTTATCCTCACTCCGTCGAAAACGCTTAAGGATCTGTATGTTGGTGAATACAAGATCCTGCTTAAGCTGAGAGCCCTTAAAGCCCTTGCAAGGAAAGAGTCAGCCCAGGCCCTTTATACGTTCATTGAGGCTCTGCCACCTAATCCGATCCCTGTCAGCATTGAGAGGTTCAGGAAGCGTTTGTCCCTCACTTCCAGACCCGCTCTTCAGAATTCAACGGTAAGAAAAGCACTTAAGCAACTGGAGGACATTGGATACCTTGAATACCAGGAGCTTAAGGAAGGCAACAAGATAGCGTTTCAAATCATCAAGAGAAATCCCTCCCTGAAGTAGAAAGTCCTCCGACAATCGCTCTGAGGGGGCTTACGGGCCCTCTTCAGTCGAACCCGGGGATTGTTCTCTACAAAGTGCTATCGGATTGTACGTTAAACACACCAAAAGTAACGCTGACATGTCGTAACACCTTCCAACTTCAGTGAAAGTTTTTGAAAACGTAGTGGCTCAGCTGAAACTGCCGGTGAATTTCACATCAGGTTCCTAAGAAGGAAAGTAACTTTTCTTTTTTGCCATGATGCATGAGCTTGTCTTCTGTTGCCTGTTTTGTAAATTCGTCTGGTAGAAAGTCTACTGTACGCGACATGCGAACCGCGATTAGCCCTACGGAATACAAATGTCTACTGTATGCGATATTTGAATGCTGTTGGTAAAAGCAGGTGGCCGTTAAAGACAGATGTCTATTGTACGCTACAAGTATCTCAATCTGGGGTGTGCTGCCGGGTGACGATCTACTGTATGCGGCACCCGGTTGAATGTTCGATCAGGTCCGCATTTATCGGTGGTGTATTGTATATGTCTACTGTATGCGGCCATTCACGCTATAGGGTATGAGCTGGTGGATAATGGCCTATCGTATTTCAATACTGCCCTGGCTACAGAACAGGGGCGTTTTAATGATTGCGATCGCATATTGTCTACAGTATGCGACATGCGTCACAACCGGACACCGGTATACGTTTGCTGTTCTACAAGGACGATGAGAGGAGTTCTGACGTAGACCCGGATTATAGCGGCATGCATAACTACACCACGTATGAAGAACATGTGCGCTATGTAGAACTACCGCAGCATGAGCATGAAAATCATCATCACGATAAGGAGGGCACGGCAAGTGATGTTCTGGAACCAAAAAAAGAAAGAGAAAGCAGCAACCGGCAATGAAAAAAAGCGCTTCGATCACCTGCTTTCGGTGGCCGAGAAATTACCTGTCATGACGCTGCCTGATCTCATTCGCGCTATCGTGCGACCAGTACAGAGTGATTTCTTGCTGGCGGTAGCCGAGGAAGGAACAGATGCCCGACCAAATATGACCCCTGAAAAGTTCTTCTTTGAAGGGCTTATCCATGTGAAATCGTATGAAAAGATGAAAGAACATGAGATGGACGGCGCTGATTACCCGTTGTCACTGGCAAGTGATATGGTGCTGCCGTGGCCTTGGAGCCTACAACGCTTTATCAATAACGTTTCACGTATTGGAAGCTATAAGGGGAAGCCGTGGAAGCAGGATAATAGCAATCATTATGTTGAGCTATGGTTGCCCTGGCGTATTGGCTTTGTGGGTGGCGGAAATCATTCAATAACGGCTGGCATTCTGGCCGGAGAAGGGACGCTAATCCCTGAGCACGTTTACGATATGTCCTGGCTGTTTGAGCTGGTCCGAACGGACGGTAATCACTGGTTTGTTGACGATCATAAAGTCGAAGCGGTTAAGTCGGGGCGTTCAGCTGCGGTGTTTGAGATAGGGCGGCTATTAGTGGAAGGAGCTTAAGAATTTTGCTCGAACTGCTTGCTGAAGACGTTTACGTCACGATGATCCCTGTTAAGCCTGTGGCTAAGAATCTATGTCTACTGTATGCGACAATCACCGCATATCGGTTATGCCCAAATAGGGGAAGGTCTATTGTATGCGATACCGGGCTATGGTTGATCAGTGCTGGAGGCTACCTATTCGTGTCTACTGTATGCGACGGCCAACTCAAGTGGATATGCGCTAGTGGGAGAACGGTCTACTGTATTCGACGTGCCGTTAAATGGCCGTTCCTCGCCGGTTATGCAGGTTATGAACAACTGGTGTCTACTGTATACGCCAAGCCACGCACCGGTAGGTGCTGACAGGCAATGGTCTACTGTATTCGACGCCCGGTTAAATGGCCGAGAATCACTGGTTCTGCCAGGTATGAACAACGGGTGTCTACTGGATGCGACAAGCGAGACACCGGACCGATGTTGAAGGCAATGGTCTACTGTATGCGACGTGCGCTGAAATAGCCGATCCTTGCCGGTTATGCAGGTTACGAACAACTCTGGTGTCTACTGCATACGCCAACCCACGCACCGGTACGTGCTGACAGGCAATAGTCTATTGTATTCGATGCCCGGTTAAATGGCCGGGCATCGCCGGTTCTGCCGGGCAGGAACAACGGGTGTCTACTGTAGGCGACAACCCACGTACCGGATAGGTTCTGAAAGGTAATGGTCTACTGTATGCGACGTGCGGTTGAATGGCCAGGCATAGCCGGTTATGCCTGGCAGGAACTACGGGTGTCTACTGGATGCGACAACCCACACACCGGGTAGGTGCTGAAGGCAATGGTCTACTGTATGCGATGTCCGGTTAAATGGCCGGGCATCGCCGGTTACGCCGGGCAGGAACAACGGGTGTCTACTGTACGCGACAACTCACGCTCCAGGTAGGTGCTGAAGGCAATGGTCTACTGTATGCGATGTCCGGTTAAAAGGCCGGGCATCGCCGGTTATGCCAGGCAGGAACAACGGGTGTCTACTGGATGCAACAACTCACGCACCGGGTAGGTGCTGAAGGCAATGGTCTACTGTATGCGATGTCCGGTTAAAAAGCCGGGCATCGCCGGTTCTGCCGGGCAGGAACAACGGGTGTCTACTGGATGCGACAACCCACACACCGGGTAGGTTCTGAAAGGCAATGGTCTACTATATGCGATGTCCGGTTAAAAGGCCGGGCATCGCCGGTTCTGCCGGGCAGGAACAACGGGTGTCTACTGGATGCGACAACCCACACACCGGGTAGGTGCTGAAGGCAATGGGTTACTGTATTTGATGCCCGATTAAATCGCGGATCAGTGCCGGTTTTCCGTGGTGGAAAGAATTTACTGTCTACTGTATGCGACAACCAGTGAGACCTGGCAGAGATGGTAACGGTCTACTGTATCCGACGCTCTGCCTGGTAGCCGGGAAGCGCCAGATATGTTGTAAACCCACGTTTAATGTCTACTGTGTGCGACCCCAACATATTTGGCGAAGGTCTACTGTATTCGAGTTTTTGTTCAGGGGCCGGATAATACCGGTCGTACTGGTGGCTGACATAATGTGTCTACTGTGTGCGACAACCAGGGAAGCCTCGAGGGTAAAGGTCTACTGCATGCTACAACTATCATACTGGCCATTGGCTGGTATGTGCGGCTGTGGTGAGGTTATCCGTAAATGTAAGCTTTTTAAGGAAAGCTGGTGGAGGAAATCACTATTTCTATTGGATGCTATGCCATGGCCCGGGACTGGTCAGTATTGGAAGCACCAGCGTCGAAACCAGGAATGTCTACTGTAGGCGACAACGATCTAAATTTTGCATCGAGCGTTATTCTGGCTGCGTTGTGTCTACTATATGCGATACCCTCTGCTTCGTGATTAAAACTCAAACAAAATTATCAGGACATACCGAGGTTCCTGTCTTTTGTGTCGACTACAGTAGACCAGCGGGAAAAGAGGGGGGAGGGGTAACCTGTATACCAGAACGCAAAAGCTATAATTCAAAAGAGACAGCCACCTGCACTGAATCAGATCGGTTTCCTGATTTTTGTTTAACCTGATACTTAATGCTAATGTATGCGTACATTAGCTTTGGCTGAGGACAAGATTCGTGAGAGCTGAAACGAAAGAAGCTATGCGGATGTTTTTGGGGGGACGTTGCTACACGGCTAAACAACTCGAGAAGGACTATCTCTCTGAAGTGGCAGGTTACAGCGACGACCGCTGGGAAGCGCCGCAAAGAGCTGCCCGGCTGGCGGCAGCGGTAAAACGCTACAAAACCTCTGAGATGCTGCGTTTTATTTTTGCCACCATCGCGTATGATCCCGACCCGGATCTGACCCCGCTTGCCGTGAGGCGGCTGTGTCAGGCCTTGTTCGGCAGAACCGGTAGCCAGTGGCTTATAGTGGAAATTTTCGGGGTGAAGGGACGGCAGCACCGCAGCGATGACAGCACTCCGGAGGCCGTTGAAAAAATGGCAACCAGATATCGTCACGCCGCAGGGCTGCACTGGGCGGCAACTCTGGCGGAAATTGAGCGGGTAAAGCGCAACTATCAGACCCAGGTTAAGGCATCCAGGAAGGGAGAAGGGTAAATAACATAAATTTAAAGCTAATGTACGCATACATTAGCATTACGCTAAAGTGGCTATACCACCAGTTTTTGTATCCAGATGGCTTACTGACATGTTTCCTTGCTCGGTAATTCAGGTCTGAATGCGACAGGGGCCTACAGCACAGAACGGGATTGAGAACTGGAATGCGCTGGTCTGTTTTGCACCAGCGCTACGGGGGGTCCGCTTGGAAAACGGAAATTATCCCACGCTAAGACTGTTTTTTGTACAAAGCGGTATCGACTGTACGTAATGAGCGGTATTTTCCGGATCCCAGCTTAAGATTATTACGCCAGACGTAATCTCCACTCAGATTGATATGTTCCCAGCCCAGGGGAGAAAGATGAGAGACCAGTTGCTCATTTATCGGGATACCCTTTCGTTTTAGTGACTCAATAGCTCTTTCTATATATACCGTATTCCAGAGTGTTATCGCCGCCGTATGTAGTGTCAGCGCCGGTGGCGTGGTAACGCTGATCCTCCCACCCCCAG
>PPYE01413088.1_pt1 | contig 58208 bp, 40 predicted proteins | sample 1559881 | NCBI WGS metagenome assembly PPYE01 (sample SAMN08240022, study PRJNA423297) | Human gut metagenome, whole genome shotgun sequencing project.
TCATGGACTTTGCCTTCTTTGCCATTGCCTTCAATATAAAAAAGATGTGTGCAAAAATGGCTAAAGAAGGTATGGATTGACTGATTAGACTGTTTTATGAGCTTACAGTAGCTATATTTAGATGTTGCGAACACATAAATCAAAGAAATCCTCAAAATATCGCAGCTTAAAAAATGAGCCGATTTTTATAGTCAACGAAAAAAAGAAGGCGCATCGCGTATATGACACACCTTCATTTTTATTGCAAATATTTTGTATCATATTCTTGTTCTTATCTGTTGAAACATGCTCCATAAGAAGAAGCCTTTTTTCTCTATGAATAAAAATATTTGCTTATTCAAAAAATATACGTATCTTTGTATCCTAAGAGGGTTGTTCCATAAGTAAGAGGCTGTAAAATACTGAAATTAGCACAATCTCCAAATCGTTACCCGAAACTTTTTAAAACTTCTATAAGCGTTTGTCTTTCAAATCAATCTGTCAATAAGTTAAGAATTTAAAGTAAAAGATGGTTGTTTTACAACCCGTTTCTGTCGACTGTCCAATGGTTATAGTGTGGCGACGACTTTGTCTGGGGGTAAGGAGTTTTTCATTCTCTTTGATAGGGATTTTAAAGAAATAAAGCGTTTCGGTAATCATCCGGTGCGGGGAATGACTACTGAAGCAAATGATTTTATGCAGTTGCAGGGGGAGATGGTTTCATACAAAAACAGCTTTTATTTTGCATCTAGATTTTTTGGTTATCTTTGTCGGTATGATATATCGGATGAGGAAGATGTTACTTTGAAGTGGGAAAAAATGCTTGTTGAGCCTGTTTGCAATGTCTATGAAGCAAATCTTGCAAGAAAGAAGAATAACTTGGATGGATTTTATGGATTGACAGCCAATGATAAATATGTTTTTGTGACTTATAGTGGTGAGTTATGCTATAAAGCCTTTGAAAACTATTCAGCCTGTACACCTAAAACTTTGCTGGGTTTTTCCATCGATGGTGAACTGGTAGGCAAGTACGCATTGGAACACCAAAGCATGAGTGTGCTTCTTTCTCAATATACCCCTCAGTTGTACTTGTTAAATTGCGAATCGGAATGTAATGTTGAAATATTTGAGATGGATGATATCCTGAAAGCAAAATTATGAAAATCCTGCTTTATGTGTTGTTGGCTTTTGGGGTATTTTGTTTCTTCTCGTGTAAAAGGACAGAAAAGGAGCAGTTGACTTTTTTGATGAAAGAATGGACTCGAAAAGAAATTCTCTTTCATGATAGAGCTGTCTTTACCATACAAGGCAAAGACACATTAGATAAGTTTCCTTATGCTTCAACATATTATAAAATTGTAACTTATGTAGACTCATTAGGATGCCTTAGTTGCAAATTGCAATTATTGGAACGGATAAATTTTATAGCGGAGGTAGACTCTGTCACATCTAGGAATGTATCCTTTTATTTTTTCTTCCACCCTAGAAATAGGAAGGAACTAATAATGACATTACAGTCAGAAGATTTTATTTATCCTGTATGTATAGATCTGAAAGATACCTTTAATAAACTGAATAAGTTTCCACTGAATGATAAATTTAGGACATTCTTGCTTGACAATACTAATAAAGTGATATTAGTAGGAAATCCTATGCATCATCCTCGGATAAAAGAGATGTATATGGGACAGTTGCGTGATTGTAATAATAAGCCGGAGGTGGAGGGTGATGAATGAACCAGAGGGTAAAAGAAAAGAATAAATGGATAGACCGTTTAATAAACTTTGTATTTTATGGTTGTGTACTTGCTCTGATATGGTTGCTGTTACAAATCACGACCTTTTCTTCGTTCAGGATTCCTACTGCATCCATGCATCCTACTCTGATAAAAGGTGACTATGTAATAGTGAATAAATGGATAGCAGGCGGCAGGATATTTAATGTTTTTAATGCGGTAAAAAACAAGCATATATCAATAAAACGTATTCCGGGAATACGACGGATAAGAAAAAATGATATTCTCATTTTTAATTCACCAGTCGGGCAATATAAGAATCGAATACATTTTGATGTCATGCAATATTATGCTAAACGATGTGTGGGGCTTCCGGGTGACACTGTGGCAATTATCCTGCCTACATTATCTGCCTTAGTCGAGGATAGCCTTACGTTTTCTTTTGATCATAATTACTATGACCTGTTAGGATGGACTGCTGAAAAATTCGGTCCTCTTTATATACCTTGCAAAGGTGATCAAATCCCGATAAATAGTTTGACTGCTACCCAATATGGAAGTGTTATGGAATGGGAGACTAAACAGAAAATAGATTATAAAGATAGCGCATATTTTATAGGAAATCATCGTTTCACAAATTATCAGTTTAAGCATGATTATTATTTTATGCTGGGAGACAATATACACCATTCATTGGATTCACGACATTGGGGATTGGTGCCTGATGATTTCATTGTGGGTGTAGTACAATGGATTTGGTTTTCAAAAGATGAAGAGCAAAATTCAATTCGTTGGAATCGAATCGGTAGAGTAGATTGAAATAAGAGATGCGAAAGGTTATAGTTCTATGCTTGTTCGGATAAAAACGTATAAATGATGCGTTGTGATATATGTTGTATGAAAAGTTTTTGTTAATATTGTCATCATTATGAGTTTGTTTTTGTTGTATGATGAAATAATAACTGAAGAATTATGAAGAAAGTATTGTTTTTATTCGCCTTTTTGCTTCTGGGTATAGGAGCTATGGCACAAAAGGTAATTTATGATTCGCTGGCTGTTACTATCGGGTCGGGGCATGAGGTGGAAATTCCTAATGACAGTAAGTGTGTCCTGACGTTGGATAATGGAAAGGCATTAGAGCTGCCTACGGTAGCAGGCGGCGCTTCTGTATTGCAGCATGTAGATGTGGAGATGAGTGATGTGTATCAAAGTTTCCGCCGTTTTGCCTATTATAATATAAAGGCTAAAGAATTGAAGAAAATCGGCAAAAACGGTATCGTACAAATGGATATACAGTTATCTCCCGGAAACTATTCCATTGCATTCAACCAGGATGTCTTGGGAAGTATGCTGACCGGTTCTATGTCATTAATAAATAATATGTTTGGGAAATAACTTCTTTTTTCATATTGTATGGTGCAGCCTTTTCTTCTCAGAAGGAGAGGCTGTCTTGTTTTTGAAAGTCAAAGGGTTAAACAAAACATTGTTTCATGTGTTTTCCTAATGTTTTTTAATGTGATAAACTTATGAGGAAAATACGTAGATGGGGAGTATGGCTCCTTTTAATCATTCCTTTGGCACTGAATGCCCAGCAGCGGGCCGAAAAATTATTGAATGTACCCTTGCCGGAACATTGGCAAGAAGAGGATGCGATGTTTCAACAACTGCTTCCGGTGGATGACCATTGGTGGACTGTATTTCAGGATGCCACACTGGATTCATTGATTCATGTGGCTGTCAGGCAGAATCCGTCTGTCCTTACAGCCTTGAATCGTATAGATATGGCGAAAGCGAATCTGAGGATAGCCAGAGGAGGCTATTATCCGGCTTTGTCATTGGATGCCGGGTGGAACCGCCAACAGACTAGTGGCAATACCGGTACGGGACAGCCTCAATCCAGAGTGGGGTATTATGATGCAACGGTTAATATGAACTGGCAGGTGGATGTGTTCGGTTCCATCCGCCAACGGGTGAAAGCGCAGAAAGAAAATTTTGCGGCAAGTCGTGAAGAGTACAATGCGACGATGGTAAGTCTTTGTGCAGAAGTGGCGTCAGCCTATTTTAATTTGCGTGAGACCCAACAGGAACTCAGTGTGTTACAGCGCAATGCTTTATCTCAAAAGGCGGTGGTGGATATAACTGAAGTGCGTTATAATACCGGACTGGCTTCCAAACTGGATGTGGCTCAGGCTAAATCGGTTTATTATAGTACATTGGCTTCTATTCCTGCTACAGAATCCGGTATTATTCAATATATGAATGCGTTGGCTGTATTGCTCGGGCTTTATCCTCAGGATGTGACGGCTGCACTGGAAACGGGAAAACCGTTACCCGATTATATAGAGCCGGTAGGGGTCGGTCTTCCCGGACAATTACTTTTACGACGTCCCGATGTACGGGTTGCCGAACGTCAAGTCAATGCACAAGCAGCCTTGTTGGGAGCTTCCAAGACCGATTGGCTTCCCTCATTTTTTCTGAACGGTTCCTTCGGCTATGCTTCACATGATATGAAAGATTTTACTAGACGTAGCAGTATGACATGGAGTATCGCTCCCTCTATGAGCTGGACGATTTTTAATGGTGGCCAGCGTGCGAATAATGTACGCTTGCAGCGTGCACAACTGGATGAAACAATCAATCAGTTCAATACTACGGTTCTTACAGCGGTGCAGGAGGTGGATAATGCCATGAGTAGTTATAAGAATTCCATCAAACAGATTGTAGCATGTCGTGAGATGTTGAATCAGGGGAAAGAGGCATTTAAACTTTCATTGGACTTATATAAACAGGGGCTGAGCCCTTTCCAAAATGTATTGGATGCACAGCGTTCGTTACTGTCATACGAGAATTCATTGGTGCAGGCACAGGGATATTCATTGCTTTGTCTGATTCAGATGTATCAGGCATTGGGAGGAGGCTGGTAGGCTGCGACGGAAAAGCTGTTGAACTATAGAAATAATAAAAACCTAACCCAAGATATGAAAAAAATAATGATAGCTTTCGCATGGACGGTATGTGTGTTGACCGCCTGCGATAAAAATAAACCTTCTCAGACAGAAATGCAGGCATTGCCTGTAGATGTTGCGAAACCTTTGGTGGAAAATGTGACGCTGACCAAAGATTATCCCGGTTATCTGGAAGCGGAATCTACTGTAGATTTGGTGGGACGAGTAAATGGAACTTTACAATCCAAGAATTTTGCACCTGGTTCCCGGGTACGTCAGGGACAGGTATTGTTCGTTATAGAACCGACACTTTATGAAAATTCAGTGAAACAAGCGGAAGCTGAATTAAAAACGGCTAAAGCCAATCTTGAATATGCTGTCAGTAGTTATCAACGTATGAAAGAAGCGATAAAAAGTGATGCGGTGAGCCGTATACAATATTTACAGGCGGAAAGTCATGTGGCGGCTTGTGAGGCTGCCGTAAGTAATGCTGAAGCAGCTTTGAAAACTGCGCGTACCAACTTGAGTTATTGCTATGTCAAGGCTCCTTGTGACGGAGTGGTTGATGTTTCGGCTTATTCTGTCGGGGCGTATATTGGTGGTGCTTTGCAACCGGTTAAATTGGCTACTGTTTATAAGGATAACCGTATGTATTCCTATTTTAATATTGCAGATAACCAATATCTGACATACGAGCTGGCCCAGGAGGCTGCCAGCAAGATTCCTGCGGAAACTCATTTTGTAACCTTGCGTTTGGGAACTGACGGGGCACAGTCATGGAAAGCGAAACTGGATTATCTTTCTCCCAATGTGACATTAACTACAGGTACTCTCCGTTTGCGTGCGGAATTGGATAACCCTGACGGGATGCTTCGTCCCGGATTATTTGTCAGTGTCACCTTACCATACGGTGAAGCGCGGAATGCAGTGTTGGTTAATGATGCTTCTATCGGAACAGACCAGTTGGGTAAATATTTGTATGTAGTGAATGACAGTGATATAGTGAATTATCGGCATATTGAAGTCGGGCAGTTGGCGGATCATAATATGCGTGTTGTAAAAAGTGGCTTGTCACCTTCCGAACGTTATGTCACCAAGGCATTGTTGAAAGTGCGTCAAGGCATGAAAATTAAACCGATAGAACAAACCAATAAACTTCAATAGCCTTATGTTTTCAAAATTTTTCATAGAACGGCCTATATTTGCCACGGTGCTGGCTTTGTTATTCGTGGTGGCCGGACTTGTAACCCTGAATATATTGCCCGTGGCGCAATATCCCGATATTACGCCTCCTACCGTGCAAGTCAGTGCGGTATATCCGGGTGCCAATGCTGAAACTGTAGCTCAAACTGTCGGTATCCCCATTGAACAGCAGGTAAACGGTGTGGACGGAATGTTGTATATGAGTTCCAATTCCTCTGCATCGGGCGCTTATTCGCTGACAGTGACTTTCGAAGTGGGAACGGATATCGATATGGCAACTGTGATGGTACAAAACCGTGTCAGTGTAGCATTGAATTCTTTACCCGAAGCTGTGAAGGTACAGGGAGTGACGGTGCAGAAGCAGTCATCCAATATTGTGATGATGCTTACACTGAGTGGTGACAGTATTTATGATGGCCTTTATCTGACCAATTATGCCAATTTGAATCTGGTAGACCAGTTGACACGTGTACCAGGGGTAGGAGCGGTGGATGTCATGGGAGCCGGTGATTATTCCATGCGCGTATGGCTGAATCCTGAAACCATGCGTATCCGCAATATTACCCCGCAGCAGGTTTATGCTGCCATTCAAAGTCAGAATATGGAAGTGTCTGCCGGTTATGTGGGACAACCCATCGGCAGTTCGGCTGATAATGATTTTCAATATACGCTGAATGTAAAAGGACGTCTTTCTACTCCCGAAGAGTTCGGCGACATCATATTGAGAGTGGAAGACCAGGGAAAAGTGCTCCGTCTGAAAGATGTTGCAAAAATTGAGTTGGGCAGTGCCGGGTATGGAGTTGTTTCCCGCTTGAAAGGGCAACCTACGGCTGCTATTGCTGTTTACCAGTTGCCGGGAAGTAATTCGCTGGATGTTTCTAAACACGTCCGTGCCCGTATGGCGGAACTGGCTGAAACATTTCCGGCCGGGGTGAAATACAATGTGACGTTGGATACTACCGATGTGGTACACGACTCCATTGATGAAGTGATGAAGACCTTTGTGGAAGCGATTATTCTGGTGGTGCTGGTTATCTTTTTTTTCCTGCAAAGCTGGCGGGCGGTTCTTATCCCCTGTCTTACTATCCCTGTGTCCCTTATCGGAACATTGGCGGTAATGGCTGCTTTAGGCTTTTCCATCAATACATTGACACTGTTCGGCTTGATATTGGCTATAGCTATTGTAGTGGATGATGCCATAGTGGTGACTGAAAATGCCACCCGTATTCTGGATGAAGGGAAGCTGGACGCCCGTGCCGCTACCGAGCAGGCTATGGGGGAGATTACCGGACCTATTGTCGGAGTGGTGCTGGTACTGCTTGCCGTATTTATTCCTACTACGCTGATTAGCGGTATTTCCGGGCAGCTTTCAGTCATTGCTATTCTGATGTTTGTAAAATGGCCCAGCACCTTTATTCCTGAAGAAGATGACGGATATTTTATGATTGCCATTCAGCTTCCGGCAGCTTCTTCTTTAGAGCGTACACAGATGGTGGGTAAGCAGATTGATGCTATTTTGTCAGAGTATCCCGAAGTGAAGACTTATTTGGGCGTAAACGGATTCAGTATCATGGGAGGTGGTCAGTTGCCTAATGCGGCTACCTATTTTGTGGTGCTGAAGAATTGGAAAGAGCGTGCGGGTAAAGAGCATACCGCTCAAGCGGTGGTCAATCGTTTTAACGGACAGGCATATGCCATGATACAGGAAGCTCAAGTCTTTGGTATTATTCCTCCTGCTATTCCAGGTATGGGCAATACGGGTGGTTTACAACTCGAACTGGAGGATCGTAAGTCTTTGGGTCCGGAAGAACTGCAAAAGGCGGTTGAGGCTTTATTGGCTAATTATCATAATGAACCGGCTGTCGCTTCCATGAGCAGTATGTATCAAGCGGATGTACCTCAATATTTTTTGAATATAGACCGGGATAAAGTTCAGTTGATGGGTTTGCAGTTGAATCAGGTCTTTTCTACATTAGGGTATTACATGGGGCAGGCTTATGTAAATGATTTTGTGGAATTCGGCCGTATCTACCAAGTGAAATTGGAGGCTGGCGAACAAGCCCAAAAAGTGATTGATGATGTGTTAAAACTGAGTGTGGTCAATTCGAAGGGAGAGATGGTGCCTTTCAGCAGTTTTACGCAGATAGAACAAAAACTGGGGATGGACCAGATAAACCGGTATAATATGTATTCGGCTGCTTCCATCACTTGTACGCCGGCTGCGGGCAGTAGTTCCGGACAGGCGATAGAGGCTATGGGGAGTTTGATTAAAAATCAGCTAGGTGGTGAGTTTGGATATGAATGGACCTCTGTTGCCTATCAGGAAACTCAGGCAGGTAATACTACTACAATTATTTTAATCATGGCCTTGTTGGTAGCCTATTTGGTACTGGCGGCACAGTATGAAAGCTGGACAAGTCCGGTGGCTGCCGTGATGGGGCTTCCGGTTGCTATTTTGGGAGCGATGTTGGGCTGCTGGGTGATAGGGGTTCCGGTGAGTATTTATACCCAGATCGGTATTATTCTGCTGATAGCCTTGTCTGCGAAGAATGGTATCTTGATTGTGGAGTTTGCCCGTGATTACCGTAAGGCTGGCAATCCTATCCGTGAGGCGGCATACGAGGCAGGGCATGTGCGCTTGCGTCCTATCCTGATGACTTCATTTACCTTCGTGCTGGGTGTGATGCCGTTGTTGTTTGCCACAGGAGCCGGTGCAGGCAGCCGTGTGGCACTGGGTGCGGCAGTGGTGTTCGGTATGGCTGTGAATACAATTTTTGCTACCATTTATATTCCTAACTGGTATGAAGTGATGCAGCATATTCAGGAAAAATGGCTGACTAAGAAAAAATAATTGTTTAGTTTCACCACAGATTGGTCAGATTTATACGGACAACTCGATTTAAAAACTGTATGGATTTGCGTTATCTGTGGTGAATTTGTGTATCTTTGCGACAAACACATGGAAATATGGATACAATAAACAACGATCTTACTAACTTATTGCAACAGATGGGTGTGCATAAGGAAAGCCTGGGTATAACCCAGCGTATTGTCATTATAGCAGGGATTCTGATCATTGCTTTTGTGGCAGATTATTTTTGTAGAAAAATAGTAGTTCCTACTATAAAGAAACTGACGGCAAGGACTCAGGCTACTTGGGATGATTATTTATTCAATGATGCTGTATTAGATAATATGTGTCATCTTATTCCACCTATTATATTGTATGTATTGCTTCCTTTTGCTTTTCCGCATGAACCTGTGACTTTGACATTCATTCTGAAGCTATGTTGGGTGTATATCACGGCTGTAGCCATGAAGTTGATTTGTTCTTTTCTGACTTCTCTCTATACCATTTCAAGCGAACATGAGAAACTAAAGAATCATCCTCTGAAAGGGGTATATCAGATGATAAAACTGATTGTGATTTGTGTAGGGGTGATCATTATAGTCAGTACCTTGATTGATAAAGATCCTGTGAATATTCTTACCGGATTGGGTGCTTCTGCAGCTATCTTGATGTTGGTTTTCAAAGATACGATTATGGGGCTGGTAGCCGGAGTCCAGCTTTCTGCCAATGATATGCTCCGTCCGGGAGATTGGATTACCATGCCGAAATACGGAGCGGACGGTACAGTAATAGAAGTGACTCTTACCACTGTAAAGGTACGCAATTGGGATAATACTATAACTACAGTCCCACCTTATGCATTGGTCAGTGATTCGTTTCAGAATTGGCGTGGCATGAGGGAAAGTGGTGGACGCAGAGTGAAACGTTCTATTAATATAGATATGAATACGGTCCGTTTCTGTACACCGGAACAAATGAAAAAATTTGAAAAACAAGTCTGGATGTCAGGCTTTGAAAAGACAGGAAAGGAGGAGGTGAATCTTTATGTATTTCGTCACTATCTGGAATATTATTTGCGTCATAATCCTCGGGTGAATACAGAATTGATTTTGATGGTGCGTCAATTACAACCTACGCCGCAAGGATTACCCATAGAACTTTATTTCTTCTCAGCCAATAAAGACTGGATTCCATACGAACGTTTGCAAGCAGAGGTTTTTGACCATTTGTTGGCTGTTCTTCCCGAATTTGGATTAAGGGTATTCCAAATTCCTTCAGGATTGGATGTGTTGTCTCTTTCTTCTCATTAATTATTTATAATCTCACTAGCGGAGAGGTACAGGAATCATCACATATTAACATGGATTACATCAAATTTATTGATTGTCAAAATGAATAATCCGTGTTAATATGTGAGAATGTACACTATTATACATGAAGTTCCAGTATAAACCGAGTTCCTTTTTTATAATCAGTGTCCAAAGTCAGTGTACCATTTAATTTATAAGCGATAAGGCTGCAAGTAGGCAACCCTAGTCCGTTTCCTTGCGTTAAATCGCGTATTTCTGCAAATGGCTTGAACAGTTTTTCACGTGCTTCAACCGGAATTCCCGTTCCCGTATCAGTTAGTATGAATTGATGTGTATGGGCGCTTCGTTTTTTGAATTCCAGTGAAATCTTACCACTTTTCGTATATTCTGCCGCATTGTTCAATAAATGGTTTAATATACGTTCCAATTCTTCTGCATTTGTCTTAATATTTACACGTGGAACATTTACCACTGCTTCTACTCCGGATTTGAAGTTTATTTTCGCTTTTTCCATAATACTTTCACACAATGTATTTATGTTCAGTTCCTTTAGCGGATAATGTTCTTCACGTGTTTCTTCCAATGAAATATACGTCTGGATAGCTGTCATCAGTTCTTTCAGTGCCTTGATGTTTTCATGTAATATTGGGGTGGATATTGTTTCCTTTGTTGCTTCATCTATTGTATTCAGACTTGGTTCAATTTGGGCGCTGATATTACCGATAAATTTAGACTTCTGCTCATTGTTTTCATTCGCTGTCTGCAGGCTATGTTTCAATTTCTTTACTTGGCGGATATGTTTAAATAACAGGGTAGCTAAGAATAATAATCCGGCAGCCAATATGGCGGATAACACACATAGTGCAATGATAATAATTAGATTTGTGGTAATCTTGTCTTCTTTTTCCTGCAAAGTCTTTTGACTGGTTTCATATTTTTGTTGCAGTGTGTTTAGTTCATTGGCTGTTTTTACTGCTTTTATGGAATCTTGCCATGAAGTATAAAGTTTTCTCATTGCAATAGCCAATGGGGCATTATTATTCTGTTCGGCATATCCCAACATGTCTTTATAGCATTGGTCTATTCCTTTTTCGTCTTTACCGGCAGAGCGCTTTTGGAATAAGATGTTGTAACATTCCAAGCTTTTGTCTGTCATACCGAAAGTTTGATAATAATTGGCTTCCGTCATTAGAAGCTCTTCTTGTAAAGAGTCTGATTTTAATTGGTCTGTATAGGAATGAAGTTGTTTCAATAGTATCTTGCATTGTTCTGTATTTTTTAGATTCGTATACATACGCAGGCGTTCTTTACCCACCATGAAACGTAATTTGTATTCGGGTGATTTTTTTTCTTGCTCATTATAATAAATCAATGCATCCATTTGTCGGCAAGTGGCAAAGGCTTCTTTATATTGCCTGTTTTGAGTAAAGAGCGTACTTATCCGTATTCCCTCTTCTACCGCTTTATTTATTTGCTTTTGTTCGGCATACTGAGTGAATTTTGCCCACTTTGTATTTAACTCTTGAATATTGACATCTGCCGGTTTGGCTGTAGTTTGTCCTTGCCCTGCAGCACAACAAAAGGCAAGTGCTAATGTTAGAAGAATTTTTTTCATTATTGAAACAGGTTTTCTGCAAATATAACCTTTTTTTAAGCAAAAAGTTTAGGGAAGTGCAACTTTTTTTCAGCTTCTAGCGTCTAAACAGTAAAACAATAACTTTTAAGCAGGACAGGCCATCTTGTAAAAAGAATAAAATCATAATATTTAAAATGAGAAAAATAGTAATGATAGCTATACTGGTAGTCAGTATGGTACAAGGAGTTTTTGCCCAACAAATAATTATAAAGGGCACTGTGAAAGACGCGACAAGCAAAAAGGCAGCAGAATATGTTAATGTAGTTTTACAAACAGCAGATTCGGTTTTTGTTGGAGGGACTACTACGAATGGTAAAGGCGATTTCTTGCTGAATAAGGTTTATGCAGGCAATTATTTATTGGCACTATCCTGTGTGGGGTATCGTACGCAATTCATTGTATTAGACGGAATTAAACAGAATATAAATTTAGGGGAAATTTTGTTGGAAGATGATGCTGTGGCTATGGAAGGTGTAACAGTTAGTGCTTCCGGACAGATCAGTCATTCGGATCGTAAGTTGATTTTTCCTTCTGAACGGCAAATGAAGGTTTCGACAAATGGAGTCAATCTGTTGCAACAGATGATGCTTCCCCGTATTCAGATAAACCCCATGAATAATGAGATAGGAGTGTTAGGGGGAGGAGAACTTCAGCTTCGTATTAATGGAGCGAAAGCAGAAGTTGAAGAGATTAAGGCATTACAGCCATCAGACATTATTCGAATAGAGTATCATGACAATCCAGGTTTGCGTTATGGTAATGCTGAGGTAGTGCTTGATTATATTGTCCGCCGTCCGGAAACGGGGGGAAACTTTGGAGTGGATTTGTCTCAGGGGATGAATGCCATGTGGGGAGAATATAATGTTTTTGGAAAAGTGAACCATAAGAAGTCGGAGTTTGGCGTTTCGTATTACATGGGACCTCGCGATTTCTATGGTATGTACCGGGATAATGAAGAGGAATTCCATTTGGCGGACGGAACGACATTACATCGTATAGAAGAAGGTGAACCGGGGCACGGATCTATGTTTATGAATAATTTAAGTATGAATTATAATTTGCAGCAGACCGAAAATTCATTGTTCAGTGCTACTTTTCGTTTGAGAAGTAATAGCCAGCCGCATTGGAATTATCAAGGAGTATTGACTAATGTTGCCGATTCTGATGATAAGGTGGATATGATAGACCGTACTAAAGAAAGTTGGTCTCGTCCTTCGTTGGATCTTTATTATCAACAGGGATTGAAAAATAAGCAACTTTTGGTATTCAATGTGGTCGGTACTTATAATAAGGAAAAATCACGCCGTTTGTATCAAGAAAGTTTGCAGGATGAGTTGTTGACTGATATTAATAATAATGTATTGGGAGATAAATATTCTCTGATTGGGGAGGCTGTTTATGAGAAGCAATTTTCTAAAGGAAATTCCTTGAGTTTCGGTTTGCGCCATACTCAGTCTTTTGCCAATAATGAATACCGTAACGGTCATTATTATGAAACGGATATGAATCAAGGGGATACATATGTTTATGGTGAATATAGAGGAAAGGTGAAAAAATTGGACTACAGATTGGGGGTAGGCGTTACTCGTTCTTATTATAAACAAAGTGGTGATGATTCGTATGAGAATTATAGTTTTAATCCCCGTTTGGTACTGCATTATGCATTACCGGGAAATTCATTTGTTCGTTGGAAATCCGATATCAGTAATGCTTCGCCGTCATTGGGGGATTTAAGTGCTGTAGAACAGATTGTGGATTCGTTGCAAATCAGACGAGGCAATCCGAACTTGAAAGCCTATTTGCGTTATCACACAGAGTTGACATACGAATGGCAGAAAGGTATATTTTATTCTAATCTTTGGGGAGCGTATGATTATCAGCCGAATGCCATTATGGACGAGAAGTATCAGGACGGTGACAAGATTGTACAGACATGGGACAATCAAAAGGATTGGCAGAAATTATCGGGGCGTCTGACTTTGCGTGTCGGTCCTATTAAGGATATGCTACAGTTCTCGTTTACCGGTGGAGTAAACCATTATATGAGTCATGGTAATACATATTCTCATATTTATACAAACTGGTATTGTAATGCTGAAGCATCCTTTAATTACAAGCAGTTCTCTCTTTACTGGCAGATGAATACTAACTGGAATAATTTCTGGGGGGAAACCTTGTCGGGGGGAGAGAATATTCAGGTATTGATGATGTATTACACGCATAAGAATTTGCGTGTGGGGCTAGGCGCTTTCAATCCGTTTACGGATAATTATAAGCAACAGACTGAGAACTGGAATAAATATGCTTCTTATAAAAAAACGAATTATGTGAAGGAGAGCTCACAAATGTTTTTGGCAAGTGTTTCTTATAATTTCTCGTTTGGCCGTAAGTTTAAGACAGGTCAACGGAGGGTGAATAATAGTGATAACGATTCCGGAGTGATGAGTACCGGAAAATAAACAAGATAATCATTTGAATGAGCTTAAGTTCATGGGGCAAGTAAGTTAAGTAACTTGATTCACGAACATAAGTTGCTTGGCTTACGAAGTTAAGTTCATAAATTTACCGGAATAATAGATATATTACCCTTAACAAAATCATATATGAAAATGAAAAAAAACTTGATTGATTATGAACTCCTGTGGGAGAAAATTACGGATTACGCAAAGGTCACCGGTAGAACGACTGCTCGTCCTGTACTTCTATTATATTATGTATTGCGAAGCCCCGAAACTCCTTCTTCGGATAAGATGTTGATTGTGGCGGCACTTTCGTATCTGGTATTGCCGATCGATTTGATTTCGGCTAAGCGGTTACCAATTATCGGCTGGATTGATGAAGCGGTATCTTTGGTTTATGCTTATAAAAAGGTGTGCCGCTATGTGACTCCTGAGATTGAATCAGAAGTGGATAATATATTGGAACGCTGGTTCCCGGAAGGAAAGTATGAGTTGATAGAAGAATAAATATTGTACTTGTCTTTGGGGAGTAAGGATGGGTAAATGGAGTATTTTAGGAATGGGCTTCGTCGAATTTCGGCGTGGCCCTTGCTGATTGTAGACAAAGGTAAATTGTAACTCTCCCCAAGGAACTTCATTTTGTCTGAGAATATGTGAGGTATGTAAAAGTGTTACAATATGTTTTGAGTCTTATTAATTCCCTATAATTCAATTATTAACATGACCTAAGTTCATATAGTAACCTTACCCGTTTTATTCGTACCATGGCTCCTATATATCCCGTTCATAAACATGATTTGGAAACCGGTGCTTATTTGGATGCTAATGGTAAGGCAACTACTGATCCGGGTGAATATATTTATGATTATGAAGGAACTCGCTTGTCGAATAATGGACGTGATGCGATAGCTGAAACAGAGTTCAATCAACGTGAACTGGTGCGTGTTAATCAGACTGGACATACTTATCTCACTTTGACTCCGGTTGAAGGGTTGAACCTTACAGCCAATTACTCTATCAATAATATTGATTATCGTCGTAAAGTCTATGAAAATCCTTATGTGGGCGATGGCACTGCCGGACCGGGTCGTTTGAACCAAATGTCTACCCGAACGCTGACTCAGACCTTCAATCAATTGATAACTTATAGCAAGTCTATCGGAAATCATAACTTTGACGTTCTTTTGGGACATGAAAACTATTCTTATAAGTATGAGTATTTATATGGCATGAAGACCCAGGAAACAGTTTCGGGCATGTATGAATTTGGTAATTTCGTAAATATCAGTTCACTTAGCTCCTATACGAACACCTATAAAAAGGAAGGTTACTTTGGCCGTATCAATTATGATTATGCGCATAAATACTACGCTTCACTTTCTTATCGCCATGATGGTTCCTCGCGTTTTGCAAAAGAGAACCGATGGGGGAATTTCTGGTCGTTCGGAGCAGGCTGGAGAATTAGTGAAGAGGCATTTATGAAGGATGTGAAATGGGTGAATAACTTGAAATTACGTGCTTCTTACGGTGAAACAGGTAATGATAATATATTGGATAGTGATGGTGATCCTGATTATTATCCTTATCAGACCTTATATGGTTTGGGATATAAGAATGGCTCAGAAGCTGGAGCCTACTTCACGGTGATAGCCAATCCCTCATTGAAATGGGAAACACAGATATCTACGGATATTGCTCTTGAATTTGGCTTGTTTGACCGTTTGACGGGTACTATTGAATATTTTAAGAAAGATTCCAAGGATTTGTTGTTTGATGTTTCCCAGCCTGCTTCTGTCGGAGTAACATCCATTATACAGAATATCGGTAAGGTTACTAATTCAGGAGTGGAAATAGAGTTGGATTATAATGCATTTAAAAATAAAGATTGGAGTGTATCAGTTGGGGCCAATGCTACTTTTGTGAAGAATAAGATCAAGAACCTGCCGGCTACAATGAAAGAAAATGGATATATCAGTGGCTCTAAAAAGTGGTTGGAAGGAAAGTCCATTTATGAATTCTGGCTTCGTCAATGGCATGGGGTAGACCCTCAGACCGGTGATGGTTTATATGTGGCTGATGTAAGTAAATATAATCAAGGGAATATCGGAACAGGGGATGGAAACATTACGCAGAGCCAGTTTGATGAGTATAAAAAAACAGTAGTGACTATTGATGGTAAGGAATTGACCAATTCGTATACTTATGCTAAATACGACTTCAGCGGTTCTTCTATTCCTGATGTGTATGGTGGGTTTAATGTCAGAGTTAGTTATAAGAACTTTGATTTGGCTGCTGTATTCTCTTACCAGTTGGGCGGTCAGATTCTGGATACTAATTATGCTACCATGATGAGTATGACTGAATTTGGTTATGCACAAAGTCCGGATTTGTTAAAAGCATGGAAACAGGCAGGGATATTACTGAGGTTCCCCGTATAGACAATAGTGCGGCTCATACCACGAATATTGGTCAGTCTTATTCAACTCGTTGGCTTACCAGCTCGGATTATCTTAATTTAAGATCTGTCACTATTGGCTATCAGCTCCCAAAAACTTGGTTGAGCAAAGTGATGCTTAAGAGTGCCCGTTTGAATCTGACTGCGGAAAACTTGTTCATGTTGAAAGCCCGTCAGGGATTGAACCCGATGGCCAACTATTCCGGTGTAACTTATAATGAGTATATGCCGTCCCGTAATATCACGTTAGGGCTTAATGTTTCATTCTAAAAATAAAAGAATTATGAGATCAATTAAAAATATAACATTAGGATTAGCGACAGTTGGAGTAATGTCTCTATCCGGTTGTGCCGGTGATTATCTGGATACCATTCCGTCTACCTCTGTTTCAGAAACGACAATAAACACCTCGTTGGACAATCTTTATATAGCATTGAACGGAATTCATAAAGAGATGGTTTCTCAGGAAAGCGGATATCAGTGTCTGGGCGGTGAACCCGGTTTTATGATGTCACGTGATGCAGAGGCTGATGATATGAATTGGCAGACAAATACATGGATGAAGGCGGCCTATTTAGGATGGCAATGCAATATGAATGAAACGAATGGTTATAATTATAAGTTCTGGCAGATTTATTATCAATGGATTCTGAATGCCAATAAAATTTTGGCGGGTTTGGAGGAAGTTGAAATAACTAGCCAGGAATTGTTTGACCAGATAAAGGGAGAAGCCTTATGTATCCGTGCTTGGGCTCATTTTAATTTGGTCCAGCTTTATGCAAAACGTTATGAAGCCGGCAAGGATAATACACAGGATGGAATTCCTTATCGTGAAAAAGCTGTGGCCGAAGAGCAGGCACGTAATTCCGTAGAAGATGTTTATGCTAAAATCAATAATGATTTGGATGAGGCTTGTATACTTTTGAGTGGAATAAAAGTAAATGATGTCAATCATTATAGCGAGATGGTGGCATGGGGATTGAAGGCACGTGTAGCACTGGCCATGCAAGATTATAATAATGCGGCGGTTTATGCAGGGAAGTCTGTTTCTTTAGCTGAAGCTGGTGGTCACCGGTTGATGACTGGCAGTCAGTTGAATTGTGGGTTTGCCAATATCACGACGGACACTAAAGAAGCGATGTATGCTGCAATGACTCCCGATGATAAGACTGTCTATTTTTATTCTTATTACGCATATATGTCATGGAACTTTAACTCCAGTGCCATTCGTCAGGGAGTGAAGTGCATAAATGTGGATGCTTATGAAACGATGGCTGAAACAGACTTACGGCGTGCGTGGTGGGATCCGACAGGGGAAGCATCTGTTCCATCATCAAGTTATGCAAAGAATGCTTATCAAAACCGTAAGTTTACTGCCCGTTCTACAGCCGATGCTGTAGGTGATGTCGCATTTATGCGTTTGGCAGAAATGTATCTCACCCAGGCCGAAGCATTGGCTCGTGCAGGAAAAGATAGTGAGGCGCAGGCTGTGTTTACTAAATTCCAGATAACCCGCGATCCCTCTTATGTTTCAAAAGGAAATATCGGTGATGCTTTGGCAGAGGAAATTATGAATAGTCGCCGGGTGGAATTGTGGGGTGAAGGTTTTCGTTTTTATGATTTGAAACGTTTGCATATGTCTATTAAGCGTGGATCAAATTTTGATATAGCTTTCTGTACTTTTCTTGAAAAGGATAAAGATGCACAAGGTTGGGTGTGGGAGATACCTAAAATTGAAACTGACTTTAATTCACTTTGTACGAAGAACTATTGATAATTCTCTCTAACACATAAATTTTCTCTTAAAGGAGGTGGGCAGAATTTTTCTTGAAAGTTTTGTCCCACCTTTTTGCTTGACATAACCTTTGTTTTGCAAGACCGATAGCTTTTCTGGTTTTCTTTTTGTATTACTAGGGTTGTCTAATATCAATTTTGTTGATGTTTTTGGGTAATTTAGAAGAAATGGATTTAATTTATCCTTGGTCTATCGTTATAATCCATTGTCTTGAATAAAGTAAAGAACCTGTAAACACGAAATAAGTGTAAACAGATTCTTTACTATTGTTTAAAATAATAAACTATTCAGGTGAAAAAGCTTATTCCTCTTCGTCCAGTAAAATGTCCATAATCTGAACAGCTGCTTTGGCAACAGAGGTTCCGGGACCGAAGATTGCTACAACACCTGCCTTGTATAAGAAGTCATAGTCTTGAGCGGGGATAACACCACCGGCGATGACCAAAATATCTTCACGACCTAATTTCTTTAATTCTTCAATAATCTGCGGGATCAGTGTCTTGTGTCCGGCAGCCAATGAAGAAACACCTACTACATGAACGTCGTTTTCCACTGCGTCACGAGCAGCTTCGGCAGGAGTTTGGAACAACGGTCCCATATCTACGTCGAAACCACAGTCGGCATAACCTGTTGCAACTACTTTTGCACCACGGTCGTGTCCGTCCTGTCCCATCTTGGCAATCATGATACGCGGACGGCGGCCTTCCTTCTTTGCAAATTCTTCGGTCAGTTCGCAAGCTCTTGCGAAGTCTGTATCCTTTTTACTTTCTGATGAGTACACGCCTGATATAGTTCTGATTACTGCTTTATAACGTCCTACAATTGTTTCACAAGCATCCGAAATCTCGCCCAAGGTAGCACGGACATGAGCTGCCTCTACAGCCAGTTCCAGCAAATTGCCTTTACCTGTCTTTACACATTCGGTGATGGCTGCCAAAGCTTTGTCTACTTCTGCTTGATTGCGGCCTTCTTTCAAACGCTTCAGATTTTCAATTTGTTCCAAACGTACAGCTGTATTGTCTACTTCAAGGATATCGATAGGATCCTCTTTTTCCAAACGATATTTGTTAGTGCCGACAATTGTCTGGGCACCGGAGTCGATACGGGCCTGAGTACGTGCCGCAGCTTCTTCAATACGCATTTTGGGTACTCCGGTTTCGATAGCTTTCGCCATACCGCCCAAGCTTTCAATTTCCTGAATATGTTCCCAAGCCTTGTGAGCCAGTTCGTTAGTTAAAGATTCTACATAGTAAGAACCACCCCATGGGTCCACGTTCTTGCAAACATATGTTTCTTCCTGAATATAAATCTGAGTATTACGTGCGATACGTGCAGAGAAGTCGGTGGGCAATGCAATTGCCTCATCCAATGCGTTGGTGTGCAGTGACTGGGTGTGTCCCAATGCTGCTGCCATAGCTTCAATACAAGTACGACCTACATTGTTGAACGGATCTTGCTCCGTCAATGACCAGCCCGAAGTCTGGGAATGGGTACGCAATGCCAGTGATTTCGGATTCTTCGGGTTGAACTGCTTGACAATTTTAGCCCACAGCATACGTGCCGCACGCATTTTGGCAATTTCCATAAAATGATTCATGCCGATAGCCCAGAAGAATGACAGACGCGGAGCGAATGCATCGATGTCTATACCTGCGGCTACTCCGGCCCGAAGATATTCCAAACCGTCAGCCAGTGTATAAGCCAATTCAATATCTGCTGTGGCACCTGCTTCCTGCATGTGGTAGCCCGAGATGGAGATGGAATTGAACTTAGGCATTTTTTGTGAGGTATATTCAAATATGTCAGAGATGATCTTCATGGAAAAGGCAGGTGGATAAATATAAGTGTTACGCACCATAAACTCTTTTAAGATATCATTCTGGATGGTTCCGGCCATTTCTTCCAATTTGGCTCCCTGTTCCAAACCTGCATTGATATAGAATGCCATGATGGGAAGTACGGCACCATTCATGGTCATGGAAACAGACATCTTGTTCAAAGGAATACCATCGAACAAAACTTTCATATTTTCCAATGAGCAAATAGACACGCCTGCCTTACCTACGTCACCTACTACACGTTCATGGTCGGGGTCATAGCCGCGGTGTGTCGGAAGGTCGAATGCGACAGACAAGCCTTTCTGGCCTGATGCCAAATTACGGCGATAGAATGCATTACTTTCTTCGGCAGTGGAGAAACCTGCGTATTGGCGGATAGTCCAAGGACGGAAAGTGTACATCATGGAGTACGGGCCGCGAAGATAAGGAGGAATACCTGCTACATAGTTCAAGTGCTCCATGCCTTCCAAATCTTCTTTAGTGTAAACAGGCTTCACATTGATGTGTTCCGGCGTTTTCCAGTCGGCGGTGATGCCATTTTCTTTTTGCCATTCCATACCATTCTGAGGTTGAAATCCGGCATATATATCTATATTTTTAAAATTCGGTTTCATTGTTCTTCCTTACTTAATTCCTAACTTAGCGTTGTATTCTTTCAATGTGTCCAATACGTTGACACGTACATGGATAAAGTTTTCGATGCCTGCGGCTTTCAGCTCTTCCATACAAGCAGGAGCACCTGCAACAATGAAAATAGCTCGTCCGTCCAATGCCTTGAATGCAGGAATAGCATATTCTGCATATTCATCATCGCTGGAACAGATAACTACGATGTCTGCACCGGCTTTCATAGCTGCTTCGACACCGGCCTCTACTGTGGGGAAGCCCAAATTGTCGATTACTTCGTAACCGGCACAAGCCAGGAAGTTGCATGAGAATTGGGCACGTGCTTGACGCATGGCCAGATTACCGATAGTCAGCATAAATGCTTTCGGACGTTTGCCGGATTTCTCTGTCTGCAAACGAAGTGCTTCAAACTGGCTGGCAGCACGGTCGAAGTTTAATGTGGCAAACGGCTTTTCACAGCTGTCATGATTACCTCCACAACAACATTTGGCTTCTACAGGAGCCTTTTCGCCTGCTTTTTCATTGAAGTTAGGATATTGGTTGGTACCCAGTAGAATTTCTTTGCGTTTTGAAACGGAATCGTGGCGGGCCTTGTTGCTTGCGTTGATCGCTTCCTGTACTTTTCCTGCTTTTACTGCTTCCAGCATTCCTCCTTCGTCTTCTACTTTCAAGAATAATTCCCATGCCTGTGTGGCAATAGAAATTGTTAAATTTTCAATAAAGTAAGAACCCGCGGCGGGGTCAACTACTTTGTTGAAATGACATTCTTCTTTTAGCAATAACTGTTGGTTACGGGCGATACGTTCAGAGAAGTCGTCCGGAGTTTCGTAAGTCTTGTCAAACGGGGTTACGGTGATGGAGTTGACTCCTGCCAAGGCGGCACTCATCGCTTCGGTTTGAGTGCGGAGCAGGTTTACATGTGCATCAAACAAAGTCAGGTTGAAAGTGGATGTTTCAGCATGTGCCACCATTTTGCAGGCACAGAGACAAGTACCGTCTTCCGCTTTGTTCGGACATTCGGGCTGGCGGTTGCATTGAGGATGATATTCTTTTACGATGTCCGCCCATAACATACGTGCTGCGCGGAACTTGGCAATTTCTAGAAAATAGTTGGAACTGATGCCGAAATTGAATTTTATTTTCTTGGCAGCCAGTGCGGCAGGAACTCCTGCTTCTACCAGCTTGCTCAGATATTCGTTACCCCAAGCCAATGCATAGCCCAGTTCTTGTGAAATATAAGATCCGGCATTGTTCAGTTCTATCGCATTGACACAGATACAACGGAATTTAGGTAGCGGAGCCAGTACTTCTACCAATTCTTTGGCAGTAGTGATGAAATTGCTAAGGTCTTTGCCTTTTACCATCATTTTACCCATAGGGTCATAGTTGACGGAGCCTTGCAACTTGGTCAGGTCGTATCCTTTCTTTTGGAAGTAAGCAACCAATAATTTGGCTAATTCCACCGTATGTCCTTGGCAAGTGGAGAAGTTTAACTCAATGCATTCCGCACAGATATCATTCAATAATGTTTCGATATATTCAGGACTGAGGTCTTTCTTCTTTACGTAGAATCCCAATGAGTCAACACCTTTGTTCAAAATATCCAGTGCTTTAGCATTAGCCTCTTTAGGGCATTCTACTTTGATTTCCTGACGCACGAACCAAGTATTGTCGTTTTTCTTCGTGCCTCTTACATAGGGGAATTCTCCGGGTAGTCCTTCAGTTGTTTTCAAACCTTCCAGATCTTCCTGGCGATAAAATGGTTTTACTTTAAAACCTTCGTTGGTTCTCCAAACCAATTTCTTTTCAAAATCAGCGCCTTTCAAGTCTGCTGTAATCTTTTCCATCCACTGTTCCGTAGAAACGGCTGGGAAGTCCGAAAAGAGTTTCTCTTTACTATCTGCCATAGTTTATTCGGTATTAATATTTAAGAATTATATCACATACTTTTTCAATAGTACGGGCAAATATACTAAAACCTTTTAAATAGAATCCTTTTTTTAGCTATTTTCATAAAGGAGAAAGAGAGGTTTCTGTCATTTTGTTAAGTGACGAAAATAAAAGATGTTCTTATTGCAAAGTGGATATTGCAAAATAAATAGGAATCATGAAATAATAGTTTTCAAATTGTTGGGCTGAGTGAGGGGAATTCATTAATTTTGCGGCAATTTATAAAAACATAGTATTATATCATGGACTGGTTACAAAATCTATTATTTGATGAAAACTCAATAGCGCATATCGTGCTGCTTTATTCCTTTGTGATTGCAGTAGGAGTGTTGCTGGGAAAAATTAAATTTTTCGGGGTATCGTTAGGTGTTACTTTTGTTTTGTTTACCGGTATTGTCTGCGGACATTTCGGCTTAACGGGGAATACACAGATACTTACATTTTTACAGGATTTCGGACTGATATTGTTCGTGTTTTGTATCGGACTTCAGGTAGGTCCTTCTTTTTTCTCTTCCTTTAAGAAAGGAGGGATTGCTATGAATCTAGTGGCAATGGGGATTGTCGCATTGAACATTGCTGTGGCTGTGGCTTTGTATTATGGTTTGAACGGCCGGATAGAGCTGCCTATGATGGTGGGCATTCTTTGTGGTGCCGTAACGAACACGCCGGGACTGGGTGCTGCCAACGAAGCGTTGAGCCAGTTGAATTACAATGGTCCGCAGATAGCGATGGGATATGCGTGCGCTTATCCGTTGGGAGTGCTGGGTATCATTGGTTCCATTATTGCTATCCGCTACATTTGCCGGATTAATTTGAAAAAGGAGGAAGAGGATATCGCTAAAGAAGAAGCTGCAAATCCTCATCTGACTCCTCGTATGATGCACCTGGAAGTACATAATGAGGCGTTGGCAGGAAAAACGTTGCTTCAGGTCAGAGACTTCATGGGGCGTGACTTTGTTTGTTCACGTATATTGCAGAACGGTCATGTCAGTATTCCTAATCGTGATACTGTCTTCCATCTTGGTGATCAGTTGTTTGTGGTTTGTGCAGAGGACGATGCGGAAGCCATTATTGCTTTTATCGGTCCTAAAATTGAAGTGGATTGGGAAAAGCAGGATACTCCGATGGTATCCCGCCGTATTTTGATTACACAACCTAAAATGAATGGTAAGCAATTGGGTGAGTTTCATTTCAGTAGTATGTATGGTGTGAATGTGACCCGTGTCAACCGTTCAGGTATGGATATTTTCGCTTCACGTAACTTGACCTTGCAGGTAGGTGACCGTGTAATGGTGGTAGGTCCTCAGGATGCGGTGGAACGTGTTGCCAATTTGATGGGTAACTCATTGAAACGTTTGGATCATCCTAATATCGTGACTATTTTTGTGGGTATTTTCCTGGGTATTTTCTTTGGTAGTCTGCCTATTGCGTTTCCAGGTATTCCTACTCCGGTAAAATTGGGTTTGGCCGGTGGTCCGTTGATTGTATCTATTTTGATAGGTCGTTTCGGATATAAATTGAAATTAGTGACTTATACCACTATGAGTGCCAATTTGATGTTGCGTGAAATTGGTATTGCTTTGTTCCTTGCCAGTGTGGGGATAAAGGCTGGTGCGAATTTTGTGAATACGGTTGTCGATGGAGATGGTTTGTTGTATGTGGGTTGTGGTTTCCTTATTACAGTTATACCTTTATTAATAATGGGAGCGGTTGCACGCTGGCATTACAAGATGAATTATTTCATGTTGATGGGGCTTATTGCAGGTAGTAACACAGATCCCCCCGCATTGGCGTATTCTAATCAGACAGCAGGTAATAATGCTCCGGCGGTAGGTTATTCTACTGTGTATCCGGTGTCCATGTTCCTTCGTATTCTGACTGCCCAATTATTGATATTAATATTGGCAAGCTGATATTGGTAAAAAGTATAAAAACAATAAAGTATAAAACTTGTAGGAGGGGGTGTCAAAAAAATGGTAGCTTGAATCATTTTTTTGACGCACCCTCTTGCTGATTAAAAGAATAAATATGATTTCAGTAGATGGATTGACCGTTGAGTTTGGCGGTACCACCTTGTTTAGTGACATATCTTTTCAGATAAATGAGAAAGACCGTATTGCCTTGATGGGGAAAAATGGTGCGGGCAAGTCTACCTTATTAAAGATCTTGGCTGGTGTGCGGCAACCTAGTCGTGGAAAGGTGTCGGCTCCTAAGGATTGTGTGATAGCTTATCTTCCCCAGCATCTGATGACAGAGGATGGGCGTACTGTATTCGAGGAAGCTTCTCAGGCATTCGCGCATCTTCATGCTATGGAGGCAGAAATAGAAGCCATAAATAAGGAACTTGAAACACGTACCGATTATGAAAGTGATTCATATATGGAGTTAATCGAGAAGGTTTCTACCATGAGTGAGAAGTTTTATTCCATTGATCTTACTCATTTTGAAGAAGATGTGGAAAAGGCTTTGCTGGGACTTGGTTTTATGCGTGAGGACTTCAATCGCCCTACCAGTGATTTCAGCGGTGGCTGGCGTATGCGTATTGAGTTAGCTAAATTATTGCTCCAGAATCCGGATGTATTATTGTTGGATGAGCCCACCAACCATCTTGATATTGAATCCATCCAGTGGTTGGAGGATTTCTTGGTCAATAGTGCCAAAGCGGTAATTGTCATCAGCCACGACCGTAAATTTGTAGATAATATCACGACCCGTACCATTGAAGTAACGATGGGACGTATCTATGATTATAAAGTGAATTATTCCCAATATCTGATATTGCGTAAAGAACGTCGCGAGCAACAGATGAAGCAATATGAGGAGCAGCAGAAGATGATACAGGAAACCAAGGATTTCATAGAACGGTTCAAAGGAACTTATAGCAAAACTTTGCAAGTGCAGAGCCGTGTGAAGATGCTTGAGAAATTAGAATTGGTTGAAGTGGACGAAGAAGATACCTCAGCATTGCGGTTGAAATTCCCGCCTTCTCCGCGAAGTGGAAATTACCCGGTCATTATGGACGGGGTAGGAAAGACCTATGGTGATCATGTGGTTTTCAAGAATGCCTCATTGACCATCGAGAGAGGGGATAAAGTGGCTTTTGTGGGCAAGAACGGTGAAGGTAAGTCTACTTTGGTAAAATGTATCATGCGTGAGATAGAGCATGAAGGGACTTTGACGCTGGGACACAATGTGCAGATTGGTTATTTTGCTCAGAATCAAGCCTCTTTGTTGGACGAGAACCTCACGGTCTTTCAAACGATAGATGATGTGGCGAAAGGGGAGATCCGTAATAAAATACGAGACTTGCTGGGTGCATTTATGTTTGGCGGCCCCGAAGCTTCCATGAAGAAGGTGAAAGTGCTCAGTGGTGGAGAACGTACTCGTCTTGCCATGATCAAACTATTGTTAGAACCGGTGAATCTGTTGATTTTAGATGAGCCTACCAATCACTTGGATATGAAAACCAAAGATATCCTGAAACAAGCTTTGATGGATTTTGACGGTACATTGATTGTTGTATCTCATGATCGTGACTTTTTGGACGGATTAGTGACGAAAGTGTATGAATTTGGGAATAAAAAGGTAAAAGAACATCTTTGTGGTATCTATGAGTTCCTGGAAACAAAGAAAATGGAAAGTTTGCAGGAGTTGGAAAAATAAATTAGCTTTGTATCTGTTAACTTTGGATTGGATGTGGAGATGCAAACAATTTCTATAGATATAAATAAAGTACAAAAAGGAGACGAGACGGAGTTTCGTCTTCTTTTTAATCTTTTCTATCCTCGTCTGATGTCTGTAGCTTGCCGTTTTGTGCCTGAACATATTGCCGAAGATATTGTACAAAGTGTCTTTGTCATGTATTGGGAGCAGAAGTCCGCTTTGATACCCAATGCCATTCATTCTTTCCTTTATAAATGCACACAGAATAATTGCCTGAATTATCTGAAGCACCAAGCTGTTGTGCTGGGGCATGAGGAGGAGGTACGTTTGGCGGAAGAACGCATGGTCTTTCAGCTGGCAGGATCGGACGCCAACGAATTGTGGAATGAGGTGGTTGAGCGTGATATCCGGAAATTGTTGAAAGCTTCCATCTCTAAATTACCTCCTAAATGTCGTCAGGCTTTCGAATTGTCTTACTTTAAAGAGATGACTTATAAAGAGATAGCGGAGGCTATGCATATTTCATCCCGTACGGTGGAAGAACATGTACAGAAAGCCACAAAATTCTTGAGAGAGGATTTGAAGGAGGTATTGTTCTGTCTGTTGTTTTTGCTTCGTTAATACCTTCATGCAGGCTTTTTCTGGAGTCTGTAAAAAATAAAATGCAAAAAAAGCATTTTTTTTTCTTTTTAACCCCGTAGTTCCTTCTAGGTTAATTGTCTTAATAATGAAAGACAATAAAGAAAGTAAATGAAGGACGAAATTTTAATTCGATATATCAATAAGCATTGTACTGCAACCGAAGAAAAAGAGATTTTAGAGTGGTTGAAAGAGAAAGATAACCGTCAGCGTTTATTTGAACTGGAGCAAATCTGGGGACTGAAAGCTGAAATGCGTTTTTCGGATAAAGGACGTATGGATGAAGCTTATCGGCAACTGAGCAGACAACTTGGCTTGAGTGGACAGATAGAGAAAAGAGAGAAACCGATACAGAGATTTACCGTCAGGGAATGGTGGAAGTATGCGGCTGTGTTGGTTGCTGTTTGTCTTTTTGCGACAAACTTGTTCTATATCACGAAAGAGGAACCGGAAGCATACAATACGGTAGTGGTTCCGAAAGGCCAACGGGTTTCTTTATTGCTGAGTGACGGAACAACAGTCTGGCTGAACGCTGAGAGCCGTTTTTCTTATCCGGCTAAGTTCTCGGAAAAATATAGAACGGTCACATTGGAAGGAGAGGGCTATTTTGAGGTGGCACATAATCCCAAATGTCCGTTTACGGTGAAATTGCCGATGTTGAATATCAGGGTGTTGGGTACAAAATTTAATGCAAAAGCCTATTTGGATGAACCGAGTTGGATTACTTTGAAAGAAGGTTCGGTAGAAGTATCAACCTTAGATGACAGAAGTAAGGAAAGAATGTCGCCCAATGACCAGGTATATTACACCGTTAGTGATGGCTTGGTGTTAATAAGGAATTCGGCGCAGGCAAATGTGGATAGTTGGACTACTGGTGACCTGAGATTCGACAATAAGACTTTGAAAGAAATGGCAAAGGTTATAGAACGTCGGTATGATGTGAAAATCAGGATTATGGATAGTTCGCTGGTTGAAGAATATTTCACTTGCCATTTTAGGAAAGACTTGACCATAGCCCAGGCGATGGAATTGCTGAAAGAAACCAGACGGGTGGATTATAGAATTGAAAAGAAAACGGTATACCTATATAAAAAATAACAGTATGTGAAACTTTGAAAAACAACGGATGCCTATGAAGTAAAACCTTTGCAAAAAATGAAGGGTCGAAGACGCACCACCATCTTTCGACCCGGATTAATGAGTAACCTTATAATTTATTACAAACTAATCAATTACAAATGTATGGATAATATTATGAAATGCACGCCATTGGGTGAGCAAAAATCACTATGGCTACGAAAAACATTGTTAATTATGAAATACTTTGTTCTTTTTCTATTATTGGGAACTGTCCCGTGTTGGGCAGGCATCGCTTATTCACAGAATGTGAAGATGTCTTTGGACATGGAAAATACTACGGTGCATGACGTGATTAATGCTATTGAGAAAAAAGGAAATTTCTATTTTACCTATAATCTGAATCAAGTCAATGTCAATAGAAAAGTATCCATTAAAGTAGAAAATAAAACGATTAACCAGATTTTAGATCGGTTATTTTCAAAATCAGGTATCGATTATAAAATAGAAAATCGCCATATTGTATTATATAAGCAAGCAACTCCCGAAGTAGAAGCTGTGAAACAACAGAAATCTATAAACGGTATTGTAGCCGATGAGCAGGGTGAACCTATCATTGGTGCCAGTGTATTGGAAAAAGGTACTACAAACGGTACGATTACTGATTTGGATGGTCGTTTTACTTTATCTATCGGTAAGGGAACTGAATTGATTGTTTCTTATGTAGGTTATACCACAAAGACCGTGAAAATAGGTAATCAGTCTACTATAAAAATTGTATTAATAGAAGATACCAAGACATTGGATGAGGTGGTTGTAATTGGTTATGGTACACAGAAAAAGTCTGATGTTTCAGGTTCGGTAACATCAGTATCGGGTGATAAACTGTCTAAGATTCCTACTGCAAATGCAGAGATGGCATTGCAAGGTATGGCTCCAGGTTTGTCGGTAAACTTTGGCAGTGGTGCTGCCGGTTCTTCTGCCACTTTGCAGGTACGCGGTGTGACTTCTTGGAAAGATGATGATGGCGAGAACAGTGAAAGTAACGGTCCACTAGTGATTATCGATGGTGTTCCGGGTAATATGTCTTATCTTAATCCTGAAGATATTAAATCGATTTCCGTATTGAAAGATGCTGCTACTGCCGCTATCTATGGTTCACGTTCGGCAGCTGGTGTTATTTTGATTGAAACACATCGTGGTACGATGAATTCAGCTCCGAAGATTACTTTTTCCGGTTATTGGGGGTTGAGTGCCATGCCGAAGCGTCTGGAAGTTTGTAATTCAGCTGAGTTTATTAAAGTACGTAAGATGGCATTAATAAATGCAGGTACGGATGAAAGCCGCTGGCCTAAATATATCAGCGAGTACGAGAGAGACCCGAGTCAGTTTGCTGATACTGATTGGCAGAAAGAGTATTATCAACGTGGTTTTACACAAAAATATAACATTGGTTATACGGCAGGTAGTGCTAATTCCAATGTGTCTCTTTCTGCTTTCTATAGTAGGACGGACGGTGTGACTATTGCTACCGGAGATGAAAAGTTCGGTTTCCGTTTAAACTCTGATGTTACCCGTGGTAAGTTTAAAATGGGTGAATCTGTAAGCTATAGCCGTTGGTCGGCCGATTTGGAATCCAATTCGGGTTTCTCTTCCATTTATCAGGTGACGAATATGGAGCCGTTAGCGTTCCTTTATGATGAGAACAACGATGGTGGTTATGGTGGTGCCATCTCTGGTATGGGTATGTCTGATGCCGGTAATCAGGTTGCTTTTAATAAATTGATTGATAATACAAGCTCTACCGATTATATCGCAGCTTCCGGCTATTTGCAGTACGAGCCGATTAAAGGGCTTATCGTGAAATTCAATGCCAGCCGTAATATGTACTTTAGCAAATCTCGTCTTTTTACACCTACCTATGAGATTGGGGCGGCCAAACGAAACACGATGGCTAGTTTATCTGAATCACGTTCGCAGACAACCAACGATTTGTTGGAATTGACAGCTAATTATGACAAGACCATTGCTGAAATACACAATCTTTCTCTTTTATTGGGACTTTCTCAGGAAGAAAATAAGTATGAAGACCTTAGTGCTTCCGGTTCTGATTTTGAGAATAACAGTATGAGCTTGATGGGACATGCTAAAAGTAACTATTCTGTAGGTGGTACCAAGACCCGCAGTGCCCTCCGTTCTCTCTTTGGCCGTGTGAACTACAACTACATGATGCGTTATATGATTATGGCTTCTTTCCGTTATGATGGCTCTTCACGTTTTGCTAAAGGTAACAAGTGGGGGTTCTTCCCTTCTGTATCATTGGGTTGGAACATTGCTAATGAACCATTTTGGGAAAATTTGAAAGAAACTGTTTCCATGTTTAAACTCCGTTTGAGCTACGGTGCTTTGGGTAATCAGAACATAGGTCTTTATCGATATATTCCTACTTTGAGCTACAATACCCATGCATTGAACTATCCTTTTGATGGTCGTGAAACTTCCATGGGATATGCCATTACAGCTTTTCCATCCAGTAACATCAAGTGGGAAACGACGGTGTATAAGAATATCGGTGTAGACATTAGTTTATGGAACAATAAACTGGAGCTTTCTGCGGAAGCTTATATTAAGAACACCAGGGATATGCTTTCTAGCCGTAACATCAGTTTAGCTACCGGCTATAATTCTTCTATCTTGGTGAACGATGGTAAGTTGCGCACAACCGGTTTTGAAATGCAAGCCATTTATCATGGCAAAGCCGGAGGATTGAAGTATGATTTGGATTTGAATTTATCTCATTATAAAAGTGTGTTGAAATCTATGGCCAATCCTGACTATCTCTATGAATACGGTGCTTTGCGTACTTATGTAGGTGGTGAAATCGGTGAATTCTGGGTATATCAAACTGCCGGAATCTTCCAAAATCAAGCAGAAGTGGACGAATGGAACACAGCTCATGGCTATAAGGATCAAAACGGCAACTGGCAGCCTCTGCAGCCTGTGGCTAAGCCGGGTGATATCCGTTTCATAGATCAGAATGGAGATGGTATGCTTGATACAAACGACCGCGTGAAAGTGGGTAGTGGTACACCGAAGGTGTCATTGGGATTCAACATTAACTTGACTTATAAAGACTTTGACTTGGTAGCCAATTTCTACGGTGACTTTGGTGCTAAGCGTTATAACTATACTAAATATCAGTTGGAGCGTATGGACCATGTGTTCAACTATGGTAAGAATGCCTTGAATGCTTGGACACCTGAAAATCCTGATACTGATATTCCACGTGCCGTGTCTGGTGACCCTAATAAGAACTCTCGTACTTCCACCCGTTTTGTGGAGAATGGTGACTATCTGCGTCTGAATAACTTGCAGATAGGTTATAATCTGCCGGTTAAATATTGTAAGAAAATGGGCTTGAGTAACCTGCGTATTTATGTAGGCGCTACCCGTTTGTTCACTATTACCAACTACAAAGGATATGATCCTTCAACCGGTTCTTCAGTCGGACAGATGGGATATGACTATGCAGCCATTCCTTTGAGTCGTGACTTTATGATGGGTCTTAAATTCGGTTTCTAATTAAATTTAATACGAAGATTATGAAATTCAAAAACATATTATTATATGCAGCTCTTCTGAGCGGAATGTCTTTTTCCTCTTGCACAGATTTCTTGGATGAAGACTCTAATCCCAATGCTTTATCACCTGGTATTTTCTGGAAAAGTGAAGGGGATATTATGAAAGGATTGACTAGTGTATACGGAGCGTTGCAGCCGAATGCATCTTGGGCGATACCATTTGAACGCTACATAGTAATAGACGGATACAGAAGTGATGAGATTACCCACAGAGATGATGTGACGAGTTGGATGAATATTTCATCATTCAATGTGGAACCCACTAACTCCGTAGTCAAGACGGAGTGGACTAATTTGTATAAAGGTATTAATTATGCCAATCAATGTTTGACCAACATTCCCACTGTACCTGGTGATTCGGAATCACTCAATGCCTTGAAGAAGCAGTCCATAGCCGAAGCCCGTTTTTTGCGTGCTTACTTTTATTATCGTTTGTATGTGAATTTTGGCGAGAGAGTTCCTATTTATAAGGAGGCATTGGCAGGTACGGATGAAGAGTTCTATCCTCCACAAGCCAATCCGGGAGAACTGGTAAGTCTGATTGAGACCGAACTGAAAGAAGTACAGAGCGACCTTCCCGAAAGTTATGAGGAAAGTGAAAAAGGACGTGTCACGCGTTATACGGCAGCGGCTCTTTTGGGTAAGTTCTATATGTTCCGCAAAGAATTGAGTAAAGCCGAAGTTGAATTCAAGAAGATCATTGATAAAGAAGGAAGTCTTTTTGGCTTGATGGAGAATTGGGCTGATAATTTTGACGGTATGCACAAGAACAATAAAGAGTCTCTTTTTGAGATTCAGTTTACCGGAGACCGTTCAGGCGGACAGTATGAATATAACTTGTTTACCGTTCATTTGGGACCTATGGCTGGGCTGGATGCATATGAAGAAGCTTATCCTACGGACTGGATGTGTCAGACGTTATTGGCTGATAAGACTATAGACGGTAAGTCTAGCGACCGTGCACTTCATACGCTTATTTTTGACGATCCCGAGTGTCGTCCCTTTTATTATAAGAATGGAAAATCCTTTAAGGATTACCACAAAGAAGGAGAAATCTTCTGGCACAAATATGTTACTTATACCGAGGGTATGAGTGATTATTGGGACTATAGTTTCTTTAATGTTTCCGTTATCCGTTATGCCGATGTATTGTTGCTTTATGCAGAATGTCTAAATGACAAGGGTGAAACAACAGAGGCCATTAACATAATAAATAAGGTTCGTGCACGTGTCAATGTACCGGCATTGCCGCTTACCATGAGTAAAGCCGAAGTCTTGAAACATCTGCAAGACAAAGAACGTCCTTGCGAGCTGGCATTGGAAGGTTCGCGCTGGTATGACTTGGTTCGCTGGGGTATTGTAGAAGAAACGCTGAAAGCTCACAATAAACCGTTTGTTGAGAATTATGTAGATACCAAGCACCAGTTGTTTCCTATTCCTCATAGTGAATTTCTGTTGAATCCCGATTGGGAGCAGAATCCGAACTATAGCAAGTAATCTTGTTTGTATAATTTTGGAAGAACCGTTTATGAAACATTTATTTCCTATATATGGAATGTGTAGCATTCTTTGGCTGGGGGCATGTACCCCGGTCGCTACACAGCCGGAAAAGTCCCTGTTTACGACACAGGAAGATTTTCCCAATTTGTTGAATGTGAAAAATGTACCGGAACAACCTGTAGATGGGGATCTCAATTTGTTCTCTGATCTGGGTGCATGGAGTGGCTATGCATTGCCAGTAAACCAAAGCAGGGCATTTGCGGGTGCCTTCATCGGGCCTATGACGATGCATGGAAGAGGATGGATTGCCCAAACGTTGGCACAGCCTACGTTGGTGGTTAATGGTGAAAAGTACGACTTGGTTCGTAATATGCAGACAGCCAAGTATCTACCTGGAAAGTTGGTACAACATTTTAAAGATGCGCGGTTGGAATTCACTACTGAGTTGTGTTTTGCCACTTCACGCACTGCTTTTGTACGTTCTGTTATTACAAATCTTAGTGACACACCTTTGAATGTGTCACTGACTTGGAGTGGCGGTGTTTTTGAAGAGAATACTACTGCCACTAAGGTGGATAAGGGCGTTCGGTTCCATTATCCGTTCTACGGTCGCCGTTGGGGAACCAATCGCCAGATTATCACACTGCGTAACGAACCGCCGGTAGACGAGGTGACGGCTACCGTGCTTTTCCATACAGCCGATGAAGTGATGACTGTGGGGAACGACAGTTTGCAAGTTGTTGAGAAGAGTGACTATTTGCTGCAATCCGGCAAAAGTTATACTTCGGAATACAGCCAGACACTGACCTTGAAAGGCGAAGAGGCAGATAAGGAGTATGTTGCAATAAAATCCATACCTTTTGATCAATGTTTTGCCGAGAATGCGCAGCGTTGGAATCAGGGGCTTCAACGGATACTGTCTGCCGACAGTCCTTATATGAAAGAAAACGCTTACAGGAACATTGCTGTGAAAGCATTGATGACGTTGAACTCCAATTGGCGTACTCCTGCCGGTGATATCTTCCATGGTTGTAGTTTCCCTTCCTATACAGGATTCATCGGTGGATGTTGGTCGTGGGATGCTTGGCAAATTGCATCGGGTAATGTGTACTATAATCCCGAAGGGGCCAAGAGTGAAATGCTTTCTTTGTTCGATTATCAGGCAGAGAATGGTATGGTTCCTGATTTTATCGGTTATAATAAGGCACGTAACAATTGGCGCGACTCCAAACCTCCTGTAGCATCATGGGGAGCCATGAATGTCTATAAGGTTACAGGAGACAAAGCGTTCTTGGACGAAATATTTGATAAATTGTATAAGTTCCATCAATGGTGGTATGCTGAGCGTGACCACGATCACAATGGCATTTGCGAATATGGTTCTACTGATGGTACACTGATTGCGGCGGCTTGGGAGAGCGGCATGGATAACGGTGTGCGTTTTGATGACACCCGGATGCTAAAGAATGAGATGGAGAAAGCTTGGTCGATGGATCAGGAGAATATTTGTTTGAATTCCTTCCTTTATGTAGATAAACTGACACTTTCGGAAATGGCTTCTATCTTGGGAAAGCAGGAGCTTTCTGAACAGTTGGCTAAGGAGGCTGAGGTAATCAAGCTGTATGTACAGACTAAAATGTATGACAGCGAGAGTGGTTTCTTTTATGATATTCGTTTGAATGACCGTACATCTGTCAAGGTGATGGGGGCTGAGGGGTGGTTGCCTTTGTGGGCAGGTATTGCTACCCCGGAACAAGCCGAGAGTGTGAAGAACATCATGATGGATGAAAAACATTTCAACTCTTACCTGCCGCTAGGTACTCTTGATGTAAGTCATCCTGCATTGCGTCCTACTTTCGGTTATTGGCGTGGTCCGGTTTGGTTTAACCAGGTATATTTTGGTATAACCGGATTGAAGCGCTACGGATATGTGGAGGAAGCCGACTTGCTGACTCGCAAGTTCATGGCACATGCTCAAGGACTGATGACCGACGGACCGATTCATGAAAACTACAATCCACTGACAGGTGAAGTGTTGAATGCACCCAACTTTGGTTGGTCTTCTGCTTTGATTTTGCGATTGTTGTTGGATCAATGATAGTGGAAGTAAAAATCAGTATGCGGATACTCCGAATTTATTAAAAGATATATTTATGATGAAAATTCGTTCTATATTGACAGGGATTGCCATATCTTTGTCGTTGGCAGGTATGGCACAATCCCAATATGACGGTGCTCCGGTAAACAGGAGCGCTAACGAAACGAGCACAGACAATGTAGAAGTGCGTAAAAACAAATACCCCCGTTCGGATAATGATTGGGAAAATTTTAATGTGCTTCATATCAATCGTCTGCCTTCGGCGGCTAATTTTATGGGATACCCCACTAAAGAATTGGCATTGCAGGGTGATAAATCACAATCTCCTTACTTCCAATCCTTGAACGGAACATGGAAATTTCATTTTGTACCCCGTTCGGATGAACGACCGATGGACTTCTTCCAAAAAGGATATGATGTTTCAGGTTGGGATGATATTAAAGTTCCTTCCAATTGGGAGCTTCAAGGGTTCGGCTATCCTTTTTATGTAGGCAGTGGGTATGGTATAAAGAAGAATCCACCATTGATTGCAGTGGAAAACAGCCCGGTTGGCTCTTATAGACGTACTTTTACTATTCCTGCTCATTGGAATAAACGCCAGATTATTCTTTATTTCGGAGGAGTGGCTTCTGCTTTTTATGTGTGGGTGAATGGTGAAAAAGTAGGTTACTCTCAGGATTCCAAAACACCTTCGGAGTTTGATATTACGCCGTATGTAAAACAAGGGGAGAATGAAATAGCCGTACAGGTTTTCAAGTTCAGTGACGGATACTATCTGGAAGATCAGGATTACTGGCGTTTTGCCGGCATACAGCGTGATGTCTATGTGTATGCCCGGTCTGAAACTCATGTGCGCGACTATGAAGTGGTGACCGATCTTGACGGGGAATACAAGAATGCTGACTTTCATCTTTTTGTAGAGTTGGGCAAAGCAGGAGAAGGTAAAATAAAAGGGGCTGAAGTGGAAGTAAGCCTGTTGGACAAAGCAGGCAAAAGTATCTACAATGAGCGTAAGCGTTGGAATGCTGCCGATCGGGAACTTCATTTTAAAAAGGAAGTGAGAGAACCTTTGTTATGGAGTGCAGAGAAACCGAATCTGTATAGATTGCTGATTGCTTTGCGTGTAAATGGCAAACCGGAACAATATATTTCCCAATACATAGGTTTCCGTAAATCCGAAATCAAACATGCTCAACTGCTGGTAAATGGCAAGCCGGTCTATATAAAAGGAGTAAACCGACACGAACACGATCCTTATAACGGTCATGTGGTAGATGAGGCATCCATGCTGCGTGATATTCAATTGATGAAAGAGAATAATATCAACAGTGTACGAACCTCTCATTATCCCAACGATCCCCGCTGGTATGAATTATGTGATATTTATGGTATGTATGTGGTTGATGAGGCCAATATCGAGAGCCATGGCATGGGATATAAGCCCGATCAATGCCTAGCTAACCAGCCCGAATGGGAGAAAGCTTTCATAGACCGCACGGAACGTATGTTCGAGCGTGACAAAAACCATCCTTGTGTCATTATCTGGTCATTGGGTAATGAAACCGGTGAGGGATGTAACTTCGCGGCTACCTATAAATGGGTACATGCCAATGACCGTTCACAGCGTCCCGTGCATTCGGAAGACGGAATAAAGGGACCTTATACCGATATTTTCTGTCCAATGTATAAAAAGATAGATGTATTGATCAATCATTCTCTCTATCTTCCGACCAAACCGCTGATTCTATGTGAATATGCCCATGCTATGGGCAACAGTGAAGGAAATCTTCAGGATTATTGGGATGTGATAGAGAAATATCCCTCTTTACAGGGCGGACATATCTGGGACTGGGTAGATCAGGGCTTGTATGCAAAGACGCCGGATGGAAAATTCTATTGGGCATACGGAGGTGACCTGGCTCCGAAAGGTACTCCAAGTTCTGCCAATTTCTGTATGAACGGTCTGATTGCCGCCGACCGTACCTTGAAGCCGCATATCCATGAAGTGAAAAAAGTATATCAAAATATAGCATTCTCTTTATTGGATTATCATGAGGGATGGGTAGAGTTACGTAACAAGTACTTCTTTACGGATTTAAGTGATTTCAATTTTACTTGGAAGCTGGAGGGGAATGGTGAACTTCTGGCTACCGGAACTATTGATAATGTATCCCTGGCTCCTCAGCAGACGGGTAAGTTCAAGACTTCTTTTCCAGCCATACAGGTAAAACCCGGTGTGGAGTATTTCTTGAATTTCTATGCCAGTTTGAAAAATGAGGATGGTCTGCTGAAAGCCGGAACAAAACTGGCTGATGCCCAGGTGAGTCTTCCATTTTATCAGCCGTTTGTTGCTGAGGTTCAGTCTTCATCGGTGGTAGCAGATGATGCGGCTTCGTTGTTGACACTTACAGCCGGTAATCTGAGCGTAGGTTTTGATAAGGAAACCGGTGCCTTGACTTCTTATAAAGAGGGAAGTACGGAGCTGATAAAAGAAGCTTTACGTCCTAATTTCTGGCGTCCTGTGACGGATAATGATATGGGAAATGGCATGAATAAAACCTTGCGTCCGTGGCGTGATGCGGGGCGTCAGGCAAAACTGTTGTCCATGAAACAAAAGGCGTTGGGTAAAGAAGCTTATGAGGTTGTTTCTCATTATAAGTTGCCTGTAGGAGAGTCTGATTTTATCGTTGCCTATCATTTTTCGGGAAAAGGGTATTTGGATGTGAACTGTACTTTCATTCCGGGTAACGATACATTGCCTTTATTGCCCCGGATGGGGGTTAGTATTACACTGAACAAGCAGTTTAGTCAGATGGAATGGCTGGGACGTGGTCCTCATGAGAATTATATAGACCGGAATACTTCTTCTTATGTAGGTCTGTACAAGGGAAGTGTGGCCGATCAGTATTTCCCGTATGACCGTCCGCAGGAAAACGGTAATAAGACTGAAGTCCGTTGGATGAGCCTGACAGATACCGCCGGACAGGGATTGATGGTTGTCGGACAGCCTTATGTCAGCACCAGTGCTTATCTGTTCCCTACAGAAGATTTAGATGAGCCGGGCCTTCGTAAATCGCAGCGTCATTTATCTGATATCCAGTTCAAGGATATGGTGACATGGAACATTGACCTGAAACAGATGGGAGTGGGTGGTGATACCAGTTGGGGGGCTTATCCTCATCAGCCTTATTTGATTCCGGCTGAACGTATGTCGTTCTCCTTCCGTTTCTGTCCTGCAAAGCAGCATGGAGTATCAGGAAACCGGCAATATTTGAATTTTAAGTAACATAGGTTCGTTCAAAAAGAAAGAGGGCTGATAATTATTGTTTACTTATTTGCGGTAGCCCTTTTGTGAATAATTTAAGGTCAGAAGGGGGATGGTTCAGTGAGTGAAGTATCTCTCTTAAAAAAGCAGCTTGGATAGTGAATTCTATCCAAGCTGTCTTTTTATTTTTTATATTTGTCATACCGGTTAATATCCCGGATTCTGATATTCATTAGCGTTATCAATCAACAATAATTCGGCTGTGGGAATGGGGCGCAAATAGTGAATGTTCTTATCGAATTTTGTGATTTGCGGATTAGCTTTTGTGATACGGCTTTCGAAAGCACGGAATCTCTTCAAGGTCATCCAGCGGTTCCATTCACCAATCATTTCGCGTGCATACTCGTCCAGCAAGAAATCCTGGGTAACTTCCGAAGCTGTGATATCCATACTATGGTCATGTCCTTTACAGGCACGGTTCCGAAGTGTGTTCAGTCTTTCGGCAGCACTTTGGTTGTTGCCTAATCTCCAGTCAATTTCGGCTGATATCAGGTAGGTTTCTCCTAAACGGTAGACAATACAGTCTGCTGAGGAATAAGGTTTGGAGGCATTTGAACCGGCATATAGGCTAGGACAATCTGCTTTCTTCAGACTTGGGAAAAACTTCAGAGGACTTTTTGTGTCGGCATAGTTGTCTTCCAAGTTGAAAATGGCATAGCGGCAAGCGTTTCTTTCGGCTTGTGTATAGGTCTTACGAGATAAATAGACAGCCGTATCTCCTAAAGTGATATCATAGGCAGAATTGCCGACCCTGCTGGTGGATAGACCGTATCTTTGTGCATCGGCCTCGTTCCACGTATATCCGTTCTTGGTACTGTTCGTAGCGTTATTCACATAATAAGTGTCTTTGAAGAAGGCTTTATAGCGGCCGTCTTTCTCTCCATATAAATCAAGCATATACTTGCTGGGTTCCATATAGCAGTTACCTTTTGCCAGTTTGGGAACTTCGTACCCGTTGATGTTCGTAGCGTAACTGGGTGTCATGCCCGAAAGATAGATGCCTGAGGTATTGTTATTGTATGCTTCGGAGTGTTTCCATACACGGTTGAAATAGTTTCCACGAGGATTATAAGCCGTAATGGTAGAGTGGCAGACAATGAAAAGTGCTTCTTCGTTGTTTTTATTGTTGTTCTCATCAAAAACAGCTTCTACATCATCATAAAGCTTGACTCCCAACGAACCGGCGTTCTGAATCAGGTAATCTGCCGCCGCCTTTGCTTTTTCCAAATAGGTTTTGCTTTCGCTGTCCGTCAGGGCGGTGGTATTACCCAGACCGTCTGTATAGGTGGAGAAAGTGAGGCAGGCTTTGGCATATAAATGATAAGCGGCTGCACGTGTCACGTGTCCTTTTACTTCCTGTGTGATAGGAAGATTTTTCATGGCGAATTCCAGATCTTCCAGAATTACTTTATAAAAATCATTAACCGAACTGCAAGGAAGAACGGAAATAGGACTGTTCATAGGCTCCAATGGCAGGTATTTGCCTCCCCATTGCTCTACAATATTATATAAGGCATGGGCACGGATAAATCTTGCTTCGCTGACCAACTCGTTGATTCTTGTTTCGCTTAGACCTTCCACTTTGTCGGCATAATGGACAGCTGCATTACATGCACTCAATATACCATAGAAACCCGCATATCCTTCATTCAACATACCGTTGGAAGCACCGTAATCTTCATAACGGAGTAGTTTGCTCCAGTTACCGTTGGTACCATCGGGATTCGTATCTTGCCAAATGTCTGTTCCACCTTCTGCAACCATTAGATAGGTGTCTTCTGCCTGACCATAAACTATGCGGACCAGGTCAAAGTAACAGTCGTTCACTTTCTTTTCATAGCCTGCCGGGGTAGACCATTCTTGTTCTGTGGAGATGCCGGAGGGATTAAATTCATCCAGGCTGCAACCGTAGGCAGACAACATCATGATTACGGCTGATATAGAGAGTAATTTATGTTTTTTCATCTGTATAAGTTTTTAGAATGAGATATTAACGCCAAATACGTATTGTTTAGATAACGGTGCGTCGTCATCATTTCCTCCCTTTTCGGGGTCGTAGTTTTTCAAATAGTCACATTTTGTAAAAATAAACGGATTGTTTGCAGTAAAGTATACACGCATTCTGTCAATTTTTACAGCATTCAACCATTTCTTGGGGAATGTGTAGCCCAGTGAAATGGTTTTTACTTTCAGATAAGAACCGTCAAAATAGTTAGCCCATTGTTGATACGGGTCCTGTCCGTTTGTAATACTTGCATCCGGACGGGGATAGCGGGCACTTTGATTTTCAGGAGTCCAGTAGTCACATACGGTAGGTGAAGGCGTCAGACCGTCTGTACGATACCATCCGGTCAGACCGTAAGGGATTGTCCAGTCCCACCGGGCAATCAACAAAATGCTCAGGTCGAAATTCTTATAATTAAAATTATTAAGTAAACTGCCCGACCATTTCGGTGTGGCGCTTCCTAGAACATAATAGTCATCCGCATTCAGCTTGTAATCGGGAGTACCATTTTCTGCAATATGGACTTGTCCGGGTTTCTGACTGTATTTGGCTGCTTCTTCTGCTTCGGCTGTACCCCATATTCCGGCATACTTGTATCCGTAATAAGTCTTGATTGCCTCACCGGGAATCAGGTAGTAGTCTCCGAACTGAAGCGGGCCTTCGCTGGTTGTTTTTATCACTTCTTCTTTGTTGGTTGAGAATGCCAGTGTGGTGCTCCATTGGAATTCAGGTCCGACAAAGTTACGGCTGGTAATGCTTAATTCCACACCTGTATTGCGTGTTTCGCCTACATTAGACCATATTTTGAAAGGAGAGGAGCCGTAACCTCCCGTTGCATAGGGCAGGTTTTTCTCGAATAAAATATCTTTGGTGTCTGTCCGATACCAGTCGAACGCCACGTTCAGTCTGTCACTGAATAATCCCAAGTCGAATCCCAGATCTGTCATATAAGATTTTTCCCATCCCAGACTCTTGTTGGCGATGGATTGGGAATAACCGCTATAAGGGACTCCTACATCTTGAAATCCGATAATGCCTGTGCGGCTGTAATCTAATGTGGCGTATTCTGAAGCACCGGCATTACCGGTGACACCGTAACTGGCGCGTAATTTCAGATTGGAAACAGCTTTTACATTCTGCATGAAGGGTTCATCACTGATGCGCCAGGCAATAGCTCCTGCGGGGAACATATCCCACTTGTTTCCATCTGCCAAGATGGATGAACCGTCCCAGCGGCTGCTTAATGTCAATAGGTAACGTCCTTTATAGCTATAGTTGATACGGGCGACATAGGACATTTTTTGGCTACCTACATAAGAAGAAGAAACTGTGGGTGTACCGGTTGCAGCACCTAAATTATGGTATAGATAAGAATCCGTATCAAATTTGTTGGCAGTGGCGGTCGCTTTTTCTTTTTGGTCTTTTGACCATTCAGTGACTCCGGTTATTGTGAAATCGTGATCCTCTTTTATTTTGAAGTTATATGTCAGGATATTCTGCCATTTATAATTATAAGTGAAGGTGTTGGGGATAGTGGCTTGCACTAGCCCGCTTTCCAGTCCCTGATATGATTTTGTGCCGGTATACTTACTTTCTTTCATATTCCGGAAATATCCGCCAAGCAGACTCTTGAATGAAAGTCCCTTTAACGGGGTCAATTCTACATAAATCTGTGGGGCTACGCTCAATGTCTTTACATTATTTACATATTGGTCTTCTCCCATATCGGCCAGCGGATTCATGTTGCCGTCTCCCAACGGGTAGTCTACCAGATTGCCGTCTTCATCATAAGGAGTACCCAATGGCGGCATACAGAGAATACGGTTCCATATACGGCTGTAACGCTTGTCATTTTCAGAATACATGGCATATAGGTTTAGTCCGTATTTTACCATTTCATTGGCTTTAAAATCTATTTTGGCACGTGCCGAGTAGCGTTCCAGTTCGTCTCCTTTCAATAATCCTTCCAAATTGTAATATCCTAAAGAAAAATAAGAGGTGACCCGGTCATTAGAATAAGATGTGCTTAGATTGTAGCTATTGGTGATACCGGTTTGTGAAGCTAAATCAAACCAGTCCACCCATTGATTGTTGTCTATATATTTTTGCATATAGCTGGGAAAAAGATTCCCGTCATCGGCCGGGCTGTTCCAGGCACCTACCGTTCTTTGTGCTTCTCTGCGGAAATTAATGTAATCCTCTCCACGATTTACTTCGGGGAAGCTGGAGATGACATTCCAACCATAGTAGGCATCCAGATCAATGGAGAATTTATCTTTTTTAGGAGTTTTGGTGGTGATGATGATAACTCCATTTGCTCCGGCAGCACCATAAACAGCTGTAGAGGAGGCATCTTTCAGTACTTCAATAGAAGCGATATCATTCGGATTCAATTCATCGTAAGAGCCTTCCATTCCGTCAATGATGAATAACGGGCTATTGTCACCATTGATGGAGCGTGTGCCACGTAGGGTCATGTTCACTCCGGAACCGGCTTCTCCGCTACTGCGAGTGATATCCAAACCTGCCACCTGTCCTTGAATAGCTTCTAGTACATTGCTGGTTGGCATTCGGACAATATCCTCACTTTTTACGGAAGCAACAGCTCCAGTCAAATCTCTTTTTTTTACAGTACCGTATCCTATCACCACCACTTCATCCAATGTCTGGGTATCAGGCTGCATTTTGATATTCAATTGTGTGTTTTTGCCAATGGTTATTTCCTGGGTTTTATATCCTATATAGGATATTTCGAGAACATTTTTTCCGGCAGGAACTTCCAGTGCATAATTCCCGTCAAAATCCGTGATGGTTCCTATGGTGCTTGCACCTTTGATTATGACGGATACCCCGATTAAAGGTTCATTGTTCTCATCAATAATTTGACCTTTGATGGTACGTCCTTGCAGGATCGATTGAACCGATTCATTTTTCACTATGTTACTTGACTTTGCATGCGAATAGGCAACCGGTATGCATAGGACTATTGACAATCCTAAAATAAGGGGACTACGCATAAGGCTGCTTTCCCGGTTTTGTTTTGGATTTTTCTTCATGTTTTTCATTTTTGCTTCTTTATTAATTCACTATTTGTTTTTAAAGGTTGATTATTATATCAAGTTGTTGAATCAGTTTGGTTTCAATCGTAAACTTATTATGTTAGATTAATCTTTTGTTTTCTTTCTTTTTTTTTCATGTTTCTGCCTTTTAATACTTTGGAGATTTGTTTGTGTTTTTTGTTTTATTTCTTTATTCTTGCTATTTTATGATTTTATATTTATAAATATTAAAATGATTTCTTTATTTTATTTTTAGTGCACTGTTTGTGTTATAATTATCTTGTAGGCGCAAAAATATACGAAAGTAATCGAAGATAAAAGTGAATATGCTATGTTGTTGAACATATCTATATCAAATTCTATTTTATTGTTTTATTATAGCTGAAATCTGGTGTTGGAAATATTAAGATAAAAAAGTCCCCGGATAAGAACGCCTTTCTTATCCGGGGACTTTTTTAAATATTATAAGATGTATTCTTTATCGGTTTTTATACATTCTTTCATAATACTTTTGGTAATCGCCACTTGTTACATTTTCCACCCATGCTTGATTTTCCAGATACCATTGGATTGTTTTTACAATACCGGTTTCGAATTTTGTTTCAGGATACCATCCTAATTCATTAGTGATTTTGGTAGGATCGATAGCATAACGTTGGTCATGTCCCAAACGGTCTTTGACAAAGGTGATTAATGATTCGTTAATCCAGTCGATAGAAATCTCACCTTTATCGTTCAACTCTTTTTTCTTCAAGATTTTGCGATATTCGGGAGTTTCCGTCATCATCCGGTGAATAGTGGCTATGGTAAGTTTTACTATCTCTATGTTTTCTTTCTCATTGTGTCCGCCTACATTATATACTTCCCCTTCGCGACCCTTGCGCAGAACCAAATCGATGGCTTTGCAATGGTCTTCTACATATAACCAGTCGCGTACATTCTTTCCGTCACCATATACGGGAAGTTTCTTTCCTTCCAAAATGTTTTTAATGATCAGCGGAATCAGTTTTTCGGGAAAATGGTACGGACCGTAATTATTGGAACAGCGGGTAATGGTTACCGGCATTTTGTAAGTATCACGATAAGCCATGACAATCATATCAGCGCTTGTCTTGGAGGCACTATATGGGCTGTGCGGACATAAAGGAGTTGTTTCAGTAAAGAAACCTTCTGCTCCCAGGCTACCGTATACCTCATCTGTAGATACCTGGTGGTAACGTACATCTTTACGCCAGGTAGGATAACCATTCTCATCTTTTCCCGTCACCCAGGCACGGCGGGCCGCATCCAGCAGGTTTTGGGTTCCCAAAATATTAGTTTGCAGAAACAATTGTGGGTTTTCAATACTGCGGTCTACATGGCTTTCTGCTGCAAAATTCACGATGTAGTCAAACTTGTATTCTGAGAATAGTTGGTCTGCCAAATCACGGTCGCATATATCTCCTTTTACGAAGAAACAACGTTCATTATCAATGTCTGATGCAATAGTTCCCAGATTGCCGGCATAAGTCAAGGCATCCAGTACCACCACCCTGATGTCGTCATGTTTGGCCAGGATGTATTTTAAATAGTTGGCTCCGATAAATCCGGCAGCTCCTGTAACGAGATAAGTCTTCATATTGTTTTTGATATTAGTGCGTGCAAAGTTCGGAAAGATTTTTTAATCTTACAACTTATCCGCCAGTTCTATTACTTCTAAATCTTTAAATTCTCCATTATCGATACAAAAACGTACCAATGTTCTCACTTTATGAAATCCGGAAATACCTGCTGCTCCCGGGTTGATGTGTAACATATCCAGTGTCTTGTCATATTTCACCTTTAATATATGCGAATGTCCGCTGATAAAAAGCTGGGGAGGTTTCACCAGCAGGCTGCCGCGGATGGAAGGATCATAGTTGCCCGGATATCCGCCTATATGCTTTATCAACACCTCGGCACCATCTACGGTGAAGCGGTTGGTTTGAGGATAAAGTCTGCGTATGTCCTGCCCGTCAATATTTCCATATACAGCCCGGAAGGGGCGGAAAGCGGACAGTTTCCGGGCGACTTCCACCGAGCCGATGTCTCCGGCGTGCCATATTTCATCACAATTCTCAAAGTATTTCAAGTATTTGTCATCCCAAAATGCATGAGTATCCGATAATAATCCGATTCTTGTCATAGTTTTTTTGTTTATTATCGACAAAGGTACTATATTTGGAACAAATCTAAGCATAATATGGAGAGCAAATATCATTATTTCAAGCGTGATATCAGTTGGTTGTCTTTCAACTATCGCGTGTTGTTGGAGGCGGATGACGACTCCCTTCCGTTGTATGAACGGATTAACTTTATCTCTATATATTCTTCTAATCTGGAGGAATTCTACAAGATTCGTGTAGCGGAACATAAAGCCATCGCTTCCGGTGGCCAAAGTGATGATATGACACAGGAAGAAGCCAGACACCTGATACATCAGATAACCGAAGCTGTCAATAGCCAGATGGAAGACCGTATCCGCATTTATGAGCATAAGATTGTTCCGGCTTTGCGCAGGCATCATATTATTTTTTATCAAAGTAAACAGGAGGTAGAGCCTTTTCATCAGGAGTTTATCAGTAATTTCTTTAAGGAAGAAATTTTTCCCTATCTTCAACCTGTTCCGGTATGCAAGAATCGAATCAAGACTTTTTTACGTGACAACCGTTTGTATCTGTCGGTACGCGTGACGCGCAAAGACACGGGGGAAAAGGAATACTATATTATCAAATTGCCTTATAGCAAAGTTCCCCGTTTCATAGAACTTCCCCGACAGGGAGAAAACTTTTACCTGATGTATATGGAAGATATTATAAAGGCGAATATCAACCGTATGTTTCCGGGCTATGATTTGGATTGCAGTTATTGTTGCAAGATATCTCGTGACGCCGATATTTTCGTGGATGATGCAACCAGTTCCGAAGTAATGGTGGAACAGTTGCGTAAAAAGGTGAAAAAGCGTAAAATAGGTGCTGTATGCCGTTTTGTGTATGACCGAAAGATGCCTGCGGATTATCTGGAGTTTCTGGTCGATGCATTTGGCATCAATCGTGATGATTTGGTTCCGGGAGACAAACACTTGAACTTGGAGGATTTAGCTCATCTGCCTAATCCCAGTAAGGAACTTTGTACCCAATTGAAACCTCGTCCCATGACATTGAATTGTTTGGATGAGAAAGAATCCATATTCCGTTATGTGAGCAAGAAGGATTTGATGTTGCATTTCCCTTATCATTCTTTTGAACATTTCATCCATTTCCTGTATGAGGCCGTTCATGATCCGTCCTGTAAGGAGATCATGATTACCCAATATAGGGTGGCGGAAAACTCGGTTGTTATCAATACGCTGATTGCTGCTGCGCAGAATGGTAAAAAAGTAACTGTTTTTGTAGAACTTAAGGCCCGTTTTGACGAAGAAAACAATTTGGCTACCGCCGAGATGATGAAGCGGGCGGGGATACATATTATTTTCAGTATACCGGGATTGAAAGTGCATGCCAAGGTGGCACTTGTACTGCGGTATAACAAAGAGGGAAAACAGACTCGCAGCTATGCTTATATCAGTACCGGAAATTTCAATGAGAAGACTGCCCGGATATATGCTGATTCCGGTTTGTTCACTTCCAACGAGATTATTGTGAATGATCTGTATACTTTATTCCGGGTATTACAGAAAGAAGTGACTGAACCCAAATTCAAGCGTTTGTTGGTAGCCCGTTTTAATCTGCTGCCGGAACTGAGAAGACGTATCGGATATGAGATAAATATGGCAAAGGCGGGAAAAGAAGCGCGGATTATCTTGAAAATGAATGCGCTGCAAGATCCTGCCATGATAGATGAATTATATAAGGCTAGTGAGGCAGGAGTGAAAATAGACTTGATAGTACGTGGTATCTGCTGCTTGATTCCCAATCAGCCTTATAGCAGAAATATCCGTATCACTCGCATTGTGGACAGCTTTTTGGAACATGCCCGGGTGTGGTATTTCCACCATGGAGGAAAACCGTTTCTGTTCATGGGTTCGCCGGATTGGATGAGGCGCAACCTGTACCGGCGTATAGAGGCCGTTACCCCCATTCTTGACGAAGATCTGAAACAACAACTGATAGATATGCTGGCTATTCAGTTGAAAGATAACAGAAAAGCCGGTTGGGTGGATGAAAATCTGAATAATGTGTTGAAAAGGAATCCGGAAGAAGAACCGGTACGGGCGCAATATGCTTTTTATGAATACTTGAAGGGGAAGAATAAATGAAGAATATGAAATAACATATTTTATCTTATTTGAAATGATTATCCGCAATCATACCACCGGATGATAAATGGAAATTTATAAAACGGGGGGATGGAATGCGAACTACACGGACGAAGCGGACAAAAACGGACTTAAAATTTAAATTTGTACTTGCAAACCCAATGACAGGTAAAGTAAAAAAATCCGTGTTCCATCCGTCATCCCATTCTATAAACAAATATTTTGTGGTATGATTGAGGATTATCATTTCATATATTCCCAATGGAATGGACTTTTACATATTTGTCTGCCCGAACCACCGTCCACGACTCCGGAAGTAATGCACCGTAAGTTCGGGCTGAAAAATCCTTCAGATTTTTCAGCCCAATCCCAAGGAGGATATAGCGGATAGTTTAGTTTTGACACATCCGGTTTTAACAGGTCTGTTTGTAAAAGATATGTAAGATGCGGCGATGCATGATACATAATGATTATCCGCCATCATACCACCGGATGATAAATGGGAATTGATGGATGGAACGCGGATTTATTTCGTTCTATAAATTAAAATTGGAACACAAATGATACAAATTAATAACAGTACAGCATGGATATAAACCTGCCGGAGGTTAGATTTGTGTCATTTGCGTTCCGGTTTAACCGATAAATAATTGATATTGTTATGAAAAAATTATATATAACTTTCTGCCTCTTACTGGTTTCTCTTTGCATACATGCACAGATGATTAGTGGAATAATAGTGGATAAAAAAAACAGCCACTAGAGTTTGCCAATATAGTGTTGTTTTCTTTGCCTGATTTTACTTTTTTACAAGGTACTATCAGTGATCAAACCGGAGCTTTTAATATAAAATCAAATGAAACAAAAGGAGTATTACCAATTTCTTCAGTTGGCTATTCCACTATTCTCCTACCTTGCACTAGTTCAAATATGGGAACAATACAACTATATTCAGATGCGCAACTATTATACTCTCGTCCATATTATGCTCAGTTGCGAAGTAATGTAATGTATATTAATCGGTATACATATGAGGGTGGTAATCCATTTTTATTACCTTCTTTATCTCATAATATAACTTTAGGAACAACTTATAAATGGGTATACTTATCAGCCGGATATCAATATATTAAAGATGCGATTATTTCTTTTAGTGGAGCTTATTCAGAAGATGATCCTACGATTGCTTTAATTAATATGATTAATGCACCAGACTATGATAAGATTTTTGCCTCGCTGGTTTTATCACCTACTATGGGGCTTTGGTCTCCACAGAACAAAAGAATCGTATGTAATAAAAAACTTAGTTTGACGGCTAAGGGGTTCAATCTGCCCCTATGGAATAATTGGACTTGGCTTGCTCCATTCATTTCCGTCTTAGCTGTGTTACCATTTCCCTGAACCAGGGATAATTTAGCCAGATATATTCATACCAGCGGTTCAGTCTTCTTTTCCATTTCCTACTCCACGGATACAACTCCCACCATTTTAGTTGAAAATCCGTTTTCTGCATAAATTCGTGGGTGGGAAACAGAGTAAGAGTTATTCCTCTTATCCATAATGTTTTCATTTGGTTTTCCCAATATTGCATAGGGCCGAATCCCGGCTCCCAAATAATGAAGCGGCCTTCATGAATGCCATAGCAAACCACATATCCCGGTACTTCGAAATCATTGATGGCAAAAAGTATGGCAGGAAATTTTCTGGTGGACAATTGTTCCATGTTCTGCAAGCAGATTTCCGCTTCCATTCCTGCACGTATAGCTGCCTGTTTCATACCCATCAACGTATATTTTCCATCTACTTTACACCATTCGGCTAGTGTGCGTGCATCTTGTTGACCGCCATAGTATTTCATGACAGTGAGCAGACAGGCCACTTCCATGGGACATTCGTCACTGGAACGGACAAATGATTTTTTTATTCTGTCAAGTTCGTCTTCAGTCATAACTTAATTTATTTTTCATGGCAGGAGCAAAACAGCAACGCGGATCGGGAAAATCCCAACAATCCTTTCCATAAGCTTTTATGATATCACTCCAGCAACGGTTCTGATAACTGAAACAGTCTTCAAAAAGACGGCATTCCCTGCATGGACTCTCTTTGTTGATATCCTGACGTGACAAGGAACAAAGGTGCAAGGCTTGAGGGGAATGCCAGACTTCTTTCAGACTTTGTGTGGTTACATTCCCTATGATAAATTGTGGATGCCAGTAAAGTTGCTCGCATACAGTCACTTTGCCATCAGGCAATATAAACATATGAGTGGTCAATGCAGAGCATTCGCTTCCTTTGAAACACCGGCTTCCACCCCAGGTATCTTGATAGTTTTTATCGGTTACTTCTTTCCCTAAAATCACGGGAAAGGAAACCTGTGTGAGAAGAGGGCGTATTTGGTTGAATACCTTTGTAATTTGCGCTTTAGTAGGTTTCAAATGCGAAAATACATTATACTCTTTGTATATGGAATTACTGGCGGGGATAATACGCCAGTCGCGTATATGCTTCAGATGAGATAATTCATGCAGTAATTCCGCCAAGACATTCACTTGGCAATTGTAGTTGGTCAGCACAGATGAAATCTGATAATTCAGTCCGCTGTCATCCAGTAATTGCAGGCCGTGAAGCATCTCTTTGGCATAATTCCCGTTTACTCCCAGCGAGGCAGTCAGTATTTCGGAATGAATGGCATCCAGTGAAATTTGAACAATTCCCTGATACCCTGTTTCCTGTACATCTTGCAATAGTTTTTGGGTTACAGGCATTTTGGTCGATATGAATTCGGGGGCAATACCCCGTTTTACCAATTCTTTTAATATGATTTTCCAGTCTTTATGCAGGAATATTTCACCACCTATCAGATTTACTTGTTGTACTTGCAGGTCTGAAGCTTCCTTGATCAGCTCCATCATGCGTTGGGTGGTGAGTGGGGATTTTATTTGCGTTGATGTATCTGCATAGCAATACTTACAATGCGTGACACATTGGTTGGTCAGCATGAATGTGAGGAGCAACGGACCGGAATACAGCCTTCTTGTAGTAAGATCCAGTTTTTTCCAGACAAAAGAATTTGCTTGCAGCCGGTCAAAACGCAATGCTTTGCCTGCCTTTTCCGCTTCAATCAATATACGTTTGGGAAAATAAATTTCTCCCTGCTGGGAGGAGGTATAAATGGGGGTCGGATTATCAATGAAGTCCGATACCCATTTGATCATCTCCTCCTTGCTCCGGCAGAAGAAGTCGCACAGCAGAGGGAGAGTTGTCTGCAAAGGTCTGTCATACGTGAAAAAACTCAGCATGACAGCTTGCAGCGGGTGAATAAAAGTATGCCAGTTCCGGGAGCAGTCGGTATCTGTCCCCGCACTGGAGAATAATGCGACCCTGTGAATATCATGTCTCAGATGATAATGAGGGTTCAGCACATATACTTTATTCATTTCCGGTATTTTCATCTTGTGTTTTTGTAGGATCGACGAATCCGCCTGTATAGCATCCCAGGCCACATTTGGATAACTCCTTGTCATCTATGCCACCTTGTACGTCCATCAGTTCGTTCAAGTCCACTTCCGGAAAAGCGACTTCCACCGCATAGCTTTTATTGTACGGAACAAAAGAAATGGATGCTATTTTTCCCGGCAGCACTCCATAGGAGTGAGTAGGATATTTATTCAGTTCTATATTTACTTTGTCTCCCACTGCTACTTCCGCCACTTCATCCTGTGACAATCTGATATGTCCCAAAGGATTTGCCTGTTGTTTAGAGATAACGGTGCACAGGGTGTCCCCTTCATTCACCCGGTGGCTCATGCCCCAGCTTTTTCCCCATACCACTATGCCGTCATGTCGGCTTTTTATCAGGTATTTATTCTCCCAGGTCCTGAGGCTGTTTACCATATTCTCGTAGGCCAGTTCCAGCATCCTCCTGTTTTTCCCCATTTCCATCTTATGGTTTATCTCCAGTTCGAACTCTTCCCGTTTTACTTTGAGTATTTCCAAAGCATTCGCCTGTTTGGATTCATTCAGTATTTTCAGTTCATCATCCAGGAACTTCTTTTTCTGCGGATACAAGTCGAATTCCTGATACATGACACAGGTACGTACCGCTTGGGTGAATTGCTCGTATGCCGGAGCCATTTCCCCCATAATCAGATTGAACGGATAATCTTGCAGATAGTTGATGTCATTGGTTCTGTAATACCATTCTATGTTGGTAAGTACGTTACAGAATGTCTGCACATCCTCTAGTGAGGCCGTGTTTTTCAGTATGCCCAATGTGTCATTCCGTTTTACCTGCGATTGGTTTTCTATGAAGAAACGTTCTATCATTCCTCCCTGATTGGCGGTAATCCATTCCACACTACCCATATCATCAATGGTGACGGCTTTCTTTATTGTATCGGGATATTTAAACAAGGCGGTTCCGGCAACCAGAAACACGATAAGACCATAAACGATATAGCTTCCCGTATGTATCAGCCATTGGGGCATATCGCCCAACATATCGTTGTTTTCCCGGCTATATACCTCCACCTTTCCGGCATCTTCAGTTTCAGGTTTGTAGATTTTCTCCATACCTTCTTGCTATTATTTCTCAATTTTTAATTCTCAATTTTCTGATTTCCTAAGCACTCAGCTCCAACTGATTCTTTACCAGTCTGTAGTAATCTCCCTGTCGGGTAATCAGTTCATCGTGCGTTCCCTTTTCGGTTATCTCCCCCTCTTTCAACACCACTATTTGGTCGGCATTTTTTACGGTGCTCAGGCGGTGGGCTACGATAACTACTGTTTTATCCTTGAAGAACTTCTCCAGATTACCTTGTATTACTTTTTCATTGTCCGTATCGAGGGCATTGGTAGCTTCGTCGAAGAACAGATAATCGGGATTACGGTAGATGGCGCGTGCTATCAGGATGCGTTGTTTCTGTCCCTGGCTCAGTCCTTGTCCCGTATTGCCTATTTTCGTATTGTATTTCAGAGGCAATGATTCTACAAAGTCGCGTATGTTTGCCATTTCCACGGCATAGAGCAACCTTTTCTTGTCTATCATGTTTCCATCCGGAACGATGTTATTGGCTATGGTATCTCCAAAGATAAACCCTTCCTGCATCACCACGCCACAATGCTTGCGCCACTCTTTGAAACTGATTTTCTGTAGCGATTGCCTTCCTATGGTAACCGTTCCTTCCGTGGGAGGATAGAATCCCAGCATCAGTTTAATCAGTGTTGTTTTTCCGCTTCCGCTGAGGCCTACGATGGCGGTGGTTTTTCCGGCGGGTATATCCAGTGAAAGCCCTTTGATGATTCGTTTTGATTTTTCGGAACCATAGGTGAAGATGACATTATTCAGCCGGATGGGGTCTTTGCCGGATATTTCAGTTTCCTGATCCATGCCTTCCGTTTCCTCATCGGGCTTGCCATGTATCTCGCCCAAACGCTCCAGACTCAGTTGGGCGTCCTGCGTATCTTGCATGAAAGATACAAACTGAGTAACAGGGCCTTGCATCTGTCCGATGATATACTGTATGGAGAGCATTACGCCCAACGTGATACTTCCATGCAGTACGGCGGTGGCTGAAAGGACGGTAATCAATACATTTTTCACCTCGTTGATAAGTACTGCCCCCACCTGTTGCCACTGCCCCAAGTTGAGTGAACTCATATTAATGCGGAACAGAGAAGCTTGTATATTTTCCCATTCCCAGCGTTTCTGCTGCTCGCAGCCCAGCAACTTTATATCCTGCATGCCGTAGATAAGCTGCATCAGATTGTTCTGATTGACAGACATCTGCTCGAAATTTTTTCGGTTGAGGTCTGCCCGTTTTCGCATGAACAACTTCACCCAGCCTATATATGCCAGACTGAACAGAATAAAAATCAGGAATATTTTCCAGCTGTAAATAGCCAGCACAATACCGAAGATGACTACTGTAAGGGTGGAGAACAGTATGTTGAGCACAGACTGAGTAAGGAAACTTTCTATCCGGTTATGATCCTCGATACGCCGTATCAAGTCACCGGCCAGTTTACTGTCAAAGAACCTCATGGGCAGCCGCATCAGCTTGGAGAGGAAATCCGAGATGAGTGACACGTTGACACGCGTACTGATGTGGAGCAGTATGCAACGCCGGATTACCTCGATAAGTGTGCGGCTGAATACCAACATGAGCTGGGCTGCCAGAATTAACTGGATAAAGTTCAAATTACGGTGTCCTATGCCTTGGTCTACAATGGTTTGTGTAAGAAAAGGAAAGACCAGTTGCAGCAAACTGCCTGCCAGCAGTCCGATAACGAGTTGCATCATAGCCTTTTTGTATGGGCGGACATAGTGGAACAGATACCACAATGACAGCTTTTCATATTTTATCGGTTCTGCCTCATAAAATTGCGGTGTGACATCCAGCAGCATGGCGATTCCCTTTTCTATTCCCCCTTGGGTAGTGCTGATCCAGCACTTTTTCAGTTCTTGTTCTTCATATTTCAACAGTCCGTAAGCCGGATCGGCAATGTAGAACCAAGTTTTTCCTTTTTTCTTTTCTATTTTGTAAAGCACTACAAAGTGCTCTTGATTCCAATGGATGATGCAGGGCAGTTTGGATTGTTGTTTCAGCTTATCCATAGAGGTGCGGATGCCCGTGGCACGCAATCCTATACTGGCTGCCGCTTCGCTGATGCCCAACAGGTTCACCCCGGTACGCTGTATGTAGGATTGTTCGCGGAGTTGTTGCACGGAGAATGTTTTGCCATAATATTTGGCTATCATTCTCAGGCAAGTGGGACCGCAGTCCATACCGTCCAATTGTTTATAGAAAGGAAATTTGCTCATAATCGTTTCTTCTGTTTTACTTTGCGTGTCAGCCGATTTGTTAGTTTACCACAAGTTACACACAGCGGAATCGTGCAAAGCATAAGAATCAGCTTGCTGGGATTAAGCGTGCGTTAATTCGTGTAATTTGTGGTGAGTATGGACTGTGGTTAACCTATGCAATCCATTGTTTCAATGAATCGTATAGCCCTTTGTTACTATAATAATAGGTTTTGGCAGATCTGTCGTAAAGTATCACTATATTGAGCTCATTACGCATATAATCCATATATTCAAAAAACGTAGAGCGTGCTACACCTACCTTTGTTGCAAATTCTGCGGCTGTGCCTGTTTTTCTAATATGGATAAGATAATCCATATAGAAAATCTTCTTTAGGTCAACTTTTATCATTATATTTTTTCTTTTAAGAGTTAGATTCCAAAGACTCCCGTTAAGTAATTACCTTGGTTATTGGCCATTTGCAGCGTATATTGTCCAGAAGTAAGATTTCCTATTCGGATTACCATATAGGCTGTTTGTGACTCTGAGAAGGTTTGGCGATACACTTCTTCTCCTGTGCTGCTGGTAATGGTAATGGTGATGTCGCAGTTGGGAGAGGGATTCTCAATGTAGATGGATTGGGAATCGTAAGAAGCGGTGGGGATGGGAGAGAGGCTTCTTGCTTTTACTTCCCAACGTCCATTTAAAGGTAAATTTTTTGTAGTCTCAGAGAATGCATATATGTTTTGCATTGATAGGCCACTTAATAGTATGGTAAGTAATGCCATACGTAAGCTTAAAATCTTAAATTTTTGTGTTTTCATATTATTTGATTTAGTTGTTTTAACGATGATAAAGTTAAGGTTTTAGTTTAAAATAGATGTGGACTTGATTTCCTTATATATGGACTGCTTGAGAAAAATATTATGTTGATTATTAGTTATTTATGATTTTGGAATAGTTTCTCTTATGGACAGTCTGTTCCACTAAAATTCCAAAAGCCATAAATCAAGGGTATGGCTTTCGCCTAATGAACCTAATTTTTGAATAATTCGCTCTTTAAGGCGGAACTTTCTTTTAGAAACAGATGTAGGAGAGATATTCAGTATGTCTGCTATATCCAGATTAGAAAAACGAAGTTTGATAAGACAACATACTTGTAAATCGCTTTCCGTCATTGAAGGAATCACTTGGCTTAAACGTATCGTATAGTTATCAAACAACAAATCAATGTTCTTTTTAATCTCGTCCCATTGTAAAATATTGATGGGGCTTTTTTTATCTTTCAAGTTCTTAATAACCCTTATGTCCTTTATCAGTAAGTTCGATAGATAGGTTTCTCTATCGCGTAACCGTTGATTTTCTTTTGTCAAAATTTCTAATCTATTCAGCTCATTAGACTTTTCATTCAAGGTAAAGGAATATTTATCTATATTGTTTTGAAGCGTTTCATTCTCTTGCTTCAGACTCTCGTTTTGCTGCTGTATTTCGACCAATGCTTTATGTTGTTCTTCCAGTTGTTCTTGTACTCCTTTGTTTTCTTCTATCTGCATGGTGAGTTCTTCCATCCGGTTTCTATTGCGGACGATTATCATCTCATTCTCTTGTATTTTAATGGTATTCTGGTTTATTTCTTCTTCCTTTCTCTGAAGTAGACGTTCCTTACGAAGCAGCTTTTTTTGATACACATATACCATGATTGCTATTCCCATAGCTATTCCAATTCCTGCAAGCAATATCATATTAAGCATATTCTTCTTATCCATTTCTAACTGGCTGTTTTCATTGATGATTTTCTGCTGGTCGTATTTCTTTTGTATTTCAGCTAATTCTCTACTTTTATTTAGGGTTTGTATCGAGTCCTGATAATTCAATAGCTGGTCGCAATAAACTGAAATCTTTTCATATTCATGATTATCCCGGCTTACATAATATAAACCTTGATAAGCTGCACGAACTGTATAGATACTTGAAGAATACAACGCTTTGTTAAAATAGTAATAAGCAGAATCAGGAATAGCAAGGTAGTAATAAATTTCACCTAATCCCAAGAAGTTCTGCCCTAAGGATTCAATCTCGTCTGTTTCATTTATCTGTAGTGCTTTCTGTGCATATTTCAATGCAGATTGATAATCCTTTATATTCGTATATATTCCTGCCAATTCATTCATGGCGCCTGAACACAAATAGTTATCTTTAATTTTCTCAGCTAACAGAATCGCTTTCTGATAATATTCTATCGAAGTATTCATTTGGTTTAATGCAGAAATAGCTCTTGCAAGAAAAATATAGGAAGAGCATATATATTTATCATTATTTGCTAACTCTGCATAATGAAGTGCTTTTTCAAAGTTTTTAAAAGCGTCCTCATATAATTCTCGAAAAACATAGAACTCGCCTAGTTCTACATATATAAGGTGTGCCAATTGGTAATCTTCTAGCTTCTCTACTTCCTCTATTGCTGCCAGATAGAGTTTTTGTGCCTCTTCTGTTTTGCCGGCTTTTTTGCACAATATACCTTTATAATACAGCACCATCGCTCTACGTTGCGCATCCTCTTGCTGCATAAAATAATTGTATGCTATATTAATTAAAGTGGAGTCTTCCACTTCTTCTATATAATTTTTGTATTTGGCTTGGGTTAGTAATAAAGCCCATGTGGCCTTTTGCAATTTATCCGAGGATGCAGGCATTTGCATTTCTTGCAATATGTGTAATGCACTATCCGGGTATTCATACATAATGTGTTCCGCCTTCACCAGTGGAGGCAACAAAGTTTGTAAAGTATCCTTTTTTTGTTTGCACCCTGTAAGAAGTATGCTTAGTATTACCATCCAATTTATAACCCTCTTTTTTCTCATAGTTATTATGTCTTTTATATATAATGGTAGTAAATGTAGGTATTATATATGAGATGTGAAAGGAAAGATGTTGAATTCTTATAAATATGTTACAGGTGTAGTCTGTCTTCTCTTTTTATTTCCTAAAATTTTCTATTAAATTTCAGTAGCTTTTTGTTGGAAATGTTTTGATCCTATTGAATGCGAACAGAATACGCTTCTTTGGGATGAATAGTAAGCTTTTTTGTTTTAATGCAAAAAAAGTTAAAAATATTCTTTTTTTTATTCAGTCCGGAATGGTCGGACTATGTAGGATTATACTTGCAATATCAAATTAAATATAATTATATCACTGAATAATTATAGCCCAGACCTTACTGATAAAAGAAGCGGATGCCGAAAAGCTTAATAGAGTAGGCCTTATTAATAAATACTTAAAGTTTATGAAGCCAGAAGAAACAATTTTTGATGGTATTAGCGATTCTGAAATGGAATCTAT
>PPYE01661693.1_pt1 | contig 58084 bp, 46 predicted proteins | sample 1559881 | NCBI WGS metagenome assembly PPYE01 (sample SAMN08240022, study PRJNA423297) | Human gut metagenome, whole genome shotgun sequencing project.
GCTTTGGCCCACCCGGCCGCCCGGGTGTTCTGGGCGCTGGCGGTGCTGCTGGCGCTGTACTTTGCCCGGGTGCAGCCGGATTTCCTCAATTTTGACGAGTATTCCTCCTGGGGCACCGCCGCCAAGCTCATGGTGCAGAACAACCGCCTCTACACCCTGTGCGACGCAGGCCTGCCCTGGCAGATGACCGAGCTGCCCGCCCTGCCCCTGCTGAGCTACTTTTTCCAGTTCTTCGGGGGCTTCGTTCCCTGGCGGGCCATCTACGCGGCGGATGCGGCCATGCTGGCCGCCGCGGCCGCTGTGGGCGGCTGTGCCCGCAAAGCCCGGGTCTCCCTGCCCCTGATGCTGGGGGCCCTGCTGGTGCCCAGCCTGCTCTCGGTTTCGGGGCACACCGCCCTGCTGAGCACCGCCTGGCTGGAATTCCTGGGGGACATGCCCGCCGGGATGCTCTTCGGCGGCGCGGTGGCCTTCTGGCTTTCGGTGCGCCGCGCCCCCCTGCCCGCCCGGGTCCTGGCGCTGCCGGTACTGCTGCTGGCCGCCAACGTGAAGAGCAACACCCTGGTGCTGGCCCTGGCCGCCGCCGGACTGCTGGCTCTGGACTGGGTCTTTTTCCCCGCCCCGGGTGCTGTGCGGCGGGTTTCGTCCGCCCTCCGGCGGGCGGCCTTTGCCCTGGTCTGTCTGGCCGCGCCGCTGGTGCAGTACCAGGTCTGGAGCGCCCACATCACCCCCCTGGTGCTGCAGAACGCCGCCTCCGGCGGCATGGGCGACACGGCAGGGGCCTCTTTGCCGGAGGTGGCCGTCAACGGCATCAAAATGCTGCTGGGCCTGCCGGTGACCGACTACTTTGAAGCCCGCCGCCCCCTGTTCCAGGACTACGGCGCCGCTCTGCAAACCGCCTTTTTCACCCGCAACGTGTCCATGCTGGGCACCGGCGTGATGGTCGCCGCCCTGGCCGGGGCGCTGTTTGTGCTGGCCCTGCTCCTGGGTGCGAACGCCCGGGCCCGTGTGCACGCTCTGGTGCTGGGGGCAGGCAGCGGCCTTTGCTTTCTGGGCTACTTCTTCATGCTCTGGCTCAGCTACGCCTTTTTGCTCAAGGATTCCTCCCCCGACGACCTGGCCAGCTACGCCCGGTACTTCGGGTCCTACTACAGCGGCTGGCTGCTCATCGCCCTGGCGGTGCTGGCCCTGGCCTGCGACGCCGCCCCCAAAGCCTTGTGGGGACGGGCGGGGGCGCTGGTGACCGGGGCGGCCTTTGCCCTTGTTTTTGCGGTGCAGGGGGAGCCCCAGTTCACCCTCCTGGGGGTGAGCCAGGGGGAATACGCCGCCGTGCGCGCCGAGTGTGCGGTGGCCGAAGCCGCCGCCGGGACCATTGCGCCCGGGGAGCGGGTGTTCCTCATCCGGCAGGGGGACGAAGGGTTCTACTGGTTTTTGTATAACCAGACCCTGCGGCCCCTGGACCTGGTATACGGGGAGGGCGGCGCCACCTACGGCGACCCGGCCCTGACCGGCGGGGAGAATGATCCCTACTTTGCCCCCTACACGGCGGCGGAATTTGCCGCCATGCTGGAAAAAGAAGAGGTGACCTGGCTTCTGGCGGCCCGGGTGGACGAAGGCTTTGTGGCCAGCTACCACACCCTGTTCACCGACGACCTGGCCGCCGCCCGACAGGGTCCGGCGCTGTACAGGGTCACCCCGGAGGGGCTGACCTTTGCCGGGATGCTGGAAAAGGAGGCGGGCGCATGAAGTGGAAAGAAAGGTTGTCCGCCGCCCGCCGCCATCCCTTCCGGGCGCTGTACGCCCTGGGGGTGGTGGTGCTGGTGCTGTCCATGGCGGGCAGCCTTGGGCTGGACGGGGTGCTGTACGCCCTGGGGGTGTACCAGCAAAAGACCGTGACCCTGGCCGACACCGGCCAGTATACCCTGGTGAACATGGAGCAGACGGCGCCCGGGGTGCTGACCAGCACCACCGGGGACGCCCAGCTGCTGCTGACCCCGGGCACCCTGGTCCGCCGGCTGCGCCTGGTGGCCGACTACACCGGGGACGGCGGGGAGAAGGACCTGTATTATCATCTGCCGGGTATGGGCTACACCTCCCGGCTGCGGGTCTGGCCCACGGCGGCCCCGGACGGGGACAGCTGGGAATATACCCTGCCCCGCACGGCGGGACAGAACCTGCGCCTGGACCTGGCGGACACCGCCGGGGTCACCGTGCAGGTGACCGCCCTTGTGCTGAACGAGCGCCCGCCCTGGTACACCTACTTTGTGCCGGACGGCTGGCAGCTGTTCTGGCTGGCGGTGCTGCCCGGGCTGGCGGGCTGTCTTTTCACCCTGCGGCGGGACGACCGCTGACTACACCCGATACGGGGGAATGTATGTAATGGAATTGGTTCTGAGTCTGGTATCGCTGGCAGCGCTGGGTGGCTATGCCCTGCTGCTGGTCCGGCGCACCGCCCTGCCCGCGCCCCTGGCCCCCTTCACGGCCCTGTGCGCCACCATGCTGTGGTTTGCCACCGCCGGCATGCTGGGGGTGCTGGTGCCCGCCGGGTGGGTGTATTTTGTGCTGGCGGCGGGGGCCTGGGTACTGGCCTTTGCCCCGGTGGGGCACAAAAAGCCCCTGTCGGCCCTGAACGTACCCGGGTTCCTGGCCTTCTGGGTGCTTTCGGCGGCGCTGCTGGTCTTTTTCTCCTGGCGGCAGCCCATGTTCAGCACCTGGGATGAGTTCAGCTTCTGGGGCACCGCCGCCAAGATCGTCAAAACCTCCGGTCATCTCTACGTCAACGCCGAGATCGGCTGGGACTGGGTGGGTTCCCATCGCCCCGCCCTCATCGTGCTGGGGTATTTCTTCCAGTTCTTCGGTCCCTATGCGGAATGGCGGGTGCTGGCCGGATATGACATCCTGCTCCTTGCCCTCTTCACCACCCTGACGGCGGCCGCCCCCAAGGGCGCCTGGCGGCAGGCGGTGCCGGCCCTGGGCTTCGGGTTTCTGCTGCCCTTCCTCATCACCCTGTACGGCAATGTCACCCGCACCACCGACCTGTACGCCTCCAGCCTGTCGGACATCCCCCTGGGCCTGACCTTCGGCGGCGCCATGGCGGTGTATTACATGGACCGGCGCCGCGCCCTGTGGCCCACCGCCCTGGCCCTGGCCGCCCTCTGCCTGGAAAAGGACACCGGCTTTGCCATGGCCCTGGTGGCGGCGGGCATCATCGGGGCGGACGCCTTCCTGTCCGCCCTGGCGGAAAAAGCCCCCGCCCCCGCCCTGGGCAGGACCCTGGCCAAGGCGGCGGGGCTGTTCCTCACCTGCGGGGTGTCCTTCTGGTCCTGGCAGCGGTACCTGTCGGTGGCCAGCACGGCGGACACCTCCAACGTGGGCGGCACCCAGCAGATGGGCATGGCCGAGATGGTCATCACCGGCTGCAAGGAACTGCTGGGTATCGGCCGGACGGAAAAGTTTTCCACAATTATGGGCGGAATGGTGAAAAACCTCTTCACCACGACCACCACCATGGTGGGGCCCTTCTTTCTGGTGGTGGGCCTGACCCTGGCCCTGGCCGTGGGGGCCGCCCTCTTCACCCGGGAAAAGGCCCTGCGCCGGCAGGCCGGGGTGTTTGCGGTGCTGGGGCTGGGTGGTTTTGCGGCCTACTTCTTCTTCATCGGGCTGACCTATGTGTATGTGTTCCGGGATGAAGTGTCCGACGGCCTGGTGGGCTTTGAGCGGTACATGTACCCCTATCTGCTGGGCTGGCTGCTGGCCGCCGGGGCGCTGGTGCTCCGGGCCATGGAGGAGGAACGCCCCGCCGGACTGGTACAGACCGGGTTCGGGGTCTTTGTGCTGGGTCTGGCCGGACTGGTGTGGCTGCGGGTGCCCTTCACCCTCACCGTCTTCGGCTGCGGGGACGCTGCCTACGCCCAGCGCTGGCAGACCCGCGCGGTGGCCCGGGAAGTGCAGGCCGTGGTGCCCGAGGACGCCCACATCTTCTTTGTGAGCCAGGGGGACGACGGCAGCCGGTGGTTCCTGTACACCTATGAGCTGTATCCCTGGTACCTGGATTACAGCGGCACCGAGAAGATGGGCGGCGGCGGCACCTTTGCCCTGCCGGGAGCCCTGCCGGATGACACCCTCTACTACCACCCCTACACCACCGAAGAGCTCCGCGACTGCATCCTGGACAGCGGCTGCAGCTACCTGTTCATCGAAAAATCCGACGATCTCTTTGCCGACGGCTACGCGTCCCTGTTCAGCGACGGGCTGGCCGGGTGCGCGGCGGGTTCGGCGGTGTATGAATACAACGCCGGCACCGGCCGGTTCGATTTTGTCTGCAATGTGGGAGGGACGGCATGAAACAGAAGTTGAAATGGCTGGACCAACACAAGATGCTTTCGCTGTACCTTCTGGCCCTGGTGCTGTGGGCGGTGTACGCCCTGGCCTGCGCCGGATGGGACGCCCTGGGCTTTGCCACCGGGCGGCTGCACACCCAGACCCTGGCCCTTTCCGACCTGGCGATGCAGGACATCGTCCAGGATGAGGCGGGCAGCTGGGTCACCGCCGGGGGCGACCCCCAGCTGCAGCTGGCCCTGGACCAGCCGGTGCGCAGCGTGACCTTTGCCACCGATGCCCCGGCCTCCGGCTTTGAGGGCTACTACGGCAAGGCCGGACAGGACCCCAGCCTGCGCCGCCGGGTGTGGGCCGCCGAAACAGCCCCCGGCCAGGTGACCCTGGTCTTTCCCATGGGCAACGGTTCGGTGCGCATCGACCCCGCCGGCAGCGAAGGGGTGGTGCTGGGCGAGGCGGATGCCGTCCTCACCGTCAACGCGCCCCTGCCCCTGTGGCAGTATTTCCGGCCGCTGGGGGAGCAGGCCCTGGCCCTGGCGGTGCTGCCCGCCCTGCTGGCGGCGCTGTGGGATCTGGGGGCCTTCTGGGCCGCCCGCCTGCGCCGCTGAATTTCCCTTTCCTGTAAGGAGAACGTCCTATGACCGCAACATCCAAACACCGCGCCCTGCCCTATCTCCTCACGGCGGCAGGGATGGCGGTGATCCTGGGGACCCTGTATGCCCTGTGCGGATACTGGCCCTTTGGCCCCAACTCGGTGATGACCGGGGACCTGAACAGCCAGTACATCCCCTTCTATGCCCATTTTTATGAGGCGGTGCGCACCGGCGGCAGCCTGACCTATGCCGGGGACATGGGGCTGGGCGGCGGCAGCTTTGCCCTGTTTGCCTACTACTTTGCCAGCCCCTTTGCCTGGTTGTACCTCCTCTTTGCCCCCGAGACCTACGGCTGGCTGTGCTGTGTGGTCTGGGCACTGAAGGTGCTGCTGGCCGCCCTGACCTTTGTGTGGTATCTGCGGCGGCGCTGGGGCGCCTGCCCCCTCTTTGTGCCCCTGGGCTGGTGCTACGCCCTCATGGGCTACACCGTGGCCTACGCCCAGAATGTGCTGTGGCTGGATTCGGTGATCCTGCTGCCCCTGGTGGCCGCCGGACTGGACGGACTGCTGCGCGGCAGCCGGGGGCTGGGCTTCGCCCTGGCCCTGGCCGCCGCCATCTTCACCAATTTCTACATGGGGTATATGCTCTGCATTTTCTCCGTATTGTATATTCTGGCCCAGCTGGCCGCCTGCCCTCCGGCGGGGGGACGCCGCGGGACGGTGCTTCTGCTGGCCCGGTTCGGGGTGTGCGGCATCACCGGCGCCGCCCTGGCCGGGGCGGTGCTGGTCCCCGCTGTGGCCGGGATCCTGACGGTGAAAAACACCGCCCTGGATCTGACCGGCGGGGTGCAGTTTTCCCTGCCGGACCTGGTGCAGAAGTTCTTCACCGGCAACTTTGTGTGGGCGGACGTCCAGACCGGCCTGCCCCTGGTTTACTGCGGCATGCTGGGTCTGGCGGGACTGCTGCTCTATCTGGTCAGCCCCCGGCCCGGGCGGGAAAAGGCTGCTTTTCTGGCCCTGGGGGCGGTGCTGGTCCTGAGCATGTGGTGGCAGCCGGCGGACCTGGTGTGGCACGGCTTTGCCGCCCCCAACTGGTTCCCCTACCGGGAAAGTTTTCTGCTGGTGTTCTGGCTGCTGAGCCTGGGCGCCGGGGCGCTGGCGGCCCCGTTCACACGCCGCCGGGTGTTCACTGCCGGCGGGCTGGCCCTGGTGCTGGCGGCGGTGGTCTTTCTCACCCGGGCCGAGACCTACGGCCGCCGCCGGTGGGCGCTGGCCTGTGTGCTGCTGCTGGCATCGGTGGGGCTGGTCTGGCTGTGGAGCCGCAGCGCCGGGACCCGGCGGCGGATGGCCGCGGGCGCCCTGGCGGTGCTGGCGGCAGGGGAACTGGCCCTGAACGCCGCCTGGGCCCTGCGTCAGTTTGAGGTCTATACGGTGGCGGACTACCAAACCTTTGTTTCCGACGGCCGCGCCACCGTGCAGGCGGTGGAAGAGCGCAACCCGGCCGGTCTGCGGCTGGAAAAGACCTTTTTCCGCACCCTCAACGACCCCATGCTGCTGGGGTTTGAGGGGCTGACCCATTTCAGCAGCGTGCAGGACGGCACCGGCACCCTGCTGCTCATGGCCCTGGGCTACTGCAACTACGGGGCCAGTTACGGGTATCTGGGGGGCAGCACCGCCGCGGCGGACAGCCTTCTGTCCATCGGGTATTTTCTGGACCGGGACGGCGGGCGGGTGCCCACCCATTTCACCCGGACGGACTTGGACACTCCCTGGCAGGTGTACGAAAACCCCAACGCCCTGCCCCGGGCCCTGTGGAGCCCGGGCAGCGCCGGGGACTTTGTCCTGGCGGAGGGCACCGACCCCTTCACCGCCGCCGAGACCCTCTATTCCGCCCTGCTGGGGCGGCAGACAGCCCTCTTCTCGGTGCAGGAGGGCGGCGCCGGGGACCACTACACCCTCACGACGGACAGGGACGGCATCCTGTACGGGGTGTTCACCGGCACGGCGTCGGATGTGCCCCTGACGGTGGACGGGGCCGACGCCGGCACCCTGTTCAGCCTGGAACGGTCCTCCGGGTCGGTCATCGACCTGGGCCGGGTCCGGGCGGGCCAGACGGTGACCGTGGCCCTGGACGCCCCGGCAGACAGCGCCCTCTTTGCGGTGCTGGACGAGAAGGCCCTGGCCGATGCCTGTGACGCCCTGAAAGCCACCGCCCCCGCCGTGACAAGCTGGCGGGACGGGGCCGTGACCCTGCAGACCGACAGCGCCGCCGACGGTCTGGCGGTGCTGACCCTGCCCTATGACCGGAACTGGACCGCCGCCCTGGACGGCCAGCCGGTGGAGGTGCAGGCCGCCGGGTATCTGCTGGGGGTGGCGGTGCCCGCCGGCACCCACACCCTGACCCTGACCTACACCCAGCCGGGGACCGGGGCCGGACTGGCCCTGAGTGCCCTGGGTCTGGGGCTGGTGCTGCTGCTGGCTTTCCGGCGGCGGAACCCTGCCAAGGCATAAAAAACACCGGGCGAAGACTTACCGTCTTCGCCCGGTTTGCTTTTGTGGGAGAGCGGCCGGTTTTGGCCGCCGCCTCCCTTTCTTTCAGGAAGCGTCCCTGTTATAATGGAACCATGGACTCAGGCCGGGGCCCGGGAAATGTGGTCCAGGGCCCGGAACACCTCTTCCAGGGCCTGCTCCTGGGTGGTGATGCCCTTGTATTCCAGGAACCCGCTGTACAGCCAGATCTCCAGCCAGTCGCCGGTCTCACACCCGGCGGCCAGACGCAGGGTCTCCCCCGGCTGGAAATCCTGCCACCGCAGGGTCCAGGTCAGGCCGTCGGCGTTGGTGTAGGTGCGGGTCTGGGGGGCCTGGGCCAGGTCTGCCGGCTCCTCCTGGCGCAGGGTCAGTTCGGGAGCGGTGACCGTGTCTTCCACCAGCAGCAGGTTGCCGCTGAATCCCGCGTCCTGCTGCAGGTCCAGACCATTGCCCAGCGCCACCCGCTGGCCCACCTCCCCGGGGGAGATGGCCTCCACCCTCATCCCGCCGGTGAAGTCACGGAATCCGCTTTCGGTCCATCCGCACACCCGCCACAGCCGGCCCAGGGTCTTGCGCATGGTGCCCAGGGGATCCGCATACAGGTCCTCCCCCAGTTTCTGGGGGAAGAAGTCAAAGCTGTCCGCCTGGGCCCCCAGATAAAAGCTGTGGGTGGCCCCGGTGCGCACATTCCGGGCATTGATCACAGCCCCCACCCCGTTGGTCTGCACCCACTGCAGGTTCCAGCCTTCCGCCGACACCCGCCAGCAGCGGCCCGCGTCGTCGGTCAGGGTCACTGCCCCGGGTTCGGTGCAGTGGTTTTCCGCCGCGTAGGCGCCCGCGGGCAGATTGTTGGGCACGGGGGCGTATCCCGGCAGATCGGTGCGTTCCAGGGCGCTGCCCTGCCCGCCGTACCACATCCGGAAGGTCCAGCGCAGGGCCGCCCCCGCCCCCACCAGGACCGCCGCGGCCAGCAGTGCCGCCAGCCACCGGCGGAGTCTTCTGTTTTCCTTCATCGTCTCTCTCCTCCTCAGCCGTCCTGCGGACGGTTTGTCCCTACCCATCATAGTACACAATTTTGGAGCCTGTTGCAAATCCTTCCTTGTTCCGCCGGCGCACCCGCGCCGCCAACTCTCACGGAGGTGTCTGTATGTTGTATGTCACCGGCGATACCCACGCCAGCTTCTACCCGCTGTATGACCGCCTGGACGCCCTGCCCCGCACAGACTGCCAGGGCTGCATCATCCTGGGGGATGTGGGATTCAACTACCACGGCGGCGACGAGGACCGCTGGAACAAACAGCTGATGAATTCCCTGGGGATCCCCCTTTTCTGCATCCAGGGCAACCACGAACAGCGCCCCGCCCCCACCGGCCTGTATGAACAGCAGACCCGGTTCGGCGGGCAGGTGTGGGTGGAACCGGCCTTTCCCAACCTGATCTTTGCCCGGGACGGGGAGATCTACGACCTGGACGGCCGTTCGGCGCTGGTCATCGGCGGGGCGTACAGTGTGGACAAATACTATCGCCTGATGCACGGGTACCCCTGGTGGGCGGACGAGCAGCCGGACCAGGCCACCCGGCAGCGGGTGGAGGCGGCGCTGGCCGCCCGGGACTGGCAGGTGGACCTCATCCTGTCCCACACCTGTCCGGCCCGGTACATTCCCCAGGAAGCCCTGCTGCCCGGGCTGGACCAGAGCCGGGTGGACCGCTCCACCGAACTCTGGCTGGACACCATCGAATCCCGCACCCGGTACGGCCGCTGGTACTGCGGCCACTGGCACATCAACAAGGCGGTGGACCGGATGCAGTTCCTCTTCCACGATCTCATCCCCCTGGCCTGACCCTGGGGGCAAAGGCAAGCGGCGGCACGGAAGTTTCCGTGCCGCCGCTTTTTTTCGGGCCGGGTTCCTGCCGCGGGTCAGTCCCGCCGGAACAGGTCCCGGGTATAGACCTTCTGTTTCACATCGTCCAGGGAGCTGTCGTACCGGTTGGCGATGATGGCGTTGCTCCGGGCCTTGAAGTCCGCCAGATCGTTGACCACCCGGCTGCCGAAGAAGTCGGTGCCGTCCTCCAGCGTGGGTTCGTAGATGATGACCCGGGCCCCCTTGGCCTTCATCCGCTTCATCACGCCCTGGATGCTGGACTGGCGGAAGTTGTCGGAGTTGGATTTCATGGTCAGGCGGTAGACGCCCACCACCGGGGCATCCGCGTCGCCCCCGTCCCCGGCCGCGCAGGCCCGGGCGATCTCCAGGGCCCGGTCGGCCACGAACTCCTTGCGGGTGCGGTTGGATTCCACAATGGCCTCAATGAGGTTTTCCGGCACATCGGCGTAGTTGGCCAGCAGCTGCTTGGTGTCCTTGGGCAGGCAGTAGCCGCCGTACCCGAAACTGGGGTTGTTGTAGTGGTTGCCGATGCGCGGGTCCAGACAGACACCGTCGATGATGTCCTTGGTGTTCAGGCCCTTGGTCTCGGCGTAGGTATCCAGTTCATTGAAATAGCTCACCCGCAGGGCCAGATAGGTGTTGGCGAACAGCTTCACCGCCTCGGCCTCGGTAAAGCCCATGAACAGGGTGTCGATGTTCTCCTTGATGGCCCCTTCCTGCAGCAGACCGGCAAAGACATGGGCCTTCTCCACCAGACGGGGGTCCCGGGGGTCGGTGCCCACAATGATGCGGCTGGGATAGAGGTTGTCATACAGGGCCTTGCTCTCCCGCAGGAATTCCGGGCTGAACAGGATGTTCCGGCTGCCGGTGCTGCGGCGGATATGTTCGGTGTAGCCCACCGGGATGGTGGACTTGATGACCATGATGGCGTCGGGGTTGACTTTCTGCACCAGATGGATGACCTCCTCCACCGCGGAGGTGTCAAAGAAATTCTTGGTGCTGTCATAGTTGGTGGGCGCCGCAATAATGACGAACTCAGCATCCCGGTAAGCGGCCTCCCCGTCCAGGGTGGCGGTCAGGTCCAGCGGTTTTTCCGCCAGATACTTTTCGATGTATTCGTCCTGGATGGGCGATTCCCGGCGGTTGATCTTCTCCACCTTTTCGGGCAGGATGTCCACCGCCGTGACATGGTGATGCTGGGCCAGCAGCGTGGCTATGGACAGCCCCACATAACCGGTACCGGCAACTGCGATTTTCATGCTTGTTCCCCCTGTAAAACGTCTGCGCCGCGGGCAAAGCCCGGGGGCGGCGGCCGGTTTTCAACGGTTTTGCGCCCTTTCGGTCAATAATACCCCGGATTTTTTAATTATAGCATAGGCCATTTTGTATTTCAACCGACGCCCCGTTCCCCCCAAAAAGCCCCGCCGCAGACACCGTCATGCGCCGGCCCGCAGCGGGGCATTTTGGGCAGGCTGGTTACCCGTCTGCCGCCTTCACGGTGCCAAGACCAGCAGCGGCGTTCCCGTCATCCTTCCCGTACGCTGCGGAAGGCCTGGTCCTGGTCGGCGAGGATGTCGTCAATGTGTTCGGTGCCCACCGAAAGGCGGATGGTGTTTTCGTAGATGCCCGCCTCCGCCAGTTCCTGCGCCGTCAGCTGGCTGTGGGTGGTGGACGCGGGATGGATCACCAGGCTTTTCACGTCCGCCACATTGGCCAGCAGGGAAAAGATCTGCAGATGGTCGATGAATCGGAAGGCCTCCTCCCGTCCGCCCCGGATGCGGAAGGTGAAGATGGAGGCCCCGCCGTTGGGGAAGTAGGTTTCGTACAGCCGGTGGTCCGGGTGGTCCGGCAGCGAGGGATGGTTGACCTGTTCCACCTGGGGATGGGCTGCCAGATAGGCCACCACCTTTTTGGTGTTTTCCACATGGCGTTCCAGGCGCAGGCTCAGGGTCTCGGTGCCCTGCAGCAGCAGAAATGCCGCAAAGGGACTGATGCAGGCGCCCTGGTCCCGCAGCAGCACCGCCCGGATGTAGGTGACAAAGGCCGCCGGACCCGCAGCCTGGGTGAAGCGGACGCCATGGTAGCTGGGGTTGGGCTGACTGAGCCAGGGGTACCGGCCGCCGGCCGCCCAGTCAAACCGGCCGCCGTCCACGATCACCCCGCCCAGGGTGGTCCCGTGGCCGCCGATGAACTTGGTGGCGGAATGCAGCACAATGTCGGCGCCGTGCTCCAGAGGCCGGATGAGATAGGGGGTGCCGAAGGTGTTGTCGATGACCAGGGGCAGCCCGAGAAAAAGAGTGGAAAAAAACAAAAGCAGCACCGGTCCGCTGCTGTTCCCAGCGGTTGGTGCTGCTTTCTTTCCTGCTATTCTACGCTCAGTTATCCCCTCTGTGATACCGGATCTTCATCTTCTCGGAGGCGTTTTTGAGGATCTGGGCCAGGGCTTTGTCCGACTCCTCCTTCACCATATCCGCAATCTTGCGGTTGGCTTCCTCCAGAATTTCGACCGGCGCGCCCTGCCGGATCTTTTCGTCGTACTCGTACAGGAACTGCTGTCCCCGGTTCATCACGGCGTTCACATACCGCTCATCAAACAGCAGCGCGCTGCCGAACTGGGCGTCGGTCAGGGCGGCAATGAGCCGGCTGTGCCAGTACATGCTGCCGGTGGAGACCGTTTCGGTGGTACCGCTGAAGTACTTGGGGAACTCGGTCACACGGGCATAGACCGGGAAGCAGGCCGTGAAGCCGCTGCCTCCCATGGACAACCACTCCACTCCCTGGATCGCCTCGGGCAGATACCCGCGGATCTGCATGATGCCGCAGACATCGCTGTTGGGCACGCCGATGGTGCGGTATTTGCCCTTGCAGGCCGCGGTCCGGTCGTAGGGGTTGTAGGGCGTTCCCTGGTAATAGGATCCCAGCAGGTACCGCACGTCCTCCACCGTCACCTTGCGCTCCGGCACAAAGGACCAGGGGATGTCGTTGCTTTCCGGGGTGAAGTCTGCGTTCTCCCCGTCCCACTTGTAGGTCCGGGGCAGGAAATACCGGGCCATGAACCAGGCCCGGGGGGTGTTGTAGATATGGTCCGCGTCGGAACGGGAACCGAAGGCCAGCCGCGGGTTGAACTCTGCCCCCGTATCCAGCGCCAGATGGTGGGTTTCCACGAACTCCCGCAGGTCCTGGGAGCAAAGGTTTTCCTGCTGCGCGCCGCAGGCATCCTCAAAGTCAAAATGGTCCAGACCAAACTGGTTGGGCATGACCACCACCCGGTCATCGGGCACCCGCCGGGCGATCCAGTGATGGCCGCCGATGGTTTCCAGCCACCAGACTTCATCGGCATCCGCAAAGGCCATGCCGTTGGGTTCGTAGGTGCCGTACTGCTCCAGCAGCGCACCGGTGCGCAGCCCCCCTTCCCGGGCGGAATGAATGTAAGGAAGCACCAGGGTCACCAGGTCCTCCTCCCCGATGCCGCCGGGGACCTCTTTGGTATGGCGGCCTTTCTTTTCCTGATACCGCACATAGGGGTCCGCGCCGATGACCCGGGCGTTGCTGGTGATGGTCTCGGTGGCGGTCATGGCCACATTGGCTTCGTTGATGCCGCAGGCGGGCCAGACGCCGTTGGACTTGTTCACGTTGGGACAGTCGGTATAGCCCATGGCGTGTTCCGGCAGTTCCAACGTCAGGTGAGAGATGACCGTTTTGTAAGTGGCCGCCCCCTCCCTGGCCGGATGGGCCAAAACGCGCTTGGCTTCAAATGCGCCGTCATCATTGCGGGCAATGATGGTGGAACCGTCATGGCTGGCCTTCTTGCCAACCAGAATCGTGGTACAGGGCATAGGATTCTCCTTTTTCTATGTACATCCGTTTCCAATTGTGTACAGCCTGATTTTCACTGCACGGTCAACTTCCCGCAACCGGGAATCGACAAAATTCTGCTTTTTTCGGCAACACCTCTATCATAGCATGGGTCCCGCGCCATTTCCAGCCCCCATTGTCCTTGGCACAGCCCGCCCGCTCCGCCGGCTGCCGGCAGACGCCCTGTGCCACTTGCGGGAGCTGCCATCCGGCAGAAGGTCTTTCCGATTGTCTCTATACACAAACGGCATTCCGTGTTATAATCTAATGTAAAATACTGTGCAGGAGGCCTTCCAGATGGCAGAGAGAAAAAGCAAAGCCCGGATTGAGCAGTCCCCATTCCTGACTCCTGCTGCCGAACCCGATGACTTGGTGGATTGTGATGCATGGATTGAGGAAACTACGGCAGGGTTTATCTCAAAAAGTCCGGCCAACCGATTTATCTATAGGGTGTCCTTGAAACCCTGTGGCCCAAAGGCCATGGCATTCCCGGTCCGATTGTGAACCGGGAAGAAATTCGGAAAGCGGTCGATCTGGCCAAACAAAAGCCCTACATAGACACCTTCCGGCGGCTGCGGGAACTGCAGGGGGAGGAAGGGCTTCTCGGCATTGTGAAGCATGGCAATCAGTACCAGCTGAGCACCCTGAATGTCTATCAGAAAAAGACACCGAGAATCCACCTTTCCGATGAAAAGTGGGATCGCGTTGTGGCGCATTACCAGAACAAGTGTGCCGTATGCGGGGCCACCAATGCCGGGAAAAAATTTCAGCAGGACCATAAGGTGCCCCGGTCCCGAGGGGGTACGGACGCCATAACCAATTGGCAGCCCCTGTGTGACAGGTGCAACAATGTGAAAAGCACCTCTTGCAGGTCCTGCACAGAAGACTGTTCCAAGTGCGGCTGGGCCTACCCGGAGTATTATCGCCCCATAAAAGTTCCCGGAAGTGTTCTGAAACAGCTGCATGAATTTGCGGACGCCAATCATATTGACGCCGACGAGATGGTCACAGAGCTGATTTTGCGCAATATACCAAACAAATAAGAAGGAGGCAGCCAAAAGGCTGCCTCCTCTTTATTATGTCCGATACTTTTCAAGCCTGGGATCCTGGTTCGTGACAAGGCTATATATTCGCATCAGGGCAAGTCCCAGGGCTCTGCCCACCAACGGCGGTATGGCGTTGCCGATCTGCGCATTTCTGGGCACATCAATTCCTCGTGCCGGACCGTTTAGGGTGTACCGGCCATAGAACGTATAGTCATCCGGGAATGACTGCAGCCTTGCCATTTCACGCAGGGTCACAACTCTTGGCTGATTGAAATGGATGAGTTCCTCCGGTGCGGTCGTCAAGGTAGAGCAGGGCTTCTCCGTATCCAGAACGAACCTTTTGTTGGAATGGCAGCCGTTTGCATATAAGAATTCCTTGCTTAATCGGCCCGGCGGCTGCGTCCTTTGCGCGGTCTCACACAGGGTCACGATTTTTTTGCTGTGCCGGTTAAATCTGTGCGAACTCGGCACTTCCTCACCGGGGCTGTTCTTTCTCATCAGTTTCTGGTAGGCACTTTGCGCAGGCCTGTACTTGCAGGTTTCATATCCGGGAAACTCGGGATCGGGGACTTTGTCCCCCCCTGCAAGATCGCTTATGGCTTCGCCGACATTTACATATCGGTCCGTAGCAAGCCCGAACTGGGCGCGCTGCTCCATGCCGACTTCGCTTAAAATGTCCGTGAGCAGACCTGCGACATCCATTTCGCCGCAGAAGTCTTCTCTGATGGAAAACAGGATCACGCGCTTTCGGACCTGGGGCACGCCGAAATCAGCGGCATTGATCACAACTTTTCCGACCTTGTATCCCAGTTCCTCCAGCTGCTTTACCGCTTCCGAGGCCACACTCATGGTCATTCCGTCAATGGGCCTGCAAACAAATTTTCGTTCAAAGCCCCCCACGTTTTCTATGATTCCGAAAACGGGCTTCAGCATGGAAATCGCTTTGATCTGCTTGAACACCAGCAGGTTTCGGGGATCATTGCCATTTCTTGCCCCCGCTACGGAAAACCCCTGGCAAGGCGGCCCCCCTGCCACAAGCAGCACTTTTCCGGCCAGTTCTTTCAGATGCGCCGCATAGGCATCATCGTCCACCAATTCTTCTATCGAATGCGGCTGCTTGGTGAGCCATGCCGGCCAACAGGTAAAATGCCTATAAGGAGCATCCTCGTTCACCAAATTGGATGTAAATGTTTTAAACGCCATGGGGTCTTTTTCAATGGCAAACACCCCTGACCAGCCTGCCCATCCAAGGCCAAGTGATAGCCCTCCACAGCCAGCGAAAAAATCAATATAGTTCGTGGTACTCATTGTCTGCTTCATTCCTTGGCATTCTCTCCGTCGTTGTTTCTCAGCGTTTTACCTCTATTATGATTTTTATAAGAGATCGCTCCTATGCATCACATGGATTACAGCAAAAATATGCGCTCCCGGTTTTCCTTACTGATTCCGGGAAGAATGATTGTCGATTGCGCTTTCCCCGCTTTTGACCCATTCATCAAGCTCGGAACGTTTGAATTTCCACAGCTTTCCGATTTTATGCGCGGGGATATTCGTTTTCTTTATCCAGTTTCTGATCGTGTCCTTGGTTACGCCCAGATGGATGGCTGCATCCCCGATTCCGATCCAGTTTTCTTCAAAATCCATGCTCATCGTTTTCGCCCCATCACATGATCTATTTTGCCAGTTGAATTTTAGCATACCGGAATAGGGATTTCAACGTGTTTCCTATGATTTGGTTGTAATTAAAAGGAGGTAGCCCTGTCATTTGCGCCAGCCTGCATTTCCCGTCCGAACAGCGGTGCGCCACCGCCGCCGGAGAGTGAAATGACAATGCGGCGGCAAAAGCAGGGAGCCGGGTGTTTGCCCGACTCCCCTGTTCTATCCTTGCAGCTTCCTTCGCCGCGTCTGCTTTACAACAGCGATTTGATCATGATGATGCCGTGATAGTTTTCCCCATAGCAGTTGGGAATAAATCCGGCAGGCACAAACCCGAGCTTGCGGAAAAAATCAAAATGGGCCCGCCCGTGGGAACGCAGCGTGCGCAGTTCCTCGGCGAAATCGGTGATGGGGCGGCCGTGGCAGGACATCCCGGTGGACCCGATCACATATTTGAGGTTGCGGTACCCTTTTTGTCGAGCGTATTCCTCCGCCTTCAGCAAAAGGGGTTCCAACGGTTCTTCCATCACAAGGGTGCCGGCCTCCTCAAATCCCAGGTTTTCAATGGTCATGGTGGAATAGCCCGGGAATTCGGCACAGAGGATCCAGCCCTTGGGTTTGCCGTCACTTTCCAGATACCATCCCGCCAGGGTGGCCAGCAGCTGTACATCCTGCAGCTGCTGATGGGCCCCCTCGAAATCCCACCATTCCGGTTTGAGGGTGGACATCAGGACCGCCACAGCGTCCGCGCTGGAGGCGGTCAGCGGTTGAATGGTCATGCACAGGACTCCTTTCCGGATAGAATGAACCTGATAAAAGAGCAAGGGGCAAGGACGGACCCGTCCTTGCCCCTTGTGTGGCGGAGCATCAGAGATTTGAACTCTGGCGGCGCTGTTAACGCCCTATCGCATTTCGAGTCCTGCGAGCCATTGGCCAATCGGTGTCGGCGGCGGTCAGAACAGGCCGGTTCGTCCCCGATTTTTCGCGGCGGTCAGCCGTATTTCGGGCGAAATGCAAAAATATCCTCGATGGTACGAATCGTTTTAAAGCGCCCGTTTTGCCCCGGTTTTGCACGAATTTTTGGAAAAATGCAAGATGGGATGCAAGATAAGAGGGAGCCAGCCAGTCCACATGGGGACTGGGCTGGCGCGGACCAGCCTGCAAGCCGATTCCGGAAGATGCGAGATTTGAGCCCGATTTTGCGTACTAATTTACGAAATATTCCGTTTTGTATAATTCGCAGTCGTTCTCCGGCGATGGAAGTTTCACAATATCCATCCCAAAAAGGAGAACACAATCATGGCAAACACGACCCAAAAGCGCGCAACTGAGCTGGAAAAAGAGATCGCGGCCGCCCTGGCCGCCTATCCAGACCCCATGTCTCGCACCGATTTCCGCAAGGCCTGCCACATCGGCACCCGGACGTCCATCTACCTGCTGCAAAGCGGCCTGGTGCCCTGCCACAACACCGGCAAGAGCACCCGCTGCTATCGGATCGCCAAGGCGGACGTGGCCGACTACCTGCGCCGCCGCGCCGCCGACCCGGCCCGCTACACCCCGCCCAGCGGCTGGTACAAGAACTACCCCAACCACAAGCCGCCGGAAAACGCTCTGGTCCGCCGCCTGGACCTGACCGGTCTCCGCCGCAAAAAGCTGCGCAGCCGCCTGGCCAAGCAGCTGGCCAAGGCGCCCGATGTGCTGACCTTGCAGCAGATCTGCGACATTACCGGCTACAACCGCCACACGGTCAGCCGCTGGTGTACCGAAGGGCGGCTCAAGCCAATCATGAAAACGCCCACCTTCCGGGTGCCCAAGGCCTGGCTGCTGGACTTCCTGTGTTCGGATGACTACAACAACATCTGCCGCAAAAGCCGGAAGCACAACCAGATGGTGCGGGAGATGCAGGAATTGTAAAAAGTGCAAATGACTAAAGGAGCGGCCTGTCCCAACGCCGGGGTGGCGTGTGGGGCAGGCCGTTCTCATTGATCGCCATGAAGATTTTGAACCCATGTCCATCATTTCACGATCGGAGTTACGGGCAGATATCTGATGTATGACACAGCGAGAGGACCTGCGTTTTTCGCTTCCGCAGGCCCTCTTGCTGTTGATCTCTCAAGGTTATGGAATCAGGTATGTGTTTTCCTCTGCTGGCTGGTTTTCAAAAAACATGATGTCGTAAATGGGCAGATAGATGATCTTTCCCTTTGCCGTGATCTCTCTTGCGTTGGAAAGAACAAACGCCGTTTGAATGTGGTATTCCACATTGTTCACGAAGTGATTCAGTGCGCTGTGTACCGTATAATCCTTGCCGGATTTCACCTCGATGGGCACGACCGACAGGCTGTTGTAATCATCGATCAGGTAGTCTACCTCTCCCTTGGTGCGGTTGTCGTAGTAAAACAGTTTGTACCCGTGAGCCGCCAATTCGCTGGCCACCACCGTCTCATAGACAGACCCCAAATTGATTGAACGCACATCCTCCAAAATAGCGCGAATGTTGTTGCCGTATAATAAGGCCGACAGAATCCCCACATCGTTCAGGTACAGCTTGAGCAGGTTCTTGCCCTCCGTTTCCGCCAACGGGAAATGCGGGTTGGACACCGCCTGCACGTTCAGCGCGATACCAGCGCTGATCAAATACTCGAACTCGTCCTGGTAGTCGCCAAAGGTTTTGCCCCGTTTGTTCTCGATCTGCTGGGCCACCACCCGTTTCTTCTTGTTTTCCATGTTGGAGGGGATCAGGTCATAGATGCGCCGGATCTTCAATTTGCGCCCGGCATCGTATTTGGAGGCATCTGCCGCATAGTAGTCGTGAATTTCCCGCTGCACCTCCCGCACGCGCTGGATGTTTCTGCTTTCCAGGAATGTGTTGACCGCATCGGGCAGGCCGCCTACCAGCAGGTACTTGCGGAACAGGTCCATCATCTTGTTGTGCATGGCCTCATCCAGTGTCTGGCGCGCCTGGAATTTTGCGCGCAGGGCCGCGATGGCCATCTCGTTCAAGCCATTGGCCAGCAAAAATTCTTCCAAGTCCAGCGGGTACATGCGCACTTTGCGGATGCTGCCCATCGGGATGGAGGTCGTCTGCGCCAGCGTAACCCCCAACAGCGAACCGCTGGCGATGTAGGTGAAACGCCCGTCCTGCGCCAGAAATTTCAGCAGCGTCAAAAACTGCGGATACTCCTGAATTTCATCGAGAAAGACCAGTGTATTTTGCTTTTCTTTCATTTTGTCGCCGTGCAGCATGCTGAGCTGAAGGTAGAAATCCTCCACCGAGCGGGTCTGCGCGAACAGACGTTCGCCCAGCGAATCCTCCACCATGTTGACCTCGATAAAATTTTCAAACAGCTCCTTGCCCACATAGCGGATGATATAGGTCTTGCCAACCTGGCGCGCCCCATCCACCAACAGGATGCGCGGGTCCTGCGTGCGCAGGTGGTCGGCGATCAGACGGGAAATTTTTCGGTACAGCATGGCACACACCTCGCAAACTACTTTTCAATAGAATTATACAGCAATTTTAATGACATTTCAATATAATTAGTCTGCCCGTTTCATGACTTATCAACGATTCTATATAGGTACTCGCTCCGGGTGTCTTGGTTTGGCGAGGGAGACAGGGCCATTCTCGCAGTTGGGACAGTCAAGGATAGGGCAAGCAGACGCAGCTCGACTAACGATATCCGGTTTATAAGTTTGCAAATTTTGCGTTTTAGCTGCTTTCCCGCCGCCCAGCTATACATCCCACAAGCCCCAATGATATAATAAACATATAGCCTATAGAATACACCCTTCCCCAGGAGGTCCCCCATGAGCGAAGAATGTCTGATCTGCGGCGCGCCGCTGGAATATCTCGAACAGGACACGGTGATGGAGTGCGCCGTCTGCCACAAGAAAGAGCCCAGCAAAACCCGCTGCGTCCACGTCCACTATGTCTGCAACAGCTGCCACACCCAGGGGCTGGACGGCATCTTCGGGCTTTGCCTGGCGTCCGACTCCACCGACCCGATCGCCCTCGTCCGGCAGATGATGGCGATGCCGTTCTGCCATATGCACGGCCCAGAGCATCACGTGATGGTGGGCGCGGCGCTGCTGACCGCCTACAAAAACGCGGGCGGGGACCTGGAACTGAAACCGGCCCTGCGGGAGATTGCCAGCCGTGGCCGGGCGGTACCGGGCGGGGCCTGCGGATTCTGGGGCGCCTGCGGGGCGGGCGTCAGTGCCGGGCAGTACATGGCCATCGTGACACGCTCGACACCGCTGGCCGCCGAGCCCTGGGGCCTGAGCAACCGCATGACCGCCCGGGCGCTGGAGGCCATCGGCCAGGTGGGCGGGCCGCAGTGCTGCAAGCGAGATTCCTGGCTGGCGATTCTGGCTGCCATCGACTTCACGCGGGAGCAGCTGGGCGTGGCGATGCAGCGCAGCGTGCCCACCTGCGATTTATGCGCCCAAAACAACCAGTGCATCGGCAAGCGCTGCCCGTTTGCGCCCGCCAACCGGCGCAAACCCAGGGTGGCCTTTGTCTGCGTCCACAATTCCTGCCGCAGCCAGATCGCCGAGGCCCTGGGCAAAGCCCTGGCCGCCGATGCCTTCGAGAGCTACTCCGCCGGGACGGAAACCAAGCCGCAGATCAACCCCGACGCCGTGCACCTGATGAAGCAAGTCTACGGCATCGACATGGAAGCCACCCAGCACAGCAAACTGCTGGCCGACCTGCCCGCCGTGGACATCGTGGTGACGATGGGCTGCAATGTCCAGTGCCCGACCCTGCCCTGCCGCCACCGCGAGGACTGGGGCCTCGCTGACCCCACCGGGCAGAGCGATGCGGTGTTTTTGGCGACGATCGAGCAGATACGGGAGAAGGTGCTGGATTTGAGGGGGAGGGTAACCGCTTATCACGACCGCGATCACATCTTATAAATCCTTTTTATTGTACAGGATTTTCGAAAGTTCTCATTGTCCACCAGGCAGTCAACTGATATAATACATAGAGAAAACGTATTTTCTGTCATGATCATACCAATATGTTTGGAAGGAAGTTCCACATGAAAGGTTCCGAAACATTTCTGCTTCCGTTTATGGAAGGCGCACAGAAATACTTTATCATCCCCGTCTATCAGCGCAAGTATGATTGGAAGATCGACAACTGCCGCCAATTGTATGAGGATCTGAAACGGATGCTGCGGGAACAACGCCCAACGCACTTTTTCGGTAGTATCGTTTCATCCGTTGTCGGAAACGGCAGCAAGGTGGAATACCATGTGATCGACGGTCAGCAGCGGCTGACCACCGTGGCGCTCTTGCTGCTGGCCATGCGCAATCTCGTGAGCAAGGGCGTTCTCACATCCAAACGAAATATGGCTCTGGACGAGGAGATCAATGACCGCTTTTTGACCTCGCGCTGGGCACCCGATGAGGATAAGATCCGTCTGCGTCCTGTCAAGGCTGACCGCGATGCCTTCCGGCGGCTGTTCGGCGATACTGAGGATTACGACCCCTCTTCCAACCTGACACACAACTACCAGTTTTTCTGCGACCTGCTGCTGCGGCAGGAGATTTCGGTGGACGAGTTGTTCGATGCCCTCGGCCGTTTGCAGGTCATCAGCATCACGTTGGAATCCGGCGACAATGCCCAGCTGATTTTCGAAAGCTTGAACTCCACCGGCCTCGCGCTCTCTGAGGGCGATAAGATCCGCAATTATGTGTTGATGGGGCAGCCGCCGCAAGCGCAAAACCAGCTGTATGAGACCTACTGGACCAAAATCGAAGCCTGCACCGGCAACGATGTCAGCAGTTTTGTGCGGGATTATCTGAGCATCCAGCAGCAGACCACGCCCGCCATCCATGCGGTGTATCGCGCCTTCAAGGACTATGCAGCGGAAGCAATCCATCAAATCGAGCCGTTTCTGGCCGACATGCTCCGTTACGCCCGCCTGTACGAAAAACTGCGCACCTGCAAAAGTGACTTGGGCTACCGGAAACTGGATGCCTGTCTCTACCGGATGAGCCGCCTGGAGATTGCTGTGACCCGGCCCTTCCTGATGGAAGTGCTGCGCCTGAATCTGGACGGTCAACTGACCGTGAACGATGTGCTGCAGGTCTTTTTGATGACCGAAAACTACCTATTCCGCCGCAACATCTGCGAAGTCCCCACCGCCGCGCTGAACAAAATTTTCCTGACCCTCAACAAGGACATCCTGCGCTACGATGGCACAGCGGAGCACTATGTGGATAAAATGGCCTACACACTGCTTGCCAAGCGGGACAGCGGCCGTTTCCCTGATGACGAGGAGTTTTGTCAGGCCCTTGCAAGCAAACAGGTCTACCAGATGCGCGGCAAATACAAAGCCTACCTGTTTGAGCGGTTTGAAAACTATGGCACGTCCGAGACCAAGGACGTTTACCAAAACCTGGACGATAACACCTACACCATCGAGCACATTATGCCGCAGCACCTGACACCGGAATGGGTCCGCGACTTGGGGCCGGACTACGCCAACATCCATGCCACATGGCTGCATCGTCTGGCCAACTTGACGCTGAGTGCCTACAACCCCAGCCTGAGCAACAACACCTTTGCCGAGAAGCGGGACGCCAAGCCGGGCGGCTACCGGGACAGTGGCCTGCGCATGAACCAGAAGCTGGCCACGGCAACCCACTGGGGATCCGACGAACTGCAGCAGCGCAGCGATGAGATGGTGGAGCGCGCCCGGCAGATCTGGGCCTACCCTGCCACCACCTTCCAGCCCGTCCAGCGCCAGCTGGAATCCTGTGCGCTGGACGATGAGGACGCAGACCTGACCGGCCGCGACATCCAGCGGTATAGTTACGCCGGGGCCGAGCAGCCGGTCGCCAGCTGGGCCGACATGTTTGAGCGGGTCGTTCGCTTCCTCCACAGCCAGGACAAATCTGTGCTGTACAACTTGGCCAACGGTGGCAGTGATATCGGTCTTTCCAGCTATGTGGCAGCCGCGCCGGAGGCCTTGCGCAGCGCCCTGCCCGTTGACGAACGACTGTATATCGAAAAAAACACCAGCACATCCGTCAAGCTGAACATCTTGCGCCGCCTGTTCCCACTCTACCAGGCGGATGCCGGTGACCTGATCTTTTATCTGCGGGATGCCGCCACCGACAAAGCCGCGGAAAACACCCGCTTTGAGACCCGGCAAAAATACTGGGCCTATGCGCTGCCGATCATCCAGCGGCAGAACCAGCATTGGGGGATTTTCAGCGGCAGCCACCCGCGCACGACCTACTGGATGTCCGGCTTTTTCGGAATAAAGGGTTGTCACATTGATTGTGTTGCCAAGTATGATCAGGCAAGCGTCATTTTCTGGTTGGGCAATGCAGACGCAGCAAAAAACAAAGAGCTGTTCGACCGCCTGTTTGCCCATAAGAACGAGATCGAGCAGCAACTTGGCTGCACACTGGAATGGGAACGTGCCAACGATGGCAAGGCGTCCTGGGTCACCTGCTCCATGCCCGGCGTCAGCATCGGGAATGAGGAAGACTGGCCGGTCATGGCAAAGTTCCACGCCCAGTGGAGCGACCGGCTCTGCCGCGTTTTGCTGCCCTATATTGAGAACCAGATGGACGTTTCCATCCGCCGCATGGATATTGCCGGTCTGCTGCGGGAGTGGTGCGGCAGCCGCGAGGGGGTCCATCTCCATCGGGACAAGTCCGGTGTATTGTACACTCGTTTCACCACCGACTATATGAGTGAACTGCTGCCCGACCTGCCGGATGCCCCCAGTGGCTGGGGCACGCCGAACCACTACTTTTACGAGATGGCTAACCGCGATGGCAAGGAAATTATGATCCAATTGGCCTTCGGCTCCTGGAATATGACAGATGCGCAGCGCGCCCAGTGCGAGCGCATCAATCAGTTCTACCCTTCCCGTGTACAAAGAGAAAACTGGCAATGGCGCATCCCCTTCAAGACAAAAGCTGTGCCCGTGCCCGATCCGCTGGACCGGGATGCGCTGTTTGCCAACTTAGACCAGTGCCTGCAGGAGGTTTGGGCGTTTGAGACGGAATTGAAGGAAAAACTCTCCGCTGTTTCAGACGCTTAAAATTGTCGAACAATTGAAGAAAAGAGCATCACTGCCCAATTCTGCGTAAGACACGCGCTTTCCACGCTGGCCTGAACAGAATTGGGCAGTGCTTTTGTATGGCCTTTATTGTGTTAACCGGACTTGGCTTAACCATTCGCCAACGTGTAGGGAACCTCCACAGCATTCCAACAGTTGGCCTATGTCGGTTTTTGTAGTATAATAAAAACTAAATATACGCACCAGCCAGGACGGGGGACGACCATGCTGTTTCTTGACAATCTGACCAACACGGTTCGGGACGATCTGCGCAAGACGATCCGTAAGGGCAGCCGCGTTTCCATCGCAGCAGCCTGTTTTTCTGTCTATGCCTACCAGGAACTGAAAGAGCAGCTGGAAGGCGTGGAAGAGCTTCGTTTCCTGTTCACTTCGCCCACATTTCTCAAGGAGAAAGTGCCCAAAGCAAAGCGGGAATTCTACATTCCGCGCCTCAACCGTGAGCGCAGCATCTACGGAACCGAATTTGAGGTCAAACTGCGCAACGAGCTGACCTTGAAAGCCATCTCCCGCGAATGCGCCGACTGGGTCCGCCGCAAGGTCACCTTCAAGTCCAACACAACGCAGGAACAAATGCCCGGCTTTATCACGGTGGATGAAAGCACCTACATGCCCATCAACGGCTTCACCACCGTAGACCTCGGCTGCGAGCGCGGCAACAATGTCTATAACTTCGTCACCCGCACCGAGGCATCCGAAAACAGCAGGCAATATCTTCGCCTGTTTGACGAACTGTGGCGCGATGATACCCGCCTGCAGGATGTGACCGATGAGGTCCTCGAAAGCATCTCCACTGCCTACCGGGAAAACTCTCCGGAGTTTATCTACTTTTTCACACTGTACAACATTTTCAGCGAATTTTTGGACGATATTTCCGAGGATGTCCTGCCCAATGAGGCCACCGGCTTCAAGAACAGCAAAATCTGGAATATGCTGTACAACTTCCAGAAAGACGCGGCCCTCGCCATCATCAACAAGCTGGAAAAATACAATGGCTGCATTTTGGCCGACAGCGTTGGTCTCGGCAAAACCTTCACGGCGCTGGCCGTGATCAAGTATTACGAGGGCCGCAACAAATCGGTCCTGGTGCTCTGCCCCAAAAAGCTGTCAGAAAACTGGAACACCTACAAGCAAAACTACCGCAACAATCCGTTGGCCGAGGATCGCCTGCGCTACGATGTCCTCTACCACACCGATCTGTCCCGCAGCTTCGGGCAGACCAACGGCATCGACTTGGCGCGGCTGAACTGGGGCAACTATGACCTGGTGGTCATTGATGAAAGCCACAACTTCCGCAACGGCGGCGAGGTGACCGGCGAGGAGGGCAAGGAAAACCGTTACCTCAAACTGATGAACAAGGTCATCCGCGCCGGCGTCCGCACCAAAGTGCTGATGCTCTCGGCAACTCCGGTCAACAACCGTTTCATCGACCTGCGCAACCAGCTCGCCCTGGCCTATGAGGGGGACGCCGCCGAGCTCAACGACAAACTGGACACTCAAAAGCCCATTGACGAGATTTTCCGCCAGGCGCAGAAAGCCTTCAACGCCTGGAGCAAGCTCCCTGCTGACCAGCGCACCACCGAGAAACTCTTGTCCATGCTGGACTTCGACTTTTTCACCCTGCTGGACAGTGTGACCATCGCCCGCTCCCGCCGCCATATCCAGAAGTATTACAACATGGCGGACATCGGCCAGTTCCCCCGGCGCCTCAAGCCGATCTCGCTGCGCCCCTGCCTGACCGACCTGCCCCGGGCCATCAACTACAAGGACATCTACGAGCAGCTCAACGCACTCAACCTCAGCATCTACACGCCCTCCAACTACATCCAGCCTTCCCGTCTGTCCAAATATATGGAGCAGACCCACAACAAGGGCAACAGCCTGACCCAGCGGGGCCGCGAGGAGGGCATCCGCCGCCTGATGAGCATCAACCTGCTCAAACGGCTGGAAAGTTCTGTCTATTCCTTCCGCCTCACGCTGGAACGCATCGACAAGCTGATCGCGGATACCATCGCCACCATCCAAAACTACCAGACCGGCGGGCAGGTACTGGAACTGGACGACCTGTCGGCAGCCGAGGACTGGGATGCCGATGACCAGAACACCGACTTTTTCACCGTCGGCCGCAAGATCAAGATCGATCTGGCCGATATGGACTATCTGACCTGGCTGCGCGATCTGCAATCGGACGCCGAAACGCTGCAGCTGCTGCTTTTCATGGTGGCCGACATTACCCCGGCGCATGACAGCAAGCTGCGGCAGCTGCTTGACCTGATCGACCAAAAGATCACCCACCCCATCAACCCCGGCAACAAGAAAATCATTATCTTCACCGCCTTTTCGGACACGGCGGATTACCTCTACCAGTACGTCAGCCAATATGCCAAGGACAAGTACAACCTCAACACGGCGGAAGTGACCGGCGATGTAGAGGGCCGCACCACCATCTCCGGCCTGCGCTGCGACCTGAACACCGTGCTGACCTGCTTCTCGCCCATCTCCAAGCACAAAGACGACCTGATGCCCGGCGATACCAGTGAGCTGGACATCCTGATCGCCACCGACTGCATCAGCGAGGGACAGAACCTGCAGGACTGCGACTACCTCATCAACTATGACATTCACTGGAATCCGGTGCGCATCATCCAGCGGTTTGGCCGCATCGACCGTATCGGCAGCAAAAACGCCTACATCCAGCTGGTCAACTTTTGGCCGGACATGGACCTGGACGAGTACATCAATCTCAAAAGCCGTGTCGAGACCCGCATGAAGATCACGGTCATGACCGCCACCGGCGATGACGACCTGATCAACGAGGAGGAGAAGGGCGACCTGGAATACCGCCGCGCCCAGCTCCAGCGGCTGCAGCAGGAAGTGGTGGACCTGGAAGATATGTCCACCGGCATCTCCATCATGGACCTGGGCCTCAACGAGTTCCGCATGGATTTGCTGGAATACACCAAGACCCACAACGATGTCGAGACCGCGCCCCACGGGATGCACGCGGTGGTGCCGTCCGGGCCGGACACGCCGCCGGGCGTGATCTTCGTGTTGAAAAACCGCAACAACAGCGTGAACATCGACAACCGCAACCGCATCCACCCCTTCTATATGGTGTATATGGGGCTGGACGGCGCGGTGCAGTGCGATTATCTTGACCCCAAAAAGCTGCTGGACACCCAGCGGCTGCTCTGCCGCGGGCAGGACAAGCCTATCCCGCAGGCCTATCGGGTGTTCAACCGGCGCACCAAAGACGGCCGCAGCATGGGCACTGTCTCCCGGCTGCTCAGCGATGCCATTGACTCGATCGTGGACACCAAGGCACAGAGCGACATCGACAGCCTGTTCTCGCCCGGCGGCACTACGGCACTGCTTTCAGAGGTGTCCGGGCTGGAAGATTTTGAACTGATCTGTTTCCTGGCCATTGTCTGACGCAGGGGGAATCATCATGCTGAACTTGCCAGCCTCTACCGCATTCAACCGGCGCATCCCCAAGCAAAAGTTTTACGAGGAACTGCCCCTCACCCCGGCCCTGCGCCGGGTGTTTGTCGAGCAGATCCACGCCATCTGGTGGCGCAGCAAGATCGCGCCTGCCACCGCCAACCTGGCGCCCGGCCGCGCCGTGACCGAGCTGGAAGTGTTTGAGCTGCAGTTGGCCCGGCCGTCTTTGGACGAGGGTGTGCTGCGCGTGATCGACAGGCGGATACCCTACCCGATTGTATACCTGTTGACCTGTGACGGCCGGTGTCAGGCATGGATCGGCTATCAACCGACGGGGCAGGGCGGAGCACGGATCTATTACCACACCGCCTGGCAGCCCCAGGAGGATTTAAACCTGGAACTGCGCGGGCTGGATACCGATGCCGCATACGAAAACTTTGTGCGGCAAATCGCCGGTGGGGCGCTGGACGCCCCGGCCGCCGAACCGCTGCCGCAGTCCATCGCCCGCGACCAGCGCCGCCGCGCGCTGGAAAAGCAGATCGCGGCGCTGCAGAACAAGATACGCAAAGAAAAGCAGCTCAACCGGCAGGTGGAGCTGAATGGGAAATTGAAGAAATTGAGAAAGGAACTTAGTGACGTACAATGAAAATAAAAAGCATAGAATTGAATGACTTCAAACGATTTACTCATCTAACAGTCGATAACATCCCAGAAACAACAAAATTAGTTGTACTTGTAGGTCCTAATGGATCGGGTAAGACTTCTTTTATGGAAGCTATGAATCATTTCTACAAATATTCTGGTTATCAAGACGTTGGTGATTATCACTATTTAAGTAAAAGTGGAAATACAGCAAACTATGAATATAGCGAGTGGTATCGCCTTGCGCCTCAAGTTGTAGATATTCGTTTTCACGATGTAGAATTTTCAAATAAAATTGGACGAGGCAATGTGAAGGGACATTTCTATTTTAGAAGTGCTTATCGTAATGAACCTGAATTTCAAATTCAGGCGATGCAAAAACAAAATGATCCGACTCAATCCGTTCGTCTATCAACGCTTATGCAAAATGATCAGACTGTTTCATCCAATTATCAAAGGCTTGTAGCAAATACGATTTCTGGAATTTATGACCGTTCGAATGACAAGAAAACTATTGAAGAATTGCGGAATGAATTGATAGGGAAAATTCGTAGTGCTATCGGTAGGGTTTTTGAAGATTTAGAGTTTTCATCGGTCGGTGAACCACTTATAAACGGAAATTTCTATTTTACAAAGGGAACGACAAAAGATTTTAGCTATCAGAACCTTTCCGCTGGAGAGAAAGCTGCGTTTGATTTGATTTTGGATATGGTTGTCCAGTCCAAATACTATCCTGATGCAATTTATTGTATAGACGAGCCAGAACTCCATATGCATACAAAACTCCAAGGCAAAGTGCTTCGTGAACTTTACTTGTTGATTCCGGGGAGGTCGCAGCTTTGGGTATCCACCCATTCAATCGGTATGCTTCAGGAAGCTGAAGATATTGAAAAAGAAAATCCGGGCACAGTAGTGTTCCTGGATTTTGGGAATAGAGATTTTGATACTGATCAAATCATTCAGCCTTCCCAAATTGGAAAGGCTGTAATGGATAAGTTCTATGAGCTTGCTTTCGGAGATTTTGCAAAGCTGATGTTGCCTAAGACGATAGTGTTTTGTGAAGGCGATCCAAATGGCGGGAAACGTAAGGATTTTGATAAGACAATATATTCAACAATCTTTGCAGATACCCATCCAGAAGCTTTCTTTATTTCTGGCGGTTCATGTAATGACATCGAAAATATAGAGAAAAATAGTGGTGAAATAATCCAGACTCTACTTACTGGCACAAAGGTAATTAAGATTGTTGATCGGGATGATCGTAGCTCACAGGAAGTTGCCGACCTCGCTAAAGTCGGTATAAAGGTTTTAAAGAGGCGCAATCTTGAATCCTATGTGCTCGATGATGCTGTGATTAAAAAATTGTGTGATAAAGTTGGAAAACCGGAAGAATATGCTGCCTGCATACAGGAAAAGCAGAAAGCACTTACGGACTCTGTTTCCAGAGGCAATGCACCGGATGATTTCAAAAAAGCGAGTAGCGGAATATATCTCTCTCTTAAACGCCGCCTTTCGCTAACACAATGCGGAAATAACCCCGACCCGTTTATGCGAGATACCCTTGCCCCTTTGATTACGTCGGATATGGGCGTATATAAGGAGTTGGAAGAAGAAATATTTGGAGATGATAATGACGAGAATAACGGAGGAACTACCAATGGATAAACTACGCATGGAATCACCCGATATGACATCGGAGCATATAGACAAAATTGCGAACTTGTTCCCAAACTGTGTCACAGAGATGCGGGACGCAAACGGTAAGCTCAAGCGCGGGATCAATTTTGAGATACTCAAGCAGATGTTGTCGCCGGATGTGGTGGACGGGGACGAGTGCTATGAGTTTACCTGGGTGGGCAAGAAGGCCGCGATGGTGGAGGCCAACAAGCCCACCCGCCAGACGCTGCGCCCCTGCCCGGAAGAGAGCAAAAACTGGGACACCACCGAGAACCTGTACATCGAGGGCGACAACCTGCAGGTGCTGAAACTGCTGCAGGAGAGTTACCTGGGCAAGGTGAAGATGATCTACATCGACCCGCCCTACAACACCGGCCACGACTTTATCTACAACGACCATTTTGAGATGGATAAGGACGAGTACGAACAGCAGACCAGCATGTTCGACGAGGACGGCAACCGCAACTTTACCGAGAATACCGACTCGAACCCCCGCTTCCACTCCGACTGGTGCAGCATGATGTATTCCCGCCTGATGCTGGCAAGAAATTTACTGACGGAGGATGGGGTTGTTTTTATCTCGATTGATGACAATGAATGTGCTAATCTCTTGAAAATCTGTGGGGAAGTATTTGGCAAAAGCAATTTCGTGGCTGATATTTCCTGGCAGAGAACCTATTCGCCGCGTAATGATTCAAAAGGTATGGTAAGAGAAGTTGAACACATTGTAGTTTTCAGCAAACAGTCAGCTTGGATGCCAAACTATTTACCTCGCACAGAAGAGATGGACTCAAAATATAAAAATCCAGATAATGATGTGAAACCATGGACAAGTAGTGATGCATTTGCGTCTGATGCTGCAACTCACCAGGGAATGGTTTATGCAATACAGCATCCGTTTACAGGAGAAATGATATACCCATATGTAGGAGCACACTGGAGGTACCAACAAGATGCAATGCTCCAAATTATGAATGGGTGGACTTTATATACTTTTAAAGATTTGCATGATGAAGAAAAGCGGGCAGAAATTTGCGGGTTGCCGTCAAGCGAAGTGCGACAGGGCGTGAAAGCACTGGTTTTAGCTCTGCCGTTTGAGGTCGCAAAACAGCAGGCGCAAACGGTATTGGAGAGAGGCCAATGGCCGAGATTTTATTTTACGCAAAATGGAAAGGGAGGTATCCGCCGTAAAACCTATATAGATAATGTTGGCGGCAAATTGCCTACAAATTTTTGGCCATATTCCGAAGTTGGCCATACAGATGAAGCTAAAAAGGAGATCAAAAATTTGTTTGATGGTTCAGCACCATTTGATACACCGAAGCCTGTTCGTTTACTGGATCGTATGCTGACCATCGCTACAGATAAAGATTCTATCGTTTTAGACTTCTTTTCTGGCTCTGCCACAACTGCCCATGCTGTTATGCGAAAAAATGCTCAGGATGGTGGACATCGAAAGTTCATTCTTGTGCAGTTATCAGAAAAAAGCCCTTCGCCCAATTACGAAACAATTTGTGACATTGGCAAAGAACGAATTCGCCGTGCAGGTGATAAAGCAAAAGAGGCCCTTGAAAAAGAGGGTATCGGAATTCGTAAATTGCATGAATACAAAAATAGGAATGGCTCTATCCAGGGGTTTAACTATTCCGAATGGGGAGACTCGCCGGAAATTGTAAAACAAAAAAAGCAGATGGCGGATGCTTTGGACACCGGCTTCCGCGTCTTCAAGCTGGATGATTCCAACATGCGGGATGTCTATTTCGCCCCGGACGACTATACCCAGGATATGCTCTCGATGATGGAATCCAACATCAAGCCTGACCGCACCGCCCTCGACCTGCTGTTCGGCTGCCTGCTGGAGTGGGGCCTGCCCCTCTCGATGCCCTACCGCAGCGAGACCATCGACGGCTGCACCGTCCACACCTACAACGACGGCGACCTGATCGCCTGCTTTGATGAGAACATTCCACGTTCTGTCGTCGAGGCCATCGCCCGCCGCCAGCCCCTGCGCGCTGTATTCCGGGATTCCAGCTTCTCCACCAGCCCCGAGAAAATCAACCTGACCGAAGTCTTCAAACTCCTCGCCCCTGACACAAGGATAAAGGTGATCTAATGGAAACCCAGAACGCATTACAAAAAGCTGAAATTCGAAAAGCCGCGGCTGATACCGCGTGTGCTTTATTGGGTTCTTGGTGGCCAATATTTGGAACGGCCTACACTGCAATCAATAGTGTATCAGATGTGATACTTAAATCGAAATTGGAACATATCTTGACGTCTCGTCCAGATATTCAGGGCTGGCTTAAATGTGCGCCGCTTTTTCAAAAATATCATCCACAATATCAAAAGAATGTGGAAAACTTAATCTACTCTATTGACGCAATCCGAGAGCAAGAATCTTTAGACATCTATGCCAATCTTCTTAGCGCATGGCAGCAAGAGTTGATTGATCGGGACATGTTTTTCCGTTTGGTTTGGTGCGTCTCGCAAATTTATAGTGCCGATTTGAAGGTGTTGGAAAGCCTGTACAAAAGGAAGAAAAAACTGTCTGGTGTAAGTATGCAGGTGCTTTATAACAATGGCTTGCTGGCAGGAAGATCGTATGCTTTTACAGGGGCAGGTACATCAATTGAAGTGTGGCTTTCTGCAAGCGGTCTTGCAATGCTGAGATGCGGATTGAAGTTAGATAATTATAGCGACTTCCCTGACTTTGACCCCAACGAAATCAACAAGGCTTTTTCTGATGTATAAAATACTTTATCATACAAAATACCCGTTTCTACGTTCTTTAGGATGTGACCACGATGAAACTACAATTCCGCCACCAAAAATTCCAGGCCGATGCGGCCAATGCTGTCTGCGAGGTGTTTGCCGGTCAGCCCAACGGGTCGGCCAAGTACCTGCTGGATCAGGGCAGCAGCGGGTATCAGGACCCGACGGTTGAGAGGATTACCTTTGACTCTATCGGCTGGGGCAACCGCAAGCTCGTGTCGGAACTGACGGATTCCGCCCTTCTCCAAAACCTCCGCCGCGTACAGCTTGCCAACGGCCTGGCCCCTTCCGAAAGGCTTGAGGGCCGTTACAACCTCACCGTTGAGATGGAGACCGGCGTCGGCAAAACCTATACCTACATCAAAACGATGTACGAGCTGAACAAGCGCTACGGCTGGAGCAAGTTTATCATCGTGGTGCCCAGCATCGCCATCCGCGAGGGCGTCTACAAATCCTTCTCCGTCACCCAGGAACACTTTGCCGAGGAATACGGCCAGAAGATCCGCTACTTTATCTACAACTCTTCCCAGCTGACCAAGGTGGAACAGTTTGCCTCCGAGACCGCCATCTCGGCCATGATCATCAACTCGCAGGCGTTCAACGCCCGCGGCAAGGATGCCCGCCGCATCTATATGAAGCTGGACGAGTTCCAGTCCCGGCGTCCGATCGACATCATAGCCAAGACCAATCCCATCCTGATCATTGACGAACCCCAGAGCGTGGAGGGCAAGCAAACCAAAGAGCGCCTGAAAGAGTTTCAGCCGCTGTTTACCCTGCGCTATTCCGCCACGCCCCGCGAAAGCTACAACATGGTCTACCGGCTGGATGCGATCGAGGCATACAACCGGCACCTGGTCAAAAAGATCGCGGTCAAGGGCGTCAGCGCCTCCGGAACGACCGCGACCGAAGGGTATGTGTATCTGGAAGGGCTCAACCTCTCTCACGGTGCGCCGAAAGCCTCCCTGCAGTTTGATCTCCGCGGTGCCTCCGGCGTACGCACCTGCACCCGCATTGTGGGCGAAGGATACGATTTGTACCCCAACTCCAACGAACTGGAAGAATACCGCGACAATTACATCGTCAAGCGCATCGACGGCCGCGATGAGTCGGTCGAGTTTCTAAACGGCCTCAAACTCTATGTGGGCAATGTGGTCGGCAAAGTCAACGAGGACCAGCTGCGCCGCATTCAGATCCGGGAGACGATTTTGTCCCACCTTGAGCGGGAACGGGAACTGTACTGCCGCGGGATCAAGGTCCTCAGCCTGTTCTTCATTGACGAGGTCAGCCATTACCGCCAATATGACGCCGCCGGACAGGCGCAGAACGGCCTCTTTGCCACCATGTTTGAGGAGGAATACAGCGATATTGTCCGTACGCTGCCAGAGAAATTTGGCGAAGATGCGTATTTTCAGTATCTCCGGGCCATCCCGGCCGAGAAGACCCACGCCGGGTACTTCTCGGTTGACAAGAAAGGCCGCATGACCAACAGCAAACTCAGTGACCGCAAGGCCAAGACCTCGGATGACGCCGATGCCTACGACCTTATCATGAAAAACAAGGAATTGCTGCTGGATCTTGACCCCAAGCGCTCGCCGGTGCGGTTTATCTTCTCCCACTCCGCCCTGCGGGAAGGTTGGGACAACCCCAATGTGTTCCAAATCTGCACCCTGAAGCAGAGCAGCAGCGAGGTGCGCAAGCGCCAGGAAGTGGGCCGCGGCCTGCGCCTCTGCGTCAACCAGGCTGGCGAACGCATGGACGCCAACCTGCTGGGGGACGAGGTACAGGATATCAACGTGCTGACCGTTGTTGCCAGCGAGAGTTACGAGAGTTTTGCCAAGGGCTTGCAGCATGAAATTGCGGAAGCCGTCCCGGATCGCCCGCGCATTGTCGATGCGGATTTGTTCGAGAACAAACTGCTGCGCTCCGCCGCAGGCGAACCGATTGCGGTGGACAAGGCAATGGCCAATGCAATCGTCTATGGCCTGATCAAGCAGGATTATATCGACAGCCGCGGGACATTGACGGAAAAATTCTTCACCGAACGCCGGAACGGCAGCCTTCAATTTGCACCGGAAGCGGCCGGGTACGAGGACAGCGTCCTGCAAATTTTGAATTCGGTCTACAGCGATAAGGCTGTTGAAATTGAGGATGCCCGCAAAAACAACATCGAGTTTAAGGCGAACCCTGATAAGCTGGCCATGCCGCAGTTTAAGGCGCTCTGGAAGCGCATCAACGCCAAATCGGTATACACGGTGGAATTTGACAGCGAAGAACTTGTCCGGCACTGCGTGGAGGCGCTGGATCGGCACCTGAACGTGCGAAAGATTTACTTTCGCGTGGAAGAAGGCGAGATGAACAAGATCCGCTCCAAAGAGGCCCTCGAATCCGGGGAAGCCTTTCAGAGAACGGACACCGGCCGGTACAGTGCTGCGCGGCGCATTTCGGTCAACAGCGCCGTGAAATATGACCTGATCGGCAAACTGGTGGAAGAAACCGGCCTGACGCGCCACACGGTCGTGCAGATCCTGACCGGGATTCAAAAAGCTGTCTTTGACCAGTTCAAGGATAACCCTGAGGAGTTCATCCTCAAAGCTGCGCAGCTCATCAACGATGAAAAGGCGACGGCCATTATCCAGCACATTACCTATCACTGCCTGGACGACCGCTATGATACCCGTATCTTTACTGGGCCTACCATCAAGGGCAAACTGGGTGACAACGCAATCAAGACCCAAAAACATTTGTATGATTATCTGGTTTCGGATTCGCAGACAGAACGAGATTTTGCCCAGGAGATGGACGCCGCGCGCGAAGTTGCCGTGTATGTCAAACTACCCGGCGGTTTTTACATCTCCACGCCGGTGGGCCGATATAACCCGGACTGGGCCATCGCTTTCTATGAGGGAACGGTCAAGCACATCTACTTTGTGGCAGAGACGAAGGGCACGATGCGGTCTATGCAGCTGCGCAAGATTGAAGAGTCCAAAATCCACTGCGCCCGCGAACATTTCCGCGCCATCAGCGGCAGCGATGTGGTCTATGATGTGGTGGACAGCTACGAAACACTGTTGGATTTGATGAGGAGATAGTGCACATGGGGGCCGGATGCCTTAATCTTGACCAAGTATCCGATGCATAGGCTAGCCCTACTGCGTGAATTATCCTGAAATACTGCAAGAAAAATATACACAGATGCCCGATCACCCTATTGTGGACAGTTGCGGTACGGTTTGGTATTACTGTATGTTGTGTAAGCAGTGGTATCCTTCCACCCAAATGGCTGTGTGCGGCGGTGTTGAAGAGGGCTGCCGGGGGACCTGCTCCCGGTGCGGACGCGAGGTGATATGGAGTTTGGATCAATAAGAAAATCACCCCAATATAGGCGGGACTGCTGATTCAATGTACCACCCTTGCAATTAAGCATATACTCTGACCCTGTGGCTTACACTTTAGTCAAATTTCCTTTCTCCACTCCCGCTTCGGTTGCCGTACACCTCCCAAGTCACTCGAATCCGGCCATTGGAGAATCCATTCAAAGTATTCTGATTTGGTGATCTGCCGGTCTTTATATTCCTTTTGGCGCTGCGCCCATTCCTGCAAATAGGTATTCATCATTCCGTTTTGCGTCCAAAGTACGGTAACAGGGGTGTCCGACTCAAAACCTGTGCCAGTGACTGCGTTCCCTGTAAATTGGATCGGCTGCGTCATACGGCTCACGGCAGTGGATACGTCCACAGGCGGCAATGTTTGATCCAGCTGTGTGGTGTCAGCCCGGAATACGTCTGTATGCTCAAAGTCAAACCAGAGCAGCAATCTGAAAATATCGGTTGCAAATTTATCGCTCACAAAAAAGTTTTCAACTTTTACGTCCAGCGCCTCCGCAATCTTCTGGAGCAGGTCCCCCTTCGGCACCCGATACCCCATCTCATACTGGGCGATGCGGTTGGCGCCGGTGGCACCGAGGCCGATGGCTTCGCCCAGCTCCTTCTGGGTCATCTTGCGGTGCTGGCGGATGCGCTTGATCTTTTCGCCGGTGGTCACTGGCTTGTCCTCCTTCTCGTTCTCCTCATCATATCCGCGCTGATGGTTCCCGCCGTCGGCGCGTTTTCTTATCTTATGTCCATTGTACCGTACTCATCCACCGATAGCAAGATAAATTTTAACTTTTTTGCGAAAGCTATTGACATTCGCATTTAAGCGAACTATAATTTGATTATCAAATTTGCGAAAGCATAATCCAACTTATCGCAATACATTACAGAAGGGAGATTTTGTCTATGATTATCCAAGCTGAACATTTCTCTACACCGATGGAGGCCCTGCCCTTTGCCCAGGCGCGTCATTTCTGAAAAGGAACTGACCGCCTGCTACGGCCTGATGTTCTCCGAGTACCCTGACATTGTCAACATCCGCCAGCTGCAAGCCATGCTGGGGATCAGCCGCCACGCGGCCTATGACCTGCTGGGAGAGGGGGAGATCGGCTGTATCAAACTGGGGAACGCCTATAAGATTCCCAAAGTCAACGTCATTCGCTATGTGTTGGAGGCCAGCGCGGCCCGGGCTGAGCGTGCCAACCATGTTGCGCCGCCCGTTCCCAGCCAGGGGGCGGCCTCATGACTGCCCGCGCTGCCTGCTGCCGGTCCGCCGCCCGCGCCCCGCCGCGGTTTTGCAGGGCATGGTATCACCCGTGTGATACCACTTTTGCGGGGTATGGGGGGGTGGTATCACCCGTATGATACCACCTTGCCCCGCCAGGATTCCAATAGGAATCCACCCTGGCTGACAAATGTCCTCGCCGGGATTCCTATTGGAATCCACCCCGCAAATCCCTGCCTGTTTGCCCGCCTTCCATCCGGTGGGGGCCGTACCCGCACCCCGGCCAAAGCCGCCTTGTGTGCGCGGCTTTGGGCCGTTTGCGGGCGGCCTCACCCAACACATACGAAAGGAATGTTGCTATGACGAATTTTGACGAAACCAAAACCATAGACGCCGAGACACTCTGGAATACCCCCATCCCGCCGGTGCGCTGGGTCGTCCCCGATCTGCTGCCCGCGGGCCTGTCCATCCTGGCCGGGGCCAGCAAGGCGGGCAAAAGCTGGCTTTGTCTCTGGCTCTGCCTGCAGATCGCCCGCGGCGGGCAGGTCTGGGGGCGGCAGGTCTCTTCCCAGCCGGTTCTCTACCTCTGCCTGGAGGACACCTTCAACCGCATCCAGAGCCGCCTGCTGCAGATCGACGGCGAGGGCGGCAGCCCCAACCTGCTGTTCCAGACCCGCAGTGGCGGCATCGGGCAGGGGCTGGAAGCCGAGATCACCGCGGCGCTGAATCACCATCCCGGCATCGGGCTGGTGGTCATCGACACACTGCAAAAAGTGCGCAGCGTCGATCCTTCCGGCAGCGCCTATGCCGCCGACTACCGGGACATGAGCGCACTCAAGCAGCTGGCCGACGCCCATCACATCTGCATTTTGCTGGTCCACCATCTGCGCAAGCAGGGCGCGGAGGACCCGTTTGCGCAGATCTCCGGCTCCACCGGCATCATTGGCGCGGCGGACACGATCTGGCTGCTGCAGCGCCAGCGGATGAGCCCCACGGCCCGGCTGCAAGTCACCGGGCGTGATGTGGAAAGCCGCGCGTTGACGCTGGAATTCAACGACTGCGTCTGGGACCTGCTGGAGGAAACGACCGACCGCCAACAGGCAGAGCAGGCCGTCCCCGCCTGGCTGTGGCGGGCCGCCGACTTTCTGGCCGGGCAAGCCGCCTGGCAGGGCACCGCCTCCCAACTGCTGGCCGCGGCGGGTATTGATGGCGTGCAGCCCAACCAGTTCACCCGCAGCCTGGTGCAGCACTACCACCAGGTGTTCGCGCCCTGTGGACTGCGGTTTGCCTCCAGGCGCACGGCCAATGCCCGGCTGCTGACCTTCACCCGTGACGATGATGACGGTGATGACGATACCGTTGCGGGATCCCCCGGCGGTGGGGGTATCCCAAAAACACCGTCATCATCGTCATCACCGTCATTTTGGACGCGGGACGGTAACGAGCATGGGCTTTGTGTTGCCACAGGGCAACCCTTCGCCGGGCCGGGCGCACCCGGCCATATGGGGGCGTCCCCAAACCCCGTTGCCCTGCCGGAGGCTGCGCAGTGAGAAAGCGCAGCGTTGGCATCAACCTGCGGGTGACGCCGGAGGAAAAGCGCCGCATGGCAGCGGCGGCCCGGCGCTGCGGGCTGAGCCTGTCGGAGTACCTGCGCCAGCGGGCGGTGGGGTATGAACCTCGCTGGCACCCGCCGGAGCGGCTGTTCGAGGCGCTGGCCGTGCTGGACCGGCTGGCCGACCGCCTACCCGACCAGACCGTGCAGGTCTGCCGGGCCGCCGCCGATGAGATCCGCGACTGCCTGCTGGAGACAATCTGAATGGCTGTCACCAAGATCTGGGCGGTCAAGGACAGCTTACAGCGGGTGCTGGACTACGCCGCCAACCCCCAAAAGACCGCGCTGGCCGGGGACGGCCTGGCCCGGGCGCTGCACTACGCCGGGAATGACGCCAAGACCCGGCTGGCCGCCGCCGATATGGACGGCGAGCAGGTGCTGCTGGTCAGCGGCATCCACTGCCGGGCCGGGCAGGCCTGGGCGGACATGCAGGCGGTGCAGCGGCAGTTCGGCAAGACTGGCGGCACGGTGGCGCTGCACGCCTACCAGAGCTTCCGCCCCGGCGAGGTGACGCCCCGCCAGTGCCACGACATCGGGGTGGAGTTGGCGCGGCGGGTGTGGGGCAGCCGGTTCCAGGTGTTGGTGGCCACCCACCAGAACACCAACTGCCTGCACAACCACTTTGTCATCAACTCGGTGTCCTATGTGGACGGCAAAAAGTACGAGCAGCGCCGCAGTCAGTACGCCGAGCTGCGGGCGGCCTCGGACGAGATCTGCCGCAAGTACCGGCTGTCGGTGTTGGAGCAGCCGGGCGGCAAGACGTCCCGGACGCTTTACCAGGCCGAGCGCCGGGGCGAGCCCACCCGCTATGCCCAGATGCGGGCCGCGATCCGCTATGCCATGCGGGAGACCAGCACCGAAGCCGACTTTGCCGCCGTGCTGCGGGAGCGGGGCTTTGTCTGGCAGCATGAGCCGCGGCGGAAATACCCCACGCTGCGGCCGGTGGACGGCGGCCGGGCCGTGCGCATCTACCGGCTGGGAGCGGACTGCGACTGGCCCGCCATCTGCCAGGCGCTGGACGAAAACTACGACCGGCACGGCCCACGGTTCTACGCCCGACGGCATGATCCGCGGTACACGCTGCGGCTGCCGGTGGAATATCGCAGCCTGCGGCATGCCCGCTGCCGTGGGCGCTGGCCCACCCTGTGGGAACGGACCAGGCGGCAGAGCGGGCTGTGGCGGCTGTACATGTACTACTGCTACCAGTTGGGCATCTATCCCAAACGGCCCGCCCCGCGGGTGAACTGGCCGGAGATCCGGGCCATCTGGCGGGATATTGACTGCAAGCTGAACGAGCTGAATTTCGTCACCGACCACGGCTTTGCCGGTCTGGGCGCGGTGCGTGCCTACCGGCAGCAGACGGCGGAGCACGTCGAAGTGCTCACCAAACAGCGGGATGCCTGCGCCCGGGCGCTGCGGCGCAAGGTCCCGCCGCCTGATGCCCGGGCGAAGCGGGACGAACTGACCCGGCAGTTGGCTGAGTTGCGGCGGGAGGTTCGGCTGTGTGACCGAGTCATCGACCGAGTGACACGCACCCGTACCTGTCGGGAACAGCTTCACTTGCAGACACAGTGGGAGCGGGAGCAGGAACAGGCCCGCCGCGCCAGATACCGCGGCCGAGAGCGGTAACACCAAACAGAACGACCGGGCGGGCGCGTCCGAAGCCATTCCGACGTGCCCGCCCGGCCCTGTTTGGGTCTTTTGGTCATTTGTACCCAACGGCACGCGGCCATCCTTGTTGGGTTTGGTGATGGATAAATCCAGCCGTTGATGGTATCGTTGGGTTGCGGCAACACCGCATAATTCTGGTGCGCTGTGTGCCAAGCCGTCAGCCGTGAATTGTGCGGTGTTGCCTTTAAGCCGGAACGGCTGCCACAAAACGGAATATGCGAATCAAAAAAGGAGCGATGCTATGGTTTCTGGAAGATTGCAAGAGAAAAACGGATATTACTACATGGTACTCAGCTATACTGGTGCCGACGGCAAGCGCAAGCAGCCCTGGCACGCCACCGGCCTGCCTGTGAAGGGCAACAAAAAGCGGGCGGAGGAAATGCTGCGGGAACTGCGGCGCGGGTTCACGCCGCCCAAGCCCGAGCGGGCCACCGACCTGAGCCCTGACATGCTGTTCAGCGACTACATGCTCTACTGGCTGAAGGTCGTCCGCGCCACGGTGGAGGAGACCACCTGGGGTTCCTATGTGCGCAACGTCCAGGGGCACATTGTGCCCTACTTTGAAGGGCGGGGTATCACGCTGGCGGGGCTGCAGGCGCGGCACATCCAGAGCTTTTACCTGCACGAGCTGGAAACACTGAAAGCCACCAGTGTGCTGCGGCTGCACGCCAACCTGCACAAGGCGCTGAAATACGCAGTACAGCTGGACCTGATCCCCGGCAACCCGGTGGACAAGGTGGACCGGCCCAAGGCCGAAAAGTACATGGCGTCCTACTACACCGCCAAGGAAATGGAACAGCTGTTCGAGGCCGCCAAGGGCAGCCCGCTGGAGCTGATCATCCAGTTTGCCGCCTTCTACGGCCTGCGCCGCAGCGAGGTGCTGGGCCTGCGGTGGGAGGCCATCGACTTTGCCGCCAAAACACTGACCATCCGGCACATCGTCACCACGGTCAGCATCGACGGCAAGAGCAAGCTGGTGGAGGCCGACCGGGCCAAGACCAAGTCCAGCCTGCGCACCCTGCCGCTGGTGGCGGCCTTTGCCGAGCGCTTGCAGGCGCTGAAAGCGCAGCAGGCCTACAACCGCAAGCTCTGCGGCAACTGCTACAATCACCGGTACGATGGCTACGTGTTTGTGGACGAGATGGGCAACCTGATCCAGCCAGACCGGGTATCCGATGGGTTTGCCCGGCTGCTGAAAGCCCACGGCCTGCGGCATATCCGCTTTCACGATCTGCGGCACAGCTGCGCCAGCCTGCTGCTCAAGCAGGGGGTGCCGATGAAGCAGATCCAGGAATGGTTGGGCCACAGCGACATTGCCACCACGGCCAACATCTACGCCCACCTGGACTCCCAATCCAAGCAGCTCAGCGCCGCCACGATGGAACAGGCGCTGGCGCTGCCGGAGGACCTGCCCCAAAGCCGGTGGTAAAATGGGTAAACGAAACCCCAGGGGCAAGTCCCTGGGGTTCTGGCGGAGCATCAGAGATTTGAACTCTGGCGGCGCTGTTAACGCCCTATCGCATTTCGAGTTTTGTGTCCCGAATGCCCTTTGTGCTCCCCCAGGGTCAAAACAGGCCGTTTCGTCCCGCCCATTTTGACCACACCACGCGGATTCCGGTATATCCGCTCAGAAAATCGCGTGGGTACAAGTAAAAGCATAATACCACCCTTTGGGGCGAAAAGCAACGCCTTCCGGGAAAAATGCAAGATGCCGTGCAAGATAACCGGCAGGGCATCCGGCCCGCCGGGGCGGGTTCTGGCCGGTTTGTCCCGGCATAAAATTTCCCCGCAGGCGAGAAAATTGCCCCGAAATTCAAGAATCTTGTCGTACAGATACGGTTTCTCCGGGTCCGAATTTCATCAAAGGAGAATCCGACCATGAACGAACAAACCATTTCTCAGGACCGGCTGGCACAGGAGATCGACGCGCTGCTGGCGCCCTATCCTAATCCCATGAGCCGCAACGACTTCCGTATTGCCTGCCACATCGGCACCCGCACTTCGCTGTATCTGCTGCAGAGCGGGCTGGTACCCTGCCTCCACACCGGCAAGCTCACCCGCTGTTACAAGATCGCCAAGGCAGACGTGGCCGCCTACCTGCGCCGCCGCCTGACTGAGCCTGAGTATTACGCTCCTCCCAGCGGGTGGTATAAGAACTATCCCCAGCGCAAACCGCCCGCCGTATCCCTGACACGTACCCTCGACTACGAGATCGTCAGCCGCCTGCTCCTCCGCCGCCATCTGGAACAGCAGCTGGCCGACGCCCCCGATGTGCTGACCGTGGAGCAGATTGCCCGCTTCACCGGCTACACGCCCCACACGGTCTCCCGCTGGTGTACCGAGGGCCGGCTACGCACCATCCAGCGCCGCCCACGGTTCATGGTGCCGAAAACCTGGTTGCTGGATTATCTGGTATCGGATGATTATAACAAGATCACAAGGAAGAGCGGGAAACATTATGGGATGATACGGGAGGTGAATCAAAAAACTTGTCCTGATAAACTTCAATTTTCTCAATAATAGTAAAAAATGCCTGGCAGCACTATGATGCCAGGCTTTTCATATTACAAACGACGAGAATCTGAAGTGCCCGCCTTTAAAGCAATTCCTAAAGGGGTTTATATTTGACGTCTATGATTATAAGTACACTTTGAATTGCTGGCTCAGTTGGCGTAACATAAGCCAGTTTTTATCTTTCTAATCACAATTCTAATAATTATAATTAGCAAAATTATTAGAATTCGAAAAACCAGATGCTCCCCATGCGAGTAAGCTCGTGCCTTTCGCCATTACACAACTTTGGCCCCTTCGGCAGTCATGGGCGGATAAAGTAATGTACTTTACGAATCTGTTTTTTGAACGTCCGCGATATGGGACTAATCCTCTGGTATAATATAATTAAAAGGACGCATCATATTTTCCTTAGCAAGAATCCCTGCAGATTTCTTTGTCTCTGAGAAGCACCTGTTTTAACCAGTCGGTAAATTAGCTCCGTCCATCGTTCGTCAAAATCTTGCAAAATCGCATCAAATTCACCATTTTCTCGTTTTTGGAATCAAAACACTTGATTTTTGATTTTATATGCTGTATAATACACATCGAGGAGGGATAGAATGGACGCTTTTGAGGCCAAACTTCTTCCGATCGATACTGAAGCGTTGAACCCTTCGGCCTATATGGAGTCACTGATAGACGCGACAGCTCGTTTAGAGGTCTATAAGAGCAAGCTAGACAGTAGTAAGCTCGACCGCAATTGGTTTCTTCCCACTCTTCAACACAAAGAAGCTCTTGCCTCTTCCCTCTTGGAAGGTACCCAGGCAACCCTTGACGGAGTGTTGGTAGACCAAGTCAATCCAAGCGACAAAGACAAAAACCTTTTGGAGGTACGTAACTACTTACTTGCCGCAGACAGTGGGTATCAGTATCTGCGCACGAATGAATTCTCTGTTGGTTTTATCAAATCGCTGCACAAGGAGCTTCTCGAGGGGAATGTACGTCGGAACAAATCCACAATTCCTGGCTGCTTCAGAACCGAACAGAACTACATTGGCCACGGAAGAACGATTTCCTACGTTCCGCCTGTTCCCAGCAAAGTTCCTATGTTGATGGACAACTTTATTGAGTATTTGAACAACCCACCTGACACTCTTCGTCCGCTGGTGAGAACCGCTATACTGCACGCTCAATTTGAAACCATCCATCCTTTCATGGATGGCAATGGGCGTGTCGGACGCATTCTGATTCCGCTATATCTATACAAACAGAATCAGATTTCTCTCCCATGCTTTTTCATCAGCGAAGCACTGGAACGAGATAAGTTCAAATACTACGATCTTCTCAACAATATACGAAGCCAAAATGATTGGGGTTCCTGGATCAACTTCTTTCTAAAAACTGTTGAGCAGCAGTGCAGCAAATACATCACTATCGTAGACCGCATCAACGACCTTTACGAAACCGATTTGGCTCGCGCAAAAAGCCTAATCCGGAGTAATAAGGTGGTCGATCTGATTAATTTGCTGTATAAATACCCCGTCATTACTACTTCCATCGTCACACGGTTCACAGACATTCCTCCCGCCACTGCCACAAGGTATTTAAATACTCTGGCCGAGGAACGGCTTCTTTATTCTGATGGAAAGGCCCGTAATAGAACATTTTACTATTACGATCTTCTCAATGTTATCCGCGGGTAACATCATCCACGCCATCAAGGAGACATGAAAAAACACCACCAATCACAAGTCTCATGCGAAAGGTGGTGCCTCGTGTCGACAAAAGCATGTGCAAAACATACTCTGTCAAGTAGCATTTTCATTGTATCAGTTTTGCGAGACATATGCAACACTTAATTTTGTCGGCGGAAAGGTATGGAACGGGCATTTCTCCTTTGAAATAATATTATTTTGAGGTGAAATACCTATGTCCAAAACAGTAAAAACTGGCGGAATCGTTCAAATTTCTGGACAGTATCGCCCGCAAAACAGCCGACACGAGTATACTTTTGTTGAAGGTAATCGCGTTCCCCCTACTCCTTCCGGCTCCACCAAGTTTGTTTTGGTCGATCAGACCAAGCATAAAGGGGGAAAGTAAATGACATTTCAAGGCGCTTTAATCAAAGAACAAGGTGTCACCTTTGCAATCGTAGTCGTGAAGCCTTCTGCCTTACAATCGCCTTCAGCCCGTGAGCAAATGCAGCTTTTCGGCCACCGTGTTTTCGGCGCCGTTCCCGTTGTATTAGCTGCGCAGGGTTCGCGAGGGGCCATGAGATACTATGGGCGCAAAGACATCGTTTCTTTTCTTTCTAAGACTCCGGCGTTTATGATTCCCTGGAAGCAATACACCGTAGCCGCCTAAGTGTTGGCACTTTTACCACCTTCGACAAAGCAAAAGCCGATGCTGTTTCCAAACAGCATCGGCTTTTGTATTCTTGTCCACAATCCCTTCTGTTAGTTTACACTATAAGACACAATTTTAAGCACTGACCTTGTAAAAAAGGAAAAGCAGAAATCTACCCATTTTCTCTGTATCTCTAGTCCCTCCCAAATCACCACTCCATTCGATTTTTTCAGAAGTCTTTCCTGCTACCAATAGCCTTTTCCCGGTTTGTCATGCTATAATAAAGCAAAGTGAAAGGCACGTCGGAGGTGTTTGTGATGACCCCAGAGCAAAAAGCGCGGGAAGCCATTGACCAGCGGCTGACCCAGTCCGGCTGGATCTTGCAGGATATGCGCCAGTTGAATCCTGTGGCAGGACCCGGTGTGGCGGTGCGGGAGTTTCCCACCAGTACCGGGCCGGTGGATTATGCGCTTTTTGTAGACGGCACCCCTGTGGGCGTCGTAGAAGCCAAAGCGGACGAAAAAGGGCAGGACATCACCACCGTGGAAGGCCAGTCCAGCCGTTATGCCGGCAGCACCTTCAAATGGGTAAAAACGGGATACACCATCCGGTTTGCCTATGAGGCCACCAGCAAACTGACCCGCTTCACCGACTATACCGATCAGAAATACCGTTCCCGCCCCATTTTCAGTTTCCATCGCCCGGAAAGTCTGCGTGCCCTGTTGAAAGCGGATGACACCATTCGCAACAACATGAAGCATTTCCCGCCGTTTGACACCACCGGGTTCCGCAGTTGTCAGATCACGGCCATTCAGAATCTGGAGCGTTCTTTTGCCGAGAACCGTCCCAGAGCCCTTGTGCAGATGGCCACCGGTGCCGGCAAAACTTTTACCGCCATTACGGCGGTGTACCGTTTGCTGAAGTATGCCAAAGTCAACCGTGTGTTGTTCCTGGTGGACACCAAAAGCCTGGGCGAACAGGCCGAGCGGGAATTTCTGGCCTACCGTCCCAACGATGACAACCGCTCTTTTTCGGAGATTTACGGCGTCCGCCGCCTGAAAAACTCCTATATTCCCCAGGATGTGCAGGTGTGCATCAGTACCATTCAGCGGATGTACTCCATTCTGAAAGGGGAAGAACTGGACGAGTCCGCCGAAGAAACCTCTTTCAATGAGATGACCACCGCGGAGCGTCAGACAGCCAAAGAAGTCGTCTACAACGCCAAATATCCCCCCGAATTTTTTGACTGCATCATTATCGATGAATGCCATCGCTCCATCTATAATGTCTGGCAGCAGGTGCTGGACTATTTCGATGCTTTTCTCGTGGGCCTGACCGCAACACCGGACAAACGTACCTTTGCCTTCTTCGAGGAAAACGTGGTCAGTGAATACTCCCGGGAGCAGGCCATCATCGACGGCGTCAACGTGGGCGAGGATATCTTTCTCATTGAAACCCAGGTGACGCAGAGCGGCGCCCATATTATGAAGCAGCTCATCGAGTGCCGCAACCGTCTTTCCCGTGAAAAGCGCTGGAAACAGCTGGATGAGGATGTAAACTATGTTCCCACCCAGCTGGACCGGGACATTGTCAATCCCAGCCAGATCCGTATGGTCATTCGCACTTTCCGGGAGAACTTGTTCACCACACTTTTCCCACGCCGTAAGGAAGTGCCCAAAACGCTGATTTTTGCCAAAACCGACAGCCATGCCGACGACATCATTCAGATCGTCCGCAAGGAGTTTGGCGAAGGCAACGAGTTCTGCCAGAAAATCACCTACGCTGCCGATAACCCGGAGCAAATCCTGAGCGACTTCCGCAACAATTATAACCCCCGCATTGCGGTCACCGTGGATATGATCGCCACTGGCACCGATGTGAAGCCCATTGAGTGCCTGATTTTCATGCGGGATGTGCGCAGCAAGAACTATTTTGAGCAGATGAAAGGCCGTGGCACCCGCGTTCTGGGCAAGGATGACCTGCAGAAAGTCACCCCTTCCGCCACCGAGAACAAGGACCATTTTGTCATTGTGGACGCCGTAGGCGTCACCAAATCTAAAAAGTCCGAGACCCGCACCCTGGAGCGCAAGCCTTCGGTTTCCATGAAGGAACTCATGTTGAATGTGGCGCTGGGCGCGCGGGATGCGGACACCCTGACTTCCCTTGCCAATCGTGTGATCCGGCTGAACAGCCAGATGAGCCCCAGCGAGCGCAGGGAGTTTGCCCAGGTGGTCGGCTTGCCGGCCAATCAGCTGGCGGAGAATTTACTCAACGCCTTTGATGAGGACGTGCTGACGGCCCAGGCCCAGGGGAAATTTCAGACCTCTACCCCCACCGAGGAACAGCTGCAGACGGTGCAGCGGGAGGCCGCTGGTCAGGCCGCCGCGCCTTTCTGCCGCCCGGAAGTCCGGGATTTCATCGAAAATGTCCGCCGCAGCCATGAGCAGATCATCGACAACACCAACCCGGACACCCTTCTGTTTGCCGGTTTCGACACCCAGAAGGAGGAGACCGCCGACCGGGTGATCCGGACCTTCCACGAGTTCATCGAAGAAAACAAGGATGAAATCATTGCCCTGCGCATCCTGTACAGTCAGACCTATCGGGATCGCCCCATGGCCATCGAGAAGCTGAAAGCTCTCTACCAGAAACTGCGCGGCAAAGGCGTGACCATCGAAAGGCTTTGGGACTGCTATGTCATCAAGAAGCCGGACAAGGTAAAAGGAAGCAGTACCCTGCGCCAGCTGGCGGATCTTGTTTCCATGATTCGGTTTGAGATGGGCCAGGCGGACAGTTTACAGCCCTTTGCAGATAAGGTAAACTATAACTTCCAGCAATGGACCTTCCGCCGCAATGCCGGCGCGGTGCATTTCACGCCCGAACAGATGGAGTGGCTCCAGTTGGTGAAGGATCACATTGCCACCTCCCTGAGCATCCAGACCGAGGACCTGGACCTGAGCCCCTTTGACCGCAAGGGCGGCCTGGGACGGTTCTACGAGGTATTCGGGGAGCAGTACGAAGCGATATTGATAGAAATGAATCGGGAATTGGTAGCGTAAGAGGAGAGCACGAATGAAAATAGATTTTTCTACACCAATGACGTTTTATGAATTGATAGCAATCATATTAGCTGCTGTAGCCATCATCATTCCTATTGTTCAAGCCATATGGAAAAAATGGTTCGTATCTGCAAAGCTAAGTTTTCTTCCAACCGGAAGAGCTATTCTTTTCTTTAACCAAAGCGGTTCATACATTCGCATTGACGGTGTGTACGAGGCCGAGAAGAAGTCGATATCTATTAAAAAGGTAAAAATCAAAGTAACCCGTCAAAAAGATGAGCGAAAATTAAATCTTACTTGGTCTAGTCTTATTTCTCCTGTAAACCAAAACCTTGTGGGTAATTATCTTCAAACGACAGAGTCTGCACATCCTTTTAGAATTGAAGCTGATAGCATTGTATGCGCATTCACAGAATTTGGCGACGAATTTAATTCTTTTGAAAAGACTTTTGAAGCTGCTACTGAACCTCTATTTAAAAGAATTACAGATGTCAGAAGATCTTATGCTTCCTACCTAGAAGCCGAGAGCTTTTTTAAAGCTACCGATGAGTATGCTTCTGCAAAAGACATTTTGGAGAAAGAATTCTTTTGGGAAATTGGAAAATATAATATCGATATTGAAGTGAACTATAACAAAAATGTAAAACACTTTTATTATGTCGTTTCTGTTGAATCTCAAGAGCACAAATTACTTATAAACAATATCGATGAAGCTCTTATTACCCCATTAAAAGCTGCTTACGGTATCAATAGGAACTACCGTTACGCTATTGTAGAATTAAAAGAAAAATAATTGTTATTGTTAAAGATTCGATTATAAAACGCACAGGAATGATTATGTTGCTGAAAAAATGGAGCGATATCCTTACTATTGTAAATGGTAAAAACCAGAAAGATGTTGTTAGCCCAGATGGTCAATATCCCATATATGGAAGTGGCGGAGTAATTGGGTACGCTACGTCCTATTTGTGTGAAGCCGGAACAACAATTATAGGTCGTAAAGGAACAATAAATAACCCTATTTTTGTAGACAAAAAATTTTGGAATGTTGATACAGCGTTTGGCATTTCGCCTGGAAAAGAACTGATCCCCAAATTTTTATACTACTTTTGTTGCTCATTTAACTTTACAGAATTAGATAAATCGACCACCATTCCAAGTTTGGCAAAAAGAGATTTGCTTCAGATTAAAATGCCTGTTCCATCTATCGAGGAGCAGGAGCGGATTGTTTCCAAAATTGAGGAGCTGTTTTCCCGGCTGGATGCCAGCGTGGCAGAGTTGCAAACCGCAAAGGAAAAGCTGAAAGGTTATCGCCAGGCGGTACTGAAAGAGGCGTTTGATTCTGTTCAGGCCAATAGCCCAAAAGTAACAATCAAAAGCGTCTGTGATGCTATTAAAGTTGGAATTGTGGTCAAACCCACTCAGTATTATGTGTCACAAGGAGGCGTATTTGCTTTTAGAAATGCAAATGTTCGCAGGAATCATATTGAAGACAAGGACTGGGCCATGATTTCACAGGAAGGACACCTGAGGAACTTAAAAAGTCAAGTGCATAAAGATGATGTACTAATTGCACGTTCCGGTGTGAATTTGGGAATGGCTGCGGCTGTGCCCCCAAAATATGATGGATATAACGCAATTGATGTTGTGATTGCCGTTCCCCAAAAAAAATTCATCCTGCCTCGATATCTTGCTCAGTACACCAATTCTCCATATGGCCTTGAGATTGTGAAAAGGAATCAACATGGTGCTGCTCAAGGTCATTTGAATGTGAAAGAATACGGCAATCTACCTATTTTTCTGCCGGACATCCAAGAACAATATCATTTACTTGAGAAAATCGAGTCTCGGATGTCTGTCTGCGATAGTATCGAACAGACCATTGGCGCTTCTTTACAACAGACAGAAGCCTTACGCCAAAGCATTTTGAAACAAGCCTTTGAAGGGAACCTGTAAAACCATGGAAATTGATACAAACCCTTATCGCTGCCTCCAGGCCAATATCAGCCCAACCGAATTCGAAGTATTCTGCCTTGAAACATTGAAGGCCTATGCCGAAAGAGAAGGGTTACAAGATTTCGAAATCAAACACAATCAAAAAATTGAAACGTATGACAGCACCTATCAGATTGATGTGCTCGCAGAATATACCGCTCTTGGCTGCCACAACAAAGTAATTATAGAATGCAAACATCATACGGGAAATATTAAACGGACCGTCGTTACCGATTTGTGTGCTAAAATACAGAGCATCGGAGCACAAAAAGGAATCATTATATCCACATCCGGGTTTCAAAAGGATGCTGTTACATACGCTCAGATACACGGAATTGCGTTATGGCAGATCGTCGACACTTTCATCCGGCACGTCACCAATTCTGCCCGTAGAGAGCCTTCTCCACAGATGGAGTGGGTATTGGCAGTGGATCACTTCCTTCCAAAATATTTTGTTGCAGAATGGGATTATGAACTGGATTGGCCCTACAACGAAATCTATCCAACGCCACAGATGTATAAAATCGCCAAAGAAAAGGCGAAAGCGTACCTAAAAGAACACGGGAGTAATCATGACTGAACAAACCACAAGCATCACTTCCAAAGTCTGGGGCATGTGCGGTCCTCTGCGGGACGACGGCGTGTCCTATGGTGACTATCTGGAACAGCTCACCTATTTAATTTTTCTGAAGATGTCCGATGAATACGCCAAACCGCCCTATAAGCGGCAGACCGGCATTCCCGCAGGCTGCAGCTGGGCCGATATGAGCGATTTAAAGGGCACCGAGCTGGAAGAAAAGTATAAAACCATCCTGGAAACCCTGGGCGAGCAAGGCGGTACCCTGGGCAAAATTTTCAAAGGTGCCACCAATAAAATCAACAACGCTGCCATCCTGTACCGCATCGTCCAGATGATCGACCGGGAAAACTGGGTTTCCATGTCCACCGATGTCAAGGGCGAGATTTACGAAGGCCTGCTGCAGAAAAACGCGGAGGACATCAAAAGCGGCGCCGGGCAATACTTCACGCCCCGTCCGCTGATTCAGGCAATGGTGGAGTGTGTTCGCCCCGAACCCATGAAAACCATCGCAGACCCCTGCTGCGGAAGCGGCGGCTTTTTACTGGCCGCCCAGAGCTATCTGGCAGACCCGCGGCATTACAACCTGGACCGGGAGGAAAAAGAGTTTCTGAAAAAGGATGCCTTCCGCGGCTGGGAGATCGTTCCCACCACCTTCAAGATGAGCCTGATGAACCTCTATCTCCACAACATCGGCGATCTGTACGGCAAGGTTCCCATCACACTGGGGGACGCGCTGCTCACCGACCCCGGCGAACGGTTCGATTATGTCCTGACCAACCCGCCCTTCGGCAAGAAATCGGCACTCACCTTCACCAATGAGGAAGGCGAGCAGGAGGAAGAAGACCTGGTATATAACCGGCAGGACTTCTGGACCACCAGCTCCAACAAACAGCTCAATTTCATCCAGCACATCAACACATTGCTGAAGTCTACCGGCAAAGCAGCGGTGGTCGTGCCGGACAACGTGCTTTTTGAAGGCGGTGCCGGTGAAACCATCCGGAAAAAGCTGCTGGAAACCTGTGATCTCCACACCATCCTTCGCCTTCCCACCGGCATCTTTTACAAGCCCGGCGTAAAGGCAAACGTGATCTTCTTTGATAAGCGTCCTGCCAGCCCGGAACGCCAGACCAAAGAAATCTGGTTCTACGATCTGCGGACCAATATGCACTTTACCCTTAAACAGCATCCCATGACCTTTGCCGATCTGCAGGATTTCATCCGGTGCTACAATCCGGAAAATCGCTTTGAACGCCAGGAAACCTGGAGCGAGGAAAATCCCGAAGGTCGTTGGCGTCGCTTTACGGTAGAGGATATTCTTGCCCGGGACAAAACCAGTCTGGACATTTTCTGGATCAAGGATAAATCTCTGGCCGACCTGGACAACCTTCCCGCCCCGGAAGAACTGGCACAGGATATCATGGAAAATCTGCAGTCCGCTATGAACGAGTTTAGCGAGCTGCTGAACGCACTGCAAAGCAAATAACCCTCTGAAAAAGCAATAAGCCGCCCCTTTTCCAAGGGCAACGCCTTTGCACTATAATCATAAGAGCCGTATGACCCCATCTTCGGACCTTCCCGGAGATTTCGTTCATACGGCTCATTATTTATTTGGGCATTCTTCAGGCAACCGTTTCAAAGATCCGCTTCTGCGCTTCTAGGTGCCAATTTGGTTACCTTCTCAACTGTCTATCCAACTCATCATTGTTCCTATCGATTGCCTCTGCTACACCTTCCACCAACAAATCCACAAGGCGCATAACGTAGTCATTGTCCACATAATATTTCAGATCCGGTTCTTTTTCCAATTTTCTACGAACAATTGTTTCTATTTGAGACTTCCTTAATCCAAGATTCATAATTACTCCTCATATTTGGTAAGTACTTGTTGTATCATCAGCCCTAAGAACTCAATAGTCTGCTCATGAACGCTTTCCCAGCTGTTATAGGCTTCCTCTAGCTTCTTGGCCTTGGGATTTTCTTTTACTTTTTTGCGTATTTCAGCATCAATTTTCTTTGAAGTTTCTGTATCCTCTTTCCCATGACATATCTCATAATACAAATTCTCGTTATTCTCTGACATTATGATAGATGCAACACGCTTTGCCAGGCGGTCAAAAGTTTGTACTGGTTTGCCATTTTCTTCAAAGACTTCTTTTATGATAGTTTCTACTTCCAAAGCAGTATCTTCCAGCGCAGATAGATACTGTTCCACAGTCTCCTGAAATAATTTCATTTGCTGTATCAGTTCATTCGGCACCTCCAGATATCGCCTATCCAATTTTATCCTTTCCCATGCCGAGAATTCAAGCAAACCTATTAGCCTCTGTTCATCCTTCACAAACTTCACATCTGTTGGGTACTTTTGTTCAGAAAAAGCTTCCTCTTTCCTTTTTACGAGTTCATCATACAAAGGGCTGTAAATCAAATTTTTGCGCATAATATATTTTTTAGCCTTTTGCTGTTTTGAATTAACCCATACCGACCCGAACAATGACATGGTTCCACCGATCAATGCTCCGAAGAGTGTTCCTAGAACACCAATTTTTGTAGAATCCAGGTTATTCACCATATTTACTGTCGCTACAATCGTTGAATAATTTAAGTACACCAACACTAAAAAAACAGCGCCCATTAAAATCCATACTGGCTTCTTATGCTGTCGCAAACACACTTCCGCACGTAATTTTTTTAATTCAAACGGTTCGTTGGTTTTCCCCTTTTTCATTCGTTTCCCCTTTGCCGTATCATTCTTCCTCAACTACTGCATCGTTTCTCGCAATACAGCCTAGTCCGCACTCTCCGGCCAGCAGATTTTCCACTCAAAGTATTCTGCTTCGGTAATCTCTCCTTGGCGAAGTTTTCGCTGCACTTCCGCCCAGTCCTTGAGGAAATCATTCAGGATCGTCGAATTGAACCACATGGCCACGGGGCTGTCCGGCGGCCAGTCATCGTTGTCATCGTAGCACAGCGAAAAATCCTGGTTGGCGTTGTACCGAGTATCGGACCGCTGTGTCCGGACCAGGTTGATAATGCCAGGCACTTCCTCATCCAGCCAGAACAGTTGCTCCATCATATCGGCAGCTGCACCGTTTCCGCCTTCCGACAAGGCCATCGCAGACACATTCATCGCTTCGGCCATTTTCTCCAGCAGCGGCTTTTTGGGAATCCGGTACCCCATCTCATACTGCGCAATGCGGTTGGCGCCGCCTGCGCCCAATCCGATCTTTTCTCCCAGTTCCTTCTGCGTCATCTGCCGATGGCGGCGTATCCGTTTGATTTTCTCGCCGGTCGTCACGGTTTTGCTCCTCTCCAAGCCGTTATCGCGTCCACGGATTTCCCGTGGGCGCGTCTTTTTGTATTCATTGTACCCTACCCGTCCTCTTTTTACAAGGAAATTGTAACAAATTTGCGAAATATATTGACGTTCGCATTTTTGCGAACTATAATATATTTATCAAATTTGCGAAAGTTCAATAGAATGTTCGCAAAGCACTACAGAAAGGAGATTTTTATATGATTATCCAATCCGTATATTTTCATTCCACGAGGGTCGCATGTCTGCGAAACGCCTCATCCCGGAAAAAGAGCTGAACGCCTGCTATGGCCTGCTGTTTGCCGACTATCCCGATGTGGTGACGGTCCGGCAGCTGCAAACTATGTTGGGCATCAGCCGTCATGCGGCGTATGATCTGCTGGGAGAAGGGGAAATCGGAGCCCTCAAACTGGGTAACGCCTACAAGATTCCCAAAATCAACGTCATCCGCTATCTGCTGACCAATGCACAAGGGGCGGGTTTTGCCGGGCAAGACCTGCAAAGTGAATCATAGCATGATTCACTGGAAATCCGCCGCAGGAAAAGTGAATCATAGCATGATTCACTTTCTGCTGTATTGCGGCCAAAGGCATCTTAACAAGATTCACACAAGCGATTTTCCCGACAAAGTGAATCTTATGAAGATTCACTCTGTACCTCCGCCCAAATCCGCGCCGTGCCGCGCACCGCCGGGCGGCGGGCACGTTACCCACATTGTCGTAAAGGTCGCACCACAGGGCCCCGTTTGGCGGCCTGTGGCCCAACAAGAAGGAGGCGTATGCCATGCAGAGAAACGAACCTATTGATGCTGAAACTCTACTTTCCACCCCGCTGCCGCCGGTGCGGTGGCTGATTCCCGGCCTGCTGCCCGCCGGGCTTTCCTTGTTGGCCGGTGCCAGCAAGGCAGGCAAAAGTTGGCTGTGCCTGTGGCTTTGCCTGCAGCTGGCCCGGGGCGGCGAGATCTGGGGCCGTACCACCCAGCCACAGACTATACTGTACCTCTGCCTGGAGGACACCTATGCCCGCATCCAGGGGCGTTTGTTCCGCCTGACCGAGGACTCCGTTCCCAGCCGGTTGTACTTTCAGACCGGAAGCTGCGCCATCGGGGACGGGCTGGAACTCCAGATCGAGAAATTCCTGTCCCAGCACCCCGAAACCGGGCTGGTGGTCATCGACACCTTGCAGAAGGTCCGCACCGCCGACCCGAACAACGGCGCTTACGCCAGCGATTACCAGGATATGAGCGCGCTGAAATCCCTGGCGGACCGCCGTGGCATTGGGTTGCTGCTGGTGCATCATCTGCGCAAACAGGGCGCATCCGACCCGTTCCAGCAGATTTCCGGGTCCAACGGCCTGATGGGTGCCGCCGACACTATCTGGCTGCTGCAGCGCCAGCGGATGAGCGACACGGCCCGGCTGCTGGTGACAGGCCGTGACATGGACAGCTGTACCCTCCACCTGCAGACCCGGGACTGTATCTGGCAGCTGTTGGAGGAGGAAACCGCCGAGGAGCAGGTCCGGAAGGCCATTCCGGACTACCTGTGGCGGGCGGCAGACTTTGTCCGGCGCGCCGGCAGCTGGACAGGCACCGCCACCGAACTGCTGACCGCCGCCGGTATCACAGATGTGCAGCCCAACCAGTTCACCCGCAAACTGGTGGAGCACTTCTACACGGTGTTTGCCCCGCAGGGCATCTGCTACCAGTCCCGGCGCACCTCCAACACCCGGCTGCTGTGCTTCACCCGTGACGAAGATGACGGTCATGACGGTAGTGACGATGATCCCGGGAACTCCCCTTTACCATCTGGTACGGTACCGGCTGGTGAAGAGGGTGCGGCCCCCGTACCGTCATCGTCGTCATCACCGTCACCGGGGCCGCATCACGGTAGCGAGCATGGGCTTTGTGTTGCCGACGGGCACCCCTTCGCCGCGGCGGACACCGCCGCTCCTACGGGGACGACCCCGAGCCCCGATTTTTCACGGGAGGCCGCCTCGTGAGAAACCGCACCGTGGGCATCAACGTGCGGGTGACACCGGCTGAAAAACACCGGATGGAATCCGCCGCCCGGCGCTGCGGTCTGACGCTGTCGGAATATCTCCGGCAGCGGTCACTGGGGTACACGCCGCAGTTTCACCCGCCCGTGTCTTTGTTTTCCGCTCTGGAAGAACTGGACGCGCTGGCGGACCGTCTGCCGCCCGGGGACGCGCTCCCCTGTCGGACGGCCACAGACCAGATCCGGGATGCCCTGCTGCCGAAGGAGTAATCCCTGGCCGTCACCAAGATCTGGCCGGTGCGGGACAACCTGCGCCGGGTGGTGGACTATGCCGCCAACCCAGAGAAAACCGAATACGGTGCCCTGTCCCAGGCGCTGCACTACGCCGGGAATGACGCCAAGACCTCCTTGCCGGAAAGCGCAAAACTGGTGAGCGGCATCCACTGCCGCCCCGAAACCGCCTGGGCGGATATGCGGGCGGTGCAGCGGAAGTTCGGCAAAACCGAGGGCGTGGTGGCGATGCACGCCTACCAGAGTTTCCAGCCCGGTGAGGTAACCCCAGAACAGTGCCACGCCATCGGGGTGGAACTGGCCCGGCAGGTGTGGGGCGGGCGGTTTCAGGTGCTGGTGGCCACCCACATGAACACTCACTGCCTGCACAACCACTTTGTCATCAACGCAGTGTCCTATGTGGATGGCAAAAAGTACGAGCAGCGCCGCAGCCAGTACCGGGAACTGCGCCGCGCTTCCGATGCCCTCTGCCGGGCCCAGGGGTTGTCGGTGGTACAGCCCCAGGGCAAAAGCACACCGGGCTCCCTCTACGAAGCGGAACGCCGGGGCGAACCCACCCGGTACAACCGGATGCGGGAGGCACTGCGCTCCGCCCTCCGGCAGACCAGCACCGAGGAGGACTTTGCCCTGGCTCTGCGGCGGATGGGCTACCTGTGGCGGCGGGAGGAGGGCCGCAAATATGCCACGCTTCGCTCGGTGGACGGCGGCCGCCCGGTGCGGGTGCATCGCCTGGGCCCGGAGTTCGATTGGCCCGCGCTGGCCCGGGTGCTGGACGCCCACTACTACCAGTTCGGCCCCCACTATTACAGCCTGTTCGGTGAGTATGACCGTCCCAGGCGCCCGGTTTGCCGTTCCTGGGCCAAGGTACGGTACAAGGGTCTGCTGGACGAGCTCTTCGGGAGCCCCCACCTGGGCCGGAAGTATCTCTACTTCCGGTACAAGGTACAGGCCAAGCCGAATCCCCGGGCATCCATCAACTGGCCTGAGATCGAAGCGATCTGGCGCAACGTGGAGCGCACGCTGGAGGAGATGCACCTCTGCTTCGACCGGGATTTCCACACCACCGACGAGGTGGAGACCCGCCGCCGGGAGCTGGCGGCGCAGATCGACGCTCTCTGCAAGGAGCGCGCCGACTGTGCCCGGCTGCTGCGGCACAAGGTCCCGCCGCCCGGTACCGCCGAACGCCGGGCCGGACTGACCCGCCAGATCAAGTCGCTGCGGCACGAGGATGAAATCTGTGACAGGATTCTCCGAAGGGTACGAGCCACCACCGCCTGCCGCAAGGCGTTGGAGGAGCAGGCCCGCCAGCGGGCCGAGGAAAAAGCCCGCCACCGAAAGCGCCGCCGCGGTTTGGAACGCTGAACCACAACCATACCAAAAGCCCGCGCCGGGAAGTTCCCGACGCGGGCGCTTTGGTAGATTCGTACCCAAAACAAGGGCGTATCCTTGTGTAGATTTGTGAATAGCTTTTGCCAAAGATTCCGGGTATTGTTGTGTTGGACCCGGAAAACCGTACAAACGATTGTGAAAGACCTGCTAATAAAAGTCAAGTAGAAATTTCAGATTTTTAGGGAGGCGAAAAAATGCAATACAAAATCAAGC
>PPYE01680131.1_pt1 | contig 57913 bp, 43 predicted proteins | sample 1559881 | NCBI WGS metagenome assembly PPYE01 (sample SAMN08240022, study PRJNA423297) | Human gut metagenome, whole genome shotgun sequencing project.
GCGCAAAGGGCTGGGGCGGGTGGGCATTACCCTTGGTGGTGGGCCCTGCGTGGGGTCACACCCCAAGGGTAATGCTCCGCCTGACCGCTTTCAAGCTCGTTGTGGGTCGAATTTGGGTCGAAATGTCTGAATGAAACAACGTCGTAGCGACCTCATAACCCGGAGGTCGTAGGTTCAAATCCTGCCCCCGCGACCATGAAACTTCAGGTCGGAAGCATAAAAGCTCCCGACCTTTTTCTTTGTCTAGGGGTTTCGGCATCTCTCGTTCTTTGGGTACCTCGAGGCGGGCAATCAGATAGATGCTTACGAGTATCATAGGGTCTTTTTACGTCGCGGTCGTGTCTCGTACTGGTGCGCCGCTCTTTGTGGGACGTGTCACTTTGCCATAGGTTGTCCGGCGGCGGGGCGCAGGTCGTTCCCCGTGGCGTCGCTCCTTTCGACGCTACGCTGCCTGGCTACTCGTTCCACTGGTGCTTTTTCATGTCGACGCAGCCGTTGTCTCGGAAGGCGACTCCTTCCTCCGTCAGTAGTGCTCGCTGGTCGGGGAAGTTTGGCGCGAGGCGTCCCGCGTGGTTGACGACGCGGTGGCAGGGATAATCGCCGTAGCGATCCGCCTCGCTCAGCACCGCTCCGACCAGGCGAGAGTTTTTCTCCCTGCCGATGAGGCGCGCTATCTGACCGCACGAGGCGACGCATCCCGCCGGAATCTCTGCCACGACGGAGAGAATCTCATAAACCAAATCTTCGTCCAGGACTTTTCCCATCGTATCGCTCCCGTGTTCGCTTTTGCCTTCGGGGGCGCGGCGCCGATCACCCGTGCTGCGATTTTCGCAGCTCCCCTTACCGAAGCATCGAGGGAAAGCGCGTGCGTGTCAAGGTTGTCTGGTCCAGTTGCTGGCTCGATGCCTCGAGATGTTCGCCTCAAGTGCGACCTGCCCCTATTGGAAAAGGATGCCGAAGATGTATTTGGTGATGGCGGAGCGGCGGATGACCCCCACGAGTTTGCCCTCGTCATCAACCACAGGAAGCTTCTTGAACTTCTTCTTCGCCAGCAGCGCGGCGACGCGGGCGATGCTCTGCTCGGGACGGGCACACACTACCTGGCGCGTCGCGAAATCCATGACGCAGCGATCCTTCAGGTCTTCGATGCGCTGCTCAAGGCTCTGATCGTCGAAGTACAGCATGGACGCGTCGCCGCCCGTGAAGATGGTGTGAGCGCGATGCTGCGCGATGGCTCCCATGACATCGCCGTCGGAGATGAACCCGACCACCTGGTTGCGCTCATCGATTACGGGCATGCTGCTCACCTCGTTTTCGGCGAGCATGCGCACCACGTCGGAAATCGTGCAATCCTGCGTGCAGGTGAACGGCTCTTCAATCATGATGCTCGAAACGGGCGTCCCCTCGAGCTCGAGCGGGATGCGCTCGGACAGAATCTCGGACATCGCTTATGCCTCCTTCGTTTTCGGTGCGGTTTTCTTGGTGCGCACGCTGAATATGGCGCAGATAAGGGAAACGAGGCCGATTGCCGCGCACACCTTGTAAGCGACGCCCGCGCCCACGGCGGTGGCTACTTGGATGCTCGCATCGACGCCGGCCGACGCGGTGACGCTTGTCATGACCGTGATGATGAGCGCCGTGCACAAACCGCCGGCGACCTGGCGGCCGGTGTTCGCGATGGCGTTGCCGTGGGCGATCATGTCATTTTTCAAGGCATTGACACCCCATGTGTTCACCGGCATGTTCGCGAGCGACTGGCCGGCGGACTGCAGCATGCAGAACAGCGCAACCACCAAGATGGGCGTGTTTACCGTCGAAAGCGAGAGCAGGAACAGGGCGCCGGTCATGAGGGCCAGGCCGACGATCGAGATGGCACGCGGACCGAACTTGTCGAACACCACGCCGGAGATAGGGCTGATGATGCCCACCGCCGCGGCGGGAAGCATGGCCATGCCGGTTTCGAAGGCCGAAGCGCCAAGCGAGGTTTGCAGCAGCAACGGCAACAGCGTGTTGGTGACCAGGCATGCGGCGTTGATGAGCGTGACGATGATGGCGGCCACGCGGAACTCGCGCGTCTTGAGCGTGCCCAGTTGAAGCAGCGGGTCCTCGATTTTGCCCTGGCGTACGACGAACAGCACCAAGCACACGACACCCGCGACGATCGAGCCGAGCACCACGGGGTTGCCCCAACCCATCGACGAGGCGCTCGAGAACCCGTAGAGAAGTCCGCCGAAGGCGATGGTGGAGAGGACGACCGAGGGCAGGTCGAGCTTGGGGTTCTTCAGCTCGCCCACGTTTTTCAGCATGAACACGCCCAGCACCAGCACGAGAATTGCGAGGGGGACGATGGCGCCGATCATGGTGCGCCAGCCGTACGTGTCGATCACCGCACCGCCTACGACGGGGCCGACCGCGGGACCCGCCGACATGACGATGCCCGCCATGCCCATAGCCGTTCCTCGTTTCTCGACGGGGAACACCAGCATGGGAACCACCGAGACAAGCGGCATGAGCACGCCTGAGCCCGCCGCTTGCAACACGCGACCGATGATGAGGAACAGGAAATCAGGGGCTGCGGCGCACAGCAGCGTGCCCAGCGCGAACACCAGCGTCGCCCCGAAGAATAGCGCGCGGGTGCTGAACTTGTCGATAAGGAACGCCGAAACGGGGACCATGATGCCGCTCACCAGCGGGTATATGGACATGATCCACTGGGCAGTCGAGGCATCGATGGCGAAATCGGACATGATGACCGGCAGCGCAGGCGACATCACCGTTTGGTTCAGTAGCGCCAAGAAGGCACCCAGGACGACGACCGCGACGATGCGGATCTGGGTACCGGTAATGCGCCCATTGGCGGGCGCGACCGTACAATTATCAGACATAAGCTTCCTTCGTATCTATTCGATTCTTCGCCGAAGGCGCGCCGGCCCACGGGCGAAATAACATGCACGTGCTATGCGTGCATCAGATACGACAGGAAGAAAGCGGCTGCTCAGAGCGCACTTGGGGAACAACAGGAGAGGCCCCGTATACCAGGGACCGCCGAATTGCGATGTATGCTTTGGTCAAATCCTTCATAGCGGGGAGGTATTCTAGCAGCCGTCTTCGCCCCTTTCAAGGGATGTAACCCAGACGTTGATTTTCTTTACCGAGGCGCCATCGTTGACGGGTGGCGCGCTTCTCTATCGCCACACCGCGGGGCGAGGGAACGCCGCGGCGAGCTTGTACATCGGCTATGTGTGCAGCTGCGAGCGTGTCGCCGGCGCGCGCTGGGCGCCAGTCCGATCCGGCCGACTCTTGCCGACGGTCGGTCGCCGTCCTCCTCCATCTCCGCCTGCTCTGTTTTTGCTCGGCTCCCTTGTCGTATCATGGACGGACGAGAATTGAGCGAAGGCGAGCTCGAAAGCGTGGCGCGCGCCGTCGGCGGGATCGACGCTGTGATCGATCCAAAGGCGAAAGATGCCGACACGGTTGCGCTCGTACAGTATCTTGCTGCCGACCAGAAGTTCGAAAAGGTGCTCGATAACCAGCAGATTCTTCGTGAGCCCATCGTTCGCAACGGCCGCCAGGCAACCGTTGGCTACGAGCCTGACGTGTGGAAGGGCTGGGAATAAAGCGGCTGGGAATAAAGTGAAGCGCCCACGCCCGTGGTTTTATCCACGGACGCGGGCGCTTGCGTAAGACGTCTCTTGTCGTTTGAGTGGAGCGCCCCGGCGGCGCTGAACAACGCGCCCCGGTGACGTGGCATATGAACTCGGGGCTCTTTGTGCCGCACATCTATGAGAGGAGAAATTCGATGCGTACGTGCGCTACTCCATGTAGCCACCCTGAATGGCGGAAACTGCATGCTCGGTAAAGAACTTGAGCGTGCCGGAGGTGTAACGATTAGCCTTGGGCTTCCAAGCGGCTCGGCGCTCGGCCAGGACGGCGTCGACCTCGGCCGGCTCCATCTCCTTGCCGGCGATGCCCACGATGGACAGCGAGCGCTCGGGGATGTTGATTCGGATCAGGTCGCCTTCCTCGATCAGGGCAATCGGGCCGCCCACGGCAGCCTCGGGCGAAACATGACCGATAGCCGGGCCCTTGGAGGCGCCGGAGAAGCGGCCGTCAGTGATCAGGGCAATGCTTGCGCCCAGCTCGGGGTCGCTGGCGATAGCCTCGGTGGTGTAGAACATCTCGGGCATGCCGGAGCCCTTGGGGCCCTCATAACGAATGATGACGGCATCGCCGGGCTTGATCTCGTGCGTCAGGACGGCGTGGATAGCGTCCTCCTCACAATCGAACGGGCGAGCCTTAAGCGTGGCCCGGAACATCTCGCGCGGAACAACCGTGTGCTTGACGACGGCGCCCTCGGGGGCAAGGTTGCCGTGGAGGATGGCGATGGAGCCATCGGTACCAAAAGCCTGGTCAAACGGGCGAATGATGTCTTCGCGCTTGAGGTTCCACTTCTCCAAGTAGCGGCCACACTTCTCGTAGTAGCCGTTGTTCTTAAGGTCCTCGAGGTTTTCGCCGAGGGTCTTGCCGGTGACGGTCATGACATCGAGGTGGAGCATCGACTTGATCTCCTCCATGATGCGCGGCACGCCGCCCGCATAGTAGAAGAACTGCGCCGGCCACTCACCTGCGGGACGAACGTTGAGCAGGTAGTGGGCGCCACGGTGCAGGCGATCGAAGTCGTCGGCGGACATCTCGATGCCAAACTCGCGGGCGATCGCGGGGATGTGCAGCAGCGAGTTGGTGGAGCCCGAAATGGCGCCGTGGACCATGATGAGGTTCTCGAAGGACTCCTTGGTCACGATGTCGCGCGGGCACAGGTTGTGCTCGGAGAGCCACACGGACTGACGGCCGGCCTCGCGCGCAAACTCACGCAGGTCGGAACTGGTTGCGGGTAGCAGAGCGGTACCGGGCAGCATAAGGCCCAGAGCCTCGGCGGTAACCTGCATGGTCGACGCGGTGCCCATAAACGAGCAGGCGCCGCAGCTGGGGCATGCGTTGTGCTTGGCAAACTCAAGCTCCTCGCGGGAGATCTCGCCGCGCTCGTAGCGGGCAGAAATCGCGCCGAGCTGTTCCAGGGTCAGCAGGTCGGGACCGGCATCCATGACACCGCCGGTAACGACGATGGAGGGGATGTTGATGCGGCCCATGGCCATGAGGTTCGCAGGCAGGCCCTTATCGCAGCTGGCGACAAAGACACCGGCGTCGAACGGGGTGGCCTTGGCATGGATCTCGATCATGTTGGCGATCATGTCGCGGCTGGGCAGCGAGTAGTTGATGCCGTCGTGGCCCTGTGCCTCGCCATCGCAGATATCGGTGCAGAAGTAACGGGCACCGTGACCGCCAGCCTCGGCAACGCCAGCACGAACCTCCTCGACCAGCTCAAACAGGCCAGCAGAACCCGGGTGCGAGTCGCCAAACGTCGACTCGATAATGACCTGTGGCTTGTCCAGATCCTCGATCGTCCAGCCGGAGCCCAGACGCAGCGGGTCCATCTCGGGGCTGATGGTGCGAAACTTGCCGGAACGCGGCTGCAGTTTGGCAACCAGGTCGGCGGCCTCCTGCTGAATCTGTGCTTTGGTCTTCTCGTCCATGATGTTCTCCTCTTTTGGTTTGAACGGTTGTACCAATCGTTGGTTAATGAATCAGGTGTAAATGGGTACCGAGCGATGCACTCGGCGGAAGATGCTTAGCTACGCGAACTAGGCGAAGAACGAAATCACCAGGGCGCAGGCAAGACCCGAAAGGCCGATGAGCGTCTCCATAACGGTCCAGGACTTGAGGGTTGTCTTCTCGTCAATCTCCAGGAACGAGGAGCACATCCAAAAACCGGCATCGTTGACGTGCGAGAGGGCCGTGGCACCGCCGCAGATAGCACGCATGGCGGCCGAGCACGCAACCAACGACCAGGTCGTCTGTATCAAAGAGCTCTGCGACGAATCCGAGCGCCTGGCCGAGGCCGGTGAGGATTACTCCGCCGCCGACACCGCGTTCCACAATGCCATTGCCGAGAGCTCCGGAAACCTCGTCGTTCCCCGCCTGATGGGCGTGTTCAAGGCATCCGTCCCCCTCTTTATCGACGTGACCGGCAAAAAGCTCGTCGAGGAAACTATCCGCATGCACCGCGATGTGGCCGACGCCATCGCCTCGCGCAATCCCACCGCCGCGCACGACGCGATGTATCTGCACCTGGTGTATAACCGCAACATGATTGCGGAGGGAGCAGAAGCAAAAGGCATTTAGGGCCCGACAATAATCTTTCTTTGGCAAAACGCAGGCGGCGGCTGCCCAACACACAGGGCAGCCGCCGCTTTTTGCAATCGATTGGTGCAAAGGGGTTGACTAGAGCTCGCAGGCAACCTTGTAGCCATCGCCGATGGCGTCGCGAATGTTGCCGCACTTGTTGGCATCGCCCAGCACGTGGGTGGCAACACCGGCAGCGGCAAGGTCGTCGGCCAACTTGGTATTGGGACGATAGCCCATGGCAAGCACCAGCGTATCGGCATCGGCGATGGTGTGGACCTCGCCGTCCTTCTCGTAGCTGATAGTGTCCTCGGTGATCTCGGTCACCTTGGCCTCGGTCAGCACGTGGACGCCCTTGGAGAGCATGCGCGTGATGAGCACCGCGCGACCGGCACCGCCCTCGTTGGCGGCGAGCGTCTTGGTCATCTCGATGACGGTGACATCGCGGTTGGCCGGCGACAGGTCGTTGACCAACGGGGCCAGGTAATCGGCCGTCTCGCAGCCAACGGTACCGCCGCCCACGATGACGATCTTCTTACCCGGGAAAGCCTTGCCACCCAGCAGGTCGTCGGCCGTCATAACCTGCTTAAAGCCCTGCATGAAGGCCGGAGCGATGGGCTCGGCGCCATAGGCCAGGACGACCTCGTAGCCGGCGTAGTCGCGCTGAATGTCCTCGGCAGTAAGCTCGGTGCCAAATACGCACTTCACGCCCGCCTCAGCAAGACGGCGATACTGATACTTGATCACACGGGTGAGTTCCTGCTTTGCCGGCGGAACGGCTGCGATACGCATCTCGCCGCCCGGTTCGTCCTGCTTGTCCACGAGCACCACGTTGTGGCCGCGCTTGGCGGCAATGAACGCCGCCTCCATGCCCGCAGGACCAGCGCCCACAACGAGCACGTTCTTGGCCTCGGCGGCAGGCTCGTAGCCAGCCTCGTCGCGCTCCACGTCCGGATTAACGGTGCAGGAGATGCGTTTGCCAAACATAATGCCGTTCAGGCAGCGCAGGCAGCCAATGCAGGGGCGAATATCGTCGGCGTTGCCGGCAGCGGCCTTGTTGCAGAACTCGGCATCACACAGATTGGCGCGGCCCATCATGCAGATGTCGGCGGCACCGTCCTCAATCAGCTCCTCGGCGATCCAGGCCTCGTTGATACGTCCGACGGTGGCGACGGGAATGTTGACGTGCTTCTTGATCTCGCGCGAGCAGGCGGCGTGCGAGGCCTGCTGCGTGCCGGCGGCGGGAATCGCAGAGCCGCGCTTGATGGTGGTGCCGCCCGACACATGAATCATGTCGACGCCGGCCTTCTCCAGGCGACGCGAGACGTAGATCATGTCGTTGAGGGTCAGACCGCCATCGGTGTACTCATCGCCCGAAATGCGGACGTCGATGATAAAGTCCTTGCCGCAGCGCTCACGAATCTCGGCGATGACCTCGAGCAAGAAGCGCATACGGGCGTCGAGCGAGCCGCCGTACTCGTCGGTGCGCTTGTTGTAGAGCGGAGTCAAAAAGCCGCCGAGCATGCCGTGGGCGTGCGCCGCATGGACCTCGACGCCATCGACGCCAGCCTTCTGCATACGCACGGCAGCGTCGCCAAACTGATGCGTGAGCTCGTGAATCTCATCGACCGTGATAGGACGCGGTGCCTCGCGGGCATAGGACGGTCCCACGAAGGACGGAGCGATCAGGCGCGGCGTGCCCGGAATGTTAAAGGCCATGTAGGCGGGGTGAAAGAGCTGCGGCATGATCTTGCAGCCATACTCATGCACGGCGGCGGCGAGCTTTTCCCAGCCAGGGATAAACGTGTCGTCGTAGCAGCACATGTCACCCGGCAGATAGGTATAGGTGGGCTCGACCGTCACGACCTCGGTAATGATGAGGCCCACGCCGCCCTTGGCGCGGGCACGGTAATGATCGACCAAGTCGTCGGTCACATAGCCATGATCGGCCAGGTTGGTGGACACCGGCGGCATAAAGACGCGGTTCTTGACCTCGGTCGTACCGACCTTGATCGGACTAAAGAGCATCGGGTAGGCGGAGGACTCCATACAGGGTTCCTTTCATTTGAGCCGCTCGGCGGCAATTGCTGACTTATCTATCGTACCAGCAACCACACGGTACCCGACCGCACGCACTCCCCCAGTCTCTGCTCAACCCCCAAAAAGTTGCGGTGGAATACGGAGTAGATAAGGCCTTTGATAGCCAAGACAGTCCGTATTTCACCGCAACTGATGGGCGGAGTGGAATTGAGGGCTCAGATAGTCAGTCATGCCCTCATCCGCCGCTCCTTCACCTACAGCACGCCGTCCAGCATAAGGTTCACCTTGAGCACGTTGACCGTGGGCTCGCCGAACACGCCGAGGAAACGACCCTTGGTGCACGCGGCGATGATGTCGTGCACCTCGTCCTCACTTTTGCCCGTGGCTTTGGCAAGGCGCGGGACCTGGTACTCGGCGGCATCCGGAGAGATCTCCGGGTCGAGGCCGGACCCCGAACACGTCACCAGGTCGACGGGCACAGCGTCCATATCGGCATCGGGATTGGCGGCGCGAATCTTCTTCACGCGCGCATCTATCAGCTGCCGATACTCCTCACTCGCCGGGGACAGGTTGGACGGGGCACCATACGCCATGAGTTCGCCATCTTCGCCTTCGACAATTGACACGTTCTGGATACGACCCCACATGTGGGCTTCATCATCGAAGTTCTGGCCGATGAGCTCGGAACCCACAACCTTGCCGTCGACCGTAATAAGCGATCCGTTCGCCTGGTACGGAAACGCAAGCTGCGCGACGCCGGTCACCACGAGCGTGTATCCCAGGCCGCAGACGATGGTAAACAGCGCGAACACGCCAAGTGCGCGCGATGCGATACCTTTGAACATACAAACCTCCGTCTACATCATGCCAATGCCGAACAAGGCCAGCAGCATGTCGATAATCTTGATGAATACGAACGGCGCCACGATACCGCCCAGACCCCACACCAGCAGGTTGTGGGTCAGCAGCTGGCCGGACGAAAGCTCGCGGTACTTCACGCCTTTCAGGGCGGCAGGAATCAGCGCGACGATGACCAGCGCGTTGTAGATAATGGCGGACAGCACGGCAGTCAACGGGCTGGTGAGCCCCAGGATGTTGAGGGCGTCCAACCCGGGGTAGATCGGCGAGAATAGCGCCGGGATAATGGCGAAATACTTGGCGACGTCGTTGGCGACCGAGAAGGTCGTGAGCGAGCCGCGGGTCATGAGCAGTTGCTTGCCGATACGCACGATATCGATGAGCTTGGTGGGGCTGGAGTCGAGGTCGACCATGTTGCCGGCCTCCTTGGCAGCCTGGGTTCCCGTGTTCATGGCCACGGCGACATCCGCCTGCGCCAGCGCCGGCGCGTCGTTGGTGCCGTCGCCGGTCATGGCGACCAGGTGGCCCTCACGCTGGAACTCGCGGATCTTCTCGAGCTTGCCCTCAGGGGTGGCCTCGGCCAGGAAGTCGTCAACGCCGGCCTCGGCGGCGATTGCCGCGGCCGTCAGCGGATTATCACCCGTCACCATGATGGTCTTGATACCCATGCGGCGCAGGTCGGCGAACTTCTCCTTCACGCCGGACTTGATGATGTCCCTAAGGTAGACGACGCCCAGCACACGTCGGTCCTTTGCCACGACCAACGGGGTGCCGCCCACCTTCGCAATGCGTTCGACGGCCTCGTCGCACTCCTTCGAAAACACTCCTCCGGCAGCCTCCACATAAGCGCGAACGGAATCGGCCGCACCCTTGCGAATCTCGCTGTCGGCGTAGTTCACACCGGACATGCGGGTCGCCGCGGTGAAGGGGATGAACTCCATGCCCTTATCCTCGAGTGTGCGGCCGCGCAGCCCAAACTGCTCCTTGGCGAGCACGACGATGGAGCGGCCCTCGGGGGTCTCATCCGCCAGAGAGGACAGCTGCGCGGCATCGGCGAGTTCTGCCGGATCGACACCGTCGACCGGAATGAACTCAGCGGCCTGGCGGTTGCCCAAGGTGATGGTACCGGTCTTATCGAGCATGAGGATGTCGACGTCGCCGGCGGCCTCGATGGCGCGGCCGGACATGGCCAGCACGTTGGCCTCGTTCAGTCGGCTCATGCCGGCGATGCCAATGGCGGACAGCAGCGCACCAATGGTGGTGGGCGCCAGACAGACGAGCAAGGCAACGAGCGTGGTCACAGCGGTGGGATTCGCCATACCGTTGAGCCCTGCAGAGAAACTCGAGTAGCAATACAGTGCGATCGTCACGAGGATGAAGATGACGGACAGAGCAACCAGAAAGATCTCGAGCGCGACCTCGTTGGGGGTCTTCTTGCGGGCGGCGCCCTCGACCATGGCGATCATCTTATCCAGGAAGCTCTGGCCAGGCTCGCTGGTAATTTTCACCACAATCCAATCGGAAAGCACGGTAGTGCCGCCAGTGACGGCAGAACGGTCGCCGCCAGCCTCACGAACCACGGGCGCAGACTCGCCGGTGATGGCCGACTCATCAACCGAGGCGGCACCCTCGATGACATCGCCGTCTCCCGGAATCTGCTCGCCGGCGCGCACGACCACCAGATCCCCGCGTGAGAGCTCGGTACCGGGAACGACCGTGAAGCGGTCCTTATCCTCGACGGACTCGATGCGATGGGCCTCGACGTCCTTTTTCGCCGCGCGCAGGGAATCTGCCTGCGCCTTACCGCGGCCCTCGGCAAGCGCCTCGGCAAAATTTGAAAAGAGGTCGGTCAGCCAGAGAATGACGGCAATGGCGATCACATAGTACGTGGGGACGTCGGCGTCCTGTACCCCAATAATTGAGGCGATAGCCAGAATGGAGGTCATGGCGGCCGACAGCCACACCAGGAACATGACCGGGTTTTGGACCTGGACACGGGGGTCAAGCTTGGCAAATGAATCGCGCACCGCACGGCTCATCATGTCTTTTTGCATAGCCATAAATCTGCGACTCCTTTACGCAACCATCTGGAAGAATTCGGCAACGGGACCAAGCGCCAACGCCGGGAAGAAGCTCAGGGCGCCAATCAGCAGAACGACGAATACCAGCAGGAACACGAACATGGCATTGGTGGTGGAAAGCGTGCCGGCGCCCTCGGCGACCTTGCCCTTCCCGGCCAGCGAGCCCGCGATGGCGAGCGTGCCCGCAATCGGCAGGAACCGCGCGAACAGCATCTCGATACCCAGCAGCACGTTGATCCACGGGATGTTGCAGTTCATGCCGGCGAATGAGGAGCCGTTGTTGCCGCCAGCCGAAGTAAGGGTGTACAGGACCTCGGAGAAGCCATGCGCCCCGCCGTTGTTGAGTTGGTCGACAAGACCGGGCACCATGCAGGCGATAGTGGAGCTCACCAGAATGGCGAACGGGGTGGCGAGACACAGAACCACCGCCCAGCGCATCTCGGTCGGCTCGATCTTCTTGCCCAGGAACTCGGGCGTGCGGCCGACCATAAGGCCGGCGATAAATACCGTGAGGATGGCGAAGCCGATCATGCCGTACAGGCCGCAGCCCACGCCGCCGAACACCACCTCGCCCAGCGCTATCTGGAGCATCTGGACAAACCCGCCGAGCGGGGTGTAGGAGTCGTGCATGGAGTTGACCGAGCCGTTGGAAGCAGCCGTCGTGAAAGCGGACCAGGTAGAAGAGGAGGCGATGCCAAAGCGGCTCTCCTTGCCCTCCATGTTGCCGCCCGCCTGGCCATCGGTCATCTCGATGTTGACCGCGCCGCCATCTGCCAGCTGCGGCGTACCCATATGCTCGTTAACGGCGATGATGCCGGTAAAGACCACGAGCAGGATAAACATCGCCGCGAAGATGGCCTTGCCCTGCCTGGCATTCTTGACACCGATGCCGAAGGTGAAGCAGCAGGCGACCGGAATCAGCAGCAAGCTGGTCATCTCGATGATGTTGGTGAAGGCATTGGGGTTCTCATACGGATGCGCAGAGTTCGCGCCAAAGAAGCCGCCGCCGTTGGTGCCGGATTGTTTGATGGCAACCTGGCTGGCCGCAGGACCCTGGGGCAAAAACTGCTCGGTGACCACGCGGGCGCCCTCGACGACCTTGCCGTCGACCTTGACCGTGTCGCCCTCGATCTGGGCGCCGTCGATAACGCTCCAACCGCCGTCTGCATTAGGCTGGACAGCAACGGGCTCTACGAGCTCAGCCTTCTGAGCCGGCTGAAAATTGGAGATAACGCCACCGGCAGCCAGGCAGATGCCGAACACGAGGTTCAGCGGGATGAGCACATACAGGACGGTGCGGGTGAGGTCGACCCAGAAGGAACCCAGACCCTGCTCCTTGACCTGACGGAAACCGCGGATGAGCGCGAACATGACCGCAATACCGGTGCCGGCGGACAAGAAGTTTTGCACGGTGAGGCCCATGAACTGCACAAAGTAGGACAGGGTGGTCTCACCGGAATAGGATTGCCAGTTGGTGTTGGTTATGAAGGAAGCAGCCGTATTAAACGACAGGTCCCATGACACACCCGGCAGGTGCTGGGGATTGCCTGGCAAGAAAGACTGAAGCACCTGGAGTGTCACAAGAGCCACGAGGCCGATCCCCGAAAAGACCAGCACGCTCGCCAGATAGCGCCTACACCCCATCTGCTCTGCCGCGTCGATGCGAAGCAGACGATAGACGCCACGCTCCACAGGAGCAATCACAGGCGACAGGAACGTATGCTCACCATCCATGATATGGGCCATGAACCGACCGAGCGGAACGGCCAAGACGACGAGCACGGCAAAGTACAAGATGTACTGAATCGCAGCATCCATAGTTTACGAATCACTCCTCATCAGAATGTAGATGTAATAGATAAAGAGTCCAATGCAGACGACTCCGATGATGGGACTGAGGATGTCCATTTACCGCCCCTTTCACGCGCGGTCCGATGTCTCGGACGCCTGCTCTCGCAAGCGTCTGGGGACAGTAAACGCTTCTAGGGATTAAAGAGGCGTGAGGGCCGGGGCTCACGTCCTTAAGATGCCGTAAAGATGCAGGTAGAAAGCACTATTGCGGCTGCAGTGCGCCTATACTCGACCACGCGAGCATACAGTGGCGTCCTCACCGCGTATGCACGCATGGACAACGCTTCAGAAAGGCTACGCTATGCAGCGCGACGCATCGGACACTCGCGTCAATCCAGACCTCATCCTCAAGGCAATTGAGAAAGACGAGGTCGCCGATGACGCTCGAACCAGCCGGGGACACCTCAAGATTTTCTTTGGCTACGCTGCCGGCGTAGGCAAAACCTATGCGATGCTTCAAGCCGCCCACGCCGCCAAGCGGCGAGGTGTCGACGTCGTCGCGGGATACATCGAGCCGCACGAACGTCCGGCAACCGCCCATCTTGCACAAGGGCTTGAGAACGTGCCCTGTAAACTCATCGAGCACAATGGCATTGCGCTCAGCGAGTTCGACCTAGATGCGGCTATCGAACGCGCCCCTCAGCTCATCCTTGTCGACGAGCTCGCCCATACGAATGCGCCGGGGTCTCGCCACGACAAACGCTATCGAGACGTCGAGGAACTACTACATGCGGGCATCGACGTCTATACGACCGTGAACGTTCAGCATATCGAGAGCCTAAACGACATGGTTGCATCCATCACCGGCGTTGTCGTGAGCGAACGAATCCCCGACCGTATCTTCGATGATGCCGACCAGGTCGAGCTCGTCGACATAGAGCCCGAAGACCTACTTGAGCGCCTTCGCGCCGGTCTCGTCTACCGTCCCGCACAAGCCGACCGAGCGCAACAACATTTTTTTACCGTCGAGAACCTCACCGCACTCCGAGAAATCGCGCTGCGCCGCTGCGCCGATCGCACCGGCCACCTCACAGACGCCGCACGCGTGCTGGGAAACCGTGACTACTACACCAGGGAGCGTATCTTAGTCTGCGTCTCCCCGGCGCCGACCAATCCCCGCATCGTCCGTGCCGCAGCGCGCATGGCGAAAGCGTTTCGCAGCGAGCTCGTCGCCCTGTTCGTAGAGAGCCCGCACACGCAAGCCATGAGCGATAATGAGCGCACCAAGCTTGCAGCCAATATCGCCCTAGCCGAGCAGCTCGGAGCACATATGGAAACCGTCTATGGCGACGACATCGCGTTTCAGATCTCCGAGTTCGCGCGCCTGTCGGGTATTTCGAAGATCGTCATGGGGCGCACGGGCGAGCGCAGCAGCGTCCGTCAGGCCCTCTTCGGCCGCAAATCTCTCGTAGAACAGCTCATAACATTCGCCCCGAACCTCGACATTTACATCATTCCAGACCAGTCGACTCCGCCCTCCCGGCCCAAAGGACGCCGCCGTGCACTCGCCCTGCAGCCGCCCAGCAGCCGAAACGTGCTTCGCACGCTGGCCCTCTCTCTTGTCGCCACGGCGATCGGCACGGCTTTCCGCCATCTGGGATTTGCCGATTCCAGCATCATATCCCTCTATATCCTCACGGCCCTGCTGACCGCCGTCACCACGACGGGGCGTATCTGCACGATCGTATCGAGCGTGCTCTCTGTAGTGCTTTACAACTTCTGCTTCGTCACGCCTCTGTTTTCGCTCGCCAGCTACGACCGAAGCTATCTGGTCACGTTCGGCATCATGTTCGCTACCGCTATGGTCGCCGGCGAGTTAACTGCACGCATCGCCGACAACGCCCGTACCTCCGCCGAGAACGCATTCAAAACGCGCGTACTCCTCGAAACGAACCAGCTCTTGCAGCAAGCCCATAGCGCGGAGGAGTGCGCCCGCGTCGCCATGAACCAACTCATCAAACTGCTAAAACTCGACGTGGTCTTCTACACCGCCGAACACGGCACGCTCGGCAAGGCGCTCTATGAGTCCGCTGGCACCGAAAACCGATCCGCGTCGCTGCTCACCGACTACGAGCGCGCCGTTGCAACCTGGACCTACACCAACAACAAGCGCGCAGGCGCAAGCACGCGGACCCTGCCTGAGGCGCGCTGTCTCTACCTCGCGGTTCGCACCGGCGACAAGGTATTCGGTGTCATCGGCATCGACCTGGAGGGGCGCGAGATCGAAGCCTTCGAGCATTCGATCGTCCTATCTATCGTGGGTGAATGCGCCTTGGCGCTCGAAAGCGACCGGGCGGCGCAAGAGCGCGAAGAGGCTGCGGTCTTGGCGAAAAACGAGCAGCTGCGTGCCAACCTTTTGCGCTCCATCGGCCACGATTTGAGGACACCCCTCACGGCTATATCCGGATCTGCGGCAATCCTTCGGAAGAGCGACGAGAAGCTCAGCCTCGAACAACGCTGCGATCTTGCCGATGCCATCTACGACGACTCCCTCTGGCTTATCGATACCGTGGAGAACCTCCTCGCCATCACACGCGTCGAGGACGGCACCATTCGCCTCAACTTAACATCCGAGCTTATCGACGAGGTCATCGAGGCCGCCCTCAGCCATGTCGCCCAAGCATCGCATGGACGCGCCGTCACCATCGAGCGCACTGACGACATCCTGCTGGTACGCATCGACGTCCATCTCATCATGCAGGTGCTTACGAATCTCATCATGAACGCCTTCAAATACACGCCCGAGGACTCGGCTGTCACCATCGGCGCACGTCGCGAGGGTGCGTTCGTCGTGGTGGACGTCGCAGACGATGGGCCGGGCGTGGCAGACTGCGACAAGCCTCATATCTTTGAGCGCTTCTTCACCTCAAGCAATACGCAGCCCGTGGATTCGCGTCGAAGCATCGGCCTTGGGCTGTCGCTCTGCCGCTCCATCGTGGAGGCGCATGGCGGCGTCATCGAAGTTCGCGACAACCACCCCCATGGGGCCATCTTCCGTTTTACCCTGCCCGCCGAGGAGATCGAGATTCATGAATAATGCCGCTAAGCCACGCATCCTCCTGGTCGAAGATGACCTGACCGTTCAAAACCTCGTTTCGACCGCGCTTGACCTCCACGGCTATGTCGTGAGCAAGGTTTGCAACGGCCAGGCCGCCATCATGGATGCGGTGTCGCACGGCCCCAGCCTCATCATGCTCGACCTCGGCCTTCCCGACATTGACGGTATCGAGGTCATCACGAAGATCCGAAGCTGGTCGGCAGTCCCCATTATCGTCATTTCGGCGCGCACCGAAGATTCCGACAAGATTGCAGCACTTGACGCAGGGGCAGACGACTACCTCACCAAGCCCTTTTCTGTGGATGAGTTGCTCGCGCGCGTCCGTGCGAATTTGAGGCGCTCCTCGATGGCGTCGAGCGAGTCGACAGAAGTGAGCACGTTCGACAACGGTCCGCTGCATATCGACTACGCCGCGGGATACGCGACGAAAGACGGACGCGAGCTCTCGCTCACCCCAACCGAGTACAAATTGCTCGTCCTTCTGGCGAAAAACGTCGACAAGGTGCTCACCCACACCTTCATCACCCGCGAGATATGGGGCACGAGCTGGGACAGCGATCTGGCGAGCCTGCGCGTGTTCATGCGCACCCTGCGCAAGAAGATCGAGGCAGACCCCTCTCACCCCAAGATGATTCAGACGCACATGGGTGTCGGGTACCGCATGCAGCGTCTCTAGCCCACCCCACAAAAGTGAAAAACGCCCCGCGAACGGATGCTCGCGAGGCGTTTAGATGTCTGGGCCTTACTTGATACCGCGGCCCAAGTCTTCGGCGATTTTGTCGACGCCTTTCAGCGCGGCACAGGTCTTTTTGTTGGAGCAATGCCCCGTGCAAACGCCACCCTGAGCGCAGTCAGCGCAGGTGCCCTTGCGGTAGATGCGCACGCATACCGCGACAAATGCAACGCCGATAACGGCCAGCACAACAATATCGATAGGTGCCATAGCAAGCCTCCTCTAGTTAACCAGCACTTACTTTACCCCATTCTCCACCTACCAAAAAGGGACAGGTTTATTTTGGTCGGTTTTATCTGCGGAAACGCCACATCTCCTAAGATTGGTGCAATGGGGTCAGGCTTGTTTGCACCAACTTGATGCAAATTAACCTGACACCTTTGCACCAAAAAGCCCGAGTGTCGCTGGGACACCCGGGCTCGTGGAAAGGGGCTGATCCTTATTCGGACTTAAGCGGAAACTGCGGCGGAAGCAGTGTTGGTCTCGTCCTCGTCGGTCCAAGCGTGCTTGGGCATAGGACGGAAAATCTGGAAGAGCATCGCGACCAGCAGCACGATAGCCACAACCGTCCAGAAGCCAAACTGCCCAAGGACAAGCAGGTTATAGAACTGGTTGATGAACAGGCCGATCACCCAAGCGAAGGCGCACTCGTAGCCGAGGGCAATCGCGGTCCACTTGCCGGAATCCATCTGGTTGCGGATGGTACCCATAGCGGCAAAGCACGGAGCGCACAGCAGGTTGAACGCGCCGAAGGCAACGCAGGCGCCCATGGTGGGGAACATGCCGGCAAACGCGGTCCACAGGCTCGGGTCGGTCTCGCCCGCGTCGGCGACGGACAGCAGCGAGCCGGCGGTGGCGACGACGTTCTCCTTGGCGACGAGGCCAGAGACAGTCAGCGCGGTTGCCTGCCAGGTGCTAAAGCCGAGCGGGGCGAAGATCCAAGCGACCAGGTTGCCCAGCATGGCGAGCACGGAGTAGTCCATGAACTCCTCGGGGATGCCGTCCATCGCAGGCAGGAAGCCAAAGGAGCCGTTGTAGCTACCAAAGTTGGAGAGGAACCACACCACGACGGTAGAGGCGAAGATGATCGTGCCGGCCTTCTTGATAAAGGCCCAGCAGCGCTCCCACACGTGCAGCGCCCAGGAGCGGATCGCCGGGAAGTGGTAAGCGGGGAGCTCCATGACAAACGGGGTCGGGCGGCCGGCGAAGAGCTTGGTCTTCTTGAGCATGAGGCCCGAGGCGATGACGGCAAAGACGCCCAGGAAGTAGAAGAGCGGGCTGATCCACGCGGCGGTGGTAGAAGAATCACCGATGATGGAACCCATGAGCAGGGCGATGATCGGCAGCTTAGCGCCACAGGGAATGAACGTGGTGGTCATGACCGTCATGCGGCGGTCCTTCTCGTTCTCGATGGTCTTGGTAGCCATGACGCCGGGGACGCCGCAGCCCGAGGACACGAGCATGGGGATGAAGGACTTACCGGACAGGCCAAAGCGGCGGAACACGCGGTCCATGATGAAGGCGACGCGGGCCATATAGCCGCAGTCCTCCAAGAAGGACAGCATGACGAACAGCAGGAACATCTGCGGGACGAAGCCGAAGATGGCGCCCAGGCCGCCGACGATACCGTCACAGACCAGCGAATCGACCAGGCCGCCGTCCTCGGTACCACCCGCCACAAGGGCGTCGTGCACCACGGTGGTGATGCCGGGGACATAGGGGCCGTACTGTGCTGGGTCGACCGAGTCGGCATTGTCGCCCGCAGCCTCAACAGCTGCGTCATAGGCGTCGCGGCCCTGACCGAGCACGTACCAACCGTCGGTACCGAAGAGCTGGTCGTTGGTGAAGTCAGTCACCGTTCCGCCGAGGGTAGAAACGGCGATGTAGTACACGCAGAACATGATCACGACGAAAATCGGCAGACCGAGGATGCGGTTGGTAACCACACGGTCGATCTTCTCGGAAGTGCTCATCTTGGCCGGAGCCTTGGTGAGGCACTCGTCGATGATGTGGGCAATCACGCCGTAGCGCTCGCCGGTAATGATGGACTCGGCGTCGTCGTCGCAATCCTGCTCGCACTGGGCGACCAGCTGCTCAACGCGATCGGCCTTCTCCTTGGTAAGGTTGATGAGCTTGCAGGCGTCCGCATCGCGCTCAAACAGCTTGACTGCGTAGTAGCGACGCTTGTTGGCGGGAACGCTCGCCGGCAGGTTATTCTCGATGTGGGTCAGAACGTCCTCGATAGAAGAATCGAACTTGTGCTCCGGCACCTGGCCCTTGGAAGCAGCGGACTTCTTGACCTGCTCGAACAGCTCGTTGATACCCTTGTTCTTAAGGGCCGAGATCATCATGACCGGGCAGCCGAGCTTCTTGGAAAGCTTGTCCGTGTCGATCTTGTCGCCGTTTTTCTCCACGAGGTCGGCCATGTTGAGGGCCACGACCACGGGCAGGCCGGTCTCAATGACCTGAAGTGCCAGGTACAGATTGCGCTCAAGGTTGGTTGCGTCGACAACCTGGACGACCACATCGGGCTCGCCGCTCATGAGGTAATCGCGCGAGCACTGCTCCTCGGGGCTGTAGGGGGAAAGCGAGTAGATGCCGGGGAGGTCCGTAATCGTGACGTTCTTGTCACTCAGGAGCTTGGCTTCCTTTTTCTCAACCGTGACGCCGGGCCAGTTGCCAACGTAGCCGTTGGCGCCGGTGATCAGGTTGAAAAGCGTGGTCTTGCCGCAGTTGGGGTTACCCGCCAGCGCGACATGGATCTGAGAGTCCGCCATTCAATCCTTCTTCCTTGTGTGCCTGCGCTGCTTTCTCCGCGCAGGCTGGATAATGTGCTTTAAAGTTGTAGCATTAAGTTAGAAAAACCTAACTTTATCTGCAGAAATATACGTCGCGAGTCCTTACTGAACCTCGACGACGGCGGCCTCCTCCTTGCGGATGGAAAGCTCGTAGCCGCGCACGTTGATCTCGACCGGATCACCGAGCGGTGCAACCTTCACGACCTTGAACGAAGTGCCCTTGATGAGCCCCAGGTCCATAAGGTGGCGGCGAAGCGCACCCTCACCGTGAAGCTTGACGATGGTGGAGCTCTCGCCCACCTTAACGTCACCCAACGTCTTCATTTACTTGTCCCCCTTTCAGTGCGTACAGAAATACCGTCGACTAACCGACGGTCATGATGTGCATGGCAACCTTGGAATCGATGCCAAAGCGTGCGCCCAGCACGGTGACGATGATATTGGCGCCACTCGAGCTCACCACGTGGATTTCGTTGCCCTCGACAAAGCCGAGGTCCTTGAGGTGGTGCTTCATATCCTCATTGCCCTTTACACGAGACACGCGCACGGTTTCGCCCGCTTTTACCATCGAAAGCGGCATTGCCGGCATCTGCGGTCCGCAAGACATGAGTGGCTCCTAACGTCAGTTCGTCCTCAACATCGACGCGGTAAAAGTTAACCACGCCTATGTTCGCTTTAGTAAACTAACACGTGGTTAACTTTTTGGAAAGGGTCCCCGTTCAGATTTCGAAAAAGTTTCCTATACGAAACAAAGAAGGCACCGCAAAGACTGTCTCTTTGCGGTGCCTTGTCATACCAATTTATGCAACAGAGGGGGCTGCCCCTTTGCCACATTATTGCGGTTAAAGCGAGAGGTTTCTGATCGACGTGACGCAGGAGGCCTCATCCACGCCCGAAACACGGAACACGATGTCTTCGCCACATTCGCCGTAGAGAGCCATGAGCCCCATCACATCGCGGCCGTCGGTATGGCGATCGCCGATGCTGACCGATACGTTGCTGCGATGCTTGGCAATAATGTCATAGAGCAGCGCAACCGGGCGGGCATGCAATCCCAACGGATCTTTAATCGTCTTTGTAAACTCGACCATGTCCCCTCCCACGACGTCGCACATTCGGCCGGCAAACCCAGCCACGTGGTAGTTATTGTAGCGTTAGATGCTTGTCGAGACCCGCCAGAAGCTCGACTGGAAAGTGCGTCCCGTTATTTGGCTGGAGTCTGGGTCGCAGTTTCCCAAAGGGCCCTGTTTGGGAAACCGCAGCCCACTCTGGACGCAAATTCCGGGTCGCAGTTTCCGCTGAGCGGCCCTAGCGGAAAGCCCATCCCGCTCTGGGTGCAAATTCTGGGACACAGTTTCCGCGACGTCCGGTCACCCCATGCCCTCGCAACGCCCGCGCATAAAAAACAAGGGAAGGCACGCGTCCTTCCCTCGTTGCGGGCAATATGTAGCCGCTCGCCTACATCAGGCGCAGGCTGACGTCCTTGAGCTGGGCGCCGGAAACGGCACTCGGAGCACCCGACATGAGATCGGAGCCGCTGGCCGTCTTGGGGAACGCCATGACATCGCGGATGGAGTCGGAGCCGGTGAGCAGCATGCACACACGGTCCAGGCCCAGGGCGAAGCCGCCCATCGGGGGCGCACCAAACTTGAGAGCCTCCATGAGGAAGCCGAACTGCGACTCGGCGCGCTCCTCGGTAAAGCCCAGGAGCTTGAGCATGGACATCTGCATCTCGGCGTTGTGGATACGCATACCGCCGCCGCCGGCCTCAAAGCCGTCCATGACAAAGTCGTAGGTGCAGGAACCGGCTGCCAGCGGGTCGGCCTCAATCTTGGCGATGTCGGTCTCGGTCGGCAGGGTAAAGGGCTGGTGCTCGGCAGCATAGGCCTTGCGATCCTCGTCCCAGTGGAACAGCGGGAAGTTGACGACCCACAGGAAGTCGTGGCCCTCGCGCTTGATCTCGAGCGCGTTAGCCATGTGGGAACGCATGCCGCCCAGGATCTCGTCGGAGAGCAGGCGCGGGCCGGCGGCGAACATCACAAGGTCACCGGGCTCGACGTCCATGCGCTCGCGCAGAGCAGCCATCTCCTCGTCCGAGAAGAACTTGACGATGGGGCTGTTGATGGAGCCGTCCTCGCGGAAAGCGATCCAGGCCAGGCCCTTGGCGCCAAACGTGGAGGCCACGCCGGCAAGCTTATCGATCTTGGCACGCGCCCAGGCACCGGCACCCTTGGCGTTGATAGCCTTGACGACAGAGCCCTCCTCGTTCGCAGCGGTCGCGAAGACCTTGAACTTGGAGTTGGCAAAAATGTCGGTCAGGTCGACCAGGTGCATGCCGTAGCGCGTATCGGGCTTGTCGGAGCCATAGGTGTCCATGGCCTCCCAGTAGTTCATGCGACGCAGCGGCGTGGGCATCTCGACGCCCATGCGGCCGAAGGCGTCGGCCAGGACCTCTTCGAGCGCGCTCATAACGTCGTTCTGGTCCACGAAGGACATCTCGATATCGACCTGGGTGAACTCGGGCTGACGGTCGGCACGCAAGTCCTCGTCGCGGAAGCACTTGGCAACCTGATAGTAGCGCTCGACGCCACCGACCATAAGCAGCTGCTTCAGGAGCTGCGGGGACTGCGGCAGGGCATAGAAGTTGCCCGGCTGGATGCGGCTGGGGACGATGAAGTCGCGGGCGCCCTCGGGCGTGGACTTGAACAGGGAGGGCGTCTCGACCTCCATGAACTCACGGTTGTGCAGCGCCTCGCGAATGGCAAAGGTAAAGTCGGAGCGCAGCTTGAGGTTGGCCATCATCTCGGGACGACGGAGGTCCAGATAGCGATAGCGCAGGCGGGTGTCCTCGCTGGTCTCGATGCCGTCCTCGATCTGGAACGGCGGGGTGACGGAAGTGTTGAGCACCTCGGCATGATCGGTCAGGACCTCGATCTCGCCGGTCGCGAGCTTGGTGTTGGTGGTCTCCTCGCCACGGGCGCGCACGACGCCGTGGATCTTGATGGGCCACTCGGGACGCATGGTCTCGGCGATCTTAAAGGCATCGCCGTCGGAATGCTCGGGGTCGAAGGTGAGCTGCGTGATGCCCTCGCGATCGCGAAGGTCGCAGAAGATAAGGCCGCCGTGGTCGCGGCGACGGCTCACCCAACCGGTGAGGGTGACTTCTTCGCCCACGTTCTCGAAGCGAAGCTCGCCGCAGGTACGGGTGTGCATGGAATGCTCGTCAATGGGACGGGTCTGGCTCATACCAGTGATCCTCCTTTATGGATCTGTGCCGCCCCGTGTCGTTCCGGGCGGCGTCGTACAGATTTGCCCGGCCTGCGTAAACCGCGCAGCCAGACATGGCGTTCTATCTTATCGCACCTGTGTCGATGTGCCGCGGAAAAGTAGCTCCTGCCCAAAGACTTGACGGAGACGAAACAATTGGCGCACCGCAGTCGTCGCCGAGGCACGCCGCGTGCGACAATGTGCCCCAATACAACCGCGCTCGGAAAGGCCCAACATGACTGCACGCCTCATCGTTATGGATATCGACTCCACGCTCATCAACCAGGAAGTCATCGACCTGTTGGGCGAGGAAGCCGGCGTGGGCGAGCAAGTTGCACAGATCACCGAACGCGCCATGTGCGGCGAGCTTGACTTTAAGCAGGCGCTCGAGGAGCGCGTGGGGCTGCTTGCCGGCTTGGACGAGAGCGTGTTCGAGCGCACCTTTGCGCGTGTGACGTTTACCCCCGGCGCGCTGGAGCTTGTGCGCTCGGCGCACAGCAAGGGCTGGAAGGTCGGCGTGGTAAGCGGCGGCTTCCACGAGGTCGCCGATAAGATTGTGTCCGCTGCAGGCATCGATTTTTGCCTGGCCAACCGCCTGGAAGTCGTGGACGGCAAGCTCACCGGCAAGCTGGCGGCAGACATTGTGACCAAGGAATCCAAACTTATCCAGCTGCTAGATTGGGCAGTCGAGTGTGGTGTCGATATGGCCCACACCGTCGCAATCGGCGACGGCGCCAACGACATCCCCATGATTCAGGCCGCGGGCACGGGCATCGCGTTTTGTGCCAAGCCCAAGACGCGCGAGGCCGCCCCGTTTGCCATCGACGAACGCAACCTGATGCTCGCCATGGACATCATCCTGCGTGACTAGTCGATCCGCCTAACAACAGAATCAATTCCTCTATGTCTAGTTTCCGAACAATTTTGTCTTAGTGTTCGGAAACTTGCCCTTGAGTGCTAGACTTTGCACCGTCGAAGGGAACATATATGGATAAGCAAGATCTTGAGCAATTGCTGAGCGATGTTGCCGACGGAGCAGTCGCCCCGGAAGTCGCCCTCACGCGCATCCAGACGGCGCCAACCGCCGATCTGGGTTTTGCGCAGCTCGATCTTTCGCGCGGGGTGCGCCAGGGAGCCGGCGAGGTTGTCTACGGTGCCGGTAAAACCGCCGAGCAGATTGCCGCCATTATCAAAGCGCTGCGCGATGCCGGCCAGGAGCGCATCCTGGTCACGCGCCTGGACGCCGAGAAGGCAACCCGTACCTCGGAGCTCCTCGACAACGGCATCGACCTGGGATATATCCCGGACGCACAGCTCGCCCTCGTGGGCGGCAAGCCCTCCCCCACCGGCAACGGACGCATCGTCGTCGCCTGCGCCGGCACGAGCGACTTACCCGTCGCCGAAGAAGCCGCGTTGACGGCCGAATTCTATGGCAACGAGGTCGACCGCCTCTACGACGTAGGTGTCGCCGGCCTGCACCGCCTGCTCGCGCATGCCGAGGAACTTGCTCAGGCGCAGGTGGTCATCGCCATCGCCGGCATGGAGGGCGCCCTGGCGAGCGTTATCGGCGGTCTGGTGAGCTGCCCGGTCATCGCCGTTCCCACCAGCGTGGGCTACGGCGCAAATTTTGGAGGCGTAGCCGCGCTGCTCGCCATGCTCAACTCCTGCGCCAGCGGCGTTTCGGTCGTCAATATCGACAACGGCTTTGGTGCCGCCTACCAGGCAAGTCTTATCAATCATCTGAGCGCCGGCACGCCCTGCGCCCGTTAAGGAGCATTCCATGTCCAATCATCAGCACACGCTTATCATCGACGGCACTTCGGGCATCAGCGGCGATATGACCGTCGCGGCCCTGCTCGACCTGGGCGCCAGCGAGGAGCACCTGCGCGAGCAGCTCGCCACGCTGCCGGTCGACGGCTTTACGATCGCCGTCACACGCGTAAACAAGCATGGCATCGACGCCTGCGATTTCGACGTCCAGCTTGCAGAGGAACTCGAGAACCACGACCACGATATGGCCTGGCTCTACGGCAACGAAGCAGCTGCCGAGCACACGCACGAGCACCACCATCATGATCATGGCGAGCACGAACACGAGCACTGCCACGAGCATGATCATGAGGCCCACGGTCATGGCCACGAGGGTCACCATCACGCCCACCACCATCACCACCGTTCTTTGGCGGACGTCACCGCCATCATCGATGGCTCTCAGCTGAGTGATGGCGCCAAGCGTCGTGCGCTCGCCATCTTTACCGCGCTCGCCGCCGCCGAGGCCAAGGCACACGGCAAAACGCCCGAGACCGTCATGTTCCACGAGGTGGGTGCCATCGACTCCATCGTCGACGTCTGTTCTGTCGCCATCTGCCTCGATGACCTGGGTATTGAGGACATCGTGGTTGAGTCGCTCTCCGAGGGTCACGGTACCATCCACTGCGCCCACGGCCTCATGCCCATTCCCGTCCCCGCTGTCGTCAACCTGTGCCAGGCGGGCAATATCGCCCTCACGCCTGCACCGGTCGCCGGCGAGCTCGTGACGCCCACGGGCGCCGCCATCGTCACCGCGCTGCGTTCGTCAGACCAACTGCCCTCACGCTACCGCATCGAAGCCGTCGGCTACGGCGCCGGCAAGCGCCCCTACGAGGGTTGCTCCGGTACGCTCCGCTGCCTGCTCGTTCACGCGGACGTATAGCCATGGATGCCCGCAAGGCAAAAAGCCGTGCCGCCATCGTTGCGGCGTTCTCCGAGCTGCTGCGCGAGGAAGATTACGGCAAGATCACCGTCGGCGACATCATCATTCGTGCCCACGTAGGTCGGGCCACGTTCTACGGGCTCTTCAAGAGCAAAGACGACCTGCTGGCCGAGCTCGTGAGCGACATCTGCACCCACGCCCTCGACGACGATGGCACACCGCTCGACGACTCACTCGTGCAGGTCGAGCATATCCTCAACAACTTCTGGGAGCGCCGCCAGGGCGTACGAGCCCTCGTAGCCGGTGCCGGCTCACGCGTCTTCGCCGACTGCTTACGCAAGACCATCATGTCACGAGCAGCCGAAACCGTCCCCACCGACCCAAACGGCCCCGCCGCCACCATGGACCGAAGCTTCCTACTACACCACATAGCCTCAAGCTTCGTAGGAATGGTCCAATGGTGGGCCTGGCATAACTTCCAAGCCCCAAAAGAGGACGTAGCCAAAGACTACCTATCAGCCATAAAACCCCTCTTCAACTAAGTAAGAAGCTCATCCCAAAGCACCGCCCCACGCCAAGGCGCCACGCATCCCAAAGTGTCACTCGCACCTCAAAGCGCCTAACAACAAAGTGCCCACCACATCCAAATTCAGATATATATGTTGGTTGCTTGTTCGAACGCAACTGGATTCCCGCAGGGTCCGGCATAGGTTAACTTTCCGCCGCATTCCGCAGGACGCAAAAAGCTCCCGCCGCACGAAGTGCGCAGCGGGAGCTTCTTGCATGTCCGAGGACGCGGCGGAAAGTTAACCTATGCCGGACCCGGACGTTATATCAATTGCCTTGGACTAGAACATGCCCAAGAAACCATGCACAAACAACGCAGCCACGATGGCACCGACAAACGGAGCGATGCCAGGAACAAGCAGGCCGTACTTCCAGTTGTTGTCAGCCTTGTTCTTGATCGGCAGCACCTGATAAGCCATGCGAGGACCAAGGTCACGAGCCTGGTTCATGGCGAAGCCGGTGATGCCGCCCATGCCCATGCCAACAGCCCAAACGATCAGGCCAACGCAGATGGCGAGCATCAGAACGTTCTCGCCGGCGCGGCTAGCGGCAGCAAGGATGGCGCTGATGAACACAAAAGTGCAGATAGCCTCGCAGAAGAAGTTACGAGCATAGTTCGTGCCCTCGGTGGTGGGGTTGGTCGAGAAGATATTGCGCTGGGCAATGGGGTCGACGACGCCCTCGGAAGCCTTGAACTCATCGGCATACATAAGCCAAGCGATTACGGCGCCCACAAAGCCGCCGAGCATATCGGCAATCATGAAGGGGATGCAGCTGCTCCACGGCACCAGGCCTACGATGCACTGGGCAAGCACCATAGCCGGGTTCATGCACACGGCGCCGCCAAAGACAAACAGGCAGACCGAGATGCCAAAAGACCAGGTGGTGATGGCAAACATATGGCCGGAGCCCTGATACTTGGTGCCCTTGAGCACGGTATCGCAGTGCACGCCCACGCCAAAGATGATCATGAGGGCCGTTGCGCCGAATTCGCAGAGGAGTTTGGTAAGCATAAAACCTTATCTTTCTTGTCGGTTATAAACGATTCGTTTAGGCCGCGCACTAGTGCTGCGCGACGACAACGCCCAGGCCATCGGGAATGACGGCAACCTTGGCATCGGCACCCTTCATCTCAAAGGCGAGCTTGAGCGCCTCCTCGATAGTGTTAACCGGCGTCATGTGCATATCCTTGAGCATCTGGTGATCGCACAGGTCGGTGACCATGATCACAGGGTGATGCGCCAGGATGCGGGCAAAGATCTGGCTCGTCCACTGGTCGGGCAGGGTCTCGTCCTTAGGACGGTCGATGCAAGCGCGCTCAAACTCTGCTGGATCGTTATCGGCGATGTTGTGATAGAAGCCCTCGCCACCGTGACCGTCGGCACAACCGGCGACGTCGATGATCACGCCGCCCTCGGGAAGCGTGGCCTCGGCAGCGCACATGCCCTTCACGGCCTGATAGATGTTCTGATCGAGCGGGTAGCCACCGTTGGTGGTGATGGCGATCTCGCACTCAACGGGCTCAACGCCGGCAAGGCTCTTCACGAACTCGCAGCCAGCCTCGTGCGCCTTGTGGATGTCGCCGGCAAAGGAGCCGATGACCTCGTGCTTGCCGTTAAGCACCACGTTGAGCACAAAAGCAAGGTGAGCCATCTCGGCGGCGGCGAACATGTCCTCGCTCACGTGGTTGTGGCACAGGTTGCCTGCACGCGAATGGGAATCGTTCACAAACTGACCGTTGTGGTTGTACATGATGGTCTTGTAGCTGGCGATGCCAGGCAGGACGGACTTGCGGCTGCCAGAAAAGCCTGCAAAGAAGTGCGGCTCAATGAAGCCCTCGGCAAGCAGCAGATCACAATCGGCGGCAATCTTGTTGATGATGCACTCGCCACCAGAAGGCAGGGTGCCAATCTTTTTCATCATGCTGTCGTCAGTCGCGACGTGCATAACGATTTCCTCGTTGGCAACAATCTCCTCGCCATACTTGTTGACGAGTTCCTCGTGCGTCGACGGACGGTGCATACCCGTAGCAACCAAAATACGCACTCGAGCCTCGGGCGCAGCGGAATGGATGTGATGCAGCAGAATAGGCATCGTCACACACGAGGGAACGGGACGCGTATGATCGGAGCTAATGATGACAATATCCTTCTTGCCAGCACAAAGCTCCTCGAGCGAAGGCGAGCCATAAGGGTTGGCAAGCGACTCCTCCACCAGCTCTTCCTGCGATTTTGTAGTCTTAAACTCGTTTTGATGACCTTCCATCACACCCGCAAAGTTCTTATCCTCGAGCTCCAGATGCAACGTCTTGTGGTCAAACGGCAGTTCACATTCAAACAATGACGAGCGCCCTCTTCCTTTTCAACTGACACACTAGATAAACCGTTGGAAGGATACGCCGCTCACCGAAAAACACCACCGTCCACCGACTCATTAACACAACGTTCATATTTGACCCACAACAAAACGGCCGCGACCCCAAACGGGACCGCGACCGCCTGTCAAAGACACTATAGACAGGATGATTTACGCAGCGCCGAGGCAAACATCTAGCCCGAGACGTACGCACGTAAGCCATTTTGCATAAATACGTTAATTAATTGCATAAAATGGCGCATGGATTTCTAGCCGTAACAGGGTAGTGCTCTCCGGAGCGTGCATTTTTGCGAGTATTCAGCATCGCGGGATAAGATTTTGGTGCCAAAAGTCTTTCAAAAGGTAGATAGTCCTCATGGCTCGTCCCATCTGGATGGCATGCGGCGAGAAACCAGCCATATATGAACATCGGCAAAGCCCAATCGTCATGCAAAAGCATCAACAGGAGCCGCGAACGTCACCCATAGCCTTATGCACCAATCTTTGGCTGCTGAAAACTCCGTTTTTTGCACGTCGCCCCAAGCACCACCCTCACCCAGCGGCTGATCCGCCGAAGACCGGACATCGCAGGGCCCGCCATTAGTTTACTTTTAGGCACACTCCGCAGGATGCAAGAAGCCCTCGCCGCACTCCACGCTATGCGCGAAGCGCGCCTTATTCCCTTCAGCTTTAATCCCAGAAGACCGAGGACGAAGGGGCCCGATGGGTTTCCCTCTGAATGCATTCCGCAGCACGAAGCCCCCCCTATCCACAGCTCCGAAGGAGCAGGATAAGGGGGCTTCAAGTGCGAGGACGCATTCAGAGGGAAACCCATCGGGTCCCGGTGAGAGCCACAGGGCTATCGATTACCCCGTGTTCTGCAATCCTGCCGAGACGCCGGTCACAGTCGAAAGAATCAGGCTCATGTACTCGGCCTTCTTCTCCTCGGCCATCTCGTCCTGGTTCATACGCACCTCGCGAAGGGCGCGGACCTGGGCGATGGACAGGGCGTCGACGTAGGGATTACGCACGCGAACGGCGCAGCCGAGCACGCGACGACGCTGCAGCGGCCACTCATCACCGACGATGGCAAGGACCCACTTACGGGTGAGCTGCATCTCGGTAAAGACCTTCTTGGACAGATCATCGCGGTCGCCCAGATGCAGATACATCTTGGCGATGCGCTGGTCGGTCTTGGCGATCGACATCTCGATGTTGTCGATAAAGGTGCGGAAGAACGGCCACTCCTGGTAGGCAGCCTTGAGCTGGTCAAGATCGCCAAGCTGCTCGCAGGCGGTGCCCAGACCGTACCAAGCGGCCAGGTTAATGCGCGCCTGGCTCCAGCTGAAGATCCACGGGATGGTACGCAGGTCATCGAGCGACTTGGCGCCCAGACCGCGCTTGGCGGGACGCGAGCCGATCGGCAGCAGACCGACCTCGGTCAGCGGCGTCACGGTCGAGAACCACGGTGTAAAGTCCTCGGTGTTCAGCAGGTCCAGATAGCGTTCGTGGCTTGCAGTGTTGAGCTTCTCGGCCATATCCCAGAACTTCTGCGTGGTCTCGGTGTTGGTCTTCTCGACACTCGGGGCCGACTGCAAAAGCGTTGCGGCGGCAACGGACTCAACATGGCGCTGAGCCAGCGTGCGGTTGCCGTAACGGGCAAAGATGACTTCGCCCTGCTCGGTAAGCTTAAAGAAGCAGTTGACCGAACCCTTGGGCTGCGCCAGCACGGCCTTGTTGGCCGGGCCGCCGCCACGGCCCACGGCACCGCCGCGACCGTGCATGAGCACCAGGTCGATATCGTTCTTCTCTGCCCACTTGGCGATGCGCTCCTGCGCGGAGTGCAGCGCGAGCATGGCCGTGGTAGGACCGGCATCCTTGGAAGAGTCGGAATAGCCCAGCATGACCTCCATGCGGCGGTTGGTCTGGGCAAGGCGCTTTTGCACCACGGGCAGCGTAAGCATCTGATCGAGCACGTCGACGCAGCCCTCGAGGTCCTCGAGCTGCTCGAACAACGGGATCACGTCGAGCTCGGGGACATCCTCCTCGTGTGCAAAGGACAGGTGCGCCAGCTCAAAGACGTCGGCCACATGCTGAGCGCTCTTGGTAAACGAGATGATGTAGCGGTGCGCCATCTTCTTGCCGTAGCGCTTTTGGATGGAGCCGATAGCGCGGAAGGTATCGATGACCTCGCGCGTCATGGGCTGCAGGTCGCCATGGATACCGTTCTCGTGGATATCCTTAAGGGCGCGGGCATGCACCACGGAGTGCTGACGGAACTCCATCTCGACCATATGGAAGCCGAAGGACTCGACCTGCCAGATGATGGTTTGGACCGGGCCGTAGGCAGCACGGACGGCACCGCAGGCGGCCAGCGAACGCTGGACGACGCGCAGGTCATCCAGGAACTCGTCGGCGCTGTGGTACATGGTGTCGGTGATACGACGGACGGTGGCGTTCAGGCGGTCGGCCATGACGAGCATGACGGCGCGATGCGGCTCGTGCTCGGAGATCAGCTCGGCGCGGGCCGTGTAACGAGGGCTCATCTCGACCTGATGGTTCCACAGGTTAATGAGCTCGGCCGACGGCTTGCTGTAGGTAGCCTCGAGCGTGAGGTTGCGGCCGATGTGGCGGCACTTGTCCTCGAGCTTGAGCACCATGTGCGTAAAGTACTTGGCGGCGACCTCACGGCTCACCTTGGCGGTGACGTTGGGGTTACCGTCGCGGTCGGAACCGATCCAGCTGCCGGGATGGAAGAACGCCGGGCACAGCGGCGGCACAGTACCGGCCTTGTCGCCCAGCACCCAATCGTCAAAACGACGATAGATAACGGGGATAACGTCGAACAGCGTGTTATCGAAGATGTCGATGATGGTATCGGCTTCCTCGACCGGCGTGGGCTTCTTGAGCGCGATGGGACTCGTACGCACCAGGGCGTCGATCTCCTGCAGCATATGGCGCTCGTTCTCCACCAGGTCGGAGCCGCCCAGACGCGGACGCTCCTCCAGCAGGTTGGAGATACGGCGGATCTTGCCCTCGACGGCCTTACGACGGGCCTCGGTGGGATGTGCGGTAAAGACAGGGTGGAACTCGAGCTTGTCGAGCAGCTCGTTGGCACCCTCGACACCCAGCTCATTCACCAGCTGGTGATAGGCAACGGTAAGCTCGTTGGCAGGATCGACCTCGGTATCGGTCGACGCACCGGCCTCGCGCTCGCGCAGCTGCGCCACACGGTAGTTCTCCTCCGACAGGTTTGCCAGATGGAAAAAGCTCGTAAAGGCGCGAACGATGACCTGCTGCTTATCGAGCGGCAGGCTGTCGATCAAATCGACGACCTCACGAAATGCCACGGCAGTGGGCTCGTCGGCGGTGGGCACGCCCTGCTCGTCGACGGCTTCGTCGGCAGCGCAGGTACCGGGGTTGCCGGCATTGACCACAATCTCGGCTGTCAAAATCTTGTCGAACAGGTCCGCGATCTCGGGATCATACTCGCTAAGCACACGGCGCTCCAGGCGCAAGAACAGCGCCAGATTGTCGCGCAGCTCCTCGGGGATCTCGATCTCGGCGAGACGCTCCCTGGACTCGGCATTCGAGCCGATTCGGTTAACGAGGCGGTTGACCACGGCAGCGACACGCGCCGCGGCTTCGGGTACAGACTGGTTGCTTAGGTTCTCAGCCACGTTTCCTCCCATTCCTCCTTCTATGCACGTAACATGCGGTATTCATTATAGGCGCTTGAGAAATACTTTCGACACTGATTGCGCTTTACCACACAAAAGTATTTTCTGCATTGCAAAGGTTTTTGCCCTAAATGGTCGTATTTCTCGGTGGGCGGCATACGTAAACGGGGGCATTCCGCATAAAAGCGAAACACCCCCGTAACAATCGCTCTCCATGAGCAGGGCACGTTAGCAGGCCCGAAGCTCAAAAAGATGCGCTACAGGCGCTCGCGAACCGCCTCGACGACGTTGTCCAGATCGGCGAGCACCTCGTCATGGCTCTGCATGTCGCGCACTTTGACCTTGCCGGCGGCAAGCTCGTCGCCACCCAGGACCAAGATGAGCTTGGCGCCTACCTTATCGGCTTGCTTAAACTGGGCCTTGAGCGAACGACCCTGATAGTCGGCCTCGGTCACAATCCCTGCGGCGCGAAGCTCCTGCGTAATGGCAAAGACGTTCTGACGCAGCTCCTTGCCGGCGTTGGCGACATAGACGCACGGGGCCTCATCGGCACCCAAATCGCTGCCAAAGGCCTGCAGGGCCAGCAGGGCGCGCTCAAAACCGACAGCAAAGCCGACGCCCGCCGTGGGCTTGCCACCCTCGAGCTCGACCAGGCCATCGTAGCGGCCGCCGCCGCCGATGGAGCCGACGCCGGCGCCAGGGGCCTCGACCTCAAAGACAGTACGGGTGTAGTAGTCCAGGCCGCGCACCAAGGTGGGATCCTCGACATACTCGATACCGGCGGCATCCAGATAGCGCTTGACCTGCTCGTAGTGCTCGCGGCACTCATCGCACAGGTTGTCACCCATCAGCGGAGCCTCGGCCATGATCTCGCGGCAGTGGTCGTTCTTGCAGTCGAAGGCACGCAGCGGGTTGAGCTCGGCGCGCTCGCGGCACTCATCGCACATCTCGTCGGCGTGATCGAGGATGAACTGCTTAACCTGCTCGCGATAAGCCGGACGGCACTGGGCGTCACCCATCGAGTTGATGAGCAGACGAAGCTTGGAAAGATCGAAGCCCAGGCGCTTGTAGAACTCCATGAGCATGATGATGCACTCGGCGTCTGCCGCCGGATCGGGAGCGCCGAGCCACTCGATGCCCACCTGGTGGAACTGGCGCAGGCGGCCCTTCTGGGGACGCTCGCCGCGGAACATGGCCTCGGCGTAGTAAGCCTTAAACGGCGTGGAGCCCTGGGGCACCAGATTGTTCTCGACGACGGCGCGCACCACGCCGGCCGTGCCCTCGGGGCGAAGTGCCAGGCGCTGCTTGGGCTTGAGTTTGGTGTCGGTGCCCTCGGTAAAGACGCGCTCCAGGTTGGCACCGCTGAACACGCGGAACATTTCCTTGCGCACGACGTCGGTCGACTGGCCGATACCGTGGACAAACACGTCAACCTGCTCGATCGCGGGCGTCTCGATGGGTTTAAAACCAAACGGCTCGAACACGCCGGCCGCAATCTGCTGCATCTTTTGCCAGGCGCGCATCTCGGCGCCGATAAGGTCGCGGGTTCCCTCCGCCTTCTGTGCCTGCATGGGCAAACACCTTTCTTTTGTATCGCGTCATAGGTAGTGGACATTATACGGCACAAAGCAGCAACGCGGCGGCGCGCCTGACCGAACGAGGGTATGGGGGCTCGTTCGGCCAGACGCGCCGCCGCTGTTTGTGATCCCTTTTCCTCCGTCCCCTTCGGATCACGTGATCCCTTGGGGACGGAGGAATAGGGATCATTTCGTAGGCCCGTGGCCGCCTTGGAAACCGAATGATGGTACGAGCATCCATTCGGCTTCCAAGGCGGCCACGGACAGAACGGGACGAACAGAAAAGAGCGACGGACGCCTACTCCCCCGCCACGTTCGCGCGCAGCTTGGCGGCGATGGGCTCGGATACCAGCAGGAACACGAGCATGACCACGGAGCACGCCAAGCACACGATCCAGGTGCTCGCAAAGGAGCCCGAGACGGCAAAGAGCACGTAGACCTGCCACAGCTCACCGACAAAGCTCATGCCGGCAAGCACCGCCGAGGTAGCGATAACGGTGAGCGAGCCCAATACGCGGCCACTCACTTTATCGGCAACATGGCCGATAACGAGCGAACCCACGACGCTCACCACGGTGGAGATGGCATTGGAGATGTTGTACTGCGCAAGGGAAATGCCCAGGTCGCTGACGATCAGCGGCTGGAACAGGCTCATGCAGTTGACGAAAATCGTGTAGCACGTGGCCATGATCACGAAGCCGGAGGTCACCACGAGCCAGCCGGGGAAGAACTTACGCTGCTGGGACATACTGCTCCTTATTTAACAAACGAATAGCCGGCGCCGGGCGCCGGTAGTGCCCAAGATTGCCTTGAAAGACAAGGGCATAGGCCTTACGGCCATGCCCGCAGGCTTGAAAGGCAAGGTTGGATGCTACCGGTGGTCGGCGATATAGCCCAAAGCGACGGCGGTATAAGCCGCAGCACCGAGCGGCAGCTCGGCATCGTTAAAACGTGCCTTGGGATGGTGCTGGGCAAAGTGTTCGTCCGTGTCGGTTACGGCCGCGCCCACGGTAAAGTACGCACTCGGAATCTCGCTCGAGATAAGCGCGAAGTCCTCACTCGCCATGGCATGGAAAAGCGGCAAGAAAGCCGACTTGGGCAGCACTGCGCCCACGTAGCCAAGCGACGCCTGAGTCATATCGCTGTCGAGTACAAGCGGCGGAACATCCGAAAGTGTCTCGATGGTCGCCGGCGTACGATATGTCGTGGCAACGCCGTTAACGACCTCCGCGATGCGGGTCTTTAGGTGCTCCATGAGCTCAACGTCAAAGCCGCGCAGCGTTCCCTCGAGCACGCAGGTGTCGGGGATGACGTTGGCCGCCAAGCCACCGGCGAACTTACCAACGGTAAGTGCGACTTCCTTGGCCGCCGGCACCTCGCGGGAGATAAGCTCCTGGAGCGCCAGGTGCACATGGACGCCGGCCGTGATGGGATCGATGCAGATCTCGGGGCTCGAGCCATGGCCGCCCTTGCCCTGCAGCGTGATGCGGAAACCGTACACGCCTGAAAGCGCCGGGCTCCCATAGAGCACTAGGCCGAGCGGCGATTGGCTGTTGACGTGCATGGCAAAGGCAGCCTGGGGGCGCGGGTTCTGCAGCAGGCCATCGGCAATGGCAGCGCGCGCCCCTTCAAAGGTCTCCTCGCCCGGCTGGAACAGCAACTTCACCGTGGCGTTGGCCTCCACAAGCTCGGCCTCGCGGGCCTTGAGCAGGCGCGCCGCACCAAGCAGCGCCGTCGCGTGCATATCGTGACCGCAAGCATGCATGCAGCCATTGGTGGATGCAAAGGGCTCGCCGGATTCCTCGACAACGGGCAGGGCATCCATATCGCCTCGGAGCATGACGACCGTTCCGGCCTGCTCGTCCTTGCACGTGCCATTGCCCTGAACGGCCGCGGCCGCACCGGCACCGATCAGACCAACGACGCAGGAACCGTCGACGAGCGTGGTATGGGGGATGTCCATCTCGTCCAGACGTGCCTGGATATAGGCAGACGTCTGCGGAAGATTGTTACCGAGCTCGGGCATCTGGTGTAGATCGTGTCGCCACGCAGCGAGCTCGTCTGCAAAAGCCTGAGCTTCTGCGACAAGACCGTCGCCGATAGCGGTCTGCGCCGTTGTGGTAGCCTGAGGCGCTGGTTGCGGTTGAAAATCGGACAGAGCTGGTGCCATAGATGCCCTCCAGTAACGTTTTTGCAGCAAGCACTTTGATAGCGTAAAGTGCAAGGTACTACTTTAAGGGCGACGCATAAAAAATGCCGCCCCAGGAGGCGGCGCAACAAATTGTTTACAATTGCGGACGCGGCTTTCGACGCAAAAAATCGAAATGCGTCTCGCTCAAGATAATCGAAAGAAAGATGAGCGCGAAGCCGGCGAGCAGGCGCGAGGTGAGCGCCTCCCCCATCAGCAGCACCGAGAACAGCACACCCGAAGGCGACTCCATCGAAAGGAGCAGCGAGCCCGTCGAGGCTGGGACGTGCGCCAATCCAACGTTTTGGATGAGCAGCGCCACGCACGTGCAGCCCGCCGAGAGAAAGGCCATCACGCCGATAAAGCTCGGCGTCCACACGGACGCAGGAGCTTGGGTCTCGAACAACAACGACGAGATAAGGCTCAAGACGCCATTGCCCACAAACATCCAAAACGTGATGACGTTGATGTCCATCTTGCGGCCGTACTTGGCGGTCACCGACATCTGGATGGCAAAGAAGACCGCGCCGCCCAGCGTAATGGCATCACCGATGTTGAACTCGACGCTATCGAGCGCCACCAGGCCAATGCCCGCCAGACAGAGCAATGCGGCACCCAAGTTGTAACGCGTGAGCTTTTCGCCGCTCAGGAAATAGCTCGCAAAGGGCACGAGGATGCAGTACGTACCCGTCAAAAACGCGTTCTTGCCCGCCGTGGTCTGAGCCAGACCGACTGTCTGCAGGGCGTAGGCGGCCCACATAAGTGCGCCCATGCCAAGTCCGACGATCAGGTTGCGGGCGTTGAGGTGCGCGATGATGCGCTTGTGGAAGATGACAAACATGACCAACGCCGCAGGCAGAAAGCGCACGTAGAGCAGTTCAAACACCGGAATGGTGCCGAGCGCGTCCTTCATAGTGGTAAAGGAGTAGCCCCAGATAATCGCCACCGAAAGCAGCAGAACTTTCCAGAACAGCGGCGAGCGAGCGCCGGCGCCCCGGGGAATACCGCCCGCGCCCAAATCCTCACGGGCCACAGGGCCATCAGGCATGTTTTCGATTTCGTTGGCAGCGTATTGGGCCATGGAACATCCTCGCACTCAATCTGGGCGTGGTGTCCGCACGCGTATGGCTGCGTGCCGCCTCATGGTCAAATAAAAACAGGGCGCACCGGACCCCCGGTACGCCCCGCTACTGTAGCAACAACCAAGCAGCCCGTGCAATTCACTACGCTAAAGCATCGGGTTGGAAGATCTCGATGTTCCGACGGCGTTTACGTTGCTGAACTAAATCAATTTGGTCGACTCCAGCTTTTCGATGATCCAGTCGTTGGCTTTGATGACCGGACGGCGGAAGACGACGCCCAGGGCCAGCGACGGAATCAGATAGCTCGCCAGAATACCCAGCTCAACCCAGTACTCCATATGGTAGGCGCCTGCCATGGCAGCATGCATGGCGTTGATGCCATGGGTAAACGGCAGGAACGGATAGATCGCCTGGAACACAGGGCCGGTCATCTCGATGGGGAACGTGCCGCCCGAACCGCCGACCTGCATGACCAGCAGCACAACGGCCAAAGCCTTGCCGATATCGCCAAACGAAACCGTAAGCGTGTAGACGATATTGGAGAACACGAGACTCGCGACCCAGCCCGCCAGCACAAACTGCAGCGGGTTGTCGCACTGGATGCCAAAGAACAGGATGTCGCCCGCGCACACGAGCGTTGCCTGCAGCAGAGCCAAACCGCCAAAGAACAAGTAACGACCCAGGTAGATCTCGTGTAGGCGTACGGGGATGAGCTCGTTGATAAGCTCATCGTCGACCGAGACCTTCATCATGGCCGCTAGCACGATCGAGCCGACCCAGAGCGACAGAATCGTGTAGAACGGCGCCATGGCCGAGCCGTAGTTGCGGATCGGATAGACCGGCTTGCGATCGAGCGCGACGGGACCGGAAAGCGACACGGCCAGACCCTCGGGATCGTTGCCAATCATCGTCTTGATCGTGGCCAGATCGTCCGACATAAGGGCACCGTCGAGCTCGTCCTTAAAGGCACTGATCTTATCGGACGCTTCACCTAGCTGATCGGAAGCCTTGTTGACCAGCTTGGCGGCCTTGGAGAGGCCCTTCGCCAACGAGCCGGATGCATCGGTGAGGCCACTCACGGCACTATCCAGGTCGCCCGAGATGCCATCAAGCGAGTCCAGAATGCCCGAAACCGTCTTCTTGAGCTCCTTGGCCTTAACCGAGAACGTGGAATCGTAATCGGATTTGGCGCCCGCGATGCCGGCCTTGGCATCGGCGATGGCCTGATCGACCTCGGCACGCGAGTTGTTGACCTCGGCCATGCTATCGGAGAGAGACTTCGCGGTGGCCGCCAGATCCTTGGCATTGTTGCGGTACTCAACGGCGATTCTGCCCAGCGACGTCGCGGCGGACTTGAGGCCGTCTTTCAAATTCTCATCGCTCACCTGGTCGGCAAGGCTGCGGAGCTGATCGGCCACCGTATCGATATCCTTGGCGCGCGCATCGAGGGCCGCAGCGGCATCGTTGAGTTGGGACACCGTAAGGTCGACATGCTGGTTTGCGGTGTCGAACGCCTTCGCGAGCTCGGCAGACACATTGTCGAACGAACCCGCACTTCCATCGATTGCGGCATCGATGGCATCGTTTGCCGCCTTAAGCGCTTCTTTGGAATCATCGATGCCGCTTTTGGCATGTTCCATGAGCTGCTTTGTCGACTCATCGACGGCACCGGTCTGCTTGAGCATGCCGCTCGCCGACGTCAGCGAATCGGACGTGGAGCTCAAAATGCCCGCCAGCGACGAAGCATTTGCCTGAACGTCTCGCAGGTCCTCAATCGAATCGCCAAGCGTCGAGGACAGGTTGGCGATAAAGTTGCTGACCTGGTCGGTGCTCATGTAATCGAGCAGGCTGGACACCGTCTTAAGACCGATGCTCGTAATGGTCTCGGTAAAAGTTTCGTTAACCTGGCTCTGAACGGCGTTCGAACCCTTCTCGGTCACGATCTGCGCAATGGCGTTGGCCTTCTGGTTCTCGTAAAACTCGATATCGGCGTGTTTCACGTCGGTCGAGAAAAGCGTCATCATGTCAGCGCTAAACGTTTTGGGGATAACGACGGCAGCATAGTACGCGCCCGACTTAACGCCCTCGATAGCCTTTTCGCGATTGTTGAGCACAACCCAATCGAAGCTCTCGTTGCCGCGTAGGGTGGCGGTCACGTTTTCGCCCACGTTAACCTCGACGGGGATCAAATCGCTCTCGTAACCCTCATCGGTGTTGACCACGGCGATCTTAAGATTGCCGGTGTTGCCGTACGGATCCCAGCTGCCGGCGATGTTAAACCACGCGTACAGACACGGTACGATAATGAGGCCCATCACGACAACCAAGCCGATCACGGAGCGAGACACGTTTTGGACATCGCGCTTAAACAGATGCAGGATGTTCTTCATTTATGCCTCACCTCCTTTGGAGTGCTTGCCAAGCGCGGTGGTATCTCCATCATTTGTGGCTGTGCTGTCGCTGCCCTGAGATTTATGGTGCGAGCCGATATGCGGCAAGCGGCCCGTGGACTGATCGCCGCCCTTGGCACCACGCTCGCTGGCGTTGAGGCCAAACATGTGGCGGGCGGCAGGAATGGCGGCCGTGTGTTCGCGCATCTCGCGACGCAGGTCCTCATCCGAAAGCGCCGAGATACGCATCTGGGTGTTGAGGCTCGAGCGGATGTACTCGATGCTGATGAGCCAGCCACAGATGGCAATGACTGAGATAATCCAGATGACCAGTAGAATGATCTTGCCGTTGTTGTCGATGTCAAGGACCGTCGAAAGCACAAAGAGCAACACCTGAACGCCCACCACGGCAGCAAAGCCGCCCTTGATGTAGTACGGATAACGGTGCTCAAAAGTCACCGCATGGTCGAGCAGCTCGCGACGGTACGAATCAGAATCGAGCATGACGCGCATTGCGGTGCGCAGCGAATAGCGCTGGCGCGGCAAGTCGTTAGATTCGCAAATCATAAGACCCGTCGTGGAAAGCTGCTTGTCAAAGAGCAGGTTGAGGTTGAGCATCAGCGGACGCAGTTGCAGGCCGATAAAGAGCGCGACGATAAGAAAGACACCGAGGATGCACAGGTTAAACAGGTAGTTAAACGAGTACATGCCGCCGACCGTCTCGCGCAGCAGATTGATGCCGTAGGTAAAGGGCAGCAGTGGGTGCAGCCACTGGAAGAAGCCAGGCATCATCTCGATGGGGTACATGCCCGACGAACCCGGGATCTGCACGATGACGAGGATGACACCGATTGCCTTGCCGATATGCTTAAACGTGGTGGACAGCGCATAGATGATGTTGACGTACGTAAACGAGATGGCGATGCCGCCCAGCACGAACAGCAACGGGTTGACGCACTGTACGCCAATAACCAGATCACCCACCGTAACGATGATGGCCTGCAATGCGCCCAGGATCACCATGAGCAACCAGCGGCCAAAGTAGCCTTGGCGCGCCGTAAAGCTGCCAACACCTTCACGGTCGACCTCGAGCTTGTAAATGGCGATGAGCACATAGCCGCCCACCCAAAGCGCCAGATTGGTGTAGAAGGGAGCGATGCCCGAGCCAAAGCTCTTGACCGGATAGATTGACTTGGACGTCAACTCAACCGGAGACGCCATGAAATCTGCCACGTCATTGACATCGACGCCCATCAGATCGGCCAGCTCGCCCATGGACTCGGAGGTCTGCAGCGCCGCGATGTCATTGGCGGCGGTTGCAAGCTTGTCCTGGACCTTGGCAAGCAAGGAATCGGTCTGGGACAGCGTGGTCTTGGCCTGGCCGAGCGTAGCGCTAAGCTGCGCCAACGTGCCGCGCGCATTTGCAAGTGTAGGTGTCATACCCGAGACGATACCGGTCAGGTCGCCCGAAACGGCAGCAAAAGAGTCGAGCGCGCTCGAGGCCTTCGGCAGCGCGTTTTGGCCCAAGTCCGTCTGGGCTTGGCCAAGGTTGGTCGCACCGGTATGAATTGCGTTATTGATAGCGTCACTGGCACCCGAAACAGCCGCTGCGTCATTCGCCATGGCGCTCGACTGCGCGGACAGACCGTCCTTGATGCTCTGAAGCTTTTCATTCTGCTCTCGAAGCAAATCGATGGTCGATACAATGCGCGCGTCAATTTCCTCGGAACCTGTCGACGTGTCATTGGCGAGAATCTCCAAGTGCCCGATAACGGCCTTATTGTGGTCGATCGTCGCTTGAAGAGACTCGAGCGAGTTGTCGATACGGGTGGTCGTAGATGTGACCGCGCCCGTCAGCTTGCCGATGGCAGCGTTCGCAGAGGCCGACGTCTTGGTGAGCGCAAGGCTGCCTTCCGAGAGCGCCTTGGAGAGCGAGGTGATGGAGTTGCCCGCCGTGGTGCGAGCTTCGCCCAGCAGGTCGTTGCCCTGGGAGATCGCCTGCGTCAGCGACGGTGCCTGGCCTTGCAAGCCGGCAAGTGCCGCATCAGCCGAGGCGATAGCACCACTCGTCTTATCGATGGCGGCATTCATATCGCCAATCGAATCGCGCACCTCGCCCAAGGTGTCGGACGCCTCGGACACCGAACTTGCCAGCGAGTCCTGAGTCTGGGTTGCCTTGTCCTTTAAATCGACACCGGCATCCTTGGCGATACCGGCAACAGTCTTGCCTACCGTAGAGACAAATTCCGAGTTGATCTGCTCCTCGATGGTGTTTGCACCGGTATCGGTAACCTTGGGCGCAATGGCGCTCTTCTTCTCATTGACGTAGTACGTGAGCTTGGGCTGATGGTAGTTGCCGTCGAGCATCGAAACCAGGTTATCCGAGAAGTTCTTGGGAATCACGATAGCGGCATAGTACTCGCCGCTCTCGACGCCCTCCTTGGCATCGGCCGTCGAGTCGACGAACGTCCAGCCCAACTGATGATTCTCCTTGAGCTGGTCGACCACTTTGTCGCCAGCGTTGAGCTCACCCACCAAGTCGTTTTGGGTGCCTCGATCGTTGTTGGCGATAGCAATCTTGATGCCTTGGGTGTTTCCATACGGATCCCAGTTTGCCACGATGTTATACCAGGCATACAGCGAGGGAATAACGCACACGCCTAGGGTAACCACCAGGGCGACGGGGTTCACAAGCAGTCGCTTAATGTCGCGCTTAAATATCGCAAAGGACACCTTTGCATTGGATAGTTTGCTGCCGAGACTCACGCTTGGACCATCCATCCTGTCGTTAAATCGAATCGTACTATCGACAACCATTGTAGTAGGCGCTTTAACGTCTCAAAGCACAATGGTGTTGAGTTTTGCGGGTAGCAATATACTACGAAGATGAGTTAACGTACAGATGTACAGTATCCTAAATTTCAGCAGGTCACAAAACCACAACCCGCACAAATTAGCAATTCAAATAGTCATCGGGGACGTTCTTAAACGACTAGTCAAACAAGAACGTCCCCAATGACTACTTAGGACCACGGCAACGTCGATGTTTTGGCAATGCCAGCGAGCGGGCGCCAGAGCGAACAAATTGGCATGAAAAGAGGACGGCATAGACCTTCTGGTCATGCCGTCCTCTTTGAATGACAAGTTGTCCGGCGTCGCCCGCCTTCTGAGCGGCGACGAGCTTGGAAAAGACCGGGTGCTTGGCGTTGAGCTCGAGCACGCGCTGGCTCTTAGGCATACCGTCGGGCGCGCCCTCGGGACCCTTCTGGAGCACCTTCTCCATCTCGAGCGAAAGCGGGCCCTCGGTGGTGATGCACGCGGGAGCATCGGTCAGGCGCGCAGAGACGGCAACCTTCTCGACCTTGTCGCCGAGTGCCTCCTTCATGGCGTTAAAGAGGTCCTCGTTCTCCTTGGTGGCGTCCTCGGCCTCCTTTTTCTCGTCCTCGGTCGCCAGGTCAAGATCACCGGTTGCGACGTTCTTGAGCTCCAGGTGACGATCCTCAACCTCGGGCTCGGCACCATCGGCCACGGCCTTCTCGGCAGCCTCGCGGGCGGCATCGTCCTCGTAGATCTTGGGCATATCGGCAGCAACGTACTCACGCATAGCCTGGAAGGTGAACTCATCCACGTCCTGCGTCAGCAGCAGCACGTCATAGCCGCGGTCGAGCACGCCCTTTACCACGGGCATCTTGGCCAAGCGCTCACGCGAGTCGCCGGCGGCGTAGTAGATGGCCTTCTGATCCTCGGGCATGCCCTTGGCATACTCGGCCAGGGTAATCATCTTCTGTTCCTTGGCAGACCAGAACAGCAACAGATCGGCGAGCTCATCGGCCTTCATGCCATAGCTCGAGTAGATGCCGTACTTAAGACCGCGGCCAAAGTTCTCAAAGAACTTCTCGTAGGCCTCGCGGTCGTTGTCACGCATATCCTCAAGGTCGGCGGTGATCTTCTTTTCCACACGCTTGGCGATGGCCTTGAGCTGACGGTTCTGCTGCAGCGTCTCACGCGAGATGTTGAGCGACACATCGGCGGAATCCACGACGCCGCGGACAAAGTTGTAGTAGTCGGGCAGCAGGTCGTCGCACTTCTCCATGATCAGGACGTTGGAGCTGTAGAGTGCCAGACCCTTCTCGTAATCCTTGCTGTACAGATCGAACGGCGCGCGGCCCGGCACAAACAGCAGGGCATCGTACTCGAGCGTGCCCTCGGCATGGAAGCTGATGGTGCGCGCAGGATCGTCAAAGTCGTGGAACGTGGACTTGTAGAACTCGTCGTAGTCCTTCTGCTCGACATCGGAGCTGCGCTTCTTCCAGATCGGTGTCATGGAATTGACGGTCTCGAGCTCCTGGTAGTCCTCGTACTCGGGCTTGTAATCGTCGCCGGCGTCCTCGGGCTTGGGTTTCTGGCGGCTCTTGGACACCATCATCTGAATCGGGTAGCGCACATAGTTGCTGTACTGCTGAATCAGGCTCTTGAGACCCCACTCGGTCAGGAAGCGATCGTAGGTCCCGGCCTCGCCGTCGGCATCGAGCTTCTCGTTCTCGCGCAGCGTCAGGATGACATCGGTACCGTGCTCGGCGCGCTCACCGTCCTCGATGGTGTAGCCCTCAAGACCGTCGGATTCCCACACATGGGCGACATCCTCGCCATAGGCGCGGCTGACGACCTTCACATGGCTGGCAACCATAAAGGCAGAGTAGAAGCCCACGCCAAACTGGCCGATGATGTCGACATCGGAGCCCTGCTGCTCGGCGTTCTCGGTCTTAAACTCCTCGGAGCCGGAATGGGCGATGGTGCCCAGATTGCGCTCGAGCTCCTCGGCGGTCATGCCAATGCCGTTATCCGAGATGGTAATGGTGCGGGCGTCTTTATCAAAGGAGACGCGAATGGCCAGGTCGCCCTGGTTGATCTTGACGCTCGGATCCTGCAGGCTCTTAAAGTTGAGCTTGTCGACGGCGTCGCTCGCGTTAGAGATAAGCTCGCGCAGGAAGATTTCCTTATTGGTGTAGATGGAGTTGATCATGAGGTCGAGCAGTTTTTTGCTCTCGGTCTTAAATTGACGCATGTGCAGTCCTTTCGCGCTACCCCCGTCCGCAAAAACGGCCCGGTTGCCCGAGCCGCATCGCAGACCTGCTATATTCAGACTTAGATTTTATAACCCAATAGCGCGCATATATACATACGGAATCGAAAAACTGTATGTCCGAGCGCTCCAATGCGTCAATTGCCAAGGAGTGTCCCCAGCTGCCGGCAGAAAAGGAACGTCCCTATCTGCCATCTACGCGCTTGGCCATCCAGACATGGGGCTGGCCCTCGTCTTCGTAATCTACCGGGGCAATTTGCGTGTAGCCCGCCTTCGCATAGAGCGGCAACACGTATTCCTGCGCATGCAGCTTAATAAGCTTAGCGCCGGCATCGCGTGCACACGAAGCACTGGCCTCGACGATCGCACTCGCCAGTCCGCGACGACGCATAGCCGGCAGCACGGCGACGCGCCCCATAATGTAGGCCTCCCCCCGCCGCAACGCCTTCGTCCATGTCGCATGCCGGCAACACCGGGGCCTCTGCGTCAGTCACGCGCTCAAGCTCCTCGGGAAACACGCGCGAGCAACCGGCAAGCTCGCCGTCTACATAGAGCGTCACATGAATGCAGTTCTGATCCTCGTCGATAGCGTCGAACTCATTCTCGTAGCCCTGCTCGTCCATAAAAACGACGCGGCGCACCAACGCCGCGTCATCAAAGCATCCCGTCTTAAGTTGAATATCCATGGCTGCCCCTTCATTCAATGCGAACGTTAGGGACAGATTTTAGCGAAAATGAGCTCCGCGTACGCTAAACTTCGCGCGAGCCTTCGCCAGGCAGTCGTAATGACCCACGTTATGGGCATCGCTCGCGATGAAGCTGTACAGGTTCTGATCGAACAGGCGCTGTGCCGGCTTTTTCTCGCGACCAAAGCGACCGCCGGCAATAAAGTCCGCCGAAGCCTGCAGCTTGCAGCCCATATCGACCAGGCGCTCCGCCACGCTTACATCCTTTTGAACCGCACGATAGCGCTCAGGATGAGCGATGATCACCTGGTAGCCACGGCACTGCAAATCGTAAATCGTGTTCTCGTACTCTCTAAACGCATACGCATCGGCATGTGTCGAAAGCTCGAGCAGAAACTCGTTGGTTCCATCGAAATGCAAGTGCTCCGCGGCATCGATACCAAGTTCAACGAGCTTTCGATGGTTGACCTCGAAGCCCATCTGGAGCGGAAAACCGTCAGCGTTATCACGCAGCAGCTCAAAGGCATCCCACATCTTGTCGTAATCAAAATAGGGATCACGGCAGTGAGGAGTGCAAACGATTCTGGTTACACCGGCCCGCTTGGCAGCCTCGAGCATCGCCAAGCTCTCATCGAGATCGGCGGCGCCGTCGTCTACACCCGGCAAGATATGGCAATGAATGTCACGCATAGGTCAGCCTTAATCAACTAAACGTTTGCTCGGTTGGTGAAGATGCCCTTTTTGGAAGTCCCCTGATCGTCGGAGCCCTTCTTAACCTTCTTACCGTCCTTGGTGTAGTAGGAGTAGTAGTACTCGCTGGTCTCGGTCTCGCAGTAGTTCATGACGGTACCGATGAGCTTGACCTTCTCGGACTTCTTAAGCTGGCCGATAGCGTTGAGTGCCTCCTCGCGCTTGGTGAAGTCCTCGCGCACCACGAACAGCGTACCGTCGGTCAGGCTGGCAATCTCGGCAGCATCGATGAAGGTGCCGACCGGGGGAGCATCAAAGATGACGTACTGGAACTTGGCGGACAGTGCCTTTACCAACTTGGCAAAGCGGTGAGAGACGATGATGTCGGCAGGATTGGGAATATGCGGCTCGGCATCGAGGAAGTAGAAGTTCTTCTGACCCGTCTCGACAATTGCCTGGTCAATGGAGATCTGCTCGGAAAGGACCGCATAGAGTCCGCCGCGCGAACGAACGCCGAGCATATCGGAAAGGGACCTGCGGCGCATATCGGCCTCGACCAGGAGCACGGACTTGCCGCTCGTGGCGATAGCCTGGGCAAGGTTGATGGAAACCGTAGACTTGCCCTCGTTGGGAATCGAGGACGTGACGGTAATGGTGCGAATGGGGTCGTCCACGCTCGCAAAGCGGATGTTGGCCAGAAGGGTCTTGGCGGCATTCTGTACAACGAGCTTATCGGTGTTCTTTGCCTTAGCCATGCCTATTTACCACCTTTCATAGCCGGAATTCGGCCAACAACGGGAATGCCCAGGAGCTCTTCTGCCTCTTCGGCACCGCGGATGCGGGTATTGAGCATGTCTGCCAAAACGACATAGGCAACTGCGATAAAGATACCGGCGAGGAACGCGACAGCAACGTACAGCATACGCTTGGGACCGCTGGGGGCTTCGGGGGTCTTAGCCTCGTCGATAACGTTGATGCTCTGGGCAGCGCCGACGTTCTGAGCGACCGTACTCACCGAGCTGGCCATGGCCTTTGCGACCTTAGCCGTCTCCTTGGCATCGGTGCCGGTAACCGAAAGCGTAATGACACGCGTGGTGGTCTCGGAGGAAACAGACACCTTGTAGTCATCCAGATCGGTGAGGCCCAGTTCATTGGCTGCGCCGCTCTTAACGCTATCGCTATCCAGCAGCGTGGCGATATCGTTGGAAAGCATCTGACTCGCCGAGAGATCGTTGTAGCTCATCTGACCGCTATCGTCGGTCTTGGCGAGAATGTACATGCTCGTCGTCGCGGTATAGGTGTTGTCCATCGCAACGAAGGACACGATGCCCATGGCGATCGCGCAGACCACCGGAAGGGTGATGACCAGCTGAAGGTGCTTCTTCAGCAGCTGGAACAGTTCGAGAAGGGTCATGCAGCTTGCCTTTCATTTCCCCAGTTCGGATTGACAAAACTGTCCGTATGTTATCGCATCTTTTTACCGAGACCAAACTCTATACATAAGAAACAGGCTCTCCTGTAAAAATGTCGGAAGCAATCGTAAAATTGCACAACAACGCCGCACCCGAAAGTCAAATGCGGCGTCTGCATCAATATCTATGTTATATCGCTATGCGAATGGCTCGTCCTGCTGTATGGGAAACGTCACCGTAATGGTGGTTCCCACGCCCAACTCGCTCGACAGATCGAGCGTGGCGTGATGATACAGGGCCGCATGCTTGACAATGGCAAGCCCCAGACCGGTTCCGCCGCGTGCCTTGGACCTACTCTTGTCCACGCGATAGAACCGCTCAAATACCTTGCCCTGTTCTTCAGGCGCGATACCGATTCCCGTGTCGGCGACCGCAAGGAACGGATGGCCTTCGTCGTTGGTGCCGCACTGCAGCGTAACCGTACCGCCGGGTCGATTGTAGCGGATGGCGTTGCTTGCCAGATTATAGATGAGCTCGTCAATCAAGCGCGACACGCCCTCGATGACCACAGGCTTGGTCTCATGACTTATCGTCACATTCGCCTGACGGGCGACCTGTTCAAGACGCTGCTCGACCGCGTAGATGGCACGCGAGAGCTCAATAGGCTCCGTGGACCCAATGGGCACCGCCTCGCCCTCAGCTGCACGCTCGGCCTCGTCCAAGTTAGACAGCGTAAGGATATCGTTGACAAGCGCTGCCAAGCGGCCCGCCTCACGATAGATGCGACCGCCAAAGTTGCGCAGGTCGCCCTCGCCCTCGACCATGCCGTTTGCGATGAGCTCGGCATAGCCCGAAATCGCCGTAAGCGGCGTCTTGAGCTCATGGGTGATATTCGCCGTGAACTCGCGGCGCATACGGTCGTTGTCCGCCAGCACCGCCATTTGGCGCTTGAGCTCCTGGCGCTGCGACTCAATACGCTCAAGCATGGGGACCATCTCGGCATAGGCGTGCTCATAGCTACGGCGTGGGTGGTCCAAATCCACCTCTTGCAAAGGCGCGATGATGGCACGGGACTCGCGGCGCGCCATAAAAAACGAGAGTACCGCACCCGCTGCTGCGATAAGCAGCATCGGCGCCACCATCGACAGCAAAATCGCCGCAACGCCAGGCTGGGCCTGCGCCAAGCGGACAACCTGGCCGTTATCAAGGGCGACGGCGCGATACAGCATAATCTCGTCGAGCGTAGAGCTTGCGCGCTCCGCGGAACCCGAACCACTCTCAAAGGCCTCGATGACCTCGGGGCGATCGCCATGGTTGGGCAGTGTGGAAGGCGACGCCTCGTTGTCGTAGGCAACCGATCCATCCTTGTTAATCAGCGTGATGCGCAAGTCCTCTCGATCGAGGCTACGCAAGAACGGGATGGGCTCCTGCTGCTCGTCGAGGGCGGCAGCAATGAGCTCGGTTTCTTGCGCCAGGTTGGCACTCGTGGCATCCGCCAAGGTGTTTTGCACAAAGAACGCACCCAGCACCGTAAACGCCACGATAACCGCCATGGCGCAGACAAAGATCGTCACAAAAACGCGGTGCGACAGCGTATGTTTTCCCTGGGGGGCGAAGACCACGGGTTACTCCTCCGATGCGGTGGCCGCGGTGTCGTCACCTTCGGCACCATCACCGGCAGAAGGCTCGGCCAAGCGGTAGCCCACGCCGCGCACGGTCTCGATGGCGCTGGCATGCTCGCCCAGTTTTTGGCGAAGCGTCTGCACGTGCACGTCAACGGTGCGCGAACCGCCGTCGAAGTCCCAGCCCCACACGCTCTGCAGCAACGACTCGCGGGTAAAGACCACGCCGGGCTTGCGCATGAGGTACTCGAGCAGGTCGAACTCGCGCAGGGTGAGCTTAAGCGACTCGCCGGCAACAGTCACCTCACGATGGCTGGGCGAGAGCACGATGTCGCCCACGCTGAGCACATCGCTTGCCTGTTTGACCATGCCGCCGCGACGCAGCAGTGCGCGGCAGCGGCTGGCGAGCTCCATGAGCGAAAACGGCTTAGTCAGGTAATCGTCGGCACCGCCATCGAGCGCCATCACCTTGTCGAGCTCGGTATCCTTGGCGGTAAGCATCATGATGGGCACCGTCGCCGTCAGGCGATCGGCACGCAGTCGACGCATAATCGCCAAGCCATCGGTATCGGGCAGCATGATGTCGAGCAGGACGGCATCGGGTACCCGTCGCGCCACGGCAGCCTTAAACTCACCGTCGCACGAAAAGCCTTCGGCCTCAATCCCCTGCTTGCGCAGCGCATAGACCGTCAAATCCCTGATGTTGTCATCGTCCTCGACGTAATAGATCATGTTGAACCCCTTTGCGGCCGGCATGACCGCATCTTAACCCTAAAGGTACCTTTACTAGATGGTATCAGCCAAAACGCCCCGTCAAATAATCCGCCGTGCGCGGATCGGTCGGATTCTTGAAGAGTTGCGCGGTGGGCGCGTGCTCCACCAGCTCACCCAGCAAAAAGAATGCGACCGAATCGGAGATACGCGCCGCCTGCTGCATATTGTGCGTAACGACCACGAGCGTGCAGGTCTCTTTGAGCTCGCAGGCCAGCTGCTCCACCACCAGCGTCGACACAGGATCGAGTGCCGAGGTCGGCTCGTCCATCAGCAGAATGTCGGGCTGCACGGCAAGTGCGCGGGCGATGCACAGACGCTGCTGCTGGCCGCCCGAAAGACCCAGACCCGACTCTTTGAGCTTGTCCTTGGCCTCGTCCCACAGGGCGGCGCGTCGCAGGGAGTCTTCGACCAGCTCGTCGAGCACGACGCGATCGCGCACTCCCATTCCGCGAGGACCGTAGGCGACGTTGTCGTAGATGCTCATGGGAAACGGGTTGGGGCGCTGGAACACCATGCCCACGCGCTGGCGAAGGCGGCAGATGTCGTAGTCGCCCAGGATATCTTGACCATCGCGCGCAATCTTGCCCTCGATTCGGCAGTCCTTGATGCCGTCGTTCATGCGGTTAAAGCAGCGCAGCAACGTGGACTTTCCGCAGCCCGAAGGCCCGATGAACGAGGTAATCTGCTTGTCGCGGATCTTGATATTCACGTCCTTGAGCGCATGGTGGTCGCCATAGAACAGGTCGAGGCCCTCAACATCGATTCGCGTCGGCGAGGCGGCAAGATCCTCTGCCGTGGGGCGAGTCGCATCCCCAACCTCGCGCTCGTGCGCGGCCTCGGCCTGCGCTTTCATGAGTTCTTCAAGCTCCGTGGGCTCCACAGCCGCAGCAGCCGTCATACCGCATACCTCCACATCGATATCAATTCAGCAGTATCGATAGTAGGAATCGCGGCTCATATGCACGTGAGCGCATTGTCAAGTGTTTGTAAGGGCACACTGGCTATGCGGCGGGCAGCTCGATGGTGAATATCGTGTGTTCGGGCGTCGATTCACATGCAACGGTACCGCCGTGCGCGCATACGATCTCCTTGGCGATGGCAAGCCCCAGTCCAGCGCCGCCGCGATTGGTCGCACGCGCCGCATCCAGGCGATAGAACTTCTCAAAGATCACCTTGAGCTTTGCCTCAGGGATGGGATCGCCCTGATTGATAAAGCGCACGCGCACGCCACCGCCGTCCCGGCGTCTGGCCTCGATCGTGATGGTCGAGCCCTCATAGCTATAGGCAATAGCGTTTTTCATGATGTTGTTGAACACGCGAGCCATTTTGTCGCCATCCACGAGCACCGTCAGGTCCTCGCGAATATCAACTTGGACTTCCTTATGCTGCTCGTTGAGGATGGGATAGAACTCGTCAGTCACCTGAGCCAGCAGCAACCCCAGATCAACATAGCCGCGCGTGAGCACGATATCGTGGAAGTCAAAGCGCGTGATATCGAAGAACTCTTCGATGAGCGTATCGAGCCGGTGCGCCTTGTCGAGCGCCACGCCCGTAAAGTGCGCACGTTGCTCAACCGGCAGCTCGGGAGCCTCTTGCAGCAGCGAAAGATAGCCCACCACACTGGCAAGCGGGGTGCGTAGGTCATGTGCCAAGTACGTGACCAAATCGTCCTTGCGATGCGACTCGTCACGCAGAGCTTGCTGCACCTTGCGCTCACGGTCACGCACGCGGTTAAGGGCGCCCTCGACCTCCAAGAAGTCGCCGTCGATGTTATCCCAGGTGTCGGGGTGATCGATCAGGCGATCTTGGATACGAGCGGCCAGCACACAATCGGCATGCTGCTCGCCCTGCTCGTAGCCCTGGTAGTACAGGGCGCGGCCACACAAGAACAGCACGCACGCGGCAAGCGCCAGCACAAAGCCAAGCATGTTGAATACAAAGCCGGCATCGAACAGCACCGGCCCTTCGATGCCGCCGAGCGCCATGGCGCCAATCGCCAACGTCATGGCCCACGCGGCGCCGCCAATCACCACGCAGCGGCACACGATCTCAAATCGATCGATCAGCAAAAAGCCGACAAGCAGCACCGCCAAGATTCCGACGATGTTGTCGATGCCAATCAGCAGCAGGCTCAGCAAAAAGAGCAGCACCGTTGCAAGCGCGCGGTTGTCGACGACCGACCTCACGTATTCAAAGAGCCGATCGGGCACCTCGAACGCTTGCCTATCGTCTTTTGTCATATCAAGATCCTCACAAGCGAAAAGCCTTATTCGATGATGTAGCCGACGCCCCAGACGTTTTTGATAAAGCGTGGCTTTTGTGCGTCGTCGCCGATCTTTTCGCGCAAGTGGCGAATATGCACCATCACCGTATTGTTGGAGCCGGGCATAAAATCCTCGCTCCACACCGCGCGGAACAGGTCCTCCACGGCCACCACGCTGCCGCGATGCTCGACCAGATACAGCAAGATTGAATACTCGGTGGGTGTGAGGCGTACCGGTGCACCGTCCACCGTCACGGAACGAGCGTCGCGGTTGATCTCCAAGCCGTCGAGCTGAATGGTCGGCGACTCGGCCGCCTGTGCACGGCTACCGTAGCTGGTGTAGCGGCGAAGCTGAGCGTGCACGCGCGCGATGAGCTCCAGCGGACGGAACGGCTTAACCACGTAATCGTCCGCGCCAAGCGAAAGGCCCCCGATCTTGTCTTGCTGGGCATCGCGCGCCGTCAGCATGATCACGGGATAGGTATGGCTGGAACGGATCGTACGCAGCAGCTCAAACCCATCGATATCGGGCAGCATGACATCAAGCAGCGCCAGATCGAACTCCTGCTCCAAAATCGCCTTGGCAGCATCGGCCCCGCTATAGGCAATCTGGACATCAAAGCCCTCTTTTGTAAGGTAGATGCCAACCAAGTCGGCGATGGCCTTCTCGTCATCAACTACCAAAATGCGCTCGTTCATGCGTGCTCCTCTCGCGCTCCATTATGCCTGAGGCGACGCACGCCACACACAACAAGCGTGGGTGATTAAGTCGGCCTTAAGCACCCTTGTGCCCGTTCAGGTGCGGATGTGGGCCAAGCGCGCACGCGATGATCGCCGACGCCGGCAAACGATATACTCTAGTTTCAGAAGAGACCATCCCGTCGAAAGCGAAATCTGTGAAGTCCCTCACCTCTTTTGCAAAGCGCTCAGCCCAGCTTGCCGCCGGCTTTGTCTGCGCTATCGCCCTTGCCGCCGGCGTGCCCACCGTCGCCGGCGCCCAAGTGCTCACGACCGACAATGTTTGCGGCAAAACCGCCGATGTGCGCGGTATCACGGCCGAAAACCTGCCCGATATCGATGCGACCAATGCCCTCGTCATGGGCAAAGACGGCACCGTCTACTATGCCCGCGGCGCCGATGAGCAGGTCAAGATTGCCTCGATCACCAAGGTCATGACCGCAATCCTAACCGTCGAGAATTGCAAGATGGACGAGAAGGTCACGGTGAGCAACGCCGCAGCCACCGTGGGTAATTCGACCGCCGGCTTGCTCGAAGGCGACGAGCTTACCGTGGAGCAGGCACTACGCGGTCTGATGATTCCCTCGGGCAACGACGCCGCCATCGTGCTCGCCGAATATGTGGGCAAGAAGATCGACCCCAAGACCAAAGACGCCGAGGCCACATTTGTGAAGGCCATGAACGAGCGCGCTAAGAAGCTCGGCTGCACCGGTACGCTTTTTGAAAACCCGCATGGTCTGGACTTTGATGAGTGGGCTGGCAATATGCACTCAACCGCACACGACGTAGCGCTGATGATGCAGGAGGCCATGAAAAACGACACGATCCGCGAGGTCGTAGCGAGCGAGGATTCCTGGATCGAGGTCACGGGCGCCGACGGCACCGACCATTCGCATTCCATGGACACGCATAACTATTTGCTGGGCCAAGATGGCAACATCGGCGGCAAGACCGGCACCACCGACGACGCGGGCTATTGCTTTACGAGCGCCTACAACCGCGACGGCGACGAGATCTACACCGTTATTTTGAACTCCACCACCACCGATCAGCGCTTTACCGATACCGCCACCCTTGCCAACTGGTACTACGGCCACAAGGTGACGGTCGCAATCGCCAACACGCAGGAAAAGACCGCCAACGGCAACCCGCTTATGGCGCGCATTGGCCAAACCGACTGGACGGATAAGACAATCGACGCCACACTCGCCGATCCTACGGCGCAAGCGACCGTGTTTTCCCTTGCCGGCGAGGTGACCGAAAAGGTTAGCTACGACGATCTTTCGGGCACGGTGCATGTGGGCGACAAGGTGGGCAGTGTTACTCTCAAGCAGGACGGCACCAAGATCGCCGTCATGGACCTGGTTGCCGACGAGGAAGGGGCAGGGCCGAATCCCATTGAATGGATACTCGTGAAGCTCGATCGCTTGGGCCGCCGCATCGACAACCGCCCGCTTGTGGCAGAGAGCGAGACCGTAGCCAAGGCTCCTGAGGTGTAGGGCGCAAGAATAATAAGTCCACTGAAAGGAGGCGTCCGAAAGGATGCCTCTTTTTTTGAGGGTTCGAATCCCCAGCCTCCTTTCTCCACACAAAAAAAGGGCCCCAAATGGGACCCTTCTTCAAATTCGTACTGGCGGAGAGCTGGGGATGTCCGGGCATGCTACGCATGCCCTCCGGCTTCAAAGCCTGGCGGCTTTTCGCCCACGGGCTACAAACGCTTTCGCGTTTGCTTAACGCCCGTGCCCTCTCGGGTTCGAATCCCCAGCCGCCATTCTTGATAATAAAAAAAGGGCCCCAAATGGGACCCTTTTTCAAATTCGTACTGGCGGAGAGCTGGGGATTCGAACCCCAGATGCCCTTTTGGGGCATACTCGCTTAGCAGGCGAGCACCTTCGGCCTCTCGGTCAGCTCTCCGTAACAGCCGTTCTATAGTAACCAAACAGCCAAGGATGGGCAAGAGAAAATTTTCTAATTGCCTAGCATCCTTTCCTCCTTGGAAGCTTCGCCTACCCCAGCGAGCGGTTGAGGGAGCCGAGCTCGTCGTTGCCCATGGTGCGCCACATTTGGAAGATGCAACCGCGTGCCAGGAAAAAGAAGCCGTTGTCGACCAGTTGAACAGCGGCATCTGCCAGCTGATTCGTCACGGCGGACACTGGCGGCAACTCAAGTCCAGCCTTGTGGATGGTCTCGACCGCTTCTTCGAACGTCGGAGGCTCGATGACGCCCATCTCGTTCATAAGGCCCTGCATTTCTTCCAGCGCGCTGCTGCCCGACTCCTCGCCGCGCGGCACTAGACGGTAACAAGCCAGCGCCAGGTCGAGCTGATCGCAATTCCAATAGGCAAACGCCAAGCGGTAGAACAGGTAGCCAATTGCAGAACGATCGCTGGCAATACGTAGGCCGTGGCGCGCCACCTCGATAATCTCGTCAAAGCGCTCCAGACGCGCAAGCACGTTGATGAGCGCAAAGTGCGATTGCATGGACGAGCGCGCCAGATCGTAAAGATGGCGCACCTCGGGCAGTGCTCGTTCAAAGTCCTCTTGCTCGGCGTAAAAGCTGCAAATCTCGTGCTGGGCAAAGTACAGCGCATCGGGCGCACGAAGGATCCGCACCGAGCGGTCTTCTTCCAACACCGGTAGCACCATGCGCACCAGCTGGTTATCGCAAAACTGCGTTTGAACCGGACCTGTCGCCAAAAGCTCGGCGACGGCGCACTTAGCCTCCAACTCCTCGACAAGACGGGAAAAGCCTTCAAAAGCACCTGTACGGTCGACTTTTGCCTGCTCGCGCAATTCAACAACACGGGCCACGTATGGGTCGTCGTCCTCTTCCATGACCTCCAACTCGTCAGCCGTATCGGCAAGCAGCAGATTGCGCAGCGCCGGCGGCAGCGTGCGATGGTCATCACGCGGACGAGCATGAACCTCCGCAGGCTCAATCGTCTCCGGAGCGGTTGACTCATACGCCTCAAGCACACGCTTGCACGGCATATCGTCCATGTCCATGCTCTCAAGATCCTTGGCGACAGGCACGCAATCGGCCAGATAGGCCGCACGCCCAAAGAAATACGTTGCGACAACGCGCTCGCCCTGCTCACTGTCGGTAGCAGCAATCTGCACATAGCAGCGCGTGATGCAGGTGCCCGCGGCAAAACACGCTGCCGCAAGCGTGAGTGCCACGCGCGCATCGTGCTCCGCGGCCCAGATCGCCCGCGTGTCCTCGTCCAGCTCGCGCCAGGCGTCATCCTGAGCGTCGTATTCACGTTGCGGCATGGCATCAACGACAGACTGCCCAAACCGAACGAGCATAATCCCCTCGGCAACGTTTGCCCGATAGGTATAGTCGAGCCGCGTGACCACGTTGAGCGCCTCAACGATTCGCGCAAAACGGGTGCGCACGTCCCACTCGCCGCCCGGCTGGCAAGCCACCGTACCCGGCTTGCCCCACGGGTTATCGCTCGAAGCCGTATCGAGCAGTCGGGGAACATCGTTGGTCGTCTTGGCGATATGCCACGCATCAAAGAGCGCGCAGCCCTCAAGGCTCGGCGAGGATGCCGTAGGGACCAATCCGGCCCCGATGCGCTCAAGGATGCCGGAGAGGCGGTTGAGACGGCACTCGACGGCAAGCAGCATGTCAATCTCGTCCTGGTCCAGCAGGCTACGATCAAAATTGAGATAGAAAATCTTTGAGCGATCAATGCGAGCCAGGCTCATCTCGGACTTGGCAGCGATGGTGCGCAGGCGGGGCAAGTCAATTTCGCTCATAAGGGCGGCGGCATAGCGCTCGATACCGCTCGGATTCTCGGCATGGTCAACGCGGTAAAGCAGCGTCTCGATAGCATCGGGGAGCGGTGCCGTGTTAAAGCCCAAAAACACCTCGACCGGCTCGGGCAACTTTACGAGCTTGATCTTGTCGACTACGTTTTGCATACCCTCGTCGAGTCCGCCGGCGTCCGCCGTGTTCACAATAGCGCTTTCGGAGTTGGCAAATATCACGTAGCGCAAGAACATCGAGGCCATGAACTCGCCGTAAGGAAGGGCGCGGGTCGAATTCCATGTCTCGTGGTCGGACTGCTCGCGCATGGGGCCTTCGGGAGAGCCGGCAGTTTGCGCACACGCGCGCATTGCACCGTTGGCTTCCCTTACCATAATCTCACCAATACTGGAATCCGACTCGTCAAGGACCAGTTCCATGTCGGGATCGTTGGGCAGCGGAGCCTCGCAGACGGGGCGGTCCACCTTGTACACCTCACCCGAAACGCTTACGTAGCCCAAAAGCGACACATGACTTTTGCCAACGAATTCGACGACATAACAAGATTCATGCTGGTCCTCGCCAAAGAGTTTCCAGACCACGCCATATGAGCGCCCCGCAGGCTGCTCGGGCATCGCCGGAAAGCGCTTTTTGGGATCGAGAAACCTGAGCCTGTATGTCGGACGCTCTGCCACGAAATATCACCCTGATCGGTCGTTGAGAGAAGGAGTGGTCGCGGATGGGCCGCGACACCTACTCGGAATCTTACACGAGTCGACAGGAAATCGTCCCTTTGGACGAAAGCACTCAAGCTGGCGTAAAAGAAAAGCCCCCGTTGCCGGGAGCTTTAATCTCAAATGGTGCGGCGTATAGGATTCCGCGCATCCGCTGCGCGGATCCGCACCGGCTTCGCCCGCCTGCCGGCGCGCTCGCCCGCGGGCTAAAAACGCTCCGCGTTTTCTTTACGCCCGCGCCTCGACCGAGGTTCGAATCCATGCGGTGGCGGCATAAAAGAAAAGCCCCCGTCGCCGGAGGCTTTCAATTTCAATTGGTGCGGCGTATAGGATTCGAACCTATGACGTTCTGATTCGTAGTCAGACCCTCTATCCAGCTGAGGTAACGCATCGCGATATAAGAAAAGCCTCCGTTACCGGAGGCTTTAAAGTTCAGTTGGTGCGGCGTATAGGATTCCGCGCATCCGCTGCGCGGATCCGCACCGGCTTCGCCCGCCTGCCGGCGGACTCGCCCGCTCGCTAAAAACGCTCCGCGTTTTCTTGACGCTCGCGCCTCGAACGAGGTTCGAATCTCCGCAATGCCCCCGTAAAGGAAAAGCCCCCGTTTCCGGAGGCTTAAAACTCAATTGGTGCGGCGTATAGGATTCGAACCTATGACGTTCTGATTCGTAGTCAGACCCTCTATCCAGCTGAGGTAACGC
>PPYE01106348.1_pt1 | contig 57863 bp, 47 predicted proteins | sample 1559881 | NCBI WGS metagenome assembly PPYE01 (sample SAMN08240022, study PRJNA423297) | Human gut metagenome, whole genome shotgun sequencing project.
TCCGAACACGGAAGTTAAGCTCACCAGTGCCGACAATACTTGTCTGGAGACGGACCGGGAAGATAGGTCAATGCCAACACAGAAGACCGCAGTCATTTGGCTGCGGTCTTTTGTTGTTTTCATCTATATTCCTGGCATACTCCACCACGAAATTACGCGGTTGGGTTGAGGGACAGAGGCGTTTTTGAAGTACGACACGTGTGCTGCATCTGCTGCGACGGGTTTGCATGGGCTTCCTTCACTGTACCTCGGGGGACGGGGCGCTGTTCTCACATTATGTGCGCGGTGGTTTTCGCCGATGCTGCACGGTAATGCATTAGAAGCGAATACTTTCGTGTTTGCTTCGTTGGCTGTGAAGGCGGAGAGCAGTGCACTTAGCGCATGGTGCACTGGTTTTCGTGGATTCGTTGCTGATGGGATGTATTTGACATCGCCGATTTGGGCCATGGTTGTTCGTCTTAGTGCTGGCCGTTGGCGCCTGCACTTTTCTTTCTTGTAGGCACGTGGTATAATTAGGGCGTCAAGGTGATTATGATGACAGGAGGGGTGCGGTGTGCCGGAAGTGTTTTATCAGCAGCTCAGGCGGCAATGGCGGCGTGCGGCTCTTTCTGTCACTGCGTTTGTGCTGACACTTTGCCTGCTGCCGCTGGCGCTGATCGCATTTCGCCGGTATCCTCTGCTTGGGACAGCGCTTCTGGCTGGTTGTGCAGCGATGGTTTTGGCATGCTATCGAGTACGGCGCGTACCGCCGGACGCACCGGCGCTCTATTCGGCCCCAATTTTGGTCAATGATCCTGCAGCGCGCCTTGCGGCATGCGGTGCCGAGCAGGTCGGTGCGGATGCGCAGGTGCTGTTTGCGACGGACGGGCGGCTGCACGCGCGTGTACTGGCGCTGGAGTGTGATGACTTTGATGCACAGCGGATGAAGGCCATCAGACACCGTGCCAATCAGAAATGGAATCAGCAATATCATTTGAGTCAGCAAATCTCCATCTCCGATTCTTATACGCAGTTTCGTTTGAATCTTGTGCTCGCCGCGCGCGACAATGGGGAGCTGCGCAGCTGGGGAAGTACACAGCCGGAGCGTTTGCTGCAGCGGGCGGTACCGATCGTGCAGGCGGCCGTTGCGCGCGAGCAGGGTGTGCTGCTGTTCCCAGCGCTGCACCAGTGGGTCACGCCGGCGGAGGTGCGCGTATACGAGACAGCGGCACGGCTGCTGACAGAGCTGTTTCCGGCGGGGTGAGCGTGACTGGTGTGCTGATTTTTCCCGTTTCGGATGGGATACTGCGATGTGGCGGTGCGCGGATCTGAGCGCTATCGCAGATGTGCGCTGGAGTTGGATATCGCTATATTTGTGCTGTGTGGCTTGACATTTGCTGCTCGGCAGATGGGAGTATTGAAAAGCCCCGCCGGTTTTCCGGCGGGGCTTTTGGGGTGTTGTGAAAAGAAAGGGATCGGATCAGTATTTCTGCAGCGGGGCGTATTTCTCGTGCAGCGCTTCCTCACGCTCGAGGTCGGACTCGATGCGTCTGTGGCGTGCGCGGATCTGCAATGTTGCCGCCTTGCCTTGTTCCCTCATACCGACACCGCCCGATGATGAACAGTCACCGGGCATTTTTCATATAGCAGGCTCAGAGTCGAAATTCCGACTCTGAGCCTGTTGAATTCTTGTTGTAATAGATGAAGCGGTGCTGAGGATGCGCAAAACAGATAATAGCACGCATCAGACGATTATGTACTTCAGATTGCTTTGCTCAAAAAGGCTAATCCAGTTTCCGCCTATATCGCTGTCTGTAATTACCATGTCGAAATCTGAAAGATTTGAGAACATGCAGGGACGCATTTTGCCGAACTTCGATGAGTCGACCAGTAGAATTCTTGTGGATGATGAGTTGATAGCCGCCTTCTTGTACATAAATTCATACGGCTCGATGCATGAAAGGTTTCCTTTTGAAGTTACTCCAGCTGCTGCCATAAAGCACTTGTTGATATTCAGTCTGGATATAAGCGCGACTCCTTCGGGAGAATCGAAAAGCTCGGTGTTCCTGTGGTAAAATCCGCCGCCGCAAATGAGAGAGATGTTGCTTCTGTTCTGGCAGGCAACCATAGTGTTCAGGGTGTAGCCCACTACCGTGATGGGAAAGTCCAGATTTAAGTGCTTGAGCATACACTCTGTGGTGGAACCCGTATCTATCAGAACGATATCATTCGGCTCAATGAGCTTGCAGGCCTCCAGACCGATCGCTTCCTTGCTGCCGGACATGCTCTGTCTCTCGTCGTGAATGAAATAGTCCTTCTTTATCTTCGAGCCATCCTGGTTATCATTCAGAATTGCAACGCCATTGATAACGGTGGTATATCCCTGCGCGGACAGCTCGTGCAAATCTCGGCGTATGGTCATATCTGAGACTCCGATTTCCGAGGCAAGCGCGCTTATGGATTCACCTACTCTGTTTGCCAGGATGGAGAGAATACAGCTGATACGCTCGGGCTTGTTCTTCATATATAAGCCTTCTCCTTTTCTGAACGGTATTTAACAAAATGCTCGTGATATTTTTAATTTATAACAAATTTATCACAGCGACAGAGAAAATTCAATAGCAACAAAGGGGAAATGCACCTTGATTTTAACAAAATTTGCAGATTTGCTTGGATACAGAGGCGCGGTAATACAATTATAAGCCGGATATTTCATCTGAAATGCGCTGAATTTCGCGTTATTTTGAGAAAATGTGCGTATTGGCAATCAGATAAATGACTTTTGTTATACACCAAAGCAAAATGTTAACATGTAAACAAAATGTGTTAACAATCGCTGCCGATTAACAGCTAAAAAGAGCAGATGTTAAAAAAGTGTTGGTTTTATACAAACAAAGAGATGAATATTATGAACTATTCACAAAAAAGTTTTGAAATATTGACGCAAATTTTTCTTTATGTTAACATATGTTATAGGATGAACAAAACTTGTGATAAATAAATATTTTCACAAAAGCTGAAAGGATATATAACATTGAAGAAAGAAGAAGTATACGGACACATTGACCATACGCTCCTCAAGGCGTTTAGCACAACAGAGCAGATTGAAGCCATTGCAGAGGAGGCGCTGAAATACGGCACTGCATCTATATGCATTCCGGCAAGCTTTGTAAATTACATTCACAATAAATATAAGGATGTCAATATATGCACCGTAATTGGCTTTCCCCTCGGATATTCCACCACTTCAATCAAGGTTGCAGAGGCAAAGCAGGCAATTGCAGACGGCGCAAATGAAATCGATATGGTAATCAACATCGGCTGGGCAAAGGAGCATAAGTTTGATGCTGTTACCGAAGAGATCAAGGCCGTCAAAGCGGCGTGCAGGGACAAGATTCTGAAGGTTATAATTGAGACCTGTTATCTGACTGACGAGGAAAAAATCGCACTTTGCAAGTGCGTTTCGGATGCAAAGGCCGACTATATTAAGACCTCAACCGGATTTGGCACCGGTGGCGCAACGCTGGAGGATGTAAAGCTTTTGAAGGCCAATGTTGCACCTTATGTAAAAGTAAAGGCGGCAGGCGGTATGAAGACCAAGGCAGACCTTTTTGCATTCCTTGAGGCCGGTGCAGACAGACTCGGCACAAGCTCGGGCATAAAGCTTCTCAACGAATAATTTGTTGATGGTGATAACTGATGAGTAACCGTTTTCTTCTTGAAGCTAAAAACATAATTAAGACTTTCCCGCCTACTGTGGCATTGAATGATGTTCACTTTTGCCTGAGGCCCGGCGAAATCCACGGCCTGATGGGCGAGAACGGCTCAGGCAAGAGCACGATGTGTTCAATCGTTTCGGGCATTTATCCCTATGATTCAGGTGAACTCTTCCTGGATGGTGAGCCGTATTGCCCTAAGAATATGATTGACGCAGCAGCTAAGGGCGTTTGCATGATTGTTCAGGAGCAGGGGACCTTTGCGAGCACAACCGTTGCGGAAAACATATTCATCGGAAAAGAAAAGCAGTTTTATAACGGCATCAGGCTGGATACGAAAAAAATGGCGAATGCTGCACAGAAGATTCTCGATGAGCTTCAGATGCAGCACATTGACGCCAGAATGACCTGCGGCAGACTTTCCTTTGAGGACAGAAAGCTTGTAGAGATAGCAAGAGCAATGTATTCAGACCCAAAGGTTCTGATAATCGATGAGACGACCAGCGCACTTTCCAAGAATGGCCGCGATATTCTCTACGGCTTGATGGAAAAGATGAAGTCAGAAGGCAAGTCCGTAATCTTCATCTCACATGACATAGATGAGCTTATGGAAAAATGCGACTATCTGACGGTCTTTAGAGACGGCATTTACATTGACGAGGTGCCGAAGGAGAAATTCAATGCCGATCTGATCAAGCAGCTGATGGTTGGCAGAGAAATGGTCGGAGCCTACTATCGCGAGGATTTCAAGCCGAGCCACGAGGACGAGGTTGTCCTCTCGGTTGAGCATATTACGCAGGGAATCGTTACCGATGTCTCGTTCGATGCGTATAAGGGCGAGATACTCGGCATAGGCGGCCTGAACGAGTGCGGTATGCACGAGTTGGGCAAGCTGATATTCGGTCTTGAACCGCGTACGATCGGCGTTACCAGGTATCAGGGCGGCGCTGAGTTCAAAAATCCGACTGATGCAATGAAGCTGGGCATCGGCTACATTTCCAAGGACCGCGACAAAGAAGCAATTCTCACAGCAGGAAGCATTCGTGATAACATCTGCCTTCCGTCCCTGAGTAAGCTGCAGAAGGGCATATTCATCACGGATAAGAGAGAGAAGGAATTTACGAATTCCTACATAAATACGCTCGAAATCAAAACCAGCGGAATGGAACAGCTTTGTATGCATCTGTCCGGCGGCAATAAGCAGAAGGTCGTTATTGCGAAATGGGTGGGCTTCGATGCCTCCGTTCTGATCATGGACTGTCCCACCAGAGGCATAGACATCGGCGTTAAAGCGGAGATTTACCGCATCATGGAAAAAATGAAAGCAGACGGCAGGACCATAATCCTGATTTCCGAGGAGCTGCCTGAGCTGATAGGTATGAGCGACAGACTGCTCATCATGAAGGACGGCAAAATCACAAAAGAGTTTCAGAGAAGCAAAGAGTTGTCCGACAGAGATATTATTAATTACATGATATAGGTGATAGGTGCTTTCTAATGAAAACGGATATAAAAAAGCATGAAAACGGCGGGGCAAAAAGCTGGATCAAGGCGCACCTGTCTGACATTATTCCCGTATTAGGCCTCATATTGGTGTTGGTATTCTTCAATGCGGTCAGCGGCGGAAAAGTATTTACAAAGACAAACTTCAACACGCTGTTCAACGAGGCTTTCAGCCTTCTGATTGTTACATACGCATTGATTTTTGTTATGGCGCAGGGCAAAAACGATATGTCCCTGGGCGGCGTTGTGGCACTTGCGGCACACGCATCATCTATAAGCGGCAATTTGGTCCTGCCGGTTGCGCTGCTGGTCGGACTGCTGTGCGGCCTGCTGAACGGCTTGATTGTTACGGAGTTTAGAATTGACTCGTTTATTGCTACAATAGCAATGTCCTTCATCCTGAAGGGCTTTGTTGAATTGCTGCTCCAGTCGGGTGTTCAGTCCATACCCATCAAGATGATGATGCTCGATTCTCAGCAGCTTAAAATCACAGTTGCGCTGGTATTCGGTATTATTAGCTTCATACTGTTTAAGTACACCATGTTCGGCAAGCATTGCCGCGCAATAGGCTCAAGGCTGGAAGTCTGCAGACAGTCCGGCGTAAGAGTAAAACTCGTTCAGTACGGAAGCTATGTGTTCACGGGTTTGGCCTCCGGTCTTGTTGCATTCTTCTTCCTCATCCGCTCCGGTGCTGCCAATATCGGCACGGCAAGCAATTTGGAATTCAATGCGCTGCAGGCGCTGATGCTCGGCGGCGTGCTGATCACAGGCGGCTCGTCCGTTAAGTTCAGAAGCGCGGTGATCGGCAGCATCACGATGGCGGCACTTGCAAATGGTATGACCCTGTGGGGCGTTGAGACACTGACTCAGCAACTTATCAAGGGCTTTATATTCCTTATTGTAATTGCGCTTACATTTGAAAGAAAGAGCGTAGAGGTAATCAAGTAAATTTTGTAATTCTCATTACCGGCAGAGTAATGAAAAGAAAAAGGAGAAAAAAATATGAAGAAAGTCATCGCCCTCTTGCTGGCAGCAGTTATGGTGTTTGCACTTTGTGCATGCGGCCAGCAAGGTGCTAAGGGTAAAGATCCCTCAGCAGACCTTCCCGAGTTCAAGCTCGGCATCCCCATGGAAAACACCGCAAACCCTGCACAGTATTCCTACCTTGAGAACATGGTTTATCTGTGCGGCAACTTCCCCAACGGCGGCACCGCAGTTGCAGAAGCTGACGACCTGACTGACCCCGATCATATGATTTCCAGCGTTGAGAAACTTATCTCTGCAGGCTGCAATATGATCACCATCTGCCCCTGCAACGACACTATGCTCATCAAGGTTGCAAAGCTTTGCGAAGAGAACAAGGTTTACTGGGCAGTTGCATGGCGCGACATCCTCGACCCCGAGGTACGTGATGTTGTATACGCATCTCCCTACTTCTGCGGCACCGCAGTTCAGTCCGACCTGAACGCAGGCTATGAAGCAGTTAAGGCAATGGGCGAAGCAGGCATGAAGAAGATCGGCCTCATCTCTTTGGACAAGAGCAGCTCCTGCGCAGCACTTCGTGAAAAGGGCATGCAGAAGGCGCTTGACGAGTACGGCATGCAAGTTGTTGCTGAGGCAAGAGACCTCCAGCAGGCAGCTGACGCAGCACAGGCAGTTGAAAGCTTCATCGTTGCAAATCCCGACCTCGACGGTGTTTACATCGCTTGCTCCATGGGCATGAACATCCTCGACGGCACTCTCTCCGCGCTTGAGCAGTACGACCCCGACAACCACATCAAGATCAGCGTTATTGACTTCCTGACCGGACTCGACACCTGCTTCGAGAAGGATAGAATCATTTGCGCACAGGGCGGTATTTACATCCCCGTTCAGATTGCCTGCGGTATGCTCGAGATGAACGCAATCCTCAATGGCGGCCGCCTCGGTGGACAGGCATGGGATGTTCCCATCTCCTTCGGTGCAGTCGGCTCCGCTGAAGAGTTCAAGGATTACAGCAAGTTCTGCGAAGGAGCACTTCCTACTTACACCTTTGAAGAGCTGCAGAACCTGTTCATCACCTACAATCCCGATGTAACCGGTGAAGACATCATCGCTTGGGGTAATGCATTCAACCTCGCCGACATTTATGCTGCACATGCAGACCTCGCAGCACCCGTAAAGGGACCCAACGGCGTTGAATATGTTCCCTTTGCAAAGTAATTGCATTCAATCAGCCTGAACTTAACACCACACAAATTCCGGGGGGAGGTTTATTCTCCCCCCCGGCACTGAAAAAACCGTCACCCATCTCTGCGTTTTTGCTTTATATGTGTTATGAATGACGCACGTTTTCCCCTTATGAAAAGTAATGCAGCAGCTGCATTATTACTGACAATAATCGTTGTTAAAGGTTTACTGTTATGAAGGAAAAAAAGAACAATATATTTATCGTACTTGCCGTACCGGTGGTCATCTTTTTAATTCTGACTGCCTGCATAGATAATTACGGCTTCCATTCTCTGAAGATTGTTCTGTCTCAAGCCATTATCCCTACAACTCTGGGATATGCAATGTGCTTTACCAACGCAATTGGTATGTTCGATCTCAGCTGCGCATCTGCTATGATCATTGCTGCAATGATAGGAGGTTCTCTCGGAAACACAATGGGAATTCCCGGCCTCATCATCGGCTGCATAGCCGTTGGCGTTGTGCTGGGTGTAATTAACGGCACTGTGTACAAGCTGCTGAAGATTCCCTGTCTCATTGTATCTCTGGGCCTGCTGCTCATCTACGAGATACTTGCACAGAAAATCGGTCTCGGCGTCAGCAAGACAATCCCCGCTGATGTCGGCATTATCGGCAAATTCCCCTATAGTTTGATTATATTGGGAGCAAGCGCACTCTTGTTCTATTACATATACAACAAAACCTGCATTGCCTGCCACATTCGCGCGGTAGGTAATGAGGAGCTTCTCGCCAACGCACTTGGCGTCAATGCAATGAATACCAAGTATATGACCTTTGTGCTTGCCGGTATCTTTATCGGCATTACCGCAATCCTGCAGATTTCTTATGCAAACAGCATTACCACGGTTTCTTCCCTGAGGAGTATCTCAATGATATTCCAGCCTCTTATGGGCGTGCTGATTGCATTTGCAATTCAGGAATGGTGCAATCTGACGCTTGGTGTATTCATAAGCCAGTTCACCCTTTCCATGATGTTCAATGCATTGATTGCTCTGGGTGTCCCGAGCAAGATGCAGGATGTTGTGCTGGGTGTTATGCTCATAATCGTAATGGGTATTGCGCTGAACAACAAGCGTATCAGCGGATTCTTTGAAAGAAAAGCAAGAAGAAAAGAATTAATGAAAAGAGCCTAATTGAGTTCAATTAGGCTCTTTCAAAAACTTGCGCAAATTGAAAAGAGCATAAAAAGACACAGCTTACAGGCTTTGGCAGAATGAAGCCGCGACACACCATCATTTGTAAAGAAGTATGTGCTTACGAAATGTTCGATATTCAGATATAAAATAAAGGAGCGCGATCATGGCATTCAGATATTCTGATAAATATAAGAAATACTCTCTTGATATGCATGTAAATGTAACGAGAGACGAATTCCTTAAGCAGTTTGACCCGGAGGCTCTTGCTAAGGACATTATCTCAACAGGTGCTGAGGCGGGAATGATGTACATTCAGTCCCATTACGGCTATTCCTACTGGCCCACAAAGGTTGGCGAAATGCACCCGGGTCTCATCGGAAATGAAGATGCATTCAAAAGGCTGTACGATGAAATGCACAAGGGCGGAATGGATGTTGATGTATACTTCAGCATGATTTACAACAACTGGGCATATGACCACCATCCCGAGTGGAGAATTAAGGACATAAACGGCAACTATTCGCGCGACAAGGGCAGAAGATTCGGCCTTTGCTGCCCGAACAGCGAGGGCTACAAAAAGTTCTGCAGAGACCAGATTGCAGATTTCACGGAATATGTAGGTCCCTATGAGGCGTTCTTTGCGGATATGACCTTCTGGCCCACAGTATGTTACTGCGACAATTGCAGAGCAAGATGGGAAAAGGAAGTCGGCGGAGAAATGCCGAGAATTGTCAATTGGAAGGACGAACGTTGGAAGCTTTTCCAGCGCAAGCGCGAGGAGTGGCTGCAGGACTATATGCAGTACATCTACGACTCCGTCAAGATGGTCAATCCCGGCGCAGTTGTCGAAATGCAGAACTCCACCATGCCGGCAAGCTGGATGATGGGCGTAACCGAGAATGCCACGATTGCAAGCGATGCAGTTTCCGGTGATTTGTACGGCGGTTTTTCTCAGCAGACCTTTGCCTGCAAACTGTACTACAATATGACGCCCAATCTGCCGTTCAACTATACTACCTCAAGGTGCGAGCCGTCTCTTGACGAGCATACCACTATTAAATCCGAGGTAATGATGAAGCTCCATGCAATGCTGTCATTTATCAATCACGGCAGCAACATATTTGTTGACGCAGTGGATATGACCGGCACATATGAACCGTTGGTGTACAGCCGCCTTAAGAATGTATATGATGATGCGGCAAAGTTTGAAAAGTATTTCTCAAAGGGCAAGCCCTGCACGGATATAGGCATATACTTCAATCTGCACGGCAAGTACGACGAGGAGATGCCGCCTATGGACATCTCTGAGAGCAAGAACATCAGCAGGGCAATACCGCATCTTGACAGCAGCATCAATGTCAGCGAAACGCTGCAGAGAGCGCATATACCCTACAGCGTGTATACCAGCTTCCACCCTGAGCAGTGGGGCAAAGCAAAAATGCTTATCGTGAGCGATGCGCCCAATATGAGCAAGGAAAATATGTCTGATCTGAAGGCTTATGTCGAAGACGGCGGCATAGCGTATATCAGCGGTCACAGCGCACAGCCTCTGGTTGAGGAGATTTTCGGCGGAAAGATAACGGGACGTACCGACGAAACAATCACCTATATTGCCCCCGAGGACGAGGTGGCATCGCTGTTTGGTGAGTACAGCAGAAAATATCCTTTGACAGTGTACAACAGTGCGTATATTCTTGAAGGAGCAACGAACGGCAAGGTGCTTGCAAAGCTGACGCTGCCGTATTCACTGCAGGCAAGCACATTCCTGGTATGTGCAGACCTCGAGCTTCAGGTGGAAGCGGACCCGAATGACCCGCGCAATGAGAGTGCATCCATGCACTCAGACCCACCCGGAATCGCAACAGACTACCCTGCAATGATGGAAGCAGAGGTCGGCAAGGGCAAGATAATATGGGTATGTGCACCCTTTGAGAACACAAGCCTGACACAGCCAAGAAAGGTATTCACATCATTTGTAAAGAAGTATGTGCCTGAGATGCGCTTCGCTTCAGACGATACGCCGTATGTGGTTGAGTATCAGCTGTGGGAGGATGAAGAGGGCAAATATCTGTCTGCAATCAACCTGCAGTACGCAGATGAGGTTCTGCCGGTATTTGACTTCAATATCTGCATAAGGACGGAAAAGCCTGCAAAGATAACCCGCGTATCAGACGGCAGGGAAATGGGCTTTGAGTATTCAGACGGCAAGCTTGTTCTGCACATTGACAGACTTGACCTTTACGAAATGTTCGATATTCAGATATAATTGTGATAGCTGCAGCGTGTCAGCAAAAGGAGAAAAGCAATGGAAAACAAAAAGATAGTAGTGTTTGGCAGCTATGTAACTGACCTTACCGGCAGAACCCCTAAGTTTCCCACAGAGGGCGAAACGGTAATGGGTGTGTCCTTCAAAAGCGGACCGGGAGGAAAGGGCTCCAACCAGGCGGTAGCTGCAAAGCGAGCCGGAGGCGATGTAACACTTGTAACCAGACTCGGTGATGACGACTTCGGAAAGCTGGCACTTAATTTCTATGACAAAGAGGGAATCGATTCCTCAAAAATCATTGTTGATAAAAATTCTGACACAGGTGCTGCACTGATAATCGTAAACGAAGCTACTGGACAGAACGAAATCATTGTAATCATCGGTGCCTGCGGAGAGTTCAAGCCCGAGGAGGTTCAGGCGCTTAAAGAAACTGTCGCCTCAGCGGGAACGGTTCTCTGCCAGCTTGAAACAAATCCGGAGGCTACCTACAAGGTGCTTGATATGGCAAAGCAGGCAGGTGTGACGACTGTTTTTAATCCTGCACCGGCAAGAAAGCTGCCTGATGAGGTGCTGAACGGCATAGATTACATCACCCCCAACGAAACAGAAGCAGAAATCATAACAGGCATTGCAGTTACCGGTTATGAGAGCGCCTCAAAGGCGGCAGATGTTCTTCTCGGCAAGGGAGTTAAGAATGTTGTCATCACGCTCGGAAACAAGGGCTATTATGCCAAAAATGCACAGTCTGAGTTTACCGGTGCGCCGATTCAGGTAAATGTTGTTGATACAACGGGAGCAGGTGATGCCTTTAACGGCGGCTTTACTGCGGCGCTTGCGGCGGGAATGAGCTTTGAAGCTGCGCTTATATACGGCAATGTAACCGGCGGACTGGCGGTCGAAAAGCTCGGCACAGCACCGGCGATGCCTTATAAAGAAGAGATTATGGCAGCACTGAACAAGTAATTATTTGAAAAGGTGCAGACACTTGAACCTGTATGTTCAGAAATTCAAGGTCTGCACCGATTTTTGCTGTAGAAGACGAGTATAGGTGAGGTTAGGCGGTCCCGTCAAGATTTATGCGTGCGCAAAATTATTTGCAGGCTCCGGCTGAATGAAGTCAGCCGGCAATGGGGGCGTCGTCCAAAGCTGCCTCCAAATGCTTCATGTTCATGTATTTCTTGCAGCCCCACTGGGTGCCCGCCACGTGGCGAAGTCGGGCGCAGACCAGCATCAGGGCAGAATTCCCGGCAGGGAACGTCCCCACCACACGGGTCCTGCGGCGGATCTCACGGTTCAGCCGCTCGATCACGTTGCTGGTACGGAGGCGCGTCCGGTGCTCGCTTGGGAAAATCGCAGTAGGTCAGCGTTTCCTCTGTACAATTCTCGGACATAGTTTGCTGTCTCCTTTCAGAATGGTGTGTGGTAACTTCATTCTACCGGAGCCTGCATGCTATGTCTTCTTTTATGCGATTTTCAATTTGCGCATCTTATTGTACATTATCATACAATAAGGTGTGCTTGATAAAATGACTGGCAAAAGAAACCCTATGCGCAAAACTGTCCCCTGGGGCGAAATTGTCTTGCATGCACAGTCACGGCGGCAGTTCTTGTTACATTTGCTAAAGAAATAACGATGCGTGTGTGTTATGATGATGCCACAGTAAGAAAGATGATTTTTCAAAAGATCATCCTGAATAAACGGAGGTAACTACAATGAAAGAATTTGCTGGAAAAGTAGCCGGTATCACCGGCGCCGCCAACGGCATCGGCGAAGCCTTCGCACTGGAGGCCGCACGCCGCGGCATGAACCTTGCACTGATCGACATCGAAGGCGACCGGCTGCAGGAGGTCAAGAAGGAATGCGAAGCGCTGGGCGCGCCCAAAGTCGTCGCGATCACCGTGGACGTGTCCGAGTACGAGCAGGTCCGCCTGAGCGTCAAGCGCATCATGGCGGAGTTCGACCGCATTGATGTGTTCTTCAGCAACGCCGGTGTTGCCGGCGCCGGCACGCTGGGCAACATTCCGGCCCAGGACTGGGATTGGATCACCAGCGTCAACTTCCTCGGCATGGCCTACTACGTCACGGAAGTGCTGCCCATCATGAAAAAGCAGGGTACCGACGCTTACTTCCTGTTCACCATCTCCATCGGCGGTCTGCAGCCCGGTATGCGCATCCAGTCGGCTTACACCGCGTCCAAGCACGCGGCGCTGAGCCTTGCCGAGAGTGTGAAGGACTACGCCGTCAACTACGCGCCGTACATCGGTGTGACCGCGTTCTGCCCGGAATACGTCAACACCACGATCTGGGACAGCGAGAAGCGCCGCCCCGAGAAGTTCCAGAAGCCGTATGATCCCTTCTATGCGACGGATGATTACCAGGCTTACAGGACCAATTTTGAAGGCCGCATCAAGAACCAGGGCTACAACGCCCGCTTTGTCGGCCCGCGTCTGTTCCGCGCCATGGAGGATGAGCAGCTCTACGTGCACCCGCACGTGCATACCCACCAGATGCTGCGCGACCGCTTCGCGCGCATTGAGGCCGACCTGCGCAAGGACGAAGAGCTCGACGCCGAGTTCAAGGCGCTCGAGGGCTACGACGACTGAACAGAGCCGCATCTGGACAAATAACAGGAGCACCTCCCGGCCGGGAGGTGCTCTTTTCTGTATTTCGGAAGAAGAAAACGGGCGCGGGCACGGCAGTTTTGCCGCGCCTGCGCCGTCGGAGTCATTCGCCTGCCGGTTTTTCGGGCAGGACCGCGAGATCGGAATAGCGGTTTTTCAAAAACGCGTCGATGCAAAAAGAATACTGCAGCTTGAACAGAAGGGATGGATCCGAAAAATCCACGGAAAACAGATTCTCGATCTGCTGGATGCGGTAATTGACCGTGTTGCGGTGCATGAACATGAGCTCGGCCGTGCGGTTTTTGCTGAAGCCGGTTTTGGTATAGATCTTCAGCGTTTCGTATAGCTCCGTGTGCTTGTCCGCATCATAGGACTCCAGACTGGCGAGCACCGGATGGCGGCACTGCTCGAGCAGCGGCGTATCCTCCATGCGGTCGAGCATGATGTAAAATGCATAGTCCGAGAAGAAGAACACGCCGCCGGTGTTCGACAGCCGCCGCGAAAAGGACATGGCCTGCAGCGCCTGCTGGTAGTATACGTAAAGCTTCGACGGCTTGTGAAACAGGTTGCTCACGCCGACGAGGATCTGGCCGTCGGCCGCGAGGGTCTCAATGGCCGTGCGCGTCTCCTCCGGGAGCGCACCCGCATTGTCCACACCGACAAATGTAACGATCGCGTTTTTCTTATGCACGCGCGGCGAGGTCGGCAGGATCTCCGCGACACGCGGCATCAGCACATCGTAGAGGTATTCGTTGCCCCGGAAGTAGCTCGGCTTGAGTACGACCGCGCGCATATTCGGCGGAAAGGTCAGCTTGGCGGCGTTAATGCGCTGAATCGTTTCGTCCTCGCTGGCGCCCTCGATGATGTCGCTGAGCACGCTCTGGTGCATATTGAAGCGGTAGGTGCTGTAGCTGCGGCTGCCGAGCAGGGTGGAGTGCAGATTTTTGGCCAGCAGCTGCATCAGCTTGTCGCTGAACCACGGAAACTCTCCGGTGTAATTGCCCATGAACACATAGCCGATGATCTCATTGTCCGCAATGACGCGGATGACCTTGATGTACATTTGCAGCCGGTTGCAAAAGAGCACAAACGTGTTGGGCGACATATCCATCTTGTGCTTGACCCGGTACGAGAGAATGCACTCGATCAGGTAGTTGTCCAGATAGCCGACCTCGATGCTGTGGATCCAGTGCGGGTGATTGACCATGAACGGCTTGGAATAGGCCAGCACCTTGCCGGAAATGTCGATGGCCAGCATCTGCGAGCCGGTGCCCTTGGAAAATTCGCAGAACACCGACGTCAGATCCGCGTCGTTGAGCAGCATATAGATCAGGTTGGAGTACAGCTTCTGCTGTTTGAAGGAGTCACCGAAGAGCGACATGATGTAATACACCACATCCACGGCCGAGACCTGCGGGATGATGATGTAGTTGCTGTCACTGTAGGCGATCTTGTCGTGCGCCGCTTGATCGGGCGTGCCCGCGCACACAAAGCAGAGCGGCAGCGTCATGTCTTCGCTGATCTGCCGGGCGGTGTAAATGCCGAGCGTGTCGACCGGCGGGATCGCTCCGTTCGGGTCATACAGCTCCACGTTGCTCAGTTCGCAGTCCATAGGAAAGGCTGTTTTGACCTCCGGATATTTTTCTGCTACCCGCTTGGCAAGTTCTGAAAACAGCATATGGGGCCTCCTTTTCACAGCAAATGCCAATAAATTAACAAGAACATTATACATGGAATACTACCATTCGGCAAGTGCATTGTGAACAAAATTCGCGGCGTTTTTGTCACTTTCGACAGCGGCATTTTCCGGGCGCGGAACCCGGCGGGTCTGCGCGTGCGCACATTGTGCATCGTGCATGGTTTGCTCGCCATTTTTTTCACGCATGACATAGGCACAGTCGCACGGCGCAGATACAATGAGGGCAGCAAAGTTGATATGAGCCAAATGCGTTTTTTCTACCTCTCTTGCCGCACGGGTGAGCACCGGACGGCAGAAACGCAGAAAGTTGAAAGTGGAGGTTTGCTGCTTATGCATTACGAAAAGTTATTTGAAAAGGGAACCATCGGCCGGCTCGAGCTGCGCAACCGCGTTGTCATGACGGCTATGGGCACGATGCTCGGCGACTGGAACGGCTGCTCCACGCCGGAGCAGGTTCGGTTTTACGAGGAGCGCGCCAAGGGCGGCTGCGGTCTCATCATTCCGGAGTTTACATCGGTTGATCCGGACAGCGGTCACTGCAACCGCATCCAGCTCGGCATCTGGGATGAGCGCCAGATCGCGAGTTTTGAGCGCATCTGTGATGCCGTGCACCGTCACGGTGCCAAGATCTTCGTCCAGCTGCACCACGGCGGACGTGAAGCCCCCCCGGCGATCAACGGCGGCCGTCAGGCCATGGCGCCGAGCGTAGAGCTCAACAGTGTGGTCGGCCGCGCCACGATCCTGCCGCGCGAGATGACCATCGAGGATATCGACCGCCTGGTCGGCCTCTTCGTTCAGGCCGCGCTCAATGCGCAGGCCGCCGGCGCCGACGGCGTGGAGATCCACGGCGCGCACGGCTACCTGCTGCAGCAGTTTTTGAGCCCCTACACAAACAAGCGCACCGATGAATACGGCGGCTCCATGGAAAACCGCTGCCGCTTTATCGTGCGCATCCTGAAGGGCATCCGCGAGGTGGTCGAGCCCGGCTTCGTTGTCGGCGCGCGCATCAACGGCAATGACTTCGTCGAGGGCGGCAACGACCAGGACGCCTGCGTCGAGATCGCCAAGTATCTGGAGCCGTATGTCGATTATTTCAACGTCAGCTGCGGCGTGTACGCGAGCGCGGCGACCATGATCGAGCCCTGCTACAGCCCCGAGGGCTGGAGAAGCGACTTTGTCAAGGCCATCAAGAGCCATGTCAGCGTTCCGATCATCGCGGTCAACACCGTCAAGCATCCGCAGTTCGCCGAGCAGCTCCTGCAGGAGGGCGTGAGCGACTTCGTCGGCATGTCCCGCATGCACATCGCCGACCCTTATCTTGTGCAGAAGGCCATGGCCGGGCGCGAGGATCTCATCCGCAAGTGCCTTGGCTGCATGAACTGCAATAAGTCCGTCGTCGCGGGCCGCACGCTGCACTGTGCGCTCAACCCCATCGCCGGCCACGAGGTCACGTTCGGCGATGACAAGCTCATCAAAAACGGCAACGGCCGCAAGGTCGCCATCGTCGGCGGCGGCCCGGCCGGCATGCAGGCGGCCCTGCTGATGAAAAAGCGCGGCTTCGAGCCCGTGATCTTTGAAGCGAGCGGCACGCTCGGCGGCAGCGCCATCCTCGCCTCCAAGGCGCCTTGCAAGCACATGGCGCAGGAATTCGTGGACACGCAGATCGCCGAGATGCAGGAATACGGTATCGAGGTGCACCTCAACACGCCGGGTACGGTCGCGCGTATTCAGACGCTCGAGCCGTACTGCGTCGTGGTCGCCTGCGGCGGCAACCAAATCGTTCCCCCGGTCCCCGGCGCTGATCGTGACAACGTTTATTATATTGAAGATGTCCTGCTCGGCAAGGTACGGTTTGCCGGCAAAAAGATCGCCGTGATCGGCGGCGGCCATGTCGGCCTCGAGGTCGCGCACTATCTGTGTGCGGACAATCGGGTCACGGTCGTCGAGATGCAGAAGGAAGTCGGCACGTCCATCTATCGCACGGCGAAGTATAAGCTCCTGTCGCTGCTGCAGGAAAACGGCGTCGAGATCCTGACGCAGCACGCGCTCGCCGGCGTCGGCGAGGGGACCGTCGAGCTCAAGCAGCTCCCCGGCGGCGAGACCGTCAGCGTGGATGCCGACATCGTCGTCATGGCGCTCGGCAACCGGCCGGACAAGGCCTACGAGGACAAGCTGGCTGCGGCCTTTGACAAGGTTGTTGTCGTCGGTGACGCGACCAAGGCCGGCACCATGGCCGATGCGACGAAGGCCGCCTACGAAAAGTGCTTTTACATCTGATCCCAGTCCCATGCGCGAGGCGCTCTGCGTCTCGCGCAGCGTTCCGGCAGGCATGTTACTTTTTTGTCAGCCGTGAACAAATTTCGCCTTCTTTTTAAGCGTCCGTGACATTGTGATACTTTTATCTTTCGGGTATCATGCGAATCAAGGTAGAAAAAAGCCGCATTTGCTCAGCGGTACTTTGAAAGATCCCATGACGACAAGGACGGAACCATGAACTACGAAAACCTGTTTACACCCGGTTACATCGGCGGCCTGCGGATCAAGAACCGCGTCGTGATGACGGCCATGGGCAACGGTCTCGCCGCAGAAAACGGCGAGGCGTCCGATGAGATCATCGCCTGCTACAAGGCCCGGGCGGCCGGCGGCTGCGGGTTGCTGATCACCGAGTTTTGCGCGGTCGACGGGGAAAACGGCATCGCCGAGACCCATCAGCTGCAGATCCACGCGCCGCGGTTCATCAAGCGCCTCGCGCTGCTGACCGACACGCTGCACCGTTACGACTGCAAGGTGTTCTTCCAGCTCTTCCACCCCGGCCGCGAGGGCAAGCCGCAGTTCAACGGCGGCCGTCAGGTCATCTCCGCGAGCGGGATCGTGAATCCGGCCACGGGCCGCGTGTCGCACGAAATGACGCGCGAGGAGATTCACGGCATGGTCGACAAATTTGTCACCGGCGCCGTGTATGCCCAGCAGGCCAATGCCGACGGCGTGGAGCTCCACTGCGCGCACGGTTATCTGCTGCACCAGTTTCTCAGCCCGCACAGCAATGTGCGCACCGATGAATACGGCGGCAGCCTCGAAAACCGGATGCGCATCGTCCGCGAGATCATCGAGGGCATCCACTGTGCGTGCGGCCGCGATTTCCCGATCAGCGTGCGCATCAACGGCTGCGATTATATCCCCGAGGGCCTGCAAAAAGCGGACGCGGTGGAGATCGCAAAGCTGCTTGAGCACTACGGTGTGTCATGCATCAACGTCAGCAGCGGCGGTTATGAAAATCCGGCTGCCTTCATCGAGCCCTGCTACTTCCCCGAGGGCTGGAAAAAGGAGAACGCGCTGGCCGTCAAAGCGGCGGTGCAGATCCCGGTCATCGCGGTCAACGTCATCAAGCATCCCGCGACCGCCGAGGCGCTGCTGCGCGAGGGCGTGTGCGATTTCGCCGGTGTGTCCCGGGCACAGCTCGCCGATCCGGACTGGGTCAGCAAGGCACGCGGCGGTCAGGAAGCGCTCCTGCGCAAGTGTATCGGCTGCATGAGCTGCAACAAGGAGGTCGTCAACCATCGCGGCATCCGCTGCGCCATCAATCCCCGGCTCGGCCGTGAGCGGGACTACAACGCTGCAGCGCTGCGGCGCGACGGCGCGGGCCGGTGCGTACCGGTGATCGGCGGCGGGCCTGCCGGTATGCAGGCGGCCATCGTCCTGGCCGAGCGCGGTTTTCGCCCGGTTCTGTTTGAGCGGCGCGCCTATCTCGGCGGCAGTGCCGTGCTCGCCTCGAAAGCGCCGTGCAAAGGGCTCGTGGCCGAGTACATCGAGACGCAGAAAAACCAGCTCGCCGCGCTCGGCGTGCAGGTAGAGCTGAATCACGCGCCGACCATGGCGGAGCTCCGCCGGCTCGATCCCTACGGTGTTTTTGTCACCATGGGCGGGCAGCAGATCGTGCCGGACATTCCCGGCCTCGACCGCGAAAACGTGTTCGGCATCGAGGATGTTCTGCTCGGCCGCCGCGTGATCGAGGGCAGGGAAGTCGCCGTGATCGGCGGCGGGCACGTCGGGCTCGAAGTGGCCCACTTCCTGTGCGCGAACAACCAGGTCACGATCGTGGAAATGGCCGATGAGATCGGCGCGTCTGTGTACTACATCACCAAGTTCAAGCTCCTGCCGATGCTGCGGGAGGCCGGCGTAACGTTCCGCACCGGCCAGGCCATCGCTGCGGTGGACGACGGCAGCATCCGTCTGCGGGACACGCACACCGGCCGGTACACTGAGCTGAAGGCCGAGGCCGTCGTTCTGGCGATGGGCAGCCGGCCGGATCTGGCCGCGCGCGCGGAATTCGACCGGAATTTTGACCGCGTCGTCTATGCCGGCGACGCCGTCCGCGGCGGCACCATGCTGGAGGCCAACCGCGATGCGTTTGCCCTCGCGTGGGAATTCTGACACAGAAATAGGAACGATTCGGAATGATTTCAAGAAAAGGAGACGATATCATGAAAAACAACATTTTTGATCTTTCCGGTCAGGTTGCACTGGTTGCCGGCGGCAGCTCCGGTCTCGGTCTGCAGTTTGCAAAGGCCATGGCCAATGCCGGCGCCAACGTTGCCCTTGTGGCGCGCCGTACCGACTGCCTTGAAAAGAACGCGAAGGAGATCGCCGAGGAGTACGGCGTGGAGGTTTACCCCCACTACCTCGACCTGCGCGACTCCAAGTCCGTTACCAAGTGTGTGGAGGATGTGATCGCGCACTTTGGCAAGATCGATATCCTGGTCAACTCCGGCGGTACCGGCGGCTCCGGTGACCCGGCGACCATGACCGATGAGCAGTGGTCTCACGTGGTCGATACTGACCTGACCGGTCTGTTCTATCTCTGCCGCGACGTCGCGAGACTGTCCATGATCCCCAACAATTACGGCCGCATCGTCAACGTCTCCTCTATCCACGGTTTCGTCTCCAGAAAGAACGTCTGGACCGCACCGTACTGCGCCGCCAAGGGCGGCGTGCACATGATGACCAAGGCCTTGGCCAACGACTGGGGCAAGTACAACATCACCGTCAACTGCATCGCGCCGGGCTACTTCCCGACCGAGCTGACCGAGAAATTTATCGACTCCGACGCATTTGTGCAGCTGCACAAGGACCGCTGCCCGAAAGAGCGCCACGGCATCCTCGGCGAGATGGACGGCCTGTGCGTTTACTTCGCTGCGCCCTGCTGCACATACACGACCGGCCAGATCGTCGCGGTCGACGGCGGCTGGACCTGCAACTGACACATCCGCTCAGAACAATATAAAGATATAAGGAGAAAGATATGGACAACGCAATCAAAACACCGAATCGCACAGGTATTCTGGTGCGCGCCCTGATCGTGCTCGCCATGTGCGGCATCGTCAACTCCGCGGCCGTTTTCGTCTCCCCGATGGCGAAACACTTCGGCTGGACGACGGAGGCCATTGCCGGCGTTGCCACCTACATGGCCTTCATGCAGACGCCCGGCCACATCATCAGCGGCTGGCTGCTCGGCAAGATCGGCGCCAAGAAAACACTCTTCCTCGGCTGCATCCTGCTGGGCCTCGCGTTCCTGCTGTCCGGCATGGTCCCCTCCGGCTCCCCCTGGATGCTGTACATCACCTTCAGCGTCCTGCAGGGTCTCGGCGTCGGCTTCACGTACACCGGCAGCACCTACTGCGCGACCGGCTGGTACCCCGACAAGCGCGGCCTCGCCTCCGGCCTGTGCATGGCCTTTAACGGCGGCTCCGCTACCTTCCTCGCGCCCCTGATCGTCAAGCTCATCAGCAGCATCGGCATCATCGTCACGCTCTACATCGTCGGCGGCGCGATCATCGTCATCGGCATCTGCGCGGCCATCGGCCTCAAGACCGCCCCGGTGGGCTATGCCCCGGCCGGCTGGAAAGCCAAGGCGGACGATCCCAAACTCGCGGCCACGCAGCTTGAGAGCCTGACGCCCGGCCAGGCGTTCCGGACCCGCGGCTACTGGCACCTGTTCCTCGGCTACGGTCTGTTCCCGACCATGTACATCATCTGCTACCCCCGCTTCTCCGTCCTCATTTCGGACGCGGGCTACTCGCTCAGCGCAGCCACCATCGGCGTGTCGATCTACTCGATCTGCAATGTTATCGGCCGTCTCGGCATGGGCGCGCTCATCGACAAGCTCGGCTACCGCAAGGTCTATATGATCTGCGGCATCTGCTCCGTCGCCTCTTCGCTCTGCCTGATGTTTGCCCACAGCCTGGCCATGTTCTACATCGCCTATGTCCTGCTGGCAGTCGGCTTCGGCGCGACGAACTGCTGCCACCCGGTTGCCGTTCAGGAGACCTACGGCTCCAAGTATGCCGGCGGCATCTTCGGCATCTGCATGCTCGGCTACATGATCATCTGCACCTTCATCAGCCCGAAGATCAGCTCGGCGCTCGTCAAGGCCACCGGCAGCTACACTGCCTCCATGATCTATGCCATCATTGCCTGCATCATCGCCGTTATCGTCTACACCACCATTCCCCAGCCCAAGAGACGCACGCTGGCCGAGGTCGCTGCAGAAGAAAAGGCTGCGCAGGAAAAGGCCGCGCAGGCCTGATCCGCGCTGTGTGCTCCGCTCTCCCCCTCTCATTTTTGCGGCATGGCCGGTTCATCGGTCATGCCGCATAGTAAGCGGAGAGACCGACATCAATACGAAAGGTAGCATTCTATGGGTGTAGTTGGTTGTATTTTGGGCTTCCTTGTCGTGATCTATCTTTGCTACAAGGACTGGTCCGTTTATATTGCTTCGATCGTGGGCGCGGCGGTTGTGATCGCGTTCAACGTGCTTCCGTTTATGGACACGCTGCTCGGCTCCTATATCAACGGTATGTTCGTCCCGATCAAAAGCTTCTTCTTCCTGCTGCTGTTCGGCAGCATTCAGTCAAAGATCTATTCAGAGAGCGGCGCGGCCTTCGCCATCGCCGACACGATCATGAGCAAGCTCCTGCGGCCCGGTGCCAGCAACACGAAGAAAAATGTGATCGCGGTCGCGGTCATCGTTGCCATTGGCATCATTCTCTGCATGGGCGGCATCAATGCCAGTGTGTTCATCGTGCTCATGTACCCGGTCGCGCTCACGATCTTTGAGTACTGCGATATTCCCAAGCGCTTTATCCTCGGCGTGCTCGCCGCGGCTTCCTATACGTTCACGCTGACCATGCCCGGCAGCCCGCAGGTGACCAACGTCGCCGCCATGACCGCCCTCGGCACGGCGGCGGATGTGGCGCTCGTCCCCGGCCTTGTCGGCGCGGCGGTCGAAGTCGTCGTCATCATCGTCCTGATGAATATCTACATCAACAAGGCGCGGGCCAAAGGCGAGCATTTTGAGCTCCACCCGCTCGATCCGCACTATGACAAGAACACGCCGCGGCCGAATTTCTGGATCGCGCTCATTCCGCTGGTCGCGCTCTTTGTCGCCTTCAACATTCTGAAGATCAACATCAACATCTGCGTGATCGGCAGCACCGTTTTGTCCATCCTGCTGTTCTGGAAGCAGCTCAAGGCGAAGAACCTGCGCGAGCTCATCAGCACCGGCGCGGCGGACTCCATCCACATGTCGCTGACGGTCGCGGCCATCTGTGGCTTTGCCGGCGTTGTGACCAACACGGAAGCGTTCACGACCATGCTCAATGCCATCACCGGCATCAACATGTCCCCGATGCTGATCTGCGCCGTGGTCGTCGCCGTCATGTGCATGCTCACCGGCGGTTCCTCCACCGGCCAGCTGATCTCTCTGCCGCTCATCGCACCGAAGCTGCTCGATCTCGGGCTCAATGTCAACGCGATCCACCGTATCGCCTGCTTTGCCGCGACGACGCTCGATTCCATGCCGTACTCCGGCGCCATCCTGATGCTGCTGCCGATGTGCCGCATGAAGCTCAGGGAGATCTATCCGCCTATGTTCATCACAACGGTCATCGCCACGACCTGCGGCACGGTCGCCGTCATCGTGATGTGCGCACTGTTCCCCGGCCTCTGCTGATGTGCATGTGCGCGAGCGCATGTCCCCCAATAGAAAACACTGCCCCGCAGGCCATCGGCCTGCGGGGCGATCGTTGTTTGCGCTGCAGAAACGCCTTCCGGGCGGGAAACCGTCCGGAGGGCGTTTTTTATCTTTGCCCATGTGCGGGAATCAGCCGGCCCCGGTTTTCAGCCGGGGCGCCGCCTTGCGTGGGTCGGCGATTTGTGCTATCCTGCGCTTGAGGTGATACGATGAAAATTCTGATGATCAACGGCAGCCCGCACCCGCGCGGCTGCACATACACCGCCCTGCACGAAATGGAGCAGGTGCTTCAGGCGGCGGGGGTTGAAACGCAGATCCTGACCGTCGGCGCAGAGCAGGCCGGCGGCTGCACCGCCTGCGGTGGATGCAATGCGACCGGGCACTGCGTGCGCGGCGGCCTGGTGAACGACGCCATTGACGCGATGGAGACGGCGGATGCGCTCGTGCTCGCGTCCCCGGTGCACTATGCCGGGATCTCCGGCGCGATGTCGGCGTTCTGCGACCGACTGTTCTACGCCAGCGACGGCTGGGCGAACAAGCCCTGCGCCTGCGTTGTCTCGGCACGGCGCGCGGGCACGACGGCCGCGCTCGATCAGCTGGTCAAATACCCGATGATCTCGAACATGCCGGTCGTGTCCTCGCAGTACTGGCCGATGGTACACGGTGTGCGGGCAGAGGACGTCGCGCAGGATGAAGAGGGCCTGCAGACCATGCGCCAGCTCGCGCGCAATCTGCTCTGGCTGCTGCAGTGCATGGCTGCCGGTGACGCGGCAGGCGTTCCGCGTCCGGCGACGGAGACGCGCAAGTTCACCAATTTCATCCGCTGATCTGCAGCAAGATCACGAAAAGGGCCTCCGCAGGCAAAGTCTGCGGAGACCCTTTTGCTATTTACAGAGGTATGCTCAGCCGTGCTTTTTCACCCGGCGCTTGCCGGTCATGTGCTCGACGGTCAGGCACAGGACGGTCGTCGCGGGAATGACGGCCGTGGAAAACGGGAAGTCCGGTGCGCGGTACTGCGCCATGAGCACGCGCAGCGCACGCTCCTTGTCTGCTTCCGGCACGACCGCGATGCGGCCCTGACCGATGACGCTCTCATACGTCATGGTGCAGTTGCCGTGCTCGTCGTCGAGGATGAGCGCGTGCCCGCGGTCCATCTCGAACGAGACGAGCGGATTTTTTGCGATGAGGTCGTACTTCGTGCCGGTGCTCGCTCCGTGGAAGTACAGGCGGACGGTCTCGCCGTCGACCTCCAGGCCGAAGTTCAGCGGCAGGATGTAGGGATACGGCTCGTCGTGCAGGGCGAGGCGGCAGACGTCGCACCCGCGCATGACGGTGATGAGCTCCTGAAAATCAGTGATCTCCCGATCGGATCTGCGCATGCGAATGCTCCTTTCTGATCAGCCGACCGGCGGGCCGAGGCGCGCCAGCACGTCCTGAAAATAGTCCGGCAGCGGGCAGGTGAACGTCACGAGCGCGCCGGTGCGCGGGTGGATGAAGCGCAGCGCCCGCGCGTGCAGGCACTGCCCGCTCAGGCCCTTTTCCGGCCGCTTGTGGCCGTAGACCAGATCGCCGAGCAGGGGGTGGCCGATGTGCGCCATGTGCACGCGGATCTGGTGCGTGCGGCCGGTCTCCAGCTCGCAGCGGATATGCGTGTAGCCGTTGTAGCGGGCGATGACCGACCAGTGCGTGACGGCGCGGCGGGCGTTTTTGGCCGTTACGGCCATGCGCTTGCGGTCCGTCGGGTGGCGGCCGATGGGCGCGTCGACCGTGCCGGAATCCTCGCGCAGATTGCCGCAGACAACGGCCTCATACGTGCGGGCCATGGTGTGGTCAGCCAGCTGCGCCGAGAGCGCGAGGTGCGCAAAGTCATTTTTCGCTGCGACGAGCAGACCGGACGTGTCCTTGTCGATGCGGTGCACGATGCCGGGCCGCCGCTCCCCGCCGACGCCGGAGAGACTGTCGCCGCAGTGGGCGAGCAGGGCGTTGACGAGCGTGCCGTCCTCGTGGCCGGGCGCGGGGTGCACGACCATGCCGCGCGGCTTGTTGACGACGATGAGATCGTCGTCCTCATACACCACGTCCAGCGGCAGATCCTGCGCCACGAGCGCCGAGGGCGCGGCATCCGGCAGCGTGACGACAAACGTGTCACCGGGTGCGGTCTTATAGTTTTTCTTCACGGGTGCGCCGTCTTTCGTCACGGCCCCCTGCGCGAGCAGCCGCTGGGCGGCGCTGCGCGTGAGCTCGGGTAGAGCGCGCGCAAGGAGAGCGTCGATCCGCTCGGCGCTCTCCTGTGTTTGAATCGTTCGCTGTTCCATTAGAAATCCGAAAACTCCGCCAAAATATCGTCGAGCGAGTAGCTCTCGCCGTCCGTCGGGGCGGCGTCCGTGTCCTTGGCCGGGGCTTCCGGCTCGACCGGCGCGGCGGGCGTGCTGTTGAGATAGGCGAGCAGGGGATCCGTCGGGGCCGCATCCGCCGGTTTGGGGGCAGGTGCGGCCGCCTTGGGCGCGGTCTGCACCGGCGCCGGTGCGGCGGGGGCTGCCGGGGCCTGCTTCGGTGCTTTCGGCGCTGCCGGAGTCACCGGCTGCGCCTGCACGGGCGCGCGGTCCCACGCGGCGAAGAGATCGTCCTTCGCCGGAGCGGCTTCCTGCGCGGCGGCAGTGGGTGCGGCGCTCGGCGCGGGCTTCGCGCTCGCTTCGGGCGCGGCGGAGGGCCTGCGCTTTGCGGGCAGGTGCAGCCTGCGCGCCTTGGGTGCGTCATGCGCTGCCCCGGTGCGCTGCCTGTGCGCGGTTTTCGGCGCGGCGTCATCCGCCCCGTCGTCCCCGCGGTAGAAGATCACGTGCAGGCACAGCGTGATGCCGGCCACGACGATGAACACGTCCGCCAGATTGAACACGGCAAAGCGCACGAAGAGGAAATTGAACATGTCCACGACGTAGCCGCTGAGGATGCGGTCGATGCAGTTGCCGACCGCACCGGCGAGCACCAGCACGACCGACCAGCGGCCGACCTTGCCGTGCACGACGTTGCGCCGCAGGCAGAACACCGCGATGGCGGCGAACACGAGCGTGAAGATGATGAAGATCCAGTGCGGCGCGTGCTCGAGCATGCTGAACGCAGCGCCGTTGTTGTGGATATTCGTCAGCTCCAGCACGCCCGGAATGAGCGTGACGTGCCCGGTGTCGAGCGCGATGTTGACGGTGACCCAGTATTTGAGCCCTTGGTCAGCGATGAGGATCAGGATGGCTACGATGGCATACCACATAGCGGTTCCTCGCTTTCGGATCAGGATTTTGGAATCGGGCAGTTACTCCGCCTGCTGTGCGGCCAAGACCGCAGCGCAGCGCGGGCACAGTCCGGTCTCGGGGTCGGCCTGCTCGGAGTGCATCCAGCAGCGCGGGCACTTGGTGCCGGGCGCGTTGTGCACGGAGATGTGCAGACCGGGGAAGTTCGTGCCGGTGCCGGTGACGGCGTCGGCCGGCACATCATCGCCGATGAGCGCCTGCGATACGATCAGCAGCTCCGGCAGGTTCATGCTCTGCACGTCGTCGAGCGCGGCCTTGGCGGCGTCATCGTCGGCGCGCAGCGTCACGGCTGCCTCGAGCGGCTTGCCGATGCGCTTTTCGGCGCGGGCGGCCTCGAGCACACCGTTGACGTCCGTGCGGACGCGGATGAGCTGATCCCACTTGGCAAGCTCGCTCTCGCTGAGCGCGTAGGCGTCGAACGGCTGGTTCATGACGTTGAGCAGCACGTTGCGCGCGTCGTCCTCGGCGCGGTGCGGCATGGCCAGCCAGATCTCGTCGCAGGTGAAGGCGAGGATCGGCGCGAACATCTTCGTCATGCTGTCAAGGATGAGGAACAGCGCCGTCTGCGCGCTGCGGCGCTCGAGTCCGTTGCGCTCGTCGCAGTAGAGGCGGTCCTTGATGATGTCGAGGTAGAAGCTCGAGAGCTCCACGACGCAGAAGTCGTTGATCGCGTGCGAGATCACGTGGAACTCGTAGTTGTCGTAAGCCTTGGCCACGCGGCGGATGAGGTCGTTGAGCTTCGTGATCGCCCAGCGGTCGAGCGGGAGCATATCCTCCGGCGCGACGAGGTGCGCGGCGTCAAAGCCGTCGAGGTTGCCGAGGCAGTAGCGCGCGGTGTTGCGGAACTTGAGGTAGTTTTGCGTCAGCTGCTTGAAGATCTCCTTGGAGCAGCGCATATCGGCGTGGTAGTCGGCGCTGCCCGCCCAGAGGCGCAGCATATCGGCGCCGAACTCGTTGATGATCTCGGCCGGGTCCATGCCGTTGCCGAGGGATTTGTGCATGGCGCGGCCTTCGCCGTCGACCGTCCAGCCGTGGGTCAGGCACTCGCGGTACGGAGCGCCCTTGCCGAGCGCGCCGACGGCCACGAGCAGGGACGACTGGAACCAGCCGCGGTACTGGTCGCCGCCCTCGATATACATATCCGCCGGCCAGAAGCCCTGGTCGCGCTGCATGGCGGCGACGTGGGTAGAGCCGGAGTCGAACCAGCCGTCGAGCGTGTCAGTCTCCTGCGTGAAGTGCTTGCCGCCGCAGTGCGGGCAGGTGAAGCCCTCGGGCAGGATGTCGGCCGCCGGGCGGTCGAACCATGCGTTGCTGCCCTCGCGCTCAAACAGCTGCGCGACGGCCTCGATGCTCTCCTCGGTGCAGATGGGCTTGTGGCAGTCGTCGCAGTAGAACACCGGGATCGGCAGACCCCAGCGGCGCTGGCGGGAGATGCACCAGTCGGCGCGCTCGCGGATCATGGCGGCCATGCGCTCCTTGCCCCAGCTCGGGAGCCAGCGCACGTTCTCGCACGCGGCGACCGCGTCCTCCTTAAAGGAGTCCACGGAGCAGAACCACTGCGGCGTTGCGCGGAAGATGATCGGGCTCTTGCAGCGCCAGCAGTGCGGGTAGCTGTGCACGATGTCCTCGGATGCGAAGAGCGAGCCGGCCGCCTTCATGTCTGCGAGGATGACGGGGTTGGATTCCTCCGTGGACATGCCGGCGTACTTGCCGGCGTAGTCGGTGTGGCGGCCCTGATCGTCCACGGGCACGACCATGTCCATGCCGTAGCGCTTGCAGGTCAGGTAGTCGTCGGCGCCGAAGCCGGGCGCGGTGTGCACACAGCCGGTGCCGGAATCCATGGTGACGTAGTCTGCCAGCACCAGACGCGAGGTCTTGGGCAGGAAGGGATGGTCGGCGAGCATATTCTCAAAGAATTCGCCCGGGTGCTGCTCGAGCACCTCATAGCTGTCAAAGCCGCCGATGTGCATGACCTTCTCGGTCAGCGCGTCGGCCATGACGTACACCTCGCCGTTGGGCGCCTGGACGAGGTTGTACAGCTCGCGCGGGTTGAGCGCGATGGCGAGGTTGCCGGGCAGGGTCCAGATCGTGGTCGTCCAGATGACGAAGAAGAGCTTGCTGTGGTCGACGTTCGGCAGCTTGCCGAGGTCGTCGTGCATCGGGAACTTCACGTACACGGTCGTGCACGGATCGTCCTGATACTCGATCTCCGCCTCGGCGAGGGCGGTCTCGTCGTGGGCGCACCAGTACACCGGCTTGAGCCCCTTGTAGATGTGGCCGTTGCGGTACATCTTGCCGAACACGCGCACCTCTTCGGCCTCAAAGCCCTTGTTCATGGTCTTGTAGGGGTGCTCCCAGTCGGCGACGACGCCCATGCGCTTGAAGCCGTCCATCTGGCGGTCGATGTATTTCTGCGCATAATCATGGCAGGCGCTGCGGAAGTCGGCGATGCTCATGGCCTTGTGGTTGAGCTTCTGCTCCTTGATGATGGCGCTCTCGATGGGCATGCCGTGGTTGTCCCAGCCGGGGATGTAGGGCGTGTAGTAGCCGCGCATGGCGTAGGAGCGGACGATGAAGTCCTTGAGCGCCTTGTTGAGCGCGTGGCCCATGTGGATGTTGCCGTTGGAGAACGGAGGGCCGTCGTGCAGGCTGAAGCGCGGCTTGCCGTCGTTCTTTTTGAGCATTTCGTTATACAGATCCATGTCGTTCCAGCGGCGGAGCATATCGGGCTCACGCTTGGCGAGGCCGGCGCGCATGGGGAAGTCTGTTTTCGGCAGGTTGATCGTGGCGTTGAAATCGTTCTTGGACATGGTAAAGATCGTTCTCCTCTCAGAGTAGTTTTCTGTTAAAATTGTGCAGGGCGGTACGGCACCGGCCGTCCCGCCCTGGTTGATTGCTGTTCACTCAGCTGTTGTGCAGAAAGTGATAGAGCTGCGTGGCGTCATCTGCTGCACTGTCGGCCGCGGCATCGTCAGCTTCCACGGGCTGCGCCTCCACGGGGGCGGCGGACACGGTTTCTGCTGCATACACGGGCTCTGCCTGCACAGGCTGCCCGGCGGCCGGAGCTTCCGGCTGCGCGGCGCTCGCGGGCTTGGCCGGCGTGGCGCTCGCGGGCTCGGCAGGTGCGGCGCTCGCGGGCTCGGCAGGTGCGGCGCTCGCGGTCGGGCGCGCAGCCGCGCGCGGCGCGGACGCTGCCTTCGACCCGGCGACACCGTCGAGATACTCGAGCTGCGTCAGGCACAGATTGCGCACATCTTCCAGGAATTTCGCGCAGGAGGTCTTTGCGTTGAGGAGCTTGGCTTCCTCGTTGGCGGTTTCGTGCTGAAGGCCGCCAAGTATTCGGTCGGACGTGTTCTTGGCCTCGCTGAGTATCTTGTCGGCGCGGGCCTGGGCATCGTCCTCTATCTGCTTGCCGACCTTCTGGGCCGACAGTATGGCCAGACGCATGGCGTCTTCACTGGCGCGGTACTCTTCTATCTTATCGACCAGCACCTTCATCTTGCCCTTGAGCACAGCGATCTCCTTCTGTGCGTTGGCAAGCTCGGTGGCCACTTCTTCCTGATAGTTCTGCACAGCGGCCATGTCGTAACCGCCGAACATCGCTTTTTCAAAGGTTTTTTCCCGAATATCCTGAGGAGTCATGTTGGAAAGTCCTCCATTCTTTCTAATGGTATACTACTCGCGGGGCTGTCAGAGACAGTATGCCCGAATGTTACAGATGAAACTCGCCCGACTCCATGTCGTCGAGCTGGTCGCCCATGAGGTCGACGTTGAACGGCGTGATGATATACGTCGCGCTGGCGACGCGGCGGATCTTGCCATCCTGCGCGTAGGCGACGCCGGACAGGAAGTCGATCAGGCGGCGGGCGATGTTCTTGTCCGTCTGCTCCAGATTCATGAGCACGGCGCGGCGATCGCGCAGATGGTCGGCGATCTCGGCCGCGAGCTCAAACTGCTTGGGCGCGACGAGCACGACCTTGAGCTGGCCGCCGCTGTTGAGGTTGACGACCTTGTCGGCCACGCGGCTGTCGCTGCGGGCGGTGTAGCCCGGCGCGGGGCGCTCGGGCTCTCTCACCGGCTCGGAGACCGGGTTGTCGCGGATGAAAGAGCTCTGCTTGGCGGCGGGCGCCGTGCGGCGCGCCGGCCGTGCCGGAGCGGGACGCTCGGGCGCGGGTGCTTCCGCGACCGGGATCGCCTCATCCTCATCGTCGAAAAACTCGTCGTCGTCATCGTACGGACGCGTCATTTTCTTCAGTTCATCCAAAAAGCCCATGCAGGGTCCCCCTTTATCTACCGGCGGCTGCTGTGTTGCCGCTGTGTTCTCTTTTCAGGTGCGGCGGGCGTCGCTCAGTGCCGGGAATAGTCCCGTGCGCCGAAGATCGACGAGCCGACGCGCACCATGTTCGCACCGGCGGCGATGGCGTCCTCAAAATCCCCGCTCATACCCATGGACAGAAAGTCCATAAAAGCATTATCGTATTTTTTTCTGCCGATGTCAACAAAAAGCTCGTGCATTTTCGTAAAATATGCATGATTTCCGTCGGAAGTTTCTGCCACGGGCGGGATCGCCATCAATCCGCGCACGCGAATGTGCGCGCAGGCGGCGGCGGTTTCCAGCAATTGCGGCAGTGCGTCGGGGTCGACGCCGCTCTTGGCGGCCTCACCGCCGATGTTCACCTCCAGCAGGATATCCTGCACGGTGTCCTGCATGGCGGCGCGCTTTTCGATCATGGCCAGCAGCTCCGGCGAGTCCACCGACTGGATGAGATCGACCTTGCCGACGACCTGCCGCACCTTGTTGGTCTGCAGGTGGCCGATGAAGTGCAGCGGTGCGCCGGTGTAGGCGTCCTCGGCGAGCTTTTCGGTCATCTCCTGCACGCGGTTTTCGCCGCAGGCGTCGATCCCGGCGGCGACGGCCTCGCGCACGCGCGCGGCGTCGTTCATCTTTGTCGCTGCCACAAGCGTGATGTCCGCGCCCGTGCGCCCCGAAAGGCGGGCGGCGGCGTCGATGCGCGCGCGGATGGCGGCGATGTTTTCGGCAATGGTGCTCATTGTGGGGGGTGCCTCCTTATTTTATGACCTGTCCGTCGGACAGACCTTTGCCGCTGACGACGATGTCGTTGCCGGCGCGCAGGGCGTTGCTGTCCGTGCTCTGGGCGACGAGACAGTAGCTGTCGGTCTGGTAGATGATCTCGATCGGTTTTTTCTCCAGCTGCGCCGCCGTGACGACGTAGACGAAGGTCTGCCCGTCGTCGTCCATGTGCACGGCCTTGAGCGGTACGCGCAGGCCGGTGTGCTCACTGTAGACGACGTCGGCCGTGGCCTTGCGCATGGCCAGCGTGTCGGCCAGCGCATTGTTGCACGCGAACACGACCGCGACCTCGCCGCTGCCGTCCGGTTCGCTCTTGCTGAACACGGTGGCCGAGACCGTGCCGCTGTAGTGCTGCGGGAAGTCGAGCGTGGCGCTGCCGCCCAGATTCAGACGGTCGGCGTCGGCCTTGCTCATGACGGCGGCGAAGTACCACTTTTTCGCCGTGACGAGCTTGCCGATCGTGTTTGCGGGCGTCGAGGGACTCGTGTGCTCGAGCGCGGCCACGCCGTCTGGCGTGAGGTTTTCAAGCGCCGCCGGGCTCAGCGCCTCATAACCGTCCACCGTGGAGGTGAACAGCCCCGCCGCCGGGGCGGTGATGCTGCCGCGGCCGACGCCGGCCTTTTCCAGCTGGTGCAGCTCGGCGTTGAGCGCGTCGAGATCGCTCTGCGAGACGGTGCCCGTCGAGGCGCCGAAGAGCAGCGAGCTGAGGTCCATGCAGATGTCGTCAAGCTCGGACGCGCTGCCTGCGGAGACGGCGGCGTTGAGCTGCAGGATGGCGCTGTGGACGCTGCTGTCAAGCTCGGATGCACCCGAGGCGCTGCCCGCGCGTGACAGCAGGCTCGAGACGTAGGCGATCTCCTTTTTGAGCTCGCGCGCGCGGCTGGCGCTGTCGAGCGCGGCCTTGGAGTCGACGCCGATGGCGATCTCGCCGTCGCGCGCGACCTGCTTGCCGTCGTCCACGGACAGGGACAGAAACTCCTTGTCCGAGGCGATGATCTGCTCCTCGCGCACGACGATGCCGCTGGCCTGCCCGCCCTCGCTGACGGTCACGAGCACCGCCGGTGCGGTGGAATACGACTGCTGCGTGGAGCGAAACAGGTACACGCCCAGATACACGGCCATGGCCGCGAAGAGCACGAACATGGCGATGTTCGTAAAGGTATTCGTTTTCTTCAAAGCCTGCCCTCCTTCCGGTGGGGGGCGGCGGGGAGATCACGCCTGCAGCTCAAGCACCGCCGCCCGCACCGGGGCGACCGTCGAGATCGCGTGCTTGTAGATCATCTGCTGGCGGCCGTCGGCCTCGATGAGCACGGCAAAGCTGTCAAAGCTGCGCACGATGCCGCGCAGCTGAAACCCGTTCATGAGAAACAGGGTCACGGGGATCTTCTCCCGCCGGATGTAATTGAGGAATGTGTCCTGAAGATTCTGTGTCTTTTGCATGATCGCCGCTCCTTTTGCCGGAGCGGACATATATCGACTTATCATAGCACAAACTGCCGCTCCGTGAAATAGTGAATTTATACAAATCCGGCGAAAATGGCAGTTTTCTCCGCACTTGTACAGGCCACTATTCTATACCGCGCCCGGCCAAGAATTGCGTCGAACGGCGGCAGGCCAGGTCCATGTCCGGCGTTTTTTCGTGCCGCAGCCAGAACAGCTGCGCATCGCGCCGCAGCCACGTGAGCTGGCGCTTTGCGTACTGCCGCGAGGCGAGCCGGATGGCGTCCGCAGCCTCCTGCGCCGTCGCCTCGCCGCGCACGGCGGCCACGGCCTCCTTGTAGCCGATGGCCTGCATGGCCGTGCAGTCGGCCGGGATGCCGGCGGCCAGCAGCGCGCGCACCTCATCGAGCAGCCCCTGCTGCATCATGATGTCCACGCGTCGGTCGATGCGCGCATAGAGATCCTGCCGGTCTGCGAACGTGAGCGCGATCTTCGCCGCGTCGTAGCGCGGCGGCACGGCGCGGGTCTCGGCGTCGTGCTGCGTGATGGCCTTGCCCGTGAGGATGTAGACCTCCATCGCGCGCACGATGCGCTTTTTGTCCGCGGGGTGGAGCTTTGCCGCCCGCTCGGGGTCAAATTTGCGCAGCTCACCGAGCAGGCCCTCGCCGCCGATCTCGTCGTAGCGCTCGCTCAGCTCCTGCCGCAGCGCGGTGTCGGCCGTGCCGTCGGCAAAGGTGCGCCCGGCGATGAGCGAGTCGATGTAAAGCCCCGTCCCGCCGACGACGATCGGCAGTTTTCCGCGCGCGAGGATATCGTCCACGCAGGCGGCCGCTTCCGCCGCGTAGCGTGAGACGGAGTAGTTCTCCGTCGGGTCGGCGATGTCGATCATGTGGTGCGGCACGCCCTGCATTTCCTCCGGTGTGGGCTTGGCCGTGCCGATGTCCATGCCGCGGTAGATCTGCATCGAGTCGGCCGAAACGACCTCGCCTCCGAGCCGCTGCGCGAGCATGACGCCCAGCGCGGTCTTGCCCGAGGCGGTCGGGCCGGTAATGACGACCAGTTTTGGCTGCATCCGGCAGCCTCCTTTCTATAAGAGCAAATTCAGAAAGATTTTATTGAAAAGTATTAGAAATGTGTTAAAATGAGACCATATCCCAGTATTCAAGAAGGTGAACCCATGAAGATCAAAATTTCTGCCGACAGCACCTGTGATCTCTCGCCGGAGCTGATCGCGCGCTACAACATCGGCATCACGCCGCTGTACATCGTGCGCGGCGACGAGACGCTGCGCGACGGCATCGATGTGCGTCCGGAGGAGCTCTACGCCTACGCGAAGGCCACGGGCAAGCTCTGCCAGACCGCAGCGGTGAACGTGTCGGACTATTATGCGTATTTCAGCGCGGCGCGCGCCGAATATGACGCCGTGATCCACTTCACGATCTCGAGCGATATGTCCGGCTGCTATCAGAACGCCTGCATCGCGGCGCGGGAGTTTACGAATGTCTACCCCGTGGACGCGCGCAACCTCTCGACCGGCATCGGTCATCTGGTGCTCGACGCGGCCGAGATGGCCGCGCAGGGCATGGATGCGGCCGACATCGCGGCGGCGCTGGAGAAAAAGCGCGAGAAGCTCGACGTCAGCTTCGTGCTCGACACGCTCGATTATCTCGTGCGCGGCGGGCGCTGCTCGTCACTCGCGGCGCTGAGCGCCAATTTTCTGCATCTCAAGCCGTGCATCGAGGTCAAGGACGGGAAAATGGGCGTCGGCCGCAAGTACCGCGGCAAGCTCGAAAAGTGCTATGTGCAGTATATTGAGGACCGGCTCAAGGGCCGCGACGATATCGACTGCCACCGCATCTTCATCACGGATTCCGGCATCGACGAGGCCACCTGGCAGGAGCTCGAGCGCGTCGTGCGCGCGTGCCAGCCGTTTGAGGAAGTGTACCACACGCAGGCCGGCTGCACGGTGTCGAACCACTGCGGCCCCGGCTGCATGGGCATTTTGTACTACCACAAGTAAACACAGTTGTGCAGTCTGACAGGGAGCGCGCCGCGCTCCCTGTTTCTCTGCCCAAAAGTATTACTTTTGGGCAGAGAACTGCGGCCTGACTGCATCGCACGCGCTGTCCGCCTGCGGCGGACGGCGCGCACGTTTGCAGGCCGAGCGGTATTTTCTCCGCCGCACATGTCGCCGGAGAAAATGGCTGGACTTTCTTTTGCCGCGCCATTGGCGAAAGGCGGCGCGCACGTTTGATCAACCGAGGGGAGCGCGCCGCGCTCCCTGCTTTTTTACACGATGCGCTTGAAGAGCTTGTCCAGCTCGCGGCGCGTGAGCGTCACGGCGACGGGGCGTCCGTGCGGGCAGTATTTCACCTCGCCGGCGCACACCGCGTCCGCCAGACGCAGCAGCTCCTCGGGCTCTGTCTGCCAGCCGGCCTTGATGGCCGCCTTGCACGCCACGGTCTTGAGCACCTCGTCGCGCACGGACTGCGCGTCCATCTGCGCGCCATGGCGCAGCTGCGCGCAGATCTCCTCGAGCGCGGGCAGGGCGTCCGCCGCGTCGAGCTGCGCGGGCACGCCGCGGAGAATGTAATCGTTGCGGCCGAACGGCTCGAGCGTGAAGCCGAGCTCCGCGAGCGTGTCGCCGTGCTGCTGCAGCACCTCCGCGTCGCTCGCGTCGGGCGTGAAGGGCAGCGGCTCGAGCAGCGTCTGCGACGGGATGTCGGCAGGGCTCTGCCGCAGGCGGTCAAAATTGATGCGCTCGTGCGCCGCGTGCTTGTCGATGAGGATGAGCGTATCGCCCTTTTCCACGAGGATGTAGGTGTGCATCGCCTCACCGATCAGGCGGGCGGGCGGCGTCTCCGGCGGCACGGCGCGCGCGAGCGGCGACGGGGTCTCCTGCTCGGCGGGCTCGGGCTCGAGCGCGGTCTGCACGCCCTGCACGACCGGCTCCGGCACGGGCTGCGCTGCCGGCGCTGTGCGTGCGAGCGGTGTGAACACCGGCGGCGGGGTCACGCGCGGCGCTGCAAAGGCCGACGCCGTCGGCGAGCGGAACGAGAGCGCCTCCTCCGCCGGGGCGGCGGGGGCATAGGTGCGCGCGCCGGAAAATACCGGCGCCGCGGGTGCTGCGCTCCGGCTCGGCGCGGGCGCGGATGCCGGCTCGGGCTTGGGCACGCTCGGCTTCGGCGCTGCGGCTGCGGGGGCGCGCTCTGCCTCAAGCGCGGCGCGCGCGCCGTAATACACGGCGTCGAACACCGCGCGCTCGTGCGAAAATTTCACCTCGGTCTTTGCCGGGTGGACGTTCACGTCCACGGCCGCACAGCTGAGCTCCACATACAGCACGCACGCGGGAAACCGACCCACGAGCAGCGTGTTGCGGTAGGCCTGCTCGAGCGCAGCCTGCAGCGCGGCGGATTTGATCCAGCGGCCGTTGCAGAAAAAATGCTGCTGCGCGCGGCTGCCGCGCCCGGCAGCTGGCGAGGAGATGAAGCCGTGCACGCGCACGCCGTCGACCTCGCTCTCACAGGGCAGGAGCGTCTTCGCCAGCTCACGCCCGAGCAGGCTGTACACGCAGCTGTCAAGCTTGTTGTCGCCGGGGGAGAAAAACAGCTCCTCCCCGTCGCGGATGCAGCGCACGGACACATCCGGCCGGCCGAGCGCGCACCGCAGCGCGGCGGCGGCGCAGGCGGCGCCCTCCGCGCGGTCGGTCTTGAGAAACTTGCGCCGGGCGGGCGTGTTGTAAAACAGGTCGCGCACGATCATCGTCGTGCCCTCGGGGCAGCCGGTCTCGTACATGTCCTGGATCTCGCCCGCGTCGAGCGTCATGTGCGTGCCGCCCGGCGCGCCGCGCCGCCGCGTTGTGAGCGTGATGTGCGACACGGCGCTGATGGCGGCCAGCGCCTCGCCGCGAAAGCCCATCGTGCCGATGGCCTCGAGCCCCTGCGCATCGTGCAGCTTGCTCGTCGCGTGGCGCAAAAACGCGATGCCCGCGTCCTCGGGCGTCATGCCGCAGCCGTCGTCGGTCACGCGCAGGTAGGTCGCGCCGCCGCCGCGCAGCTCCACCGTCACGGTGCGGGCCCCGGCGTCGAACGCATTTTCCACCAGCTCCTTGACCACGGAGGCGGGACGCTCGACGACCTCGCCCGCGGCGATCAGATCCGCAAGGTGCGGAGAGAGAATTTGAATATCGGGCATGGTTTGCCCTCCTTTGTGCACAGTCCGCGGGAAGCGAGCCTCCCGCGCGTATATTATAAAGGATTGGCATTGAAAATTCCACCGCGAAATGCTACAATATTCTATCACACTTCAAATTTTACCCGGATATATCCGGACAGGCAGGAGCATTGCATGAGCTATCAGAGAGTAGAGATCCCCGAATCGGACATCCAGCGCCAGCTGGACATCTGCGCGCAGCTGCGCGCGCATTTTTCCGCCGGCGGCCGTCAGCCGCTGGCCATGGTCGACACCTACGGCTGCCAGCAGAACGAGGCCGACAGCGAAAAGCTGCGCGGCTATCTGCGCGCCATGGGCTTTGATTTCACGCAGGATGAGTTCGCGGCCGACGTCGTCGTCATGAACACCTGCGCCGTGCGCGAGCACGCCGAGACGCGCGTGTTCGGCAACGTCGGCGCGCTGACGCACACCAAGGCGCGCAATCCCGAGCAGATCATCGCGGTCTGCGGCTGCATGGCGCAGCAGGAGCACGTGGCCGAGAAGCTGAAAAAGTCCTACCGCATCGTTGACCTCGTCTTCGGACCGCACGAGCTGTGGCGCTTCCCGGAGCTGCTGCGCAGCGTCTGCACCGAGCACCGGCGCGTGTTCGCCATCGCGCCCGCGGACGGCAGCGTCGCCGAGGGCATCCCGCGGCAGCGCGACGGCAGCGTCAAGGCGTGGCTGTCGATCATGTACGGGTGCAACAACTTCTGCACCTACTGCATCGTGCCGTATGTGCGCGGGCGTGAGCGCTCCCGCCACCCGGAGGAGATCGTGCGCGAGGCGCGCGAGCTCGTTGCGGCGGGATATAAGGATATCACGCTGCTGGGGCAGAATGTCGATTCCTACGGCCGCGACCTCGACGAGGACGTGGACTTTGCCGACCTCATCCGGCGCATCAACGCCATCCCGGGCGACTTTGTCATCCGCTTCATGAGCAGCCACCCGAAGGACGCGACGGAAAAGCTCTTTCGCGCCATGGCCGAGTGCGAAAAGTGCGCGCACCAGATGCATCTGCCCGTGCAGAGCGGCAACGACCGCGTCCTGCACGCGATGAACCGCGGCTACACGCGCGAGAAATATCTGGCGCAGGTGGCGCTTGCGCGGCAGTATATGCCCGACCTCGTGCTCACGACGGACATCATCGTGGGCTTTCCCGGCGAGACGGACGAAGAATTTCAGGACACGCTCTCGCTCGTCGAGACCGTGCGCTATGACGCGATGTTCACCTTCATCTATTCGCCGCGCGTCGGCACACCGGCGGCAAAGATGCCCGACCCTTACACCCGTGCGCAGAAGCAGGTGCGCTTTGACGCGCTCATCGCGTCGGCCAACGCCATCTCCGAGCAAAAGCACCGCGCCTATGAGGGCAGCGTGCAGCGTGTGCTCGTCGACGGGGCGGACGGCCGGGGCGACTATCCGCTCACGGCGCGCACGAAGGGCGGACGGCTGGTGCATATGCGCGGCAGCGAGGCGCTCGTCGGGCAGTTCGTGGACGTGAAGATCACCGGCAGCAACACCTGGGCGCTCTACGGCGAGGAGGCGTGACATGGCGGAACTGACGCCGATGAAGCGGCAATATTACGAGATCAAGCAGCGCAATCCCGACTGCCTGCTGTTTTTCCGGCTGGGCGATTTTTATGAGATGTTCGACGACGATGCGCGCCTGGCCGCGCGCGAGCTCGACCTCACGCTCACGACGCGCGACCGCAACGTCGAAGACCCCGCCGAGCGCACGCCCATGTGCGGCGTACCGTACCACTCGGCCGAGGCGTACATCGGCCGCCTGATCGCCAAGGGCTACAAGGTGGCCATCTGCGAGCAGATGGAGGATCCCGCGCTTGCCAAGGGACTGGTCGAGCGGGACATCATCCGCATCATCACGCCCGGCACGGTCACGGAGTCCTCGATGCTCGAGGAGAACAAGTCGAACTATCTCGGCGCGGTGTATCTGAGCGCGCAGTCCGGCGGCACGGCGTTCTGCGACCTCTCGACGGGGGAATTCTGCGCCGCGAGCTACCCGGCCGACGCCGTGAGCCACATCCTCAACGAGCTCGGGCGCTTTGCCCCGCGCGAGGCTGTATGCGCCGACGCGGCGGCGGAAAACGACGACATCCGCACCTTCCTCACCAAGCGCCTCGGCAGTCTGGTCGAGGCGGGCGGCGATCGGTTTGAATACATGGCGGCGGCTGCGCGCGTGTGCGAGCAGTTTGACGTACAGAGCACGGACGAGCTCGGCCTCGGCGAGGCGCCGGCGGCCGTGTGCGCGGCCGGCGCGCTGCTGGCCTACCTGCACGAGACGCAAAAGTGCGACCTCGGCCACATCCGGCGGCTGGAGCTGCTGGGCGACGACCATTACATGGAGCTCGACTACACCACGCGCCGCAATCTGGAGCTGACGGAAAACCTCCGCTCCGGCGAAAAGCGCGGCAGCCTCCTCTGGGTGCTCGACAAGACGAAAACGCCCATGGGCGGCCGCCTGCTGCGCACTTGGGTCGAGCGCCCGCTGCTCAGCCCCGTGCAGATCCGCCGCCGCCTCGGCGCGGTGGAGGAGCTGGTGGGCGAGAGCGTGCTACGCAGCGAGCTGATCTGCTGCCTGCGGGAGATCGGCGATATGCAGCGCCTCGTCTCGCGCGCGGTGTACGGCTCGGCCAACGGGCGCGACCTGCACGCGCTGGCGCTCTGCTGCGCGCAGCTGCCGCAGCTGACGGCGCTGCTGCAGAACGTGCACAGTGCGGCGCTGCGCGACATTGCGCAGATGGACACGCTCGCCGATCTCTGCGCGCGCATCGACCGCGCGATCTGTGACGAGCCGCCGTTTTCCGTGCGCGAGGGCGGCATCCTCCGCACCGGCTACAGCGAGGAGGTCGACCGCCTGCGCAACGTGCGCGACCACGGCGCGCAGACCGTTGCCGAGCTCGAGCAGCGCGAGCGTGAGCGCACCGGCGCAAAGAAGCTCAAGGTCGGCTACAACAAGGTCTTCGGCTATTACATCGACATTCCCAACAGCGCGGGCATCACCGAGCTGCCGGAGGACTATATCCGCAAGCAGACGCTCGTGTCGAGCGAGCGGTATTTCACGCACGAGCTCAAGGAGCTCGAGAACACGCTCCTGACGGCGCGCGAGCGCATCGCGGAGCTGGAATACCAGCTCTTCAACGAGGTGCGCCAGCTCGTCGCGGGCGAGGTCGCGCGCGTGCAGGCGGCGGCGGACGCCGTGGCGCGGCTCGACGCGCTGTGCTCGCTGGCCGAGACCGCCGTGAAGAACAACTACGTCTGCCCCGAGGTGGATCTGTCGCGCACGCTCGACATCCGCGAGGGGCGTCACCCCGTCGTCGAACAGGCGCAGAAGGACAGCCTCTTCGTCCCGAACGACACGTTTCTCAACGATGCCGATGACCGCGTCGCCATCGTGACCGGACCGAACATGGCCGGCAAATCCACCTATATGCGCCAGACCGCGCTCATCGTGCTCATGGCGCAGATGGGCTCGTTCGTTCCGGCGAAAAGCGCCGTCATCGGCGTGGTCGACCGCGTGTTCACGCGCATTGGCGCGTCCGACGACCTGGCCGCCGGACAGAGCACCTTCATGGTCGAGATGAGCGAGATGGCCAACATCCTCCGCCACGCCACAGCGCAGAGCCTGCTCATCCTCGACGAGATCGGCCGCGGCACGTCGACGTATGACGGCATGGCCATCGCGCGCGCGGTGCTCGAATACTGCGCAGACCCCCGCCGCCTCGGCGCCAAGACCATGTTCGCCACGCACTACCATGAGCTGACCGCGCTCGAGCAGACGCTGCCCGGCGTGCGCAACTACAACATCACGGCCAAGAAGCAGGGCGGCACGCTGCTGTTCCTGCGCAAGATCGTCGCGGGCGCGGCCGACGACAGCTACGGCATCGAGGTCGCAAAGCTCGCCGGCGTGCCGGACACGATCATCACGAAGGCCAAGACCTACCTGCGCGAGCTGGAGTCCGGCGCGGCGCAGCCCGCCGCCCCCGCGCACCCGGCGCAGGACGATGCGCAGATGACGCTCGGCGACGCCGCCGGAGACGTCATCGCCGAGCAGCTGCGCGCCATCGACCTCAACACCATCACGCCGCTCGAGGCCATGCGCCTGCTCTTTGAGCTGCAGCAGAAAGCGAGGGGCTGATATGCGCAGAGCCAAAGCAGAGTGGAGCGATCCCATGCCCCGCGGCGCGCGCATCGCGGGCTGGGTCTATTTTCCCATCCACGTGGCCGTGCTGCCGCTGACGATCGGCGCACTGCTCATGGCGGTGCTCGGCGAGCTGCCGTCGGACGTGACGTGCAACGTTCTGTATTACCTCATCGGCCTCGTGTTCACGCTCGCCGCCATGTGGCGCTTCCTGCACCGCAGCTATGACACGATGGCCGGCAGCATCCTGCGCTGCATCGGCATGATGCTCGCCGCCTATGGCATCGACGTGCTGCTCTCTCTCGTGCTGCAGCTCGGCACGGGGCTCATCGGCGAGCTGCCCGTGCCGAACAACGACGCCGTGACCGGCCTTGCCAAAGTGGACTACAAGCGCATGATCGCCGTCGCGGTGCTCATGGCACCGCTCGTGGAGGAGTGCCTGTTTCGCGGCGTGGTCTTCGGCACCATCCGGCCGCGCAGCCGCTTCTGGGCGTATACCGTGTCGATCGCGCTCTTTTCGCTTTACCACGTCTGGCAGTACGTCGTCATGTACAATGATCCGAAGCTGCTGCTCTCGGCGCTGGCGTATGTGCCGGTGTCGGCCGTGCTCACGTTCTGCTATGAGCAGACGCGCTCGATCTGGCCGCCGGTGTTTTTCCACATGTGCATCAACGCGCTCTCGCTCTCGGTACTCGCCGGGTGAGCGCAGAAAAGATCCGCCGCTTTCCGACTCCGGAAAGCGGCGGATCTTCATGCTTCGGTTTTTTCGTACACGCAAAACTGATAGCCCACGCCGTCATGCTCGGCGCGCGGCTCGGCGGACACGCAGTGCCATGCGGGGTCAGCGTCCAGATCCGGGAAAAACACGTCTGAGTGGGGCGCAGCGTCGATTTTTGTGACGTATACGCGCGTCATGTGGGGGAACATCTGCCGGAACACACTGTCTCCGCCGATGACGAAGCAGCGCGCGTGCTGCGCGGCGGCAGCCACGGCCTCGTCCGGGGAATGCACCACCTGCGCGCCCTCGATCGTGATGTTCCGGCGCGAGAGCACAAAGTTTTCGCGGCCGGGCAGCGGCTTTCCGCCCGGAAAATCCTCCAGCGTGCGCCGCCCGACGATCACGGCCGCGCCCATCGTCAGCTCCCGGAAGCGGCGGCGGTCGGCGGGGATCACGAGCGGCTGTGTGCCCTTGGCGCCGATGCCCCAGTCGGCATAGACGGCAACGATCGCATCCATGGCAGGCCCTCCTTACACCGCGATGGGGATCTTCCCCGTGAACTCGCTGTATTCGTAGCCCTCGACCTGGAAGCTGTCGCGGGTGAAGGCATAAAAATCGTTGACGGACGGGTCGATGACAAACTTCGGCGCGGGCTTGGGCTCGTTTTGGATGATCTGCTCGATGACCGGCACGTGGCGGTCATAGATGTGCGCGTCGGCGATGACGTGCACCAGCTCGCCCACCTGCAGCCCGGACACCTGCGCGAACATATGCACGAGCACGGCGTACTGCACGACGTTCCAGTTGTTCGCCGCGAGCATGTCCTGACTGCGCTGGTTGAGGATGGCGTTGAGGGTGTTGCCTGAGACGTTGAAGGTCATCGAATATGCGCAGGGGTAGAGCGCCATCTCGTGCAGATCCTCGAACGTGTAGATGTTCGTCAGGATGCGGCGGGAGGCGGGGTTGTGCTTCAGGTCATAGAGCACGCGGTCCACCTGGTCGAATTCGCCCTCGGGATACTGGTGCTTTACGCCGAGCTGATAGCCGTAGGCCTTGCCGATCGAGCCGGTCTCGTCGGCCCACTGATCCCAGATGTGGCCGCGCAGGTCGTGGATGTTGTTTGACTTCTGCTGCCAGATCCACAGCAGCTCGTCCACGGCGGTCTTCCAATAGGTGCGCCGCAGCGTCAGCAGCGGAAACTCCTTGGACAGGTCGTAGCGGTTGACGATGCCGAACTTCTTGACCGTGTGCGCCGGAGCGCCGTCGTCCTCCCAGTGGGGGCGCACGGTCCGGTCGGTATCCCAGACGCCGTTTTCCAGTATGTCGCGGCAGTTGCGGATGAATACCTCGTCTGCGTAGCTCATGATTCGGCTCCTTTCGAAAAAACAATGACATATCAGTTTATCACACGGACGGCGGGGTTGTAAATGGCGAAAGCCGAAAACGCGCCGCGCCGCGGTTATTTTACGAAAGGCATAAAAATGCAGGGTAAATTTGGTCAAAATGCCACGGAGATTTGACACGTTTTTTGCGCACAGACCGTCCCGTTTTCGGCTGCGGGATGCTATAATCAAAGAAGCGATACCCCAAATCATGAAACGGAGGATATCACATGAAGCACATGAAGAAATTGCTTTCACTGCTGCTGGTGCTTTGCCTCGTGCTGAGCCTGAGCTGCACGGCATTTGCGGCCGGAGCGGAAAAGCCGCTGGACGGAAAGACCGTCATCCTGCACTCGAACGACGTGCACGGTGCGATCGATCTGTACGCGGCCATGGCAGCCCTGAAGGCCGACTATGAGGCGCAGGGCGCGGAGGTCATCCTTGCCGACGCCGGCGACTACAGTCAGGGCACCGTCTACGTCAGCGTCAACAAGGGCGCGGACGCGGTGACCATGATGAACGCGACCGGCTATGACGTTGTCACCCTCGGCAACCACGAGTTTGACTACGGCTATGCGCAGCTGGTGGAGAACATGAAGGCTGCCAAGTTCCAGGTCCTGTGTGCCGACGTGCTCGGTGCCGACGGCAAGACCATCTATGACGCCAACACCATCATCGAAAAGGGCGGCGTGAAGATCGGCTTCTTCGGTCTCGAGACGCCCGAGGCGCAGACCAAGGCCAACCCCAAGCTCATTCAGGGCCTGAAGTTCCTCGCCGGAGCGGACGGCAAGGAGCTCTATAACTGCGCGGCCGCACAGGTCGCAGACCTGAAGGCGAAGGGCGCAGACCTCGTCGTCTGCCTCGCGCATCTGGGCGTGGACGAGAGCTCCGAGCCCTACACCTCCTATGATCTGGCCAAGAACGTGCAGGGCATCGATTTCATCATCGACGGCCACTCCCACACCGTCATGACCGCCGGCCCGAACGGTGAGGCCATCCAGTCGACCGGCACGGCCTTTGCCAACATCGGCGTCATCACCATTGACAACGCCACGAAGAAGATCGTCGGCAACGAGCTCAAGGCCATCTGGCACACCGAGAAGAATGCCGACGGCAAGTCTGTCACCGTCGTTGACTACAAAACGCGCGACGAAAAGGTCGCCGCGGCCGCCAAGGCCATCATCGACCCCATCGACAAGGCATACGGCGAGAAGTTCGCCGTGAGCGAGGTGGCGCTCAACGGCGCGAAGGCGCCCAACGGCAACCGTGACTCCGAGACCAACCTCGGCGACCTGATCACGGACGCCATGCTCTGGAAGGTGCTTGCCGACGCGGAGATCACCGTTCCGGAGGAGAACGTGGTCGCCATCACCAACGGCGGCGGCATCCGCGCGAGCATCGGTGTGGGCGATGTCACGAAGAAGGACATCAACACCGTGCTGCCGTTCGGCAACACGCTCGCCGTGGTCTACGTGAAGGGCTCCGAGCTGCTCGAGGCGCTCGAGGCCAGCACGTACTGCACGCCGGAATCCATCGGCGGCTTCCCGCAGGTGGCGGGCATGCAGTTCACGGTCGCGACGTATGAAACGTACGACAAGAACGACGAATCCTATCCGAACTCCACGTACTACGGCCCCAAGACCATCAACCGCGTGACCATCGAAGAGATCAACGGCAAGGACTTTGACCCCGAGGCCACCTATGCCGTCATCACGAACAACTTCGTGGCCGGCGGCGGCGACACATACTATGCGTTTGCCGCAGCCACCAACCAGTTCGACACCGGCCTGCCGCTGGACGAGGTGGTCATGGAATACATCACCAAGGAGCTCAATGGCGTGATCGGTGAGGACTATGCCGAGCCCACCGGACGCATCGTGGTCGATCAGGGCGTCGCCCCGGCGATCGCCGATGTGCAGAGCATGGTCATGGGCGAGGCTTCCTACACGGCCGAGAGCTACAAGGCCTATGCCGCCGTCGAGGCCAAGCTGGCCGCTGCCAAGACCGAGGCCGAGCGCGTGGCGCTGTGCGCCGAGCTGCGCGCCGCGGTTTCCGGCCTGAAGATTGTTGAAAACACGTTTGACGACGCCACGAGCGGCTGGTATAAGCCCGCCGTCGACTTTGCGCAGGCGTCCGGCCTGATGTCCGGTATGGGCGACAACAAGTTCGCCCCCGACGTCACGACGACCCGCGCCATGGTCGCGCAGGTGATGTATGAGCTCGCCGACGAACCCGACGTGTCCGGCCTGACCTGCCCGTTGAGCGATGTCGACTCCACCGCGTGGTACGCGGATGCGGTCACCTGGGCCTACAACGCCGGCGTGGTCAGCGGCTATGAGGACGGCACGTTCCGCCCGGGCCGCACCATCACCCGTCAGGAGATGGCCGTCATGTTCTACGGCATGCTCTTCGGCACGGATTCCATCCTCGCCGAGGATGACATCAAGCTCGCCCTCGGCGCGTTCAAGGACGGCGACACGGTCGCTTCCTGGGCACGCGAGGCGGTCGCTGTCTGCTACATCAGCGGGATCATGGTCGGCGACAACGGCTCCTTCAAGCCGACCGACCTGCTCAGCCGCGCGCAGCTCGCGCAGGTGTTCCGCAGCTTCTACGAGACGCAGCTGACCTTTGCGCTCGACGAGCTTCCGGCCGCGCCTGACCAGCCGAGCACGCCTGTGCAGCCCAGCACGCCCGAGCAGCCCAGCACGCCTGTGCAGCCGAGCGCACCCGAGCAGCCCAGTATGCCCACCGCAGCGTAATTGCAATCCCCCCCGCCCGCACGGAGACCCGTGCGGGCGGTTTCGGCTTGTCCAAAAACCTCGTAGAGTTTCGCCGCCGCAGCGGAGAAAGAAAGTCCGATCATTTTCTTCGGCGACATGTGCGGCGAAAGAAAATACCGCTCAGGCTGTAAGTGTGGAATTTGAGCGCCGCCGGCGCTCAAATTATGCGCGCAGCAGACTGCAGCCCCTTTGTCAAAAAGGAATACTTTTTGATATGAATCTGAACAAATATCTGGACATCGCACCCGAGGTGCAGCAGGCGCTCGCAGACGGCCGCCCGGTCGTCGCGCTCGAGAGCACGATCATCTCGCACGGCATGCCCTATCCGAAAAATGTGGAAACGGCGCTGCTCGTCGAGCAGACCCTGCGCGACAACGGCGCAGTGCCCGCCACCATCGCCATCCTCGGCGGCCGCCTGAAGGCCGGCCTGTCCAAGGAGGAGATCACCTACCTCGGCAAGAGCGGGCGCAAGGTCGCCAAGGTCTCGCGCCGCGACCTGCCGGTCATCTGCGCGCGCGGCATGGACGGCGCCACCACCGTCACCACGACGATGATGATCGCCCACATGGCGGGCATCTCCGTCTTTGCCACCGGCGGCATCGGCGGCGTGCACCGCGGCGCCGAGACGACCATGGACATCTCCGCCGACCTGGAGGAGCTGGCGCAGACGCCGGTCATGGTCGTGTGCGCGGGCGCGAAGGCCATCCTCGACCTCGGCCTGACGCTGGAGTATCTGGAGACGAAGGGCGTGCCCGTGCTCGGCTACGGCACGGACGAGCTGCCCGCGTTCTACACCCGCGAGAGCGGCCTCGGCGTCGACGCGCGCGTCGACACGCCGGAGGATCTGGCTGCGATCTTCCAGGCACAGCGTGACCTCGGCCTCAAGACCGGCATGCTCGTCACGAATCCGATCCCGGAGCAGTATGCCATGGACAAGGCCGTCATCGACAAGGCCATCGATCAGGCGCTCGCCGAGAGCCATGAACAGGGCATCCACGGCAAGGAGACCACACCGTTCCTGCTCGCGCGCGTGGCGGAGCTCACCGGCGGCGACAGCCTCGAGAGCAACATCCAGCTCGTGCTCAACAACGCCCGCGTCGCAGCCAAGACCGCTGTCGCCCTCTGCAAATGAAGGGCGGTGCGTGGCTCGTGCTCGCCGTGTCCATGCTGATGGGGCTCGGCCTCACCATCGGGGCGATCGCCTCACGCAGGCAGATGCGCACCGCCGTCGTGGTGGTGCTGTGTCTGGTCGGCATCGGCATCGTGCTTGCCGGTGCGGCGCTGAGCATCGGCATCGGCATTTTGTGAGCGCGTGAAACCAAACCGAAAACACCGCAGACCAACCGGTCTGCGGTGTTTTTTGAGCCTGTCAAAAAGTGCTACTTTTTGACAAAGGGGGGCGGCCTGACTGCAGCGCACGCGCCGTCCGCCGGAGGCGGACGGCGCGCACGTTTGCAGGCCGAGAAGTATTTTCTTCGACGCACATGTCGCCGAAGAAAATGATTGGACTTTCTTTGCGCCTGCGGGCGCAAACTCTACGAGGTTTTGTCAGCGGGGCTTATTCGCTGCCGGGCTGCGGCTTTGCGACGCGGAAGATCATGCGCGGGGTCTCGGTGCTGGCCTTCGTGTTCGGGGCGATGGATTCGGTGATGAACGAGTTGCCGCCGATGACGGAGTTTGCGCCGATGACGGTCTTGCCGCCGAGAATGGACGCGCCGGAGTAGATCGTGGCGTTGTCGCCGACGGTCGGGTGGCGCTTGCCGGTCACGGCGTGACCGTGGCGCGGACTGAGCGCGCCGAGCGTCACGCCCTGATAGAGCTTGACGTGGTCGCCGATGACCGTCGTCTCGCCGACGACGATGCCGGTGCCGTGGTCGATGAAGAAGTATTCGCCGATCTTTGCGCCGGGGTTGATGTCGATGCCGGTCGCGCCGTGAGCATATTCGCTCATGATGCGCGGGATGAGCGGCACGCCGCTCTCATACAGCTCGTGCGCGACGCGGTAGACGAAGATGGCATACAGACCGGGGTAGGAGAAGATGACCTCCTCCTTGCTGCCGGCGGCGGGGTCGCCGTCGAAGTTTGCCGACACGTCCTTCATGAGGATGGTCTGGATCTGCGGCAGGCGGCACAGGAAGCGGTCGCAGACGGCGTTTGTGCGCTCGCGCAGCTCGCTCTCGTCCGTGATCGTGTTGGAAAAGGCCAGATGCACCTGCTCGCGCAGGTCGGTGTAGATCTCGCCGAGCAGGAACTCCGCAAACGTCTCAGCCGAGACGTGCGACACCGTGCTGCCCGCGAAATACGCCGGGAAGAATACCTTCTGCAGATTCTCAATGATCTTGATGATGACCTTGCGGTCGGGCATGCGCAGGTGCTCGCTGTACATGGGCACCTCGGCGGTCTCGTAGCCGTTGGCGATCTGTGCGGCAACGGCGTGCAGCAGACTTTTTTGCGTCATGATGGGCAATCTCCTTTTCAATTTTCTTCTTTTTTCCACGGGCTGCAGACAAAAAACGCAGGAAGCGCGCTGCTTCCTGCGTAAAAACCATTGTGGACACCATACGGGCGCGATCCCGCGGCCGTAGAGCTACCGGCAGAAAGCGACGCAGCTTTGCGCACGACAACAACAGGCCGTCGGACAGACCGCGACCCGGATGCTGCTGCAGCTGCAAAGACGCATTGCTCAGACTCCTTCCGGTAATGCCCCTTCGATGGGGCGCTCTGGTATCTTGTATAACACGAACTGCCGCACTTGTCAAGTGACGATGTGCCGCACTTGTCGCACGCACCGCTCAGGTGCGCTTTTTCGGCAGCTTCGTGACGCGGCCGTCGCCGTGGTCGATGTATGTGTTTTCGAGCACGTCGATCGTGCTGCGCCGCCAGTCGGCGATGTATTCCTCGCGCAGCGCCTTGCGCTCGGCCTGCTCGTCGGGCGTCAGGTCGCGCTCGCGCGCGATGCGCGTCAGCTCGCTGATGCGATCCATCTTTTCCTGTGTCAAGGCTTCTTCTCCTCTCAGTTTTTCAGGCTGTGCAGCGGGGCGGGGATGCGTCCGCCGCGGGCGATGAAGTCCGCCGCGCTGCAGCGGTTGACCGGCATGACCGGTGCGCTGCCGAGCAGCCCGCCGAACGCCACCGTGTCGCCCACGTGCTTTCCGGGCGCGGGGATGATGCGCACGGCGGTGGTCTTGTTGTTGATCATGCCGATGGCGGCCTCGTCGGCGATGATGGCGGAGATGGTCTCGGCCGGCGTGTCGCCGGGCACGGCGATCATGTCGAGCCCGACCGAGCACACGCACGTCATCGCCTCGAGCTTCTCGATCGTCAGGCGGCCGGCCTCGGCCGCGGCGATCATGCCGGCGTCCTCCGACACGGGGATGAACGCGCCCGAGAGCCCGCCGACGTGGGATGAGGCCATGACGCCGCCCTTTTTCACCGCGTCGTTGAGCAGCGCGAGCGCCGCCGTCGTGCCGGGTGCGCCGACGGATTCCAGCCCCATCTCCTCGAGCACGGCGGCCACGCTGTCACCGACGGCGGGCGTCGGTGCGAGCGACAGGTCCACGATGCCGAACGGCACGCCCAGCCGCGCGGACGCCTCCTGCGCCACGAGCTGGCCCATGCGCGTGATGCGGAAGGCCGTCTTTTTCACCGTCTCGGCCACGACGTCGAACGGCTGCTCGTGCACGCTCTCGAGTGCGTGCTGCACAACGCCCGGCCCCGATACGCCGACGTGCACCTCGCACTCCGGCTCGCCCACGCCGTGAAACGCGCCCGCCATGAAGGGGTTGTCCTCCACGGCGTTGGCAAAGACGACGAGTTTGGCGCAGGCCATGCCGCCCTGATCGGCGGTGAGCGCGGCGGCGCGCTTGACGGTGCGGCCCATCTCGGCCACGGCGTCCATGTTGATGCCCGCGCGCGTCGAGCCGACGTTCACGCTTGAACACACCAGCTCCGTCCCGGCCAGCGCCTCCGGAATGGAGGCGATGAGCACGCGGTCGGATTCCGTCATGCCCTTTTGCACGAGCGCGGAAAAGCCGCCGAGGAAGTTGATGCCGATCTCATGCGCTGCGCGGTCGAGTGCCTGCGCATACGGCACGTAGGAGCGCGCACCCGTGCCCGCCGCGACGAGCGAGATGGGCGTGACGGACACGCGCTTGTTCACGATGGGGATGCCGAACTCGGCCTCAATGTCCTCGCCCGTGCGCACGAGCCGCCCCGCGAGGCGGCAGATCTTGTCGTACACCTTCGTGCAGCTGCGCGTGATGTCCGTGTCCGCGCAGTCGAGCAGGGAGATGCCCATGGTAATGGTGCGGATGTCGAGATGCTGCTGGTCGATCATGGCGATCGTCTGCAAAATTTCACTGCGGTTGATCATGGCTGTGTCCTCTCAGATGCGGTGCATGGCGTTGAAGATGTCCTCGCGCTGGGCGCGGATCTGCAGGCCGCGCTGCGCGCCGGCCTCGTCGAGCGTACGGGCGAGGTCAGCAAACGGGACGGTGCACTGCGACGCATCCACGAGCATGATCATCGTGAAATGCTCCTGCAGCACCGTCTGGCTGATGTCCAGCACGTTCACGCCGTACTGCGCCAGCAGGGCGGTCACATCGGCGATGATGCCGACGCGGTCTTTTCCGATCACGGTTACGATTGCACGCATAAGTGTTCCTCCTTATTGACCGATCGCGCCGAGCTCGTCCAGATCGCGCTCGAACGCGGGAATGAAATGCTGCAGAAAATACTGCACCTCCGGCAGGGGGGAGGCATCGAGCGCCGCGCGTGTCTGCGCCTCGGCGGAGAGAAACTCGTTGTTGCCGGCCTTGCGCTCCTCGATGCACTTGATGTAGGCCGAGAGCTTGTCGGCTGCCTTCACGAGCGGGTAAATGTCGCCGTCCTTGTCCTCGCTGAGCACATCGGCATAGGTTGCGCGCAGCTCCGGCGGCAGCATATCGAGCAGCTTCTGCACGGCCAGATCCTCCACCGCGTGGTAGGCCGACATGATCTCCGCGTTGTGATACTTGATCGGTGTCGGCAGGTCGCCCGTGAGGATCTCGGACGCGTCGTGATACAGCGCCGCCGTCGCAAGGGCGTTGACGTCGCATGGCTTGCGGAAGATGTCGCGCCGGATCACGCCGAGCGCGTGCGCGAGCACCGCGACCATGTGGCTGTGCTCCTGAATGTTCTCGGGCAGGGCGTTGCGCATCAGCCCCCAGCGCGCGATATAGCGCATACGCGAAATGAGCGCAAAGAAGTTGGAATCCATCGTTTGCTCCCCTCAAAACGGAAAATTTACAATCTGGGCACATTTTATCATGCCATTCGGGGAATGTAAACACGAAAAAGTGTTGCAATATCAGGTTTTCCATGCTAAAATGCAGATTTGTGCAAACAGAAATATCTAAAAAATGTGATTCTCTTTGAGGAAGTGTGCAAAATGGAGAAATTGAGAAACATCGCCATCATCGCCCACGTTGACCACGGCAAGACCACGCTGGTCGACGAAATGCTCAAGCAGGGCGGTGCGTACCGCGAACATCAGGAAGTCGTCGAGCGCGTCATGGACTCCAACGATCTGGAGCGCGAGCGCGGCATCACGATCCTGGCCAAGAACACCGCCGTGCGCTACGGCGACACGAAGATCAACATTGTCGACACGCCGGGTCACGCCGATTTCGGCGGCGAGGTCGAGCGTGTCCTGAAGATGGTCAACGGCGTCATCCTGCTCGTGGACGCCGCCGAGGGCCCCATGCCGCAGACGCGCTTCGTGCTCAGCAAGGCGCTCGAGCTCGGTCACCGCGTCATCGTCGTCATCAACAAGATCGACCGCCCCGACCAGCGCATCCACGAGGTCATCGACGAGGTGCTGGAGCTGCTCATGGACCTCAACGCCACCGACGAGCAGCTTGACTCGCCCATGCTCTTCTGCTCCGGCCGTCAGGGCACCGCGTCCTACTCTCCGGATGTGCCGGGCAAGGATCTGCGCCCGCTGTTCGAGACGATCCTCGAGTACATCCCCGCTCCGGAGCAGAATGTCGACGCGCCGTTCCAGATGCTTGTGTCGTCCATCGACTACAACGAGTTTGTCGGCCGCATCGCCATCGGCCGCATCGAGCGCGGCGTCATCCGCCAGAACGAGGAGATCGCCGTGTGCAACTACCACCAGCCGGATGCGCCGGCCAAGAAGGCCAAGGCCGTGTCCATGTATGAGTTCGAGGGCCTGCAGCGCGTGCCCGTCACGGAGGCGGAGGCCGGCAGCATCATCGCCATGTCCGGCATCGGCGACATCACCATCGGCGACACGATCTGCGCGCCGAGCTGCGTCGAGCCGATCGAGTTTGTCAAGATCTCCGCGCCCACGATGGAGATGACCTTCTCCGTCAACGACGGCCCGTTTGCCGGCCGCGAGGGCAAGTTCGTCACCAGCCGCCAGATCCGCGAGCGGCTCTACCGCGAGACGCTCAAGGACGTGTCTCTGCGCGTGACCGATCTCGAGGGCGCGACCGATTCGTTCAATGTCGCCGGCCGCGGCGAGATGTCGCTGTCCATCCTCATCGAGACCATGCGCCGCGAAGGCTATGAGTTCCAGGTCTCGCCCCCGCGCGTGCTCTATCAGACGATCAACGGCCAGAAGTGCGAGCCCATCGAGCGCCTCGTCGCGGATGTCCCGACCGATGCGGTCGGCTCCGTGATCGAAAAGCTCAGCGCCCGCAAGGGTGAGCTGCAGCAGATGGAGCCCATCGGCAAGCGCACGCGGCTGGAGTTTCTCGTGCCGGCGCGCGGCCTGTTCGGCTACCGCAACGAGTTCATGACCGATACAAAGGGTGAGGGCATCATGGCCTCCGTCTTTGACAGCTACGCCCCGTACAAGGGCGACCTCAGCCGCCGCAATACCGGCTCGCTCGTCTCGTTCGAGACCGGTGAGAGCATTACCTACGGCCTGTACAACGCGCAGGAGCGCGGTCAGCTGTTCATCGGCGCGGGCGTGCCCGTGTATGCCGGCATGGTCGTCGGCGTGTCGCCGAAGCAGGAGGATATCACCGTCAACGTCTGCAAGAAAAAGCAGCTGACCAATACCCGTGCCGCCGGCTCTGACGACGCGCTGCGCCTCGTGCCGCCGCGCAAGCTGAGCCTGGAGCAGAGCCTGGAGTTCCTCGCGGACGACGAGCTGCTCGAGGTCACGCCCAAGAGCCTGCGCATTCGCAAGCGCATCCTCGACCACGAGCGCCGCATGAAGGCCGCGCACGGCAAGGGCGCAAAATAAATCTTTACAAGCGCGCCGCGATGTGCTATTGTAAGACAGTCCATGTGCCCGGATCCGGGGTCTGGCCGCTTTGCAGCGGTTCCTTTCCGCCCGGTTCTGCGCCAGCGGATACGAAATAAAGAAAGGAATGTATCACCATGATCACCAAGACCGAAAAGACCGCAGTCATCGAAGCCAACAAGACGCACGAGGGCGACACCGGCTCGCCGGAGGTCCAGATCGCCATCCTCACCGAGCGCATCCGTCAGCTCACTGAGCACCTGAAGGTGCACCCGAACGACAAGCACAGCCGTCTGGGTATGTACAAGATGGTCGGTAAGCGCCGCCGTCTGCTCGACTACCTCGCCAAGAAGGACATCGAGCGTTATCGTGCGATCATTGCAAAGCTGAACATCCGCAAGTAAGTTTGGCTTTTCCGAAGGGTATGAACGTTTGAAAGCAGGGGGATAATTTCATATTGTCCCCCTGCTTTTTTCGTCCGCGCCCGAATGTTCATCTTTCGGGAGCGCCGCTGCCCAGTATTTGAATCTGCGCCCCATCGCGTATGGGACGCGGATGCAAGTGCTGGCTCTGGCGTTTCCGCTGACAAAAGAAAGGAGCACCAGAACCATGATCATCACCACGCACAAGCAGTTCCCCAACTACAAGCGCTACGAGATCGAGTACGAAGGCCGTCCCCTCGTGATGGAGACCGGCAAGCTCGCCGAGCTGTGCAACTCCGCCGTCCTCGTCAGCTACGGCGAGACGACCGTGCTCGTCACCTGCACGGCTTCCGCCCGCCCGAAGGACGGTGTGGATTACTTCCCGCTGTCCGTGGACTTCAATGAGAAGCTCTACGCCGTCGGCCGCATCCCCGGCAGCTTCATGCGCCGCGAGGGCAAGCCCAGCCTGCCCGCCGTGCTGGCCAGCCGCCTGATCGACCGCCCGATGCGCCCGCTCTTCCCGAGCGACCTGCGCAACGACGTCATCATCGCCTGCGAGGTGCTGTCCGTCGACCGTGACTGCAGCCCGGAGATCACCGCCATGATCGGCGCGAGCGCCGCGGTGAGCATTTCCGACGTGCCGTTCAACGGCCCCATCGCCGGCATCGTCCTCGGCTGGGACGGGGAGAAGTACCTCTTCAACCCCACGCAGGAACAGCGCAAGACCAACCGCATGATCACCACCATCGCCGCCACCCACAAGAAGATCGTCATGATCGAGTCCGAGGCCGATCAGGTGCCGGACGACGTCATGTACGAGGGCATCGTGCAGGCGCATGAGCATCTGCAGCCCGTGCTCGACCTCATCGACAAGATGGTCAGCGAGATCGGCAAGCCGAAGTTCGAGTATGAGCACGCCTCCTTTGACGAGGAGCTGTTCGACCTCCTGTGCGCCAACGAGATGGAGGCCATGGAGTACTGCATGGACACCGACGACAAGAACGTGCGCGAGGCGCGCGTGAACGAGTGGATCGCCGCCGTGCAGGAGAAGTATCTTGACGAGCATCCGGACATGATGCAGTTCATGGATGAGATCCTCTACAAGATGCAGAAGAAGATCGTCAAGAAGTGGCTGCTCGCCGGTCACCGTGTCGACGGCCGCAAGATGAACGAGATCCGCCCGCTCGATGCCGAGGTCGGCGTGATCCCGCGCGTGCACGGCTCGGGCCTGTTCACCCGCGGCCAGACGCAGGTGCTGTCCATTGCCACGCTTGCCACGCTGTCCATGGCGCAGAAGCTCGACACCATCTGGGAAGAGGAAGAAAAGCGCTTCATGCACCACTACAATATGCCGCCGTACTCCACCGGCGACGCCCGCGCCGCCCGCAGCACCAACCGCCGCGAGTACGGCCACGGCGCGCTCGTTGAGAAGGCGCTGCAGTGCGTCATCCCGCCGGTCGAGGAGTTCCCGTACGCCATCCGCGTGGTGTCCGAGGTGCTCTCGTCCAACGGCTCGACGTCGCAGGGCTCCATCTGCGGCTCCACGCTCGCGCTCATGGACGCCGGCGTGCCCATCAAGGCGCCGGTCGCCGGCATCTCCTGCGGCCTGATCCAGGACGGCGACGACTTCACCACCTTCATCGACATTCAGGGCGTTGAGGACTTCCACGGCGAGATGGACTTCAAGGTCGCCGGCACGAAGCAGGGCATCACCGCCATCCAGATGGACCTCAAGAACGACGGCCTCAAGCACGAGATCGTCAAGGAGGCGTTCCGCATGACGCGCGAGGCGCGCTTCCAGATCCTCGACGAGATCATGCTCAAGGCGATCGCCGAGCCGCGCAAGGAGCTGGCGGATTCCGCCCCGAAGATGATCCAGATGAAGATCAACCCCGACAAGATCCGCGAGGTCATCGGCTCCGGCGGCAAGGTCATCCAGAAGATCTGCGCCGACACCGGCTGCAAGATCGACATCGAGGACGACGGCTCCATCTTCATCGCCTCCGAGGACATCGAGGCCTGCCGCGCCGCGCGCCAGACCATCGAGAACATCGTCTTTGAGCCCGAGGTCGGCGAGCTGTACTACGGCAAGGTCTCCAACATCCGCAGCGAGTTCGGCGCATGGGTCGAGCTGGCTCCGGGCAAGGACGGTCTCGTCAAGATCAAGGATCTCGAGTTCAAGCGCACCGAGAAGGTCGAGGACGTGCTCAAGATCGGCGACATGACCTGGGTCAAGGTCATGAACGTTGACGACCGCGGCCGCATCGACCTGTCCCGTAAGGACGCGATGCGCGAGAAGGGGCTCATGTAATCTCAGCACAACTGTGCGGGCGGGGTGCGCAGACACCCCGCCCCTTTTTCCACGGGGGGACAGCACATCATGTACGAAAAACGAACGCTGCCGAACGGCGTGCGCATGGTCTATGAGCACATGCCGCACGTGCGCTCGGCGGCCATCGGCGTGTGGATCGGCGTCGGCTCGCGCTACGAGTCGCCGAGTGACGCCGGCAGCGCGCACTTCATCGAGCACATGCTCTTCAAGGGGACGGCGCAGCACACCGCTTCGGAGCTGGCCGAGCACATGGACGCCATCGGCGGTCAGGTAAACGCCTACACCACGCGCGAGGGCACGTGCTACTATGCGCGCGTGCTCGACGAGCACCTTGACCGCGCGGGCGACCTGCTGGCCGAGATGCTCTTCACCTCAAACTTTGCCGAGGCGGACGTGGCCAACGAGTGCTGCGTCATCCGCGAGGAGATGGACATGTATGCCGACACGCCGGAGGATCTGGTCACGGAGCGGCTCATCGGCGCGGCCTTTCCCGGCACGCTCGGGCGCCCGGTGCTCGGCCGTCCGGCCACGATCGAGCGGCTGACGGGGGCGCGGCTGCGCGCGTTTCAGCTTGCGCACTATATCGCGCCGCGCATCGTCGTCGCCGTGTCCGGCAGCTTCACGGAAGAGAACCTTGCGCATCTGGCGGCGCACTTTTCGTGGCTGCCCGCGCGGCCGGATCTCACGATGCGCCGCGGCAGCTACACCCCGGCCTTCACGCTCAAGCGCAAGGCCATCGAGCAAAACCAGATCAGCATCGGCTTTCCCGGCCTGCCGACGGGGTCGGAGGCGCGCTTTACCATGGCGCTGCTCTCGTCCATCCTCGGCGGAAATATGTCCTCGCGCCTGTTTCAGACCGTGCGCGAGAAAAACGGCCTCTGCTACGCCGTGTACAGCTACACGGCGGGCTTTCTCGACTGCGGTATGTTTGCCGTCTCCACCGCCGTCGGCCGCGAGACGGAGCAGCGCGCCCTTGCGCTCATCCGCGACGAGCTCGATCGCTTCCGCAACGACGGTGTCACGCAGTCGGAGCTCGACCGTGCGCGCGAACAGGTGCACGCGAGCGTGCTCATGGCGGAGGAATCCACCGCCGCGCGCATGAATAAGCTCGGCTACTCCGAGCTCTACCTCGGCCGGGTGCTCTCGGCGGACGAGGTGCTCGCGCGCTACGACGCCGTCACCTGTGAGGACATCCTCGGTCTCGCGCGCGAGACGCTGGACTTTGCGCGCGTGTCGTTTTCGGCCGTCGGCCGCCTGCGCGCGCAGGAGGAATACGAGCAGCTGCTCAAGGGATAACCAAAAACGCCGCGGAAGCTTAGCGGGGCGTTCGTAAGACAGTTAACGGAGCGCATCCGTGCGGATGCGCTCCGTTTCTTTATGCTATTATGACATACGGCACAGTTGCAGCGGCCCCCTTGGCTCTCCCTCTGGGAGAGCTGTCACCGAAGGTGACTGAGAGGGCCTTGCAGGCGTTTTTGAATGGTGATATCAATTTGTGTGCACACGCCGCGAAAATCCATATCAACATCTCGGTTGGAAAAACGCAGGACCTCCAATCCAAGCGCTGTCAAGAATGCGGAACGCTCAGAA
>PPYE01311192.1_pt1 | contig 57860 bp, 48 predicted proteins | sample 1559881 | NCBI WGS metagenome assembly PPYE01 (sample SAMN08240022, study PRJNA423297) | Human gut metagenome, whole genome shotgun sequencing project.
CGGCGACGCCTTGAGCGCCGTAGACAGCCAGATCAACAACATCTACAACAACTTCGGCAACGTCTACAACCAGATGGGCAGCCTGCGGCGCGACATCAAGAACGTCGGCGCGCTCGGTTCGGCTTTGAGCGCGCTCAAGCCGATGCAGTACGACCCGCTCGAACCCAGCCAGCTCATGGCCGGCTTCGGGGCTTACAAAGGCGAGTACGCGCTGGCCCTCGGCTTCGCGCACTACCTGAAGGAAGACTTTATGGTCCACGCCGGAGTGTCGATCACCCACCACGGTGAGTCGATGGCCAACGCCGGGCTGACGTGGAAGATCGGTCGCAAGAAAGACAAGGAAGAGATCCCCGAGCGCTACCGCAAGGGCCCCATGAACAGCGTCTACGTGATGCAGAAGGAGAACGCCGAACTGCAGGCCGAGGTGGCCTCGCTGCGGCAGACCAACGTGCGCCAGGCCGAGCAGATGGCCGAGATGAACGCGCGCGTGGAGAAGCTGGAGCGTCTGCTGCAGAGCGGCAAAAAAGCGAACTGACCTTCAAGGCGAAGAGGGCGGATTGGCGGTTGAGATCCGCCCTCTTCTTTGTGGTACAATGTGATGTGAAAATTAAAATTCTTTTCTGTGTGGAGGGTTTGCGATGAGACGAGTGATGACGATTTTTCTGGCGGTATTGCTGATGGGTGTGGCGGCGGGAACGGCCCCGGCCACGGAGATCGCGGTGGTGGATGCGGAGAGGATTCTAGCTCAGTCGACTCCCGGCAAGAAGGGACAGGAGCACCTGAACGAGGTGCAGAAAGTGCTTCAGAAGGGATACAACGACTTGGTGGCTCTGTACCGCGGCCGGGAGAACTCGCCCGAGGCGCAGGAGATCATCAGGCAGGGACAGGCCGCGCTGGAGCAGCAGATGGCGGTCGAGCGCAATGCCGTGCTGGCGGTTCTGCAGTCGGAACTGATGGCGGCAACGGAGGCGTGGCAGAAGAAAAATCCCAAGATTCAGGCGGTCGTGAGCCGTCAGCTGCTTCTTGGCGCAGTCCCCAAGCTCGACGTGACGAGCGCGGTGATGAAGGAAATGAACAAGCGCACTCCCAAGTTCGCCGCTTTGCCCACGGTGACGGTGAACAAACCGGCTCCAGCTCAGCCTGCCCAAAAGTAGAAACGATCTTTTACAGCGCTGTCTTGAAGAGCGCGCATTGAAAGTATGACGTGATCCCCGCCGCTGGATTCGGAAAAAACGAGTCCAGTGGCGGGGATCGTTTTGTTTGCCGCGCCTATCGCTTCGACAGAAAAAGCCGGGATGCAGGAGACGAAAAAGTCCGCCGCATCCCGGCGTTCGTTTGTGGAGCCGGAAAGCTTATACTATTTCTTGATAAAAAGCATTAACATAGTTTGCCGGGCGCTGCGGGGGAGTTCAGTCGCTCAGAACTATCTCGACTGCTACGCAGTCTGCGCAGCTCGCTTTGTGAATCTCCCTCGCAGCGCCCTTGTGTTCAGCCTTTTAATTGAGAAGTAGTATTATTTGACGTTCAAAGGCAGGTACTGCGTGCGGCCGTATCTGCGGATCAGCAGGGGGACGCGGTTTCTCTTGGTGGAACCGATAATCTTGAACAGGTCGCCGGAGTTGTTCACTTCACGGCCGCCGGCCTGGAGGATGATGTCGCCGCGGCGCAGGCCGGAGCGAGCCGCCAGGGATTTTTCTTCCACTTCGGTGACGACCAGGCCGCTGTCGCGCTCCGAGAGCTTCAATTCTTTGCGCAGTTCCGGAGTGATCGTTGCCACGGTGAAGCCGATTTTCTCCGCCGTGCTGGCGTCGGCAACCGTCGTGTCCACTTCCGCAAGCGTCAGCGAGAAGTTCATGGTCTTGCCGTTGCGAAGCACTTCGAGATTGATCTTGTCGCCCGCCATGTGCTGACGCACCGAGGTGCTCAGCTTGACGCTGTCTTCCACTTCTTTGCCGTCGAGCTTGACGATGACGTCGCCGCGCTTCAGGCCGGCCTTTTCGGCGGGGGAGTCGGGAACCACGTCGGCGATCAGGGCGCCTTTGGTGTTCTTCAGCTCGAAAGCCGACGCGATGTCTTCGGTGATAGGCTGCAGATAGACGCCCATCTGGCCGCGGCGGACTTTGCCGTAGGCGACGATGTCGTTCATGACCTGCTTGGCCATGTTTATGGGAATCGCGAAGCCGATTCCCTGGGCCGAGGGGATGATGGCCGTGTTGATGCCGATCACTCGTCCCTGCATGTCGAGCAGGGGGCCGCCGCTGTTGCCGGGGTTGATCGAAGCGTCGGTCTGCAGGAAGCCGTCGAAGTTAAAATTCTGCAAGTGAATGCTGCGGTTGCGCGCCGAAAGGACGCCCACCGTGACGGTGGGTTCCAGCCCCAGCCCCAGCGTGTTGCCGATGGCGACCATGGTTTCGCCGACGCGGATCTTGTCGCTGTCGCCCAGCTCGAGCGTGGGAAGGTCTTTGCCGTCAACCTTAATCACGGCGATGTCGAACGTCGGATCGCGTCCGATCACCGAAGCTTCCATGGTCTTGCCGTCGAAGAACGTGACCGTGATCTTGTCGGCGCCGTCGATCACGTGGTTGTTGGTGAGGATGCGCCCGTCCTTGGAGACGACGAAGCCGCTCCCGGCTCCCTTCATGGGAACGCGGCGCGTGTACTCGCGGAACATGTCGCCGAAGAATTCCCTGAAGAAGGGATCGTTGGGCAGCCCCTGATTTACCGTGCGAGTGACCGTGCCTTCGACGTCGATATTGACGACTGCATGACCGACCTTCTCGACCAGATCGGCGACGGGACTGTCGGCGGTCAGCGCTTCAGGCGGCAACGTTCCGGAAAAAGCGGGCAAGCTGCCCGCGACCATGACGCCCAACATGACGCCTATAAAAGATCTTTTCAATTTTCTCAGTTCCATAAAAATTCACCTCCGCAAAGAATCGGACGGGATACGACGATCCCGTCTCAACGATGCACATAATACACGAAAACGGCCGTTTGCGCATTGATGTTTTATACAAAACGGGTGAACTTAATTTCATTCATTGTCTCGTGCGAATCAAATGGGTTTATCTGAAAAACGGCGCGCGGTCAATATCGAAAGAAAAGCCAAGGCGCCTGAGGATCCGACGAGAATTTGAAAGCCCCGCAAGGTCCGACGAACGTGCGGGAGTTTTTGCGACGATTGGGGGAGGGTTGAAGAAGCGGTACCGATTTGGGGTTATGCTTTTTAATTGGAATCGGCATAAGTCCCGCGCGCTCTCCTGGGTTTGCGGCCGTCGCGTTGCTCCTGTGATTTGATTGTTTTCGACCGGGCATGATGACGAGCTTTATCTTCGGAGGAAAAGTAGATTTCAGGGCTTCACAAATGAGAATTTTGTGGTACAATCCTCGTGTATTCAAGAGAGAGGGCCGCTAGCTCAGTTGGTCAGAGCACTCGGCTGATAACCGAGAGGTCAGAAGTTCAAATCTTCTGCGGCCCACCATGGTCAGTTCGCCACGACGGAAGTCGTGGTTTTTTTTTGCTCTTTTTTGGCCGAAGCGAGGCTTTTTACCGACTCTTGCGCGGTACCGGCGGGATTCGCGGGAAGAGAATCTCGCGCTGAGTTTAAAATAGGAGAAAATACCAATTTATGGCGGAGCGCCCGGTTTCCTTTCGCAAAATGGCTTAAATTCTGTTATAGTTAACGCAGTCGGTCGTTTTGTCGGCTTTTCGGCAGGACGACGAAAGGAGTTGATACCATGTTTTGCGGCGCGGTTGCCGTCGTTCATGGGCATCTTGAAACGGGAAGTGTGTTCGCGAAAGGCGGACGAACATAAATGATGCGCGTTGACATGCATTTTCACAGTTTCTGCTCTGATGGGAGCGATTCTCCCGAAGCGTTGGCGCGCCTTGGCAAAAAACGCGGGCTGGCGGTGATGTCGCTGACCGATCATGATACGATGAAAGGCGTTCCCGCCTTCATGTCGATGTGCCGCAAGTTGGGCATCAGAGCTGTTTCGGGAGTGGAGATCTCTGCAGAATATCCGCGGACGCTGCATATCTTGGGCTATAATTATGATCCTCAGGACGAAGAGTTCCGCGCGGCGCTGGCAAAAATCCAATATTATCGCGAGGAGCGCAATCGCCGGGTTCTTGCCAAGTTGAACGAACTGGGGATCCCGATAACGCTGAAGGACGTCCAGGATGAGGCGGGGAAGGGCGTTATCGGACGTCCGCATTTTGCCTATGCGCTGATCCGCAAGGGAGTTGTCCACGACGTGCCGACGGCCTTCTCGGAGTATTTGGGACGGGAAGGGAAGGCGTACGTTCACAAGGTCAGTTTGTCGCCGGAAGAAACGATCCGCGCGATTCATCGTGCGGGCGGCCTTTCCGTGCTGGCGCATCCGGTGCAGACGTGCCCGGATATCCGGGAGCTGCCGGATGTTCTGCGCTGGCTGAAATCGCTTGGACTCTGGGGGCTTGAATGTTATTCGGGGCACCACAGCAGGGAGCAGAGCGAGGCCTACAAAGCGCTGGCGGCGGCGAACGGTCTCGAGGTCACGGCGGGCTCCGATTACCATGGCAGAGGACGTCCCGGGTACCATTTCGGCGTGTCGGTCCCCGAAGATCTTTTGCCGTGGGCTCGTTTGGGATTGAGGATGTAGGGGTCGTCCGGATGGATATCAACAGGGCCCAGCGTTTGCTCGAACGCATGCTTTCTTGTGCCAAAGCCGGCGGAGCGCTGGCGGCGGAATGTGTCTGGTGCAGTTACGGCAGTCGCTCGTTTTCGGTCTGCGATGAGGCGCTGGAAAAAAGTCATGCTTCGATTTCCGAGTGTCTCGGGCTGCGCATATTGGACCGGGAGCATCGCCAGGGCGTGGCAAGCCTTTATGATATCGACGACCACGCCGCCGCCGCGCTGTGTGAAGACGCTTTTCGCAATGCACGGCATGGAACCGCGGAGGACGATGTCGTCTTTGCGGGGACACAGCCGGCAGTTCCGGCGGTTGATCTGGGCATTTATGATCCCGATTTGGTCGCGTGGGATCCGCGGGAACAGATTGAACTCTGTATGGAAATGAGTCGTCAGGCCCGAGCTCTCGACCGGCGTGTGCGCACGGTGCGCGATGCCAGTATTTTTATCGGCTGGGAAGAATCATTGACGATCAACAGTTATGGTGTGTGCTGCCAAGGCCGTTCCACCGCCGGCGGAATCGGCGTCGCGTTGCTGGCGGAGGACGGCGAGGCCGTTGAGATTGGCGGAGCGAGCCTGGACGGACGTTCTCGGGCGGCGCTCTCTTCACGGCTGCCGGTCGACGAGGCCGTCGCGCGCACGGTACGCCCGCTGCACGGTGAGCCTTTGCCGACGGGGCGCTATACGCTCATCCTTGAGCCGGAGGTCGTCGCTTCCTTTCTGGGCGCCTTGTCGGAGCTGTTTTTCGCCTCGAATGTCTGCAAGGGGCTGACGCTTCTGGCCGATAAAATGGGGGAACAAGTGGCTTCGCCCGTCGTGACGCTTGTGGACGACGGACGGCTGTATGGCGGCATGGGAACGGCCGCCTGCGACGCCGAGTGCGTTGCCACGCAGCGGACGGTTTTGCTTGACCACGGCCGTCTTGTTTCCTGGCTGAGCAATTTGCAATACGGAAAACGTCTCGGAACGATTTCGACGGGGAACGGCAGCCGCGGGCTTTCTTCTTTGCCCGACGTCGACGTGAGCAATCTGTTCGTCGTGCCCGGAACGCGTTCGGCGGAGGAACTTGCGGCGGTTTACGACGACTGCTTCTGTGTCACTGAGCTGATGGGGCTGCATACGGTTGACTCGGTCAGCGGGGATTTTTCGCTGGCGGCGCGAGGGCTGTATCGTAAGCACGGCGTTTTTCGTCCCGTCTCCGCGGTGACGATCGCCGGAAATCTGTGCGATTTCCTGCATAAAATTATTGAAGTAGGCGGCGATTTACGGTTCTACGACCGTTTCGGCGGCTGCACAATGGTGGTGGACGATATTGCGGTGGCTGGAAAATAAATGTTTGAACTTCGCGCTTGTCGTTTTCCTTTGCCTTCTGGCCGTTCCGAGTGCCGGCGCAAACACGTGGCAGTGGACCGGCGCCGGAGTATCCGGGAGCGCGGAGGTGAGGGAGTTTCATTCGCTCCGCATGGCGGCGGTGGATCAGATAGCGTCAGGCCTTGGATATCAGACCCGGCAGGAAAAAGAGGAACTGGTCGTGCAGGCTCCCGTCGGGCTGCGCTTCGTGCGCGGCGCGGCGGTCGTGTGGATTGGTTACAGCGTCGTCGCTCTGCCGGCACGGGCGCGCATGGAGGACGGGCACTGGTGGGTTGATACTGACACGGTATTGAGCGTGTTCTCGCAATTTCTGAAGAGAAACGGGCGAAACGCGGCGCTGCAATGGTCAGGAACGGGAAAGCGGCAAACGCCCCCGGCGGAGCGGAAAACGGTCGATCGGAAGAAAACGCCCGCCAACGACGCGTCACAGCGGCAATCCCTGCGGCAGGGACAGCAAAAGGCGCAGGACCTTCCCCGGCTGAAGGCGCTGAGATGGGGCGGCGATCATGCCGATGCGCGGGCTGTCATCGATCTCGAGGGCTCCGCCGAACCTTCGTATACTGTTCAGGATGAAACGTTGACCGTGGTGCTTGCGCCGATAAATGCCTCGCGGAGGCGCGAGCTCAAATCCGCGCGTTCCGACATAACCCTGTCGGTTAAAAACGACGCCACGGCGCGGCTGGATTTTTCTTTTCCCGGCAGAACGGTCAAAGTCTTCATATTGAGCGATCCTTACCGTCTTGTCATGGATTTCAAACTGGACGACAAAACCTCGCGTCGAAACGAGGACGAGAAATTTTCCGCGAGGGACGGAAGCCAGAAGGATGATAAGATCCTGAGCGCAAAAGGCGGAGAGGACAAAGCCCGTGAAAAAAAGCCGCCTTCTCCGGCGCCGCGCTCCCGCAAGGGCAAGAAGCTCGTCGTCATCGACGCGGGACACGGCGGCAAGGATCCCGGCGCCATGGCGCACGGGTATCGGGAGAAGGATCTCGCCTTGCAGATTGCCAAGCGGGTGGCGAAAGAACTGCGTTCGCGAGCGGTGACCGTGCGCATGACCCGGGAAGGGGATACCTATCCCACGCTGCGGGAACGCACGCAGATGGCGAACGACTGGAAAGCGGACGTGTTTATCAGCATCCACCTCAACGCTTTGCCCAAAGGGCGCCATTCCAAAGGCGTGGAAATCTACATCATGGCTCTGCCGACCGACAAAGACGCCATGACGCTGGCGAAAATCGAAAACGCCGAGATAGCCGAGGACAGTTCCGGCAAGAAGGGATCGTCGGACAAGAGAACTGAAATGCTGCTGTCGATCTTGGGCAACATGCAGCAGAATGCCAAGATCGACGAAAGTACCGATCTGGCCGAGGAGCTGTTCAAAGCGGGGCAGGAGAGCCGGCTGGACATGAAGCGGGTCGCTCAGGCGCCTTTCTGGGTGCTGCGCGGCGCGGTCATGCCGTCGGTGCTGATCGAGACGGGATTCATCACTGAGCTGTCGGAAGCGAAGCGTTTGGCGCAGCCGGCGTATCAGCAGCGAATGGCGGAATCGATCGCATCAGGTATAATAAATTTCATCAACCGTTAATTCCCGAAAGTTCTTGGGAAAGAGATCCTATTTGAGGAGTGATCGACAGTGAACGATGAAATCTCGCGCCGACCGCGAATGCCCGACCGTGAGGAATATTATCAGCCACGGCGGCGCGCGCCGTTTTTTCTGCGCGTGCTGGCGCAGCTGAGCGTGATGGTGATCTTTCTGGCGGCAGGTTATTATGGGGCCGATCTGTTTTTGAAGATGCTTGACCGCAAGAACGTGCTCAAACAGGAAAATATCGTCTCCAATACGGAGGACCTGCAGCGTCTCCTGGCGGCCGGGGATTCGAACGACAGCGTCGTGGGGCCGCGCAAAGAACTTGTGGTGTACCCGCTCGGGCGCGACGGCATGGTGAAAGCCAGCATGAAGGTCCTGTCCGAGGTGCAGGAAGACGAGATCGTCCAGGCCGTGAACGCGGTCTTCCGGGAATCTTCGGAAAGCTGGGCCAACGTGATCGAAGCGAAACACGTCTATCGCGACGGCATCGCCGTTTATCTTGATCTGCCGCAGGGCTTCGCCGCCGGCCTGGGAAAGATGTCCGAAGAGCGCGCTTTGCTGATGCTGACGGGAATCGTGCGCACGGTCGTGGAGAATTTCCTGCCGGTCAAACAGGTCTATTTCCTTCAGGAAGGCCGCTGGGTGCAGAACGTCGGCTCGATTCGCCTTTCCGACCCCTGGGGATTGGAAAACGCGAACGGCTGAATGAGATGTCAGCGCGCAGAAAACGCTCGTGCGCGCTGATCTTGTATTTTTCAAAATTGCCGAGGACAGAGAAAAACTGTCCATCGTTTATGGAGGCGAAAGAGATTCATACTTTGACGAGAGAACGGGCTGACGCGCTTCGCCCCGTGACCATGGAACGAAACTGGAACGTTTACGCCGAAGGCTCCTGCGTGATTTCCTGCGGGCGCACCAGAGTGCTCTGCACGGCTACGGTGGAGGACAAAGTGCCGCCCTTTTTGCGCGGACAGGGCAAAGGCTGGGTGACGGCCGAATATTCGTTGTTGCCGCGCTCGACGATGACGCGCGTGCCGCGGGATTCCACAAAAGGGCGGATCAACGGACGCAGCCAGGAAATCCAGCGCCTCATCGGCCGTTCTCTGCGCGCCGCCGTGGATCTTGACGCGCTGGGCGAGTGCTGCGTCACGCTCGACTGCGACGTGATCCAAGCGGACGGCGGCACGCGCACCGCTTCGATCACCGGCGCCTATGTGGCGCTGGTCGACGCGCTGCGCTGGCTGCGCGGACAGGGGGCTTTCGAAAAATTGCCGCTCAAATCACCGGTGGCGGCCGTCAGCGTCGGAAAAGTGCGGGGGCAGCAGCTGCTGGATCTGTGTTACGAGGAAGACAGCACCGCCGAGGTCGATTTCAACGTCGTCATGAACGGACAGGGCGATTTTATCGAAGTGCAGGGAACGGGCGAAGGCGGCGTCTTCTCCCGCGAGGAGATGGCGGGGATGCTCGATCTGGCGTCGGCGGGGATCCACGAACTGATGGCGCTGCAGCGGCATGTGCTGCGGTGGGCTGACGAGGAGGTCCGTAAATGATCGTGATGGACGGCGTTTCACTGCAAAAATTGGTGATCGCCAGCGGCAACCGGCACAAGTACGAAGAGTTCCGCGCTCTTCTCGCGCCGCTCGGGATCGAGCTGATCTTCGGCGGCGGTTGCGAACGCCCGCTGAACGTGGAGGAGACCGGCGCCACTTTTCTGGAAAACGCGGCGCTGAAAGCCTGCGCCTGGGCAAAACATACGGGGCTGCCCGCCATCAGCGACGACAGCGGCATCGAAGTGCGCGCGCTGGACTGGCGGCCTGGCATTTATTCTTCGCGTGTCGGCGGCGAAGACGACGAAGCCTGCCGCCAGTGGCTGATCGCCAACATGGCCGACAAGTCGGACCGTTTCGCCCGCTACGCTGCGGCGCTCGTGCTGGCCTTTCCCGACGGAAGCGTTCATTGGCGGACGCTGGCCTACTGCAACGGCCGCGTGATTCAGGAGAAGCGCGGCGGGAACGGCTTCGGTTACGACCCGCTTTTCATTCCCGAAGGATATGACCTGACGTTCGGCGAGCTGCCGGCGGAGACGAAAGCGAAATTGTCGCACCGGGCCAAGGCGTCGCAGGCTTTTATCGAAATGCTGCACGGCCTGAAAAGCTGAAAAGTCAGGCGCGCAGACATGCCTCTTGAGGTCGCCCCGCTGGACGATTTTCCCCCGGCGGAATTTTGTGGTAGAATCATTCGGAATTCATCGGGTAAGATGGATACGAAAAACTCAGTAAAAATTTTCGGAGGTGCGCTCCAGTGAAAACTTTTCTTGCGATTGTCCAGATTCTCCTGTGCGTGGTGCTGATGATCGTGGTCATGCTTCAGCCGCGCAAACAGGGCCGCGGCGGTATCTTCGGCGGAGCAACGCTGGCCGATCCTACGGCCAACCAGTGGTCCCGCTTTTCCGGCCTGTCCAAGATCACCGTGGTCGTCTGCGCTCTGTTCATGCTCAATTCCCTTGTTCTGATCGTTCTCTAAATACGAAAGAGATCCGTGTTCAATGTCAACTGCAAGCATCGAAACTTTGAAAGACGTCGCGTCGGTAGAAGTTTCCCCTGACCGTCTGCCCAGCGCAACGCATGAGGAAATTCTCAACGGTCTGACCACGGACATTTATTTCATCAGGACCCGCGATCTGCTTGACCATATGGGGCTTCTCAACACCCCGGTCGTGGCGGAGGTATTCGCCCGCCGCAGCGGCATTTTCGCCGGCGCGGAAGAAACGGCGCGCCTTCTCCGCGGGAAAAACGTCCGCATCGACGCCGTTCCCGAGGGCACGCCTTTCAAGCCGAAAGATACGCTGATGCGCCTGACCGGGCCGTACGGCGCTTTCGGCATGTACGAGACCACGCTGCTGGGCATGCTGGCGTCTTCGACCAGCTGGGCGACGGCGGCCCGCGAGTGCGTCGAAGCCGCGGACGGCAAGCCCGTACTCTGTTTCGGCGCGCGGCACGTTCATCCCGCGGTCGCGCCCGTGATGGAGCGTATCGCCGTGAAAGTCGGCGGCTGCGCCGGGGCCAGCTGTATCCTCGGCGCCAAACTGCTGGGACAGAACCCTTCCGGAACCATCCCTCACGCGGCGATCCTGATGGCCGGTGACACGCTCAAGCTGGCCAAAGTGTACGACGAGATCACGCCGGCCGGCGAAACGCGCGTCGTGCTCGTCGATACGTTCAAGGACGAGAGCGAAGAAGCGCTCCGCGTCGCCCAGGCGCTTGGGCCGCATCTTGGCGCCATTCGTCTGGACACGCCCAGCGAGCGCGGCGGCGTTACTCCCGAATTGATCCGCGAGGTCCGTTACCGCCTCGACATGGCCGGGTTTAAACACGTCAAGATCGTCGCGACGGGCGGCTTGACGCCCGAGCGGATCCGCGTCCTTTCCGAGGCCGGAGCCGACACTTTCGGCGTGGGCAGCTACATCTGCCACGGCGCTCAGATCGACATGACGCTCGATCTCAAAGAAGTTGACGGAAAACCCGTGGCAAAACGAGGCAGATTGCCCGGACCACTGGACAATCCGCTGCTTGTGAGAGTATAATATCCAATTGTGAGAAACGCGCCTCCTCGTTCGAGCTCTGGTAGAGTTGTCACACACTTCCCTACGGCCTCTGATCGATGAAGTGACGGTTGCGCTCCAAACACTGGATCATCTTGGGTTCCCCAGAGCCCGGCGGTCCGATCTCATGCAGTATCTCAAAACAAGAATGTAAAAGGAGAGTGTTTCGAATGACCGGCAACCGGACATTCATGGCTCGCAAAGAGACCGTTCAGCGGAACTGGTTTCTGATCGACGCCACCGGCGTCCCCGCGGGACGTTTGGCTTCGCGCGTCGCTCTGATCCTCACGGGCAAGAACAAGCCCATCTATACGCCTCACGTCGATACGGGGGACTTCGTCGTCATCATCAACGCCGACAAGGTCGGCCTGACCGGCAACAAACTGGAGACTTCCAAGGTCCATTCCTACAGCGGCTTTCCCGGCGGATTCAAGGAAATGACCTACGGCGAGGCGATGAAGCGCAGCTCTGTGCGCCTGCTTGAGCGTATCATCAAGGGAATGCTTCCCAAACACAATCATCTGAACTTCGGGCGCAAGCTGAAAGTCTACGCCGGCGCCAATCATCCTCACGCGGCCCAGAAGCCCGTGACGATCACTCTGTAAAGAAGGAGGAGATTCGATGGCTACTTCTTATTACTGGGGTACGGGGCGCCGCAAGAACGCGATCGCCCGCGTCCATATCGCCGCCGGCGAAGGCAAGTTCCTGGTCAACGGCCGCGAGACCGCCGAGTACTTCCCTCGCCACAACTGGCTGAGCGGCGCTCTGTCTCCTCTGGTCGTGACGGGGCTCGAGGGCAAGGTCGACGTATTCGTCAACGCCCAGGGCGGCGGCCTCACCGGCCAGTCCGGCGCGATCAGCCTCGGCTTGGCCCGCGCGCTTCTGAAGATGAATCCCGATCTTCGTCCCGTGCTGAAGAAGGCGGGGCTCCTTACCCGCGACCCGCGCATGGTCGAACGCAAAAAGTTCGGTCAAAAGGGCGCCCGCGCGAAGTTCCAGTTCAGCAAGCGTTAATTTTTTTTCGACAGAAAAGCAGTCCGGTACATGTGCGCCGGGCTGCTTTTTTCATGTCTGCCTCTTGACACGGAGCGCGTGAAGAGTATAATTCTTTCCATTCTTAATGAATTCCTCGATAGCTCAGTCGGCAGAGCGGGTGACTGTTAATCACTAGGTCGCAGGTTCAAGTCCTGCTCGAGGAGCCAAAAAAATCGAAGGCCCTGACGCAAAAAAACGTCAGGGCCTTTTCGTATGCGGACCTTTCGGCGTGCGGAAATTTTTACAGCAGCAATTCCCAGTCGAGGGTGAGCGAGCCGTCTTCCCTGACCACGCAGGGGACGCCGACGAAGTGTTCTTGACGAGCTTCGGCGAAGACGTCTTCCGTGTCGCGCAGTTTGAGAAACTCTTTCAGCGTCTTGATGTCGGCGTCGATGTCGCGGAATTCGAAATCGACGCCGCGCGCTTTGTACTCGCGCAGCGCGTCGACGGTGTCGGGGCAGTTCATGGTGCCATAGACGATGACTTTCATGGAAAATTCCTCCTTGGAATGAAATGGGCACGCTTCAACAAAAACGGCAATTTACCGAACCGGCGGGAAAAGTTCGAGCTGCTTCTCGCCGGATTCCCCGAGCGCTTTCTGAACGAGGCGCTTCAAGCCGGCCGGCATGGGGAAATCGGCCAGCTCATCCGCGGAAAACGCATCGCACCCGGCCAGCGGCTGCAGCATGCGGCAGCTCCACAGATGAAGGCGCACCTGCCAGCACGTGAACTTCAAAGTCTCTTCCAGCTCAAGGTCGAGACATGGGGCGGTAAGCCGCAGCTCGGCGGTCAGCCGGGAAAGACAGCTTTCGGCGCTTTCGTCCGCCTCGCCGCGGAGCCATGGGATCTCGTAAAATCTGGACCACAAACCGCCGGCGGGGCGGCGGCGCACGGCGCAGCCATGGGGGACGAGGATCAGCAGCGCCGCGCCGCGGCGCCGCTCGACAACGTTCCGGCGCGTGCTGACGGGACGCTGCGCCTGCGTGCCGGCCGCCTGTGCGGCACACAGGCGGCTGACGGGGCATTGGCCGCATTGGCAGGTCGTTCCCGGCGTGCAGACGGTCGCTCCCAATTCCATGAACGCTTGAGTCAAAATATGCGGCGAGCCCAGCTTCAAAATGGCCGCGGCGTGGGCGGCGATCAGCGCCGTCCCTTTGGCCCTGGCGGGGTCATCCGGCATGTCCAGCAGCCTCGAGAACACGCGCCTGACGTTGCCGTCGATGGCCGGGACCGGCAAGTCGAAAGCGATGGAACAGACGGCGCCGACGGTGTACGGTCCCAGTCCGGGGAGCGAGCGCAGGAATTCTTCGTCGGCGGGCAGCGTTTTCAGTCCGGCCCCGCTGACGAGCCGAGCGGCGCGGCGGAGGTTGCGGGCGCGGCTGTAATAGCCCAGCCCCTGCCAGCAGGCCAGAACGTCGTCTTCGCTTGCCGAAGCGAGCGACGTCAGCGTGGGAAAACGTTCCATCCAGCGCGCGTAAAAGCTTTTCACCCGTTCGACCTGGGTCTGCTGGAGCATGGCTTCGGAGACGAGGATATGGTAGGGATCGCGGTCGAGGCGCCAGGGCAGGTCGCGCTTGTGGGAATTGTACCATGCGGTCAGCGCTTCGGCGGCTTCGAGATGAAACTTTTCGGCGCTCATCGGCGGGGCGCATTCCGCGGGGCGGCCGCAGCGTCGCCTTGCGAAGAAAAAAGTTGGCGGGCGGTGAAATGGCGTTTGGGCACGTGAATGACCTCTGGCATAGTTCTGGAATGAAAGCGAAGCAACGCTATTATATCAGCCTCCGCGTTTCGGAGAACAATGATTTGCGACAAAACGCGCCGGCGCCGCCATTTTTTTGCCGCCGTGTAGTAGAATAAGTAAGTTGGGAGGTGGACTGATGCATGAGTTCTCGCTGGTGAAGGCGGTCATCGATTCCGTCGAGTCTTTGGCGGAAGAGAACGGCTGGAAGAGAATAGAAAAAGTGACGCTGCGCATCGGCGCCATGCGTCAGGTCGTGCCGGAGATCATGAGATTTGCCTTTGCGGCGGCGTCTCGGGATTCGCGGCTGCAGGGCGCGGAATTGGACATCGAGGCGGTTCCGATTCTCGTCTGCTGTCCGCGCTGCGGCCGCAAGTGGGGCGAAGAACGCATGAGCGTGCTGTGCCCCTTCTGCGGTTCGCCCGACGCGCAGATGGAGCAGGGCATGGAACTGAACATTGATTCGATCGAGGTGGAAGACGATGACACGAAAAAAAATTGACGTACAGCAGGCCGTTATGGCGGCGGATCTGGGCTACGCGCAGAAAATCAGGGAGCTTCTCGCCGAAAAGGGAGTCCTGATGGTCAATCTGATCGGTTCTCCCGGCTCCGGCAAAACGATGCTGCTGGAGCGGACGCTGACCGGCCTCGATCTGAAGTGCGCCGTGATCGAAGGCGACGTGGCCACCGACCGCGACGCGCAGCGGATCAGGGCGACCGGCACGCCCAGCGTGCAGATCAACACGAACGGCGGCTGCCACCTGGAAGCGAATTGGGTGGCCGACACGCTGGAACAGCTGCCGCTCGACGAACTCGATCTGATCTTCGTGGAAAACGTGGGCAACCTGGTCTGCCCCGCCGAGTTCGATATCGGCGAAGACTGCAAGGTGGCCGTCTCCAGCCTGCCCGAAGGTTCCGACAAGCCGCTCAAGTACCCGCTGCTTTTCTCCGAAGCGGGCGCCGTCGTGCTGACGAAAATCGATCTGAAACCGTACGTCGATTTTGACGAGACGCTTTACTGGGACGACGTCACGCGCCTCAACCCCAAGGCGCGCCGCCTGCGCCTGTCCAGCGTCAGCGGCGAAGGCCTGGAGTTCTGGATCAAGATGCTGTACGACTGGCGCGAGGCGAAAAAGTCTTGTCGAGAAGTATGATGGGACGGCCGGGAATGTATGAGGAACGCAGATGACCGATTCCGAAAAATTGTTAAAAGGCCTGAACGAGGCTCAGCGCGAAGCCGTGACCTTCACGGGCGCGCCGCAGCTCGTGCTGGCCGGGGCGGGAAGCGGCAAGACCCGCGTGCTGACGAGTAAGATCGCCTGGCTGATCGCCGCGCAGAACGTCAAACCGTGGCGCGTGCTGGCGGTGACTTTTACCAACAAGGCGGCGCGGGAAATGAGCGAACGCGTCGAAAAACTGTTGGGCGGATCGCTGGGCGGCGCCCAGATCTGCACGTTTCACTCCTACGGTTTGAACCTGCTTTTCCGCAACCGCGAGCTGCTGCGCGACCGGGGCTACAACCCCAGCTTCGTGATCTACGACCGTTCCGATTCCCTGACGGCCGTCAAACACGTCATGCAGGAACTGAACATCGACACCGAGAAATTCGCGCCCTCGTGGGCGCTGAACAGGATCTCGGAGATCAAATCTTCCGCCGACCCCGCTTCGGTGCAGTTTTCCGCCTACGACAACTTCATGGGCGACGTGTACGAAAAATACTCGCAGGCGCTCAGGGAGCAGGGCGCGTTCGATTTCGACGACCTGATCGCGGTGCCTCTGGCCCTGCTGAAAAGCGATCCCGAACTGCTCGAGCGGGAGCGGGAGCGCCTGCAGTGGGTGCTCGTCGACGAATATCAGGACGTCAACGGCTCGCAGTATCAGATGATGAGGCTGCTCGTCGGCGGTTCGAACAACCTGATGGTCGTGGGCGACCCCGACCAGTCCATCTACGGCTGGCGCGGCGCGAATTACGCCACGATCATGAACTTCGAGCGCGATTTCCCCAACGCCCGGGTAACGTTGCTGGAGCAGAACTACCGTTCCACCGCCATGATCCTCGACGCCTCGAATCAACTGATCCGGCACAACAAAAACCGTCGCGAGAAAAACCTGCGCACAAACCGGGAAGAAGGGCAGAAAGTCGGCGTCTGGTATCTGCGCGACGAAAAAGCGGAGGCCGAAGCGCTGGCGCGGGAGATCGTCGGCCTCACCGCGGCGTATCATTACGGCGACATCGCCGTCCTTTACCGCATGAACGCCCTCAGCCGCGTGCTCGAACAGGCCCTGATCGAGGCTGGCATCCCGTATCGCATCGTGCGCGGCACCAGCTTCTACGACCGCAAGGAAGTCCGCGACGTCGTCGCGTTTATGCGCCTGGCCGTCAACCCGTGGGATCTCGTGGCCCTGAACCGCGTCGGCAACCTGCCGGCACGCGCTCTTGGCCCGAAGAGCCTCGAGAAGCTCGGCGTCTGGATGCGGGAAAACGCCAAAGGCGCGGCGGAAGACGTGTGGGGAACCGTGAAAGCGAAAAAAGGCGGCCTGACCGGCAAAGCCGCCGAAGGCGCCGTGCAGCTGGCCGACCACATGCTGACGCTGCTGGAGCGCCAGCACAGCCTGCCGCTGGTGCTCGATTGGATCTTGAACGGCGTTGGTTATGAGAATCTGTTGATGAAAGCCGAACCCGCCGATTGGGAAGAACGGGTGGAGAACGTGCGCGAGCTGCTCTCCGTCGCGCCGGAAGGGGAAAATCTCGCCGAAGTGCTGGACCAGGTCTCGCTCTACACCGACATGGACACGCAGAACGAAACGCGCGACGCCGTCAATCTGTCGTCGCTTCACGCCGCCAAGGGGCTCGAATTTCCCGTCGTTTTCATGACCGGCATGGAGGAGGGGATTTTCCCTCACAGCCGCAGTTCCGACAGCCAGGAAGAGTTGGAGGAAGAACGTCGTCTCTGCTACGTCGGCATGACGCGCGCCGAAGAAAAACTCTATATGAGCGGCGCGCGTCAGCGCCGTCTGTTCGGCGTCGTGCTGCGGGAAGGTTTTTCGCGCTTCCTGGCCGAGCTGCCCGACGAATGTACGGAAGTTTTCGAGCAGAAGGAGGAACCCGAACGCTATGGCTACGGTCGCTATCGCCCTTACCGGCGAGCCGGGCGCTGGTAAGTCCACGGCGGCGCAGTGGTTCCGCGCCCGCGGCGCCGCGCTGCTGGACGCCGACGGGATCGTCCGCGGACTCTGGGACGGCGGCGAGCTGCCGGAAAAGGCTCGCGCCCGCTGGGGAGAATCGGTGTTCGGCGCCGACGGGAAGATCGACAAAAAAGCCGTCGCGGCGCGAGTCTTCGCCGACGACGAAGAGTATCGCTGGCTCTGCCGCGTTACCCATCCCGTCGTTTTGGCCAGGATGGGGGCGGCTCTGCCGGAAGACGGCGTCGTCGTGGCCGAGATCCCCATGTTGTTCGAGGCGGGGCGCCCCGACTGGGTGGACAAAGTGCTGTTCATGGCCGCCGCTCCGCGGCTCCGCGCGGAACGCAACCGCTTCCGCGGGCTCGACGAGGCCGAACTGGCGCGGCGGGAACGGTTCTTTATGGATCGCGAGCGCCGTATGGCGCTGTCCGACTGGGTAATCTGCAACGACGGTTCCATGGAGAATCTTGAAGCGCAATTGGAAAAAATCTGGCGGGAAATCCAAGCGCTGCGATCCCGCCGTGAAGCGCAAACTGACTGTTGAAAAGGTGAATCCGCATCATGAATCGATTTTTTGTCGAAGCCGGGCGGGAATTCATTTCCCTGCTGCCGGCCGTGCCCGCGATCCTGTGGGCCATTTCGTTCCACGAGTTTTGCCATGGCTGGGTCGCGCTGCGCTGCGGCGATCCTACGGCGAGGGACGCCGGGCGTCTGACCCTGAACCCCATGGCGCATTTCGACCTTTGGGGCGCCCTGTGCATGTTTTTGTTCCACTTTGGCTGGGCGCGTCCCGTGCCGATCGATCCCTATAATTTCAGACGCCCGCGCCGCGACCTGTTCCTCGTCTCCGTCGCGGGCGTCGCGGGCAACATTCTCACCGCCGTCGCCGTCGGACTGGCGATCCGCGGGCTGATCCGTTTCTTCCCCGCGGCGCTTTTCGGCAATTACGGTCTGCAACAGGTGCTGATCGCTTTCGTGACGATCAACCTGAACTTCGCTGTCTTCAATCTGATCCCGGTGCCGCCGCTCGACGGCTCCAAACTGCTGGCCCTTGTCCTGCCGCGGACGGCTCGTCCCGCGTTCGAATGGCTCGATCGTTACAGCCTGCCGGTGCTGCTGGCCTTGATCTACCTCGGCGTCGTCGGGCGCCTGATGTCCCCGGCCGTCCGCTGGGGGCTGCGTCTGATCCTGGGTTAGACGCAAGGCGGCTGTTGCGGAAGGATCGGAGGCTGGCGATGGAGATTTTCGCTCGTTCGGCAGGAACCGCCGCGCTTTTCGCCGTCGGCTACGCGGGATTCCGCGGCGCAAAAAAGATGGGCTGGCCTGCCGCGGCCATGCTCGGATCGTTGTTTCTGCTGGGACTTCTCAACCTGTCGGGGCTCAGGCTGCCCTTTTACCAAGCGCCGGTGTCCTTCGTTTCCAAAGTTTTGAGCGGCGTCATTCTCGGGCAGCGGATCGACCGCCACATGGCGAGCGCGGTCAGAAAGATGCTTTTGCCCGTCTCGCTGGCGTCGTTTTGGATGGTCATGGCTTCGATTGCGACCGGTCTGCTGCTGTTCGCCGTCGCCGGCGGCAGGCTCTCGCTGATGACCTGCCTGGCCTCGTCGTCGGCCGGCGGCATCGCGGAAATGTCGATCTTCGCCATGTCCGCCGGCGCCGACGTGGGCATCGTGGCTTTCTTCCAGTCCGTGCGAATCATCGTGCTGTACGCGACGCTGCCGTTTTCCACGGGCTGGCTGGCGCGCCGCGCGTCCGGCGCCGTCTTGCCGAAAGCGCCGGCGCCGGACGCGGAGACGAGAGTTTCCTTTACGCCCGGCGAGATCGCCCGCTTCGCGGCCGTCACTGGCGCGCTGGCGTTGCTTTTTGAGGCGGCGCGTTTCCCGTCGGCGTACATGATCGGGGCTATGTGCGGAGCCGGCGTCATGAATCTTCGCTCGGGGAAGGTGATGACTCTCCCGCCGCGGCTGCGCAGTGCCGCCCAGATCTGTCTGAGCATGACCATCAGCGTGGGGCTGTCGCCGCGCACGATTCATCTGGTGAGGGAACTTTTCTTCCCGCTGGCGTTCTCGGTGGCGCTGATTCAAGCCTTTTCGTTCCTGCTCGCCTGGATCATGCACCGCCTTACCCGTTGGGACGTCATGACCTCCGTGCTTGCCACCTGCCCCGGCGGCCTCAGCCAAGTGGCGTTTTTTGCGGAGGATCTGCATGCCGACCCGTTGATCGTCGGCGTCTTCCACGCCGTGCGCATGATCTCCATCGTCGTCTGCGTGCCTTTGATCGCGCGGCTCTTTGCCTGAGCCGAATACAAAAAAATGACCTCTGCCGATGCGACGGCGGAGGTCATTTTTTTGTCTGCGTTCATGCTGAATCTTTCAACTCATCCCGATTTTCAACGACGGCTCTTCATTGAAAATTAATACTCAGAGAATCTCCACGACGGTGACTTCGAAGTTCAGTTCCTTGCCGGCCAGGGAATGGTTGGCGTCGAGCGTGACGGCCCCGTCGTCTTTGACCGCGGCGACGGTAACGGGGCGGCGCCCCATCTGGAGCTGATCGCCAACGCGCGGCGTGTAGCCTTTGGGCATACGGTCCGCTTCGACGGTGACGAGCATGTCGTCGCGGCGTCGGCCGTAGGCTTCTTCGGGAGCGAGCTTGAGGTTTTTCGTTTCGCCGACGGCCATGCCTTCGACGCCCTTGTCGAAGCCGGCGATCATCTGTCCGGCGCCGACGGTGAACTCCAGCGGCGGCCGTTTGTTGAGCACGGAAGAGTCGAAAACGGAACCGTCGTTCAGCGTTCCCGTGTAATGCACGCGGATCTTGTCGCCTTTTTTCACTGTTTGAGACATCGTTCATTCTCCCTTTTCGATTTTTTCGATGATTTCCATCAGTTCTTCCCAGCGGCCGGTCGCGGCCTCGAGTTCCGCGCCGGCGTCCGCAAGGTCTTTCATGAGCGTCTGGATTCTGTTTGAATCGGCGATCACTTCCGGCCGGCAAAGTTCTTTTTCGTCTCGTCCTTTGCGTCTTTCCAAGTCGTCGATCCGCTCTTCAAGCGCGGCGAGTTCGTCCGCGTAAACTTTTTTGCGGCGATAGATTTCGTTGCGCCGCCGCGCTTCTTCGCGTTTTTTGTCGCGTTCGCCGCCGCGTTTCGAATCGGTGGCGGCGGCCGGGACGTTCTGCGCGAGCGACGCTTGGCGCTGTTCGATGAAGCGGCTGTAATTGCCGGCGTAGTCGTGCAGGGCCCCGTCGCGCAGTTCCCAAACGCGCTGCGCGAGCTGGTTCAGGAAAAAACGGTCGTGCGAGACGATCAGCAGCGTGCCGTCGTAGGCGAGCAGAGCCTGCTGAAAGAGCTCCCGCGTGGTCATGTCGAGGTGGTTGGTCGGTTCGTCGAGGATCAGGAAGTTCGAGGGGTTCATGAGGATCTTGACGAGGGAAAGGCGCGATTTCTCGCCGCCGGAAAGCACTTTGACGGGTTTGTGAATGTCGTCGCCGCTGAACAGGAACGAGCCCAGCAAGGTGCGTTTTTCCACCTCGGACATCGCCATGTTGAGCGGATAGATTTCCTGCCAGACGGTGCGGTCGTAGTTCAGGTTTTCGGCGCTTTCCTGCGAGAAGAATGCGGGCAGCACGTGATAGCCGGTTTCGCAGCTTCCGGAGGTGGGGCGCTCTTTGCCTGAAATGAGGCGCGAAAGCGTGGATTTTCCGGCTCCGTTCACGCCGACGAGGGCGATCTTCTGTCCCCGTTCGACGGTCGCATTGAGGTGATCAAAGACGCGGTGCGCTCCGTAGGCCATGCCGAGATCGTTCAGCGTCAGGACGACGTGTCCGCTGGGCGGGCAGGGCGGAAATTTCAGCGTTATGCGACGGGCCGCCGTTTCCGCTTGGATGATTTGGATCTTTTCAAGCGCCTTGACGCGGCTTTGCACCTGCGCGGCCTTTGTGGCTTTGTAACGGAAACGTTCGATGAATTCTTTCGTCCTGGCGATCTCTTCCTTTTGGCGGGCGGCGGAGCGTTCAAGCTGGGCTTTCTGCTCTTCCGAGGCGCGCAGATAATCCGAGAAATTGCCCTTATAAACGCGGATCCTGCCGGAATGGAGCTCGGCGATGCCTTTCATGACCTTGTCCATAAAGACGCGGTCGTGGGAAATGGCCACGAGCGTACCGCGATAGTCGGAGAGCCAGTTTTCCAGCCACTCCATGCTCTCTGTGTCGAGATGGTTGGTCGGTTCGTCGAGGAGCAGGATGTCGGGGCGCGACAGCAGCAGCCCGGCCAGCGTGACGCGCATCTTCCATCCGCCGGAGAACTCTCCGCAGGGTTTGGCGTCGTCGCCGTCATGGAACCCCAGTCCGCGCAAAGCCTTGCGTGACATCGCCTCAAAAGAATAGCCGCCGAGTTTTTCATAGGCGGCGGCCGCTTCATCGTGCAGCTTCATCAGGCGGGCGTGTTCGTTTTCGGGCGCGGCGGCGAGTTCTTCGGAACATCGCTTGAGCCTCTTCTCTGCCGCCGTAATGCCGGTACGATCTTTGAGGTACTGCATCAGCGTGACGTCGGGCAGCTCCGCCAGATCCTGGGGCAAATAACCGACCGTCGCGGAAAGAGGGGAGACGTTGATCTCGCCGCTGTCGGCGCTCACTTGCCCGACTATGGCGCGCAGCAGCGTGGTTTTGCCGACGCCATTTGGGCCGACGAGTCCCGTGCGGCTTCCGGCGTCGATCTGCCAGTTCAGGCCATCGAAAATTTTCCGGCCGCCGGCAAAGGTCAGATTGAGGTCTCTGATCCGTATCATGGCGACGGATGTTCGCCTTTTTCCGCGGATTTCAGGATCAACTGACGGCGGAGCTCGTCGGCGCGGAGCTCAAGCTGCTTTTCCATATCTTGTTTCAACGCTTCGATCGCGCGCCGGTGATCGTCGTTGAGCTGTTCGATCTGATAGTGGGCGCGGTTGAGTTCGTGCGCTTTGTCCTCGAGGACGCTTTTCAGGGCTTCCATCTGCGACTGATACTGCCGTCCCGTTTGCAGCTGGATCAGCGACAGTTTGCGCTCGTACTCGCGCTGCTGGTCGGCGGCGCGGCGTTCCTGTTCGGAAGCGGCCGCCTCGTGACGGGCCAGATCGTTCTGCAGCTTTTCCAGCTGCCGTTTTTGTTCGCGTTTGATGCGTGCCAGCTCTTCCAGCGCCGCGTTTTTTTCGCGCTCGGCGATGCTGCCCAGGGACTGGGTTCGGGCGATGGCCTCGGCGGCGCTGCGGGCGCGGTCTTCCGCGATTTGGATGCTTTCGTGCAGGTTCACTTTTTCCTGCTCGTACTTCAGCGTCAGCGCATCGAGTGCCGTCTTGTGCTTGCGGGCGGCTCTGGCCGCTTCGGTATTCAGTTCTTCGATATGGGTCCGAAGGTGAGCGGCTTCTTCTTTCGCGGCGCGCAGCTGGCTTTTGGCTTCTTCAACGCGGTGGGCGTCGCCTCGGTAAACGGCGAGCTGTTCCTTGAGCTGCGTTATTTCGAGCTTCAGCGAGGCTTCGCCGCGGCGCGCTTCGGAAAGCTCCATGTGAGCGTCCATGAAATTTTTTCGGAGCACTTCCAGTTCGTTCTCCCTTTCGTCAAGCCGCTTGCGGAGCAAAAGCGTTTCGCGCCCGTTCTGCTCCTTTTCGTTGATCAGGAGGTCTTTCTGGCGTACGGCGACCTGAAATATCTGCTTGCCGAACGCCTCAAGCTGAGCGAGGGCCCGGCGAAACGCTTCTTCGTCAGGGATGGGATCAACGGCGCTTTTGTCAATTTGTTCCTGCATACTACCGGCCTTCCTGTTGAGAGATGGATTGTGTTGCGTCTTTTGCTCTATCGCTTATCGTCTTTTCTGAAACGGGAGAAACTGGCGAATTTCCGCGGACGCGGTTTGGAAACGGGCGGTTCGCTGCGGGGCGGCCTGTTTTCATGAGAGAACTCCCTTTCCCGGGAACGGTCTGCGTCGAACCGCCGTTTGCCGGGGAAAGGCCGTTCCTGAAGAGGGCGTCCGGCATGAAAGTCTCGGTCGTCATGGCTGCGGCGAGTGTCGTAGGGGCGCTCCGAACGGCCGGCGTACGAATTTCGTTCATTGTCGAAGCCGCGCTCGTAGAACCCACGGAGTTCCCTGTCGTCAGATGCATAGGGACGTCTGGGCGCGTCGGAGAAACGGGGGCGCCGCTCCTGATCGTGCGGACGCCAGTCCCGTGGAGGCGAATCGGAGCGCCTCTGATATTCGGAACCTTCGCTGCGGAAATTTTCCCTGGACGGACGCGGATCGCGCGGCCGTTCGAAGTCGCGGCGTTCGTCGCGCGCCCTGGAACCGGGGCGGTCGAAGGGGCGCCGTTCCGAACGGCGGAACCTTCCTTCGGACGCCGCCTCGCGGAAGCGGGACGGTTCCGAAAAATCCTCGCGGCCGCCCCTGCCGTAGGGCTGTTGGCGGTATTCCCGGGACGGGGCGTCGGTGCGGCGGGATGCGCGCCGATCGTCGCGATCGTCTCCGAACGGCCGCCGTCCTCTTTCGAACGGCCGGTCTTCGTCCCGGCGGAAAAAGCGGCGGTCTTCCGGGAAACGCGGCCGTTCGTCGGAATCCCGGCGCTCCCCAAAATCGCTCTCTTCCCGGGACGTCTTTTGGGGGCGGTCCGAACGGTCTGTGCGTTGGAAAGGACGCCTCTCGCGATGGCGGTCTTCGGGAGACGGGCGGCGGTCTTTTCCGAAACCGGGGCGGTCGCCGCCGCCAGTTCCTTCTTCTGGCTGCCGGGGCGTCTGCCTGCGCGGATCTCTCCAGCCGCAGAATTCTTTGTCGTCGGTGGGGCCGGTTTTGATAGTCATATCCTCGTTTTTTTCCTCCTTGAATTTCTGACGCTCCGCTTTGGAGATCTCATATCTGTGGCTGCGCGCCGCTTCCATCTGCCTGACGATGTCCTCGTCCGTGGGCTTTTTGAACCCCAGAGCTTCGGCGGCCGCGCTCCCGGCGGTGAAGCCTGTGCTCCAGCATTCTTGAAGATTGTAGCCGCCGGTCGGTCCGTCGACGTCGATCATTTCGCCGGCGAAGTAGAGGTTGGGGACGATTTTCGAGGCCATGGTCTCCGGCTCGATCCCGTCGGTGCTCACGCCGCCGCTGGTGACGATGGCGTGCCGGAACCCCAGAAGTTCCGTGGGCGTGACGACGAAATCCTTGATCATGTTCCGGAGCGCGAGGCGCTCTTCGGCCGTGGTCTCGCCGCAGGGTTTCCCCATGTCGAGCTTGGCCATCTTGAGCGCTTCGGGGATGATCTGGGCGGGTAGCATTTTTCTCAGCGCAAAGCGCAGCGCGTCGCCGCCGAATTCCCGGAAGTCGCGCTCGATGCGGGCGTCGAGGCGTTCCGGCTCGAGCGCCGGCTTGAGGTCGATATGAACAGTCGTGCGCCCGGTCTTGCGCAGACAGTTTCCCACGCTGGCGGCCAGGTCCATGACGATGGCGCCGGAAATGCCGAACGGCGTGAAATCCATTTCGCCGAAGCGCTCGTCCACGGTTTCGCCGTTTTGGCGGACCGTGACGCGCACGTTTTTGAGCTTCAGACCGGACAGCTGATCGTCGAAGCGCTCCGCGATCTTGATCGGGCACAGCGCCGGCGTCGTCTCGACGATCTCGTGGCCGGCCTTGCGGGCCCAGCGGTAACCGTCGCCGGTGGAACCCGTGTGGGGAAAAGAAAGCCCTCCCGTCGCGAGGATGAAGGCGCGTCCTTCGATTTCCTCGCGTCCCGTGGTGACGCGGCGGACTTTGCCGCCGAGGATGTCGAGAGAGCGAACCTCGATGCCGCGCAGCACCTGGACGCCGCCGTCTTTCAGCGCCGTCCACAGCGCGTTGACGACCGACGAGGCGTCCTGTCCCTCGCGGGGGTAAAGGCGATGTCCGCGTTCGTGCGCCGACACCACGCCGCGGCGCAGAAAAAACGCGGCGGTTTCTTTGGCGCCAAACGTGCGGAGCGCCGGCAACAAAAATTCCCCGCCGCGGCGATAACCTTTCGACAAAAGTTCCGGATCCTCCTGATCGTGGGCAAAGTTGCAGCGCCCCCGGCCGGTGATCATCAATTTGCGCCCCAGCTCGCGGTTCTTTTCGAGCAGAACCGTGCGGGCGCCGTATTGGGCCGCGCGGGCCGCCGCCATCATTCCGGCCGGGCCGCCGCCAATGACAACAACGTCAAATGTACTCATCGACAAATCTCCTTCGGCTTTTTGCGCCAAACGCATGAATGTCTTATACTATCACGACAATCCTCTTTTGTGTGCGGTATAATATGAACGATTCAATCCAATTCTGCGAAGCCGCTTTTTCGGACGAAGACTTTTCGAGAGGCATTTTATGGAGGTGCTCTGCATGAAAAAAACGGCGCTTTTTATTATCGACGTTCAAAATGACTTCTGTGAAAACGGCGCTTTGGCGGTTCCGGACGGCAATGCCGTCGTCCCGGTCTGCAATCGGCTGATTCAGATGGCCGCCGAACGCGGCTGCCCGGTGTTGGCCAGCCGCGACTGGCATCCGGCCAATCATTGCAGCTTCAAAGACTTCGGCGGTTCCTGGCCGATGCACTGCGTGGCCGGTCAGGAGGGGGCGGAGTTTCCTCCCGAGCTGCAGCTGCCGGTGGACGTGATGGTTTTCAACAAGGGGACGGACGCGAACGCCGAAGCCTATTCGGCTTTTGACGGCACACAGGCCGCCGGCGTGCTTCATGACGCGGGCATCGAACGTTTGATCATCTGCGGGCTGGCGACGGACTATTGCGTCAAAGCGAGCGTCCTCGACGCGCGGCAGGCGGGATTCGACGTGCTGGTGGTCAGCGACGGCTGCCGCGCCGTCAACGTGAATCCGGACGACGGCGAAAAGGCTTTCGCCGAGATGGAAGCCGCCGGAGCGGCGGTCCTGCCTCTTGCCAAGGTCGAATTCTGATGTTCCCGGGGTGAGCAAGCGCCTGAGGAAGTGTGAAATGTTCAAAAAACTTCTCGCTCTCGCGGTGTCGGCCGCCGTTTTTTTGGGCATGCGCGAGCGGCTTCCGGCGGCCGTTCAGAAATACGAAAAAGATGCGATCGCATACGACGAAACGGTGCTCTTTCGGGACGCCGAAACTCGCCGGCGCTTCCTCGATGAAATCGAATCGTCGTTTCTTAAAGATTACGACGCGCTCTGGCAGCGCGAGGGGATGAGCGCCAAGCTGACGGCGGCGGCGGACCGGGTATTTGCTGACAACTTGTCGGGCGGCCGGCTGACGGGGGCCCTTCGGGTCGCCATGGATCTGGACGGCGTTGTCCAGCGGATCCAGGACAAAATCCCCGAGGCGTTCCGCGGCGATTACGACCGTTTCCTTGCGATCATGGAGGACTCTTTCACCGATGCATATCTGGACCGCCTTTCGGCGTACGACCGGGCGCTGCTGGCCTCGCGGGTGGGGGCTCTCGTCAACGCCCCGTCGGTGCGGATCTTTTTCGAGGCGCAGGTGCGCCACGCCGCCGCCCAGGGCAGCGCCGTCCTCGGCGAGTCTCTGACGAAGGAGATCCGGGGGCGCCCCGAACTCTCTTTGGCCGGTTCCACCGCTTTTCTGGGCCTGATGCTGGGGCGCAAGCTCTTGCGCCGCACGCTGGGGAGAAAAGCTCTGTCCGTTTTCGGCAAGGGGCTGGGCAGAAAAGTTCTCATGGCCGCCGCCGGGGTCGGCGCGCTGGTCACGTTGGGCTGGGCTCTTTATGACATCGGTTCCTTTTCCGTGGAAGTCTGGGGATCGCCGGCACAACTCCGCGAGGCTCTGCTCGTTCGCTACGACGATTATTATCGGATGGAAGCTCCGCAAATTTACTGGCAGACGCTGAGAAAGGGAGTCCGCTCCGAGCTCGACGAGATCCAGAGACGCATGGCCCGCCGCGACGAAGACACGAAGGCCATTCTTGCTTCCGCGACGTTCCGCCGCATGACCGAGCGCATGTCCGAAGTCGAGCAGAAGAATTTTATCGACCGCCTGATCAGCGTCAGGCCGCTTGACGATTCCCTGAGTTACAGTTCGATCGTGGAGAATTTCGGCCGAATTCTCGTCGAGAGCGAAGCGGAGGACATCGCCGCTTTCAGGGAGATTTTGGCGCAGGGTGACCCGCTGCTGGCCCGTCAGTGGTTCGGCGTCGCGGGAAGGGAATATTTTTCTCTTTTCCGAAACCTGCCCCGGCTCGTCTGGGACAAATACCTCCCCAATGCGGCTTCACTGCAAACGCTCAGATGGCTCGCGCTTCGTCCAAGAGCGGTGCGGGAAGTTGCGGCGCAGCTTCCCGCCGACAGCGTGCAGTGGGTCATGAACGAAGCGCCGCAAGCGCAGGCGGAGCGCTTTTTCGCGGACGGTAAGACGCCCGACGAGATCGGCCGGGAGATCGAGCGAATGAAATCTCTGCCCAAGGCGGCGCGCATTCCATGGCAGAGCGGCTGGGCCTATCTGTTTCACAGGGCGGGAAACTACGCGCTCTCCGCGGGGATCGCTCTGGCGCTGCTGGTCGTTGTCCGGCTCTGCCGAAAATATCTGTGCTGATGCCGCGGCAGTTTATGGGGGAGAGATGACGGACGATGGATAAAAAAGAGATCGCCCTTTCCACAGGGACTGTCCCGCCGGCGCGCATCGCAGAACTCGGGCTTGTGACCGGCAGCTGCGTGATCAGCACCTCGATCCTGGGCGACGCGTTGGCTACTCTCAGGAATATGTCGGTGGGCGGCGAGCTGAAACAATACACCGAGCTGCTGCGGATGAGTACCGAAAAAGCCATCGAGCGGCTCGGCGAAAAAGCTTGCGAGAAGGGGGCCGACGGGGTCTACGCGATCCAGTTCATGGCGCCGCAGGTCGCCGGCGGCGCCGCCGAAGTCGTTGCGGTCGGCACAGCTTATAAATTCAACGACACATAGCAGCACATAGCACAGAGGCCGTCTCGCCAGTTCGGGGAGACGGCCTCTGTGTCGTTGGATTTATTTGACCGCGCTCTTTTCGCGGGCGGCTCTTTTGCCGAGTTCCATGCGCAGGGAAATCCTGCGCCGCTTGACGTCCACGTCGATGACGTAGACCTCCACCGCCATGCCGGGATGAAGCACGGTGGAAATGTCCTTCACGTAGCGCCCCATCTGGCTGACGTGGACGAGCCCGTCCTGATGCACGCCGATGTTGACGAACGCGCCGAAAGCCGTGACGTTGGAGACGATGCCCGGCAGTTTCATGCCCGGTTCGAGGTCAGTCAGTTCGCGCACGTTGGGGTCGAAGGAAAAGATTTCCAACGCGCTGCGGGGGTCGCGCCCGGGCTTTTCCAGTTCGGAGAGAATGTCCTCGAGCGTCGGCAGGCCGACCTCGTCGGTGACGTAGCGATTCAAGTCGATCTTGCCGCGCAGGTCTTTGGCGGCGATCAGCTCGGCGACGGAGCAGTTCTGATCCGCGGCGATGGCGTCGACGATGCCGTAATTCTCGGGATGGACGGCGCTGGCGTCGAGTGGATTCTCGGCGTCGCGGATGCGCAAAAAGCCGGCGGCCTGCTGGTAGGCTTTGGGGCCCAGACGGGGAACTTTCAGCACGTCCTGACGCCGCTTGAAAGCTCCCTCGTTTTCGCGGAATTTCACGACGTTCTCTGCCAGCAACGGCGTCAGGCCGGAAACGTAGGACAGCAGTTTGGCGCTGGCGGTGTTCAGATCGACGCCGACGGCGTTGACGCACGAGACGACGGTGTCGTCCAGGGCGTTTTTGAGTTGCTTTTGATCGACGTCGTGTTGATACTGCCCGACGCCGATCGACTTGGGATCGATCTTCACGAGCTCCGCCAGCGGGTCCATGAGACGCCGCCCGATCGAAACGGCGCCGCGGACCGTCACGTCCTGATCGGGGAATTCCTTGCGGGCCAGTTCCGAAGCCGAATAGACGGAAGCGCCGCTTTCGCTGACGACGATAATGGGGATGTCCAGATCAAGGCCGCGCAGGAACTCTTCCGTTTCCCGGCTGGCCGTGCCGTTGCCGACGGCGACCGCATCGGGCTTGAAGTGCGCGGCCAGCGCGCGGATGGTTTCGCCGGCCTGGGCGTACTGGGCGTCGGAGCGCTGGATGAAAATGACCGTGTGGTGCAGCAGATCGCCTTTCGAATCGAGGCAGACGACTTTGCACCCGGTCCTGATCCCCGGATCGATGGCCATGATGGGGCGGGCGCCGAAAGGCGAAGCCATCAGCAACTCGCGGAGATTGCGGGCGAAAATGGCGATGGCGTCGGCGTCGGCGCGCTTTTTCAGAGTGCTGCGGGCTTCCGTTTCCATGGAAGGCGCCAGCAGGCGGCGATAGCCGTCGGTGACGGCGGCTTCGACTTGCTTGGAATCTTCGCCGCTTCCCGTGACGTAACGCGCGTAAAGCTTTTCCAGCGCCAGTTTTTCTTCGGGGCGGACCGAGAAGGAGAGATAGCCCTCCTTTTCCCCGCGCATCACCGCCAGCAGACGATGGGAAGGGACGCGCAGGAGCGGCTCTTTCCAGTCGAAATAATCGGCGTACGTCGCCGCTTCCGGTTCCTCTTTCTTTTTTTCGACGACCGAGGAAACGCAGACGCCGAAGCGGACAAAAATCACGCGCATGTCCTGGCGGACTGCCGGATTTTCGCTGACGTTCTCGGCGATGATGTCGCGCGCGCCGGCCAGCGCGGCTTCGGCGTCGGCGACGCCTTTTTCCTCGTTCACATAGTCTGCGGCCAGTTCCTGCGGGGCGCGCCCCTTTTGTTCCAGCAGGGCGTCAGCCAGCGGCTGGAGTCCCGCTTCACGGGCGATCAGGGCGCGCGTCCGGCGCTTGGGACGGAAGGGGAGATAGGCGTCTTCCAGAGCGGTCATCGTCGCAGCGGCGTCGATCGTCTTTTTCAGCTCTTCCGTAAGGATGCCGCGCTCGCTCAGCGATCCCAGAATCGCCTCGCGCCGCTTTTCGAGTTCTTCGATTCGGGCCAGCCCGTCGCGGATCGCGGTGATCGCGACTTCATCGAGGGAACCGGTTTTTTCTTTGCGATAGCGGGCGATGAAAGGGACTGTGCATCCTTCCGCAAGAAGTTCGGCGACGGCGCAGACGCCGCCGACGGGAAGTTTCAATTCCTGGGCGATACGCCCTGTATAATCGGCCATAAATGGAGAACTCCTTTCAATGTGCTGTGCAAGACTGCCGAGACTCCCGCATATCTTACCTAAAGCCGGCTTCAATGTCCATGCCCCGAGAACGAAAAATAAGCCCCGCATAAAACGGGGCTTGCAACCGACACTTTGTTACATCGAGACGGATGCGTTTTTGGCGTTGAGAATCTTCCGGCAGAAAATATAAAGCGCGATGATCGCCGCCGTCCCGCCCAGAGAGATCGCGGAACTCTTCCACATGGAAGCGATCCCGAAGGCGGCAAAAAGAACGCGGCTCCACATCGGAATCTTGCCGCCGCAGTAGCCGGTGAAACTGAAGCCGATGCCGAACACCAACGTCACGCCGCTGATGATGGAAATGACGTTGTGCGTCCAGTCGAGTTGGAGCAGCAGACCGCCGTCGTAACAGAACGCAAAGGGAATGACGAAGGCCAAAAATCCCAGCCGGCAGGCGGCCCATCCCGTCTTGTTGGGCGAATCCTCGGCGATGGACGCCGCGGCGTACGCGGCAAGGGCGACGGGAGGCGTGATGTTGGAGATGATCGCATAATAGAACACGAACATGTGGGCGGCGATGCTGTTGAAGTGAAGCTGACCGAGCGCCGGAACGCTCAATGACGCCGCGAGAATGTAGGCGCTCGTCGTCGGCAGCCCCATGCCGAGGATCAGACAGACCACGGCGATCAGCAGCAGCGTGAGCACGGGAATGCCGTGGGACACCGAAAGGACCGCACTGACGATTTTCGGGCCGATGCCGGAAAGAGCTATGGCTCCGAGAACGAAGCCGGCCGAAGCGCAGGCGGTGCAGACCACGGGGATTCCTTTGGCGCCGTCGTGAATGGCGCGCAGGATGCCCTTTGGCCCCATGCGGCGCTTGGGATTGGGCAGCGAAACGCCCCAGGCCAAGACGATGCCGGCGATGGCGGCATACATGGGCGTGTAGCCGTCGAGGAGCAGATAGACGAGAAGAATTATGGGCGACATCATGTAGGCGCGTTTCAGCACGCTCTTTTTCTCGGGCAGCTCTTCGGGCGGCAGCCCCCTGAGCCCGTCGCGCTTGGCGGTCAAGTGGACCATGACGAGGACGGCGGCGTAGTAGAGCAGCGCCGGAAGAATCGCGGCGACGACGATCCGGCTGAAGGGAACGTTGAGGAACGAAGCCATCACGAAAGCTCCGGCTCCCATAACCGGCGGCATGATCTGACCGCCGGAACTTGCCACGGCTTCGACCGCGCCCGCAAAATAGGGCTTGTAGCCGATGCGCTTCATGAGGGGAATCGTGAACGTTCCCGTGCCGTACACATTGGCGACGGCGGAACCGGAGATCGAGCCGAAAAGACAGGAACTGACGACCGCGATTTTGGCGGGACCGCCGGCCTGAGTTCCCGTGAAGGCCTGAGCGAATTCCATGAAATACTCGCCGACGCCGCTGTTCTCGAGAAAGCCGCCGAAGATCAGGAAGATCATGACCAGCGTCGCCGAAACGCCCAGCGAAGACGAGTAAATGCCCTCGTCGGTCAGGTACATTTCCTCGATCAAAAGTTTGAAAGCGCCCGAGAACCAGTCGCAGAAATTGGCGAGAGAGAAGTTGCCCAGCGTCCCGCTCTGCGTGGCGATGTCGGTCATCATGTAATACATGCAGTAGCCCATAAAAGCGAGCGAGACGAGAATGATGGGAAGCCCCACGGCGCGGCGAGTCGCCTCAATCAAAGCGAGGACGACGATCGTGCCGAGAATCAGCTGGATTGCCGTAATCTCGTCGACGCCGATCATGCGCTCGACGATCATGTTGTAGTTGAGCATGATATAGATGCCGGGCACAGCGGAAACAACAGCGAAACACCAGTCGTACCACGGCACGGCCGTCTGGGGCTGCGCCGATTTTTTGTTTTCGAACATGGGATAGACGACGAAGACCATCGGCAGGACCCATGTGAGGTGAATCGCTCTTTGAAGGTACGCTTCGAAGGCTCCGAAAACCGCGGTATAAAGGTGAAAGATCCCCATGGTCAGTACGTAAAGCCACAGACCTTTCGCAACGATTCCATCGAGTTTCCTTTTTGTCATCGACCATCATCCTTTTTTGTCAGCTGCGCGATCTCGTCATGCTACGAGCAAGGAATCTCAGGAAGTACAGAAGAAGGCAGGCCTGGAGCCTGCCTTCTTGGGGATTTCCCCGTTCGCGCTTCGATATTTTTTTTGAGACGATTTGCGGCGCGCGCCCAAGCGGAGCCACGTATCCTTATTGGATTTTGCCGCTGGCCTCGTTCCAGAACTTCACGGCGCCGGGATGAGACTCGAGCCCCTTGGCGGGAACGGCCGTCTTGGGATCGAGCTCGGCGATATCCTTCACGCCCTTGGCCAGCATTTCCACGTTGTTGTACATGGATTTGCAGAGATCGTAAACGACCTGATCGTCGAGATCGCCGCGCACCACGATACTTGTGTAGTCGCCGACGACTTTGACGGGCTCGGCGCTGGCGGGAACGGACTTGTAAATGCCGGGGTCGATCAGGAAGGTGACGGTGCCGATCGCTTCACCCACTTTGTCCAGCGCTTCCTGGCTCATACCGAGCAGGACGACGTCGGTGGTGCTTTCGATCTGCATGACGATCGCGGCGACTTTGCCGACGGAGAAGGCGAACACGTCAAGGTGATTGTCCGCGATCAGATCCGCGCCGCCCGAATAGGAGGCGTACTCGACCGTGCCGCCCCATTCTTTGAACGCTTTGCGGTAGTCGATGCCGAATCCGGACTCGAAAACGTTCTTGACGACGAATTCGGATCCCGTGCCCGTCTTCAGCGTGGCAAAACGGAAGGCGAGCTTCTTGTTGACCAGATCGTCGACGGTCTTGATGCCGTTCTTCTCGGCAAAGTCCTTGCGGGCGATGAAGTAGGTGTATTGAGTGTACAGGTTGGCAAGGAGCTTGGCGTTGTCGCTTTTCGTTTTGAACGTGCCGAGGTCGGTGCCCTTCTGAGCCACGGCAATCATGGAAGTGTTGGAGAAGCCGAGATCGCCCTTTCTCATGTGCGCGTTGATGATGTTGGCGACCGCGCCGCCCGTGACGCTGGTGGTGGGCATGACTTCCTTGCTCCAGAGATCGGCCAGCTCTCCTCCCAGAGCGAACCAGTTGCCGCCCGGAGGTCCCGCCATAAATTTGAGCTGCGCCGGCGTGTCAGCCCCGGCAGCGCTCCCCCAAAGTGCGGAAAGAACGACACACAACGCCAATATTTTCTTCATTCACACAGACCTCCTCATTGTATTTTATTCATACGGGATCTTATTATAATTAAGCGTGGAAAGCGATGGATCCGCGAACGTCCCCTCGTGCGCAATGCCCGGACCTCCGTACTTTCCAAAGTATACTAGCGCTCTGGGATTTGTGTCAAGAAGCAACTTTTCAATATGTATTTTTTGTTTTTCGCTCGCCGTCTTTCACTGGAAGCCAAAGGGCGGCAATTATCCCGGCAAGCGAAAAAACTCCGCAGATGGTACAATGAGGGATATTCGAAACGACGGCATGAATCCAGCGTTCTAACGCTTACGAGAAAGAGAGGCGAGTCCCTTTGCGGCGAGGCATCGTATTTGATTTCGATCTGACGCTGGTCGACAGCGCCGGGGGAATCTGCGCAAACTTAAACGCTCTGGCCGCAGAGAAAAAACTGCGGCGCCTGCAGCTTGCCGAAGTGCGCCGGACGATCGGCTGGGCGCTGGCCGACGCGATGCGGTCTTTCTGGGGAGACGGCCCCATAGAAGAGGAATGGCTGCCGCGCTACCGTTCGTTTTTTGAGGAACGGAATTATGCCGGCGTCGTGCCTTTTCCGGAAACCGTGCCGGCTCTCAGGAAATTGCGCTTGCGCGGAGCGCGGCTGGGGATCGCCACAAACCGTCTCACCCCGCTGGGAATCGTGCGGGCGGCGGGGCTGGATACGCTCTGTCCGATCATCGTCGGGATCGATGGATTCAGTCCCAAACCGGATCCGGCGATCGTTCTGGAGGCGCTGCGGCAAATGGGGCTGAAAGCCGACGAAGGCGTTTACGTCGGCGATACGGATATCGACATGAAAACGGCGGTCAACGCCGGAGTCGCCGGCGTCGGCGTGACGACCGGCAATCATGATGCGACGGCGCTGAAGGAAAGCGGCGCTTCGCATGTCATCGAGAATCTCAGCGAATTGCCGGAGCTGTGGGAGGAAATAAAATGAATCGGAGAAGCGTCAATCCTTTTGCAAGACGAATGGGAGAAGGCTCCGTCGGCTGGCGGCAGTGGAACGCGGAAACTCTTCGGCGCGCCGCGTCTCTTGACCGTCCGCTCTGCCTGTGTGTGATCAACAACGGCAGCCGCTGGAGCCACATGATGAAGGCCAATTTCGAGGAACCAGAGATCATCGGAATGCTCAACAACGACTTCATTCCCGTGCTGGCCGACAGCGACGACGTGCCTCATCTCGCGCTGGCCGCCCGCGCCATGGCGCAGATCATGCTTGGCCACGCCGGCTGGCCGCTGTTCATCTTCATGACGCCGGAGAAAAAACCGATCTTCGCCTGCTCGTACCTGCCCAAGCAAAGCGAGATCCCCGAAAGTCCCGGATTGCTCGAGGTCCTGCGGCGCATCAAGTGGCTGTGGCTGATGAAGCGGCCGCAGATCGACGAAGCGTCCGCCAGTTACGGGGCTCAGCTCGAAGAAGCGCTTTCGCCGTATACGGCGCCGCTCGAAGAGGGGCTTGAGGCGCGGGCCGCCGGGCAACTGCTCGCGGAAATGGACCTCCAAAACGGCGGCTGGGGGACGGCCCCGAAATTTCCCCAGGCCCCGAAACTGCTTTTGTGTTCCTATCTCGGGCGGAAAAGCGAAAAGCTCCGCGTCCATTTTGACCGCTCCCTGGCGGCGCTGTTCAGGGAGGGGCTGTACGACCATCTCGATGCCGGCTTTCATGATTACTGTTGCGACCAGAAATGGCAAATTCCTTATCTGGGGAAGCATCTTGCCCAGAACGCGGCCGTTCTGGACGTATTTGTCGAGGCGCTGAGGAAAGCCCCCAATCCCGTCTACCGTGAAGTCGTCGAGGGAAGCATCGTTCTGCTGAGGCGCACCTTGAGCGAAGAAAACGGGCTGCTGTGTTCCGGGGACGACGTCCGCGACATGAGCGCCATCGATCGCTACTATTTGTGGAGCAAAGACGAAATCGACGGGCTTCTTCACGAAGGCTCGGACGCCTTCTGCCGCGTCTATGGGGTCACTTCCGAAGGAAATTACAGCGATCCGCTGACACAGAAAAAGACCGGCGGAAATGTTTTGCGTCTCTCTGCAATGCCTGAAAGCGATGAACATGCTCTCGAGCTTTGGGAAAAGACCGAAAGCGCGCGGAGAATCCTGAGGGAATGCCGTTCGCGCCGGAAGGTTCCGGAAAAGGAAGCGCGCATTTCGGTGAAAGCCAACGCTTGTTTCGCGGCCGTGCTTGCGCAAGCCTCCGGCGTCTTGGGACGGAAAGAGTATCAGGAGCAGGCCGAGGAGATCATGAAGAGTCTGTCAGCCGCGGCGGTTTCACGGGACGAGCTCTGCCATACGCTTTACGACGGCGTTCGCGACGGCGAAGGCGGACTGGAAGACTATGCGTCTTTTATATGGGCAAGTCTGAAGCTGTATCAGGCATCGGGCTCCGCGTCATGGCTTGGGGCCGCCGAAACGTGGAGCGCGAGGGCCGATGAACTTTTCGGGGCTTGCGGGGCAATGCGCCTTGTCCGGGAGGGAACTCTCGAGATCCTACCGGCGTGGGATGCCGGCGACGATTTTTTGCCCTCGGGAAACGGCATGATGGCGAACAATCTGCTCGAGCTGTATCGCGCCACCGCAGACGAACGATGGCTGACGCGCGCGCAGAGTATCGTCGATGCTTTTGGCGGAGCGCTCAACGAATATCCGGCGGCATGCGCCTCGCTCACGCTGGGGGCTTTGAAGCTGGAGAATCTGCTCCGGAGAAAAAACGGCCTATAAGAGCTCCGTAATGGCGCCGGAACAGCGTTCCCTCGACGTCTCCCGCACGGCACCTTGGGAACATGCCGAACGGTTTTTCGCCCGCCGGCGGAGGCGCGAAAATCTTTTTTGTGGTAGAATACTCGGCGTTGCTCCTCCATACGCCGGATGATAAAAACAGAAAAGGCACGCTATGTGCGCAAATGAAATAGAGGAGTTCCCGGTTTCCGTCTCTTTCGGACAGAGGCCGGGATTCTTTTGTTTTTTTTGCGTATTTAGTGTTTTTGGGATTTAAGTCAATACTATTTCTAGTGGCGTTTTTTGCCGGGACGAGGTAGAATGATTTTGGCCGTTTCGTAAAAGATCCGCACAGAGAATTCACTTTTAAAAATTCCACAGAACGGGAGACCTGTCCATGTATAAATCGATGAAGGAGCGCTTTCGGGATTCGCTGGATATGGGGTTGCTTGAAAATCCTCTGGTGCCGCGCCAGTCGGAGAACGCGCGCTGGCTTCTGGAGCAGCGCTATTTCGCCGACCGTTACGACCCGGAGACGGGCGGGCTGCGCAAGGAGCGCAGTTTCGAGGAATTCGCGCGCCGCGTCTCGCGCATCGTTTGCACGGCCGAGAGCCTGTACCGCGGGGCCGACGAGATCGAATGGATCCGCCGGCTGGAAAAAAATCTTTTTGCCGATCTCGTGGAGGGACGCTTCATCTTCAACTCGCCCTGCCTTTTCGCTTCCGGCGCGGGCATGACTCGCGTGCCGGAACTGGCGGAGCTGATCTACCGCTCGCCCGACGAGATGGAGCTGGCGGACTACCGCCGCCTTTACGACGGCAAGACGGACAACCAGCAGCTCTTCGCGTGTTTCGTGATCGACATTCCCGACAGCATCGAGGGCATCTTCGACTCGGTGCGCGACGCCGCCGTGATCAGCAAGTACGGCGGCGGCGTGGGCGGTAACTTCGGCCGTCTGCGCGAACGCGGCGCCGATATCAAGGGCGGCACCGGCGGCAAGGCGTCCGGTCCCGTCTCGTTCATGGAGACGTGGAACACCATGGGCTGCGTCGTGGTGCAGGGCGGCCGCCGCCGCGCCGCGCTGATGGGGATGCTCCCCGACGACCATCCCGACATCGAGCAGTTCATGGACGCCAAGACGGAGGAGGGCAAGCTGTCGTACTTCAACATTTCCGTCTGCGTTTCCGACGAGCTGGTCGGCGCCGCGCGCGAGAAGCGCCCCTTCGCGCTTCGTTCCCGCGCCAACGGCAAGGTCGTGCGCACGGTCTCCGGCGACGAACTTTGGAACAAACTGTGCCAGAACGCCTGGCGTCGCGGCGATCCCGGCGTTTTCTTCATCGACCGCGCCAACGACGACAATCTGCTCAAGCTGTCGGGGGATTTCGACATCGAATCAACCAACCCCTGCGGCGAGCAGCCGCTGCCGACGTACACGAGCTGCAATCTCGGCTCCGTCAATTTGGTCAAATTTGTCCGTCCCGACGAGACGGGACGCCAAAGCTTCGACATGGAAGGTTTCATGGATCAGGTGTACCGGTCCATCTACTATCTCGACCTCGTCATCGACGCCACCAGCTACCCGCTGCAGCGCATCGGCGAGCGCACCAAGCGCATCCGTCCCGTGGGGCTGGGGTTGATGGGGCTGGCCGACGCGGCGATTCTGAGCGGCGACGTCTACGGCTCCGAATCGTTCAAGAGTTTCTGCGATTCGCTGGGCGCGCACATGGCCGGCGCGGCGCTGATGGCGACGGTCGATGCGGTCGCGCACATGGGCAAAGAACCTTTTTCCGAGAGTTTCGCCGTGGCGAGACTGTTCGAAGAAGAGCACCGCGCCCACGGCGGCGAGCTCTTCGCGCGCCAATGGATCGACGAAATGGATTTGAATTCCTATCGCGAGTTCATCGCCCGGATGCGGACGCACGGTCAAGTGCCCTACACGCTGCTGAACACGCTGGAAATTTTGCCGGACGTGCTCGGCGACGAGGCGCTGCCCGAGCTGAAGCGTCTGATGACGGCGCTGCTGGAAGGAAAGCTGCGCAACAGCCGACGCCTTTCCATCGCGCCGACCGGCTCGATCTCGATGATCTTCGACAGCTCGGCGGGCATTGAGCCGAACTTTGCCTGGCGCTGGAGCCGCAAGGTGATGAAGTCCGACGGCGACGGCTGGGAAGTGCGCGAGTACTTCCACCCGCTGATCACGCAAAAGGAAGCGGACGAGCTGCGCGGTTCGGGCGTCATTTCCGATCCGCGCTACGTGACGGCGTACGACATTTCACCGGAGCAGCACGTGGACGTGACAGGCATCTTCGCGCGCTACGTGGACAGCGGCATCAGCAAGACCGTCAACCTGTCTTCGTCGGCCACCGTGGACGACGTGCGCAAGGTGTACGAGACTTGCTACGACATGGGCTGCAAGGGTATCACGATCTACCGCGACGGCTCGCGCGACAACCAGCCCATCGAGACGAAGAAGGAAAGCGAATCCAAGAGCGAAGCGCCGGCCACGGTGACGCGGGCCGAAGCTGAGGAAAAACCGAGCGCCGAGGAGTCGTCACAGCCGGCGGGGCTGGAACGCGCCGCCGAGGAGCACGAACACGTTCCTTACAGCAGCAAGGTGAAGCAGCGCTCCACGCCGATCGTCTTCGGCAAGACGATCAAGGACCGCACGCCCTGGGGCAGTCTCTGGGTGACGCTGAACTACGACGGCAACGAGCCGTTCGAAGTGTTCGCCTCGCTGGGCAAGAGCGGCTCGGAGCTGAAAGCCATGACCGAAGCGATCTCGCGCGTGATCTCCATCGGCCTGCGCTCGGGCTGCCATTTGGAGGATTTTATCGGCACGCTGCGCGGCATATCCGGCAAGGAATACTGGATGTTCGACTGCGACGACGATGAAATGGTGCGCTCGATCCCCGACGCCGTGGCGCTGCTGCTGCAGAAACTGATCGAACAACGGAGCGGCGCGGCGGCGAAAGGCGCGGGCGAGCCGCGCAGCGAGCTGATCTGTCCCGAATGCGGCGCGCCGATGGAAATGGTGGCCGGCTGCGCGTATTGTTTCAGCTGCGGCTATTCCCCCTGCAAATAAAAGAACACAATGAGCTTTTTCTGTCGAATCTGTAAAACTGTGCTATGATTCGATGGAAAAACTCTTTTGAGTTCCATCTTTAAGAAAAGCGCCGTCGAAGGCTCGAAAGAGACTCGGCGGCGCTTTGTTTTTTGAAACGATTTTTTTGAGTGGAGGCCTTTCGATGACGGAAAAGAAAACGGTACAGTTCGACGATCTGCTTCATTTCAAGTTCCTTTCGTGCCCGCGGCTTTCGCCGGACGGCTCGCTGGCGGTCTATCAGGTCGCCCAGGCCGACCTCGAAAAGGACGGCTACGACACCAACCTGTGGCTGTACGACTGCGGCGCGGGGCGCAGCCGTCAGGTCACCTTCGCCAACGCCGACAAAACTGCGCGCTGGACGCCGGACGGCAAAGCGCTGGTTTTCACGTCGAAGCGCGACGCCTCGCTGGAGAAGGACGCGACGGCGCTCTACCGGCTGGAACTCGGCGGCGGCGAAGCCCGCCGCCTGGGCGTCGTGCCGCTGCCCGTGAACGACCTGTGGCCGCTGCCGGACGGCAAAATTCTGCTCAGCGCCGTTTACACGCCGGAAGAACCGAATCCTGAGAACGCGCAGTACAAGGTTTACACGCAGATCCCGTTCTGGCAGAACGGCAAGAACTTTACCGGCCAGCGCCGCGCCGCGCTGGCGCTGTGGGATCCTGAGTCCGGCGAGCTCAGGCGCCTGACGCCCGACCGCATGGACGTGCTCGACTGCACGCTGTCGCCCGACGGCGGCGCGGCGCTGCTAGTGGCCGAAGAGTACGAGAAGGTCAAACCGCTGTGCAGTCACGTCTGGCGGCTCGACCTCGAAAGCGGCGCGATGGACTGCCTCAGCGAAGGGCTCGAGTACAGTTTCAAGACGGCGGGCTGGAGCGGCGGGCGCGTCATCGTCGTCGCCAGCGACATGAAACGCTACGGCATGAACGAGAACGCCCTGGTCTTCGAGCTGAAGGACAAAAAACTGACCTGTCTGACGCCGGATCTCGACACCAGCTTCCACAACAGCATGGTCGGCGACTGCCGTTACGGCGTGGAAACGCAGTACGGCCTGATCGACGGCGACGGCCTGTATTACATTTCCACGCAGGGGACGAGCAGTCAGATCCACTTCAACGACCTGAACGGACACGACCGCAGCCTGACGCCGGGTCTGCTTTCGGCCGATTGTTTCGACGCGCGCGGCGGGCGAGTGGTCGTCGTAGGATTCCGCGGCCTGCAGCTGCAGGAACTGTACGCCGCCGGAGCGGGCGAAGAAGCGCAACTGACGCATCACAACGATTCTTTCATGGCGCAGTTCGAGCTTTCGCAGCCCGAACACTATACGGTGGACAACGGCGAGGGGCTGACGATCGACTGCTGGTACATGAAACCGGTGGGCGCCGAACCGGGCAAAAAATATCCGACGATCTTCGACATCCACGGCGGCCCCAAGGCGACGTACGGCGCGCTGTATCTCCACGAGGCCCAGTGCTGGGCGGCGCTCGGCTACGCGGTGATCTTCTGCAATCCGCGCGGCGGCGACGGGCGCGGCAACGAGTTCGCGGACATCCGCGGCTTCTACGGCGTCAAGGACTATCAGGACTTCAACGCCATGCTCGACTGGGCGGTCGCGCATTTCGACTTTATCGACGCGGAGCGCCTGGGAGTGACCGGCGGATCGTACGGCGGTTACATGACCAACTGGATGATCTCGCACAGCGGCCGCTTCAAGTGCGCGGCCTCGCAGCGCGGCATCTGCAACTGGATCTCCTTCGACGGCGTCAGCGACATCGGCTGGTATTTCGGCACCGACCAGCAGGGCGGCAGCGGCCCGCTGACCGATCCGGAGGGCGCGTGGAACGCCTCGCCGCTCAAGTACGTGGGGAACGTGAAGACGCCGACGCTGTTCATCCATTCCGCGGAGGATCGCCGCTGTCCGGACGAGCAGGCGTTCCAGTTTTACACGGCCTTGCAGGTCCTCGGCGTGGAGACGCGGCTGTGTTATTTCCTCGGCGAGAATCACGAGTTGAGCCGATCGGGCAAGCCCCGCAGCCGTCTGGCCCGTCTGCGCGAGATCACCGGCTGGATGGACCGTTTCCTGAAAAAATAGGACGCGCCGGATCGCTCGCAGCGCCTCTATGTTCGACATTTTAATTGAAAAATAGTATTGAGCCTGCCGCGTGACGAGTGATGCGGCGGCATGATGAATTATTTCATGAAATGGGAGAGGGACCACGGCAGATACAGTCTTGCCGCGGTCCCTCAGATTATAGGCGGTTTTACAGAATATCTTCGCTTAACAGGAAATCGATGACGTCGACGTTCAGGATCCCGTTTTCATCATACCAGCGCTTCCGCACATCCTGCCGGACAGCGATCTTGGGGAAGGAATCCCCAGTGATGGAAAAGGGCTTCATTTCCGTACGGATCTTTTCCTCTGTGTCCATCGCATAAGCGGGTTGGATATAGGTCTTCTTTCCTCCCATGGTGGCGATAAAGTCAATCTCTCGAGCGACTCAGACGGAATTCCCCTTCCTATTCCGGGTGTTTTCGAAGACGGTCTCGATAAATATAATCAAGTTGAAAACTTGAGCAACATGATACAACAGTTTTCAACTGCAAGATACCACGGCAGGATGCCTGCGTCAAGAATTTCATTGAAAAGTTCAGCGGCAGTCCGCAAAAGATTTCAATTAACGGTTCACATTGAGCTTGATAACGAAAGATAGCAGTATCTGACGATTACAGCACCGCCTTGCAGTTTACAGTTGAATAAAGAAGAATCTCCTTTCCGGATGAAATACCATATTAGTTAGGTCTTACCATATAAGACAAGTTTTTCCATGAAAATACTCGAATAGAGGGCGATGGACAATTCACTTTTGAAGAATACTCCGATTTTCTGAAGATTTCCTGCTGCCTTTATGGTTTTTCAGCACACAAAGCACTGCACATGAAGTAGTTTCAGGCAGAACCGTCATTTGCTATCACCGTGCACTTGATATCTCTCCCAAAGGGGGGATCTGCCCAGAGTGCGGTGCGAAGTTGCATGTCAATTAGCATTTAGACATAGCTCTGTGGTATCTGTGTATAAGCAAGAATCTCAAAAGTATTGTCTAAAAACGTCATATTGCCAAAATCGGTTTAATCACTTAAACTCTGATTATCAGTTCAATAATCAAAGGGAGTACTGCCTCGGCGATAAAGCTTAGGGTTCGTAAGCCATCAGGGAGTCCATTACTTCTCAGGGGCTGGCTTCGACATCCTCTTCAAAAGCAACAATCCCGAACCATGATTTGTAGATCATCATATCTCCAAGGAGCGACACATGGTTAAATGCCTCTCAAATGACTTCACAAAATCTTGAGCCGTTGCGATAAGCACGGTGCTTCGTTCTTTGCCTTTGTTCTTGTTGCTGCCATTGCTGTTTTATTGAAATAGTACAAGCGAGATGTTTTTTAGACAAAACCTAAATACATCACAAAATAAAGGGAGGAGTCATAAAATGAAAATAACAAGTATCAGTGTAATGCAGATGCCCTCGGGGAATGCCGGAGCGTCACGTGGTGCGTGGTCGCCGGTGATTTGCTGTGTTCATACTGACGAAGGAATTTCTGGCTATGGAGAAGCTGGTCTTGCTTATGGTAAAGGTTGGCGAGCCGGGATGGGGATGATTCAAGATTTTGCCGAAGCTATTATTGGAATGGATCCCATGAAGAGTGAACTTATATGGGAAACTCTCTTCCGAAAAACCTTCTGGGGAATGGGAGGGGGAACTGTTGTCAATGCTGCAATTAGTGCTATTGACATTGCATTATGGGATATCAAAGGTAAGGCGCTTGGGGTTCCTGTGTATCAGCTTTTAGGTGGAAAAACAAATGAAAAACTGCGTGTTTATGCAAGTCAACTTCAATTCAACTGGGGAGTTTATAACGATAAACAGGCTTTAATCACTCCTGATGAATATGCTGAAGTTACGCTGAAAGCTATGGCAGAAGGTTATACGGCTATCAAGGTTGACCCCATAATTTTTAGCGACCAACCTGATGGAAAGGGGGCCTGGAATATTAGGGGACCACTTGAGAAACGAGTAATCAGAACAGTTTATAATCGAGTAAAAGCTATGCGTGAAGCAGGAGGGGATGATCTGGATATTATAATTGAAATGCATTCGAATACAGATACAATTTCTGCAATTCAAATTGGACAAGCGTTAGAAGAACTGCATATTTTTTATTATGAAGAACCTTGTCATCCACTTAATGTCGAGAATATGATCGAGGTCAAAAAGAAAATCAGTATTCCTCTCGCTTCAGGTGAACGCATCTATACGCGCTATGGTTATCGTGAATTTTTAGAAAAGCGAGCTCTTCACATAATTCAACCGGATCTATGTCTGTGCGGCGGAATCAGCGAAGCAAAGAAAATTTGTGATATGGCAGCAGTCTACGATTGTCATGTACAAATTCACGTGTGTGGTAGTCCTATCTCTAAAGCAGCTGCTTTACAAATTGAGGCCGCACTTCCTAATTTCATCATTCACGAACATCATCAGCGGGCTCTTGCGCCAGAGAGTCGTGCTTCCTGTATGTATGATTATCAGCCCAAAAATGGTTTTTATGATATCCCGGAACTGCCGGGTATTGGGCAAGAACCTACACCAGAAACATTAGCAAAATGTGAGGCTATGATAATAAACAAACGCAGGGCTTATATGTCTTAATATTAGAGAATTTCTGTATGCGAAGCAAAGTATCACGGTCTATTCAAAAGGGACGCACTGTTGTTTGCGCTGGGTCTTGTCAAAGAAAAACTCGGCGAAGCGTATCGTCGAGCCAATGCAGAGACGATGATCGAAATCATGTCTGTGTTCTACGACGAAGAACTTGCATATGCTCTGGTTCTGCCGGCTAATCGACACATATTTGAAGGGATCATTGCACATGCGTCTTGTTGAGTCTTGGCTATGAGATCGAGGAGCTGAACATCAAGATCGGATGCTCAGGCCACAGTGATGAGTACTTCTTTCTGACGATTTTTGACATCAGCAGAAAAACTATAAGCATAATCCTGCATCTTTTCTCGTCATGCAAGGGACCTTCTACCGTAGTTCTCATTCTGCGGCAGAAGGTCTTTTTTATTCATTGTCTATTGTCGGAAATGTATATCTTTAAGAAACAGATCATAAGGTCGTTCAATGGATGAATGGTGCCAAGTAAGTGGATTATTTTAATTTATTAAAATGATATATTAAGAAAAATTTAACATTGACAGGTTTAATACCTTGCTTCAATTAATCATTTGGCTTGAGAGAAATGATATTTATTAAATTTCAAATTTTCTTTTTTCTGGAAAATGGTACTTTATAATGCAAATAGACTCTAAAGGAAAATTAGGAAGACAGTTCTAGAGAGGAGAATTATTGCTATGGATGCCTTTACCTTTGAGCGTAAGTCACCAATTGCTTTTTTCACCCTTAATCGACCAGAGAAATATAATGCAATAACACCTGGCTTGATGCGAGAAATGGAAAGCTCCATGATGGAATTTATGGAAGATAAAAGTCTTCGTGTGGGCATTATTACAGGAGCAGGCAATAAAGCTTTTTGCTCCGGAGCCGATATTGTCGAATGGTTGCCATTTGTTAAAGAAACGGCAAGTTGTCCTTGGCGCGTACCCAGAACACCTATGCGGGGGCTGCAGCTAACGAAACCTTTAATAGCCGCAGTTAATGGAATAGCCTATGGAGGGGGAGCGGAAGTTGCTTTAGCGTGTGATTTTCGTATAGCTGCTGAAAATGCTTCATTCCGATTTCCTGAGCCAAGCCTTGGGATTCTTCCTCGATTAGGAGGTACGCAGAGACTGCCTCGTCTAATTGGCTATGCTCATGCATTAGAGATTATGTTGACGAATGAAAAAATAGATGCACAGAAAGCGCTTTCGATTGGTCTTGTTAATAAAGTCGTTCCTCAGGAACAGTTGTTGGAAAGCGCTATTGAGCTAGCACAAAAAATTTGTAAACTCGCTCCGCTGGCAGTTACCGCAATAAAGCGTTGCATTATGGAAGGGTATGATCTCTCTTTAGAGGATGGATTAGCATTAGAAAATGAAATAGGACTTACACTTTATAAAACTAAAGATTACGAAGAGGGGCGTGCAGCTTTTCGTGAAAAACGTACGGCAGTATTTAAAGGCGAATAGGTGAGTGAGAGGATCATCCCTCAGAAAGGAGAACTTTTATGCAAGCATTGGAAGGATTAAAAGTTGTTGAGGTTGGTAATATTATTGCCGGGCCATGGTGTGGCAGTATGTTAGCTGATTTTGGTGCAACTGTTATTAAGGTGGAACAACCCAAAACCGGAGATATGATACGTGGAATGGGGCGCATTAAGGATCTTTGGTATGCCATCGAAGGCCGCAATAAAAAAAATATTACTCTTAACCTTAAAGATCCCCAAGGGAAAGAAATTTTGTGGAAATTGATTGAAGGGGCAGACGTTTTAATTGAAAACTTTCGCCCCGGCGTGTTTCAGAGGCTGGGATTTTCATGGGAGGAGATGCATAAACGTAATTCTCGTTTGATCTATACCATTGCCTCTGGTTATGGCACAACAGGACCATATGCACATAAACCGGGATTTGATCGTATGGGGCTTGCGATGGGTGGTTTTCTTGAAGTTACAGGGTATCCTGATACGCCCCCGGTTAAACCAGGGATTTCTGTGGCAGATTTCTATACAGCAATGTTTAGTTGTATGGCAGTAATGTTTGCTCTTTATAGCCGCGATGTGAATGGTACTGGGAAAGGTCAAATGATTGACTGTTGCTTGACGGAGTCAATTTTACGTTTACAGGAGTCTATTATTGCGGAATATTCAATTGATGGTACGATTCGGACTCGAATCGGCAATGGGACGATGGTGACTGTGCCGGCGGGCCATTTCCTTACGAAAGACGGAAAATACCTTGCAGTATCTATCTCCGGCGATAAACTGTTCCATACCTGTATGGAAAAAATCAGTCGCCCAGATCTTAATGAAGTTGAAGAATATAAAACAGGAATAGGGCGTACTGCACATCGTGATGAGTTAAACGAAATCTTTGCAAATTGGGCAAAAGAACACACCATTGACGAGTGTTTGAAAATTTTAGGGGACGATATACCTAACTGCCGAATCTATAACGTCGCTGATATTGTGAAAGACCCACAGTTTGCATTTCGCAACGATATTGTTGAGGTTGATACTAAAAAATTTGGCAAGATCAAGATGCAGAACATTGTTCCTAAAATGCTTGGAACTCCAGGTGAGATTAAGTGGGTTGGAGGGGAATTAGGGCAATTTAATCATGAGATCTATCATGATGTGTTGGGTTATTCTGACGCAGAAATTGCGGATATGGAAAAGAATGGCGTTATTTAAAAATTATGAAAATTTGCGAAAATGAATATTTTACAATGGGGCTTGATATTGGCTCCACAGCCTGCAAGTGCGTAATCTTGAAGGATGGAGAAGAAATTATTGGCAAGGCAGTTTATCCTCTGGGAACTGGCACGATCGGTCCTCGGAAAGTCTTTGATTCTGCGCTTACTGAAGCAAAGATTTCTTCTCGAAACCTTGCTCATGTCCTTGTTACAGGTTATGGGCGCTTCCAATTTGATGATGCAAATAGCCAGAAAAGCGAAATAACGTGTCATGCGGCCGGAATTCATTTTTTGTTGCCTAATGTGCGCACAATTGTAGATATTGGTGGACAAGATATTAAAGCACTTCGTCTTAATGAGCGTGGGCAGCTAGACAATTTTGTCATGAATGACAAGTGTGCGGCCGGAACAGGGCGTTTTCTTGATGTAATGGCAGGCGTTATGAATGTTAAAACTGAGGATCTCGGAAAGATATCCGACGCCGCCGTTGAAGTTGCGAGTATTAGTAGCACGTGCACCGTTTTTGCTGAGAGCGAAGTTATTTCAAAGCTGTCCAACAAAGTCCGCCTTCCTGATTTAGTTGCCGGTATTCATGCGTCTGTAGCAAAACGTGTAGCTGCGCTCGTATTCCGCAATGGAGTTATCCCAGATGTAACAATGAGTGGGGGAGTTGCACTGAATCATGGCGTTGTACACGCATTGGAGAATGAGTTGAAAACAGAAATTAAGGTTCATCCTCTCTGTCAGTTTGCGGGAGCGTTAGGAGCGGCGCTACTTGCCTACCGTAAATTGGTAAAACCATAGAAGTACTTTTATTTTATGAAAATCATAGCAAACTGATAATTTAGAAAGGAGCCGTAATTAACATGACTGAACCTATAAAAAAAACTAAGCGCCCATTACCGCTTTCTAGACAAATGGTCAATGATCAGACTGCAAAGGCTTACGCCGATGCATGGAAGGCTGCCGAAGAAGGTCGGCCAATCGGCTGGTCCACTGCTATTTTTGCGCAGGAAATATGTGAGGTTTTTGATATCCCTATCCTTTACCCAGAAAATAACTGCGCAACACTCTCTGCGCGACATATGGGAGATTCTTACTTGGCTCAGTCTGAAGGGGCATTGGGTTATCCAATCAATATTTGTTCTTATTCTCGGCTGAATATTGGCTATGCTTCTAAGCTCCTTGAGGCCCCTGACTCTATTCCTCACGAAGCACCTTATCTGCCGCGCCCGACCTTCCTTTTATTGACAAACAATAGTTGTACTCAGTTAGTGAAATGGTATGAGAATCTTTCCGAAATGTTTCATATACCAATTTTTTTTATTGACGCATTGTTTAATTACTATGAGGAAGAGCCCAAGCCACATAAAATTAAGTATGTACGCAGTCAGATTGAGAATTATATCTCTCAAATGGGAAAGTTCCTTGGTCGTAAATTTGACTGGGACAAGTTTTTAGAAGTCCAAAAAATCTCTCAAGAGAATTGTCGGCTATTTGATGAGATTGTTGCTCTCAATAAACGCAAACCTGCTCCGATGAGTGGTTTTGATTTGTTCAACTATATGTCATGTTTAGTCATTTGCCGCGGTAGAAAATCGACGACAGAAATTTTCCGTCAACTCAAGAAAGAAATTGAAGAGCACATTGCTAATAATACATCCACTTTCCCTGGACAAGAGGATTATCGTGTTCATTGGGAAGGAATCGCTTGTTGGCCAAATTTAGGCTTTAATTTAAAAACACTGAAGAAATATAATGTAAATGCTGTAATGAATGGATATGTCACTGCGTGGGATGTGCTATATACTCCTGGCAATCTTGATGAAATGGCTCGTGCTTACCAATGTTCATCTACCAACAGTTTTTCAACGCCAGCAATTATGCAGAAACGAGTTGACTCAATTAAGGATTATGGTTGTGATGGGATGCTCTGCCATGTGAATCGCAGCTGTAAATTGATGACATTTCATATTCATGTAGGTCGGGAGATTATTGATGCTAATGCTCATGTGCCAGTTGCTACTTTTGATGGCGACCAGTCAGATCCTCGTATCTTCAGCGAGGCGCAGTATGAAACGCGTCTTCAAGGACTCGTAGAGATCATGAAGGAGAGAAGGGAGGATACAGCGAATGACTGAGTTGCAAGATACACTCTTTGAACTTCAGGAGATTGCAAAGCATCCACGCCGTCAGCTTGAGAGATATCTTATGGAAGGGAAAAAGGTTGTTGGATGTTTCCCAATTTATGTCCCGGAAGAAATTATCCATGCAGCTGGTTTTATTCCCATGGGGATGTGGGGTGGCCAAATTACACCTACAGTAGCAGGTAAGTATAATCCGATTTTTACGTGTTCAATTATGCGGTCTTGTCTTGAATTTGGCATGAGGGGCACTTATCAAGGACTTTCCTGCGTAGCCATGCCTATCTTGTGTGACACATTTCGAGGAATGAGTTCTGGTTGGCGTGCAGGTGTCAAGGACATTCCAATCGCCACGCTGATCCAGCCTCAAAATCGTACTGACCCCGGTGCTCGTGAATTTCTTGTTGCCGAATATGAAGAATTTGCGAAGACACTCGCATCACTTACTAATTCAGCAGTTCCAAGCGAGGATGCATTACAAAAGAGTATTGAGATTTATAATGCGCATTCGAGGATTATGATGAAATTTACATGCATTGCAAATGAACATCTGGACGTAATTACTCCGGTCCTACGTCATGCTGTCATGAAGAGCGCGCTTATGATGCCAAAAGAGGAACATACTCTAAAAGTTCAGACAATTATTACTGAACTAAAAAAACAACCTCAATATCGTTGGAAGGGGAAGAAGGTTATTCTTACAGGAATCACTGCAGAACCAGATGAGTTCCTTACTATGTTCAGCGAGAACAATATTGCTGTAGTAGGAGATGATCTCGCACAAGAATCGCGACTTTATCGTACCCCTATTCCAAGCGGGAAAAACGCTATGGAACGTTTAGCGGGTCAATGGTTTGACCGTTATGGCTGTTCCGTCGTTCATGAAACTCATTTTACTCGCGGTAAAATGCTTGTTGACATGGCAAGGAAATTTAAGGCTGAGGGAATAGCAGTTTGTTTGATGCAGTTCTGTGATGTTGAAGAATATGACTATCCATTGATTGCGAAAGATGCTGAGGCCGCAAAACTGCACTGTTTATGCCTTGAAATTGATCAGAGTACACAGAATAACGAACAGTCTCGTACAAAGTTGCAGAGTTTTGCTGAAATGGAGTAATTTTATTGTTGAATAGTCAATCTAGATACAACGAAACAGAAGAATAGACTTCGTATGGTGTTCTGTAGTCCAGACAATTTTAAGGTTTTTGAAGGAGGGAATTGGTATGCAGTCGAGTACTCTAGCAATCATTATCATTGTCTTGACAATTATCTCATTTGTTTTAGAGAAAATTCCTCTTGCTATGACAGCGATGCTCTCTGCGCTAGTGATGGGGCTCTTTATTCCCGAAATGCCTCTTTCTGCCATTTATGCAGGTTTTTCTAGCACAACCGTAATGATGGTTGCCGGCATGATGATTGTGGGCGATTCTCTCTTCCAGACAGGCATGGCAAATAAAATTGGTAATGCGCTGATTCGGAGCCCCATCGCGAAAAACGAACGACTTTTTGTTGTCTCTGTTGTGGCACTGTGCACGCTTCTTTCTGCTTTTTTGAGTAATTCAGGCACTATTGCGATGATGATGCCTTTGATTGGCGCTGCTGCGCTGCGTTCTCAGCGCGTTATTCGCAATAAGATGGTGGTCATGGCAGCAGGCATAGGGTGTGCCATTGGTGGAGGGGCAACTCTTGTTGGATCAACATCTCAATTGACTGCTAACGGGATTTTACAGAAAACTGCTGGTTATGAAGAAGGTATTCAACTATTTGATATGACTAAAGGTATGGCACCACTATGTCTTATCATGCTTCTTTATTTCGCAACGGTTGGTTACAGTATCATGAAAAAAGTTTTCAAGCCAGAACTCGGCGACGACTCTTTTAATGTGGCTGCCCAGTCAAGCTCTAGCCTTAATGAGGTTCCGGCATGGAAGGGATATCTGTCATTGGGGACATTAATTCTTTGTGTTGTAGGTTTCGTTCTTACTGGATATCAACCCTTTAAGAGTTGGTTTAATGTTGGCGTTATTGGTTTAGTAGGGGGGACGATTTTAATTACGAGTGGTTGTATGCCTCTTAAGCCGACCCTTCGTGATCTTGATTGGAATACGCTTGTAATTTTAGCTGCAGCTCAGGGCTTTGCTAAAGGGCTCGATGTTTCTGGTGGTGGTAAAGTCATTGCGACATTTGTTTTGGAGCTTTTTGGCGGTCCTAAAGCTTCTTTCGTTGCATTAATGATTGCTGGATTATTGGTTATTACTGTCCTAACCCAGTTCATGTCTAATACTGCTCTGGCGGCTATGATGACGCCCATTTACATAGCAATTGCACTGCAGATGGGCATCAGTCCCGTCCCTTTTGTTATTATGGTTGCATGTGCAACTAATATTGCATGTTCAACTCCAGTTGGTACACCCTGTGTAACACAGACTTTGCCGGCAGGTTATAGTTATATGGATTATGTCAAAGTAGGCGGTCCTTTATTTATTATCCTAGTAATCGCAGCATGCTTCATTTTCCCTGTTGTTTATCCGATGACACCTCTTCATTAGCTTGAATTGAGCCTTGCCTAAGTGACGAACTTGACGTTTCGTTCTTTGCCTTCGTTCTCATTGCAACCAGTGCCATTTTATTGAAATAGTACAAACTGAGATGTTTTTTAACCAGGCCCTAATCATGTCTCGAGACGATTTTTGTTCTGTTAAGAATGGTAGGATGTGAAATACAATGATTCGGACAGTGCTTAATGAGATTCTTGGAACCGAATTCCCAATTATGCAAGGTGGCATGTCACATGTTTCTGATGGTAGATTTGCCGCGGCCGTGAGTGAAGCCGGTGCATTGGGCATAATTGCTACTGCTGCATGTGACGGTGATTATACTCGTAAGCAAATTAGAATCGCCCGATCGGAAACAAAAAAGGCATTTGGAGTAAACGTGATGTTGGCCAATCCCGCCACACCGGAAATTATGCGGACTGTTCTTGATGAGGGAGTTCCCATTGTTACCACAGGGGCAGGTTCTCCTGCCCCTTATGTAAAAGATTTACTCAAAAACGGCACAAAAGTTATTCCTGTCATTCCCCATTTAAGAGCAGCTTATAAAATGGAAGGTTTAGGAGTATCGGCAGTTGTTGCTGAAGGTACTGAATCTGGTGGGCATGTTGGAGATGTAAATACAATAACATTGCTTCCACTGGTGACATCTTCTGTTTCAATTCCAGTGATTGCTGGTGGCGGCTTTGTGGATGGGCGTGGTCTAGTTGCCGCACTTGCATTTGGAGCTTGCGGCGTACAGATGGGAACAGCTTTTCTTGTGACGAAGGAATGTCCTATTTCACAGTCGTATAAAGATGTTCTTCTTGAAGCAGATGAGCGCGCTACTGTCGTTACGGGGCAAGGAACGAAAGATCCTGTGCGTGGAGTGCGCAATGCGTTGACAGATCGTTACTTTGTATTACGCCAGGCGGGGATGTCAAATGAAGAGCTGTCCAAAATCATGGCAGGATCTTTGACTCGTGCTGTGTCTGGCGACATGAAAAATGGGAGCATTCAAACAGGGACTTCCTGTGCCTTACTTCATGAAATTAAGCCGCTGCGCCGTATGTTAGAGGATATTATGTTTGAAACTGAGAGTGTTTTAAAACAACTTCGTACCTACGATTGAGCCATAAGGTTTAAAACTACTTGGCGTCTATTGGATAATAATGTTATTTGTGTAATAGAAACGGAGAAATTCTTTGAATAAGAGCTCAGAGAAGGATAATTTATGTCCTTTCTGCCAGAATAATGTTTGGCTACGTGGGGGAGCTGTTGTACGAATTGGTATGAAGTGCAGATCCGAAAGGAGTGAACTAGTCATACCGAGTTTTGTTGAGATTGTCACAGCTCTTTTTTCTGTGTGCAATAATTGTGCTCGTAACATGTAGTCGCATTCTGCAATGACGCGGGGAGTGATATTTGCGACCTTGCATAATGTGTCGGCAAAACGACGAGATGAATAATTTTTAGGCAAAAGAATGAATGGTTCACTGGCAGCTTCCTCCAGTGCTATTTCCTTACGTTCTGACCAAGGATGTCCTTTACTTAATACTAAGACGGGAGCATCATTAGGAATTAGAACACAACATTCCCATTCTTGAGAAGAGAGGTCTTGTAGAGCGGTAAGGACAAAATCGAATTTTGACATAAATACTTTATTATTAATTTGATCAAGGTATATATTTTCCCGAGAGACTGAGCATTGTGGATAGTTTTTCATAAAGGCTTGAATGCCTTCAAGCCACAGTGTCTGCGCGGTAATTCCGAGACGAAATATGTTTTGCTCATTTCGTACATTAGCCTGTAGTTTTCGAACGCCGATTTCCAGTGTTTCTAAGGCATAATTTACATATTTTAGAAAAAGTCTACCATTGGGATTTAGACGAATATTACGACCAATATGTTCGAATAACGGTGTTCCAAGTTCTTGTTCTAATTTAGAAATTGAGATGCTCAGGGAAGGGGGAGTTATATTAAGATATTTTGCCGTCTTCGTTAAATGTTCTTGTTGAGCAAGTTCACGAAAATATTTCAATTGAGAGAGTTCCATATTTAGCTCCTTCATGAAATGAAATCATTATATTATGAACGATGGTAGTATCTACTTTAATACGTACGAAGTAGAAAAATGAATGGGCTGGTATTTCTAAGATAAGCTCTGGGCATATTGGCATTCGCATCAATTTAGACTGATTTCTTCCCCTCATACTTTTGGGATAACTCTGGACATCTTTTTAATTCAATACAAAGCAAATTGCGCAAACTGTGAAGCGGTGAGATAATTCGGAACTCCCACAGAGCGCCTAGTAAGCTAAATACTTTCTATCAAGAATCAATCTCAGAGACCCCCTCTAGCATCTTTTCCTGTAGTCTATTTTATACTCTTTCTGAAAATTCGAACACTGTAAATTTACTACTTGTTCAGATTTCGTTGAATCTATTTTTGTGGGGTGAATATTGTGAGAGAAGTCGTTGTCGTATCAGCTGTCCGTACTCCGATTGGTTCTATTGGTGGCACATTAAAAGATGTACAACCTGAGGACTTGCTTGCAGTCTCACTACAGGGTGCTATTGACAAAGCAGGGATCAAAAAGAAAGACATCAGTGAGGTCATCTGTGGTCATGCGAAGCAGTCCACAGATCAGCCTAATATTGCACGCTTGACGAGTCTGATGATCGAGATCCCCGTCGAGACCCCTGCTTATACGGTGCATCGTCAATGTGCGTCCGGCATGCAGGCGATTCTTTCTGGCGTACAGCAGATTCAGGTTGGCGCATCTGATATTATTTTATGCGGTGGGGTGGAGAGCATGAGCACAGCCCCGTTCTATGTTCGCAATGTCCGCTTTGGCTGTGGTAATGGGACGCAGCAATTTTGCGATCCCAATATCGAAAGTCAGCCTCACAGTCAGCCTAGAGATATTTATGGTACCTTTAACATGATCCAAACGGCTGACAATATCGCAGTGAAGGATCATATTACGCGTGAAGAGTGCGATGCTTTTGCTCTGCAAAGCCAACGCCGGGCGATTAGCGCAATTGACGCAGGACGATTTAAGGATGAAATTGTTCCGGTTACTATTCCGCAGCGTAAAAAGGCTCCCGTTGTCTTTGACACCGACGAATTTCCTAAGCGCAATACAAATGAAGAAAAAATGGCTAAGTTGAAACCGATTTTTGAAGGCGGAGTTACAACCGCTGGTAACGCTTCCGGTCGTAATGATGGATCAGCAGCGCTTGTGATCATGGCTAAAGAAAAAGCTGAGGAACTGGGACTCAAGCCTATCGCTCGCATTATTGCCGGTACGGCTGGCGGTGTAGATCCTCGTGTTATGGGTCTTGGCCCTGTAGCAGCGACACATAATCTATTTAATAAATTCCTTAAGCCGATGGGTATCCAAATGGATGAAATTGGTTTGTGGGAGCTCAATGAGGCTTTTGCTGCACAATCTCTGGGGTGTCTGCGTGAGCTAGGGCTTGAGAAGAGGCAGGATGTTATCAATGTTAACGGTGGTGCAATTGCTCTGGGACATCCGCTTGGTTGCTCTGGCGCCCGTATCTCCACAACACTTATTCATGAAATGATAAAAAGAGACGTTCGTTACGGTATTGCTACTTTATGTATTGCCGGTGGGCTGGGCATGGCCATGGCATTTGAAAAGATTTAGGCATATCTATACTTTATGAAGAAGGTGCTTTTTATGAAAATTTCGGATGTGAAAAAAGTATGCGTTGTAGGCGCTGGCAGAATGGGACGACAAATAGCGCTTAATGCTGCTATTCATGGTTTTGATACTTATCTTACCGATTCATTCCCTGCAGTATTGGAACAGGTCGATTCTTGGTCAAAAGAGTATCTTGATGGTCGCGTTGTGAAGGGGAAACTATCTTCTGAGCAGGTATCGGACAGGTTGAAGAGATTCCACCTTGCAAAAAACCTGGAAGATGCCTCCGATAATGCTCAGGTTGTTATTGAAGCCATCCTTGAAGATCGTGATGTTAAAACTGAGTTTTATAAGAACCTCAATAAGGTTGCTCCCAAGGACTGTATCATTGCCTCCAACTCAAGCTATATGGTTTCATCAATTTTTAAGGATTTGATTGACAATTCTTCGCGTCTTGCCAATATGCATTACTTCAATCCAGCTCTTGCTATGAAGTTGGTTGAAGTTGTCCGTGGTGCGCATACTTCGAAAGAAACAGCAGATTTCCTTTATGATTTTGCCATTGCAAATGGAAAGACCCCTATCCGCGTCAATAAAGAAATTCGCGGTTTTGTTGTCAACCGCATTCTTACGGCGATTCGTGACGAAGCGTATTTTCTTGTGGAAAACGGCATCTGCACTCCTGAAGATTGCGACATCGGAGTCAAAGGTGGACTGAATCATCCGATGGGGCCGTTTGAGTTGCTTGATTTGACGGGTATCGATCTTAATTATTTTTCTATGGAAGACCGCATCAAGGCCGGCGAACCTAAACCACATGGTTATGAAATTGCTAAGGCAAAGTATGAAGCTCATGAATGGGGGCGTAAGACAGGTAAAGGATTTTACGTATATGATAAAAAATAATTTTTGCTGTAAGCAATGCTAAGCATTGCAGACCGATTTAATACTGATTCTTGACAGAAAGTATTAAGGAATCGTTGATTAAAGAGCGCCAACGTCGGTAGCAGGATTCAGCTGACTTATACTGTTTGATTATCCGTAATACTGGCTAACAACGAAACTCTGCTTTCACCCTGTCCAGAGGTACATCTGATATTCACATCGGCGAATAAGACGTTAAATCTGTTCTTGCCCTTGGTCAGCCCGTGATAAATGACTTTTCTGTAATTGAAGCAGCGCTTCAACAGCTGAAAACATCTTCTACCTTGTAGCATATCAAACATTTTCTACGATTAATTCCTCAACCCAATTCATGTTCTAAGTATTCCAATCTTGTTCTTTAGCTAGAGGGGCTGCTACTTTTGATGCGGTACTCAATGTAGGCTAGATGGCCGTCTTGCGTGTCTCTGTTGCATGCAACATTGAAAATGGGCAACTTGGGGATTCTAAAGAGGTTCTTTAAAGTTTGCCATTCTCTGAACTCATGCTAGCTAAGGTGTTTACCTTATGATGAGAAGGGAATAAGTTTTTAAAGATGTTCATAATGTATTGCATCGGCGCAAGCTGTTTGCAGAACAGGAGGGGAAAATGCCAGTCTTTGACAGAGTAGCATTTGTAGGAAGTGGATTGATCGGTGCCGGTTTAGCAGCAACTTGTGTAGCACATGATGTTCGAACAGTGCTTTACACGAGAAGAGACGTTGAGGGTGTTCAGAAACGAATGGATGATACGCTTAATTTCTTTACGGAAAACGGACTCATGGCGCAGGAACAACGCCGTTTGGCGGACAAAATGTACCGAATCACAACATCTGTGAAAGATGCTGTTCAGGATATGCCATTTGTTCAAGAGTCAGGTCCGGAGAAAATCGAACTGAAAAGAAACCTGATTCATGAAATTGAAGAACATGTGAATCCAGAGACAATCATTGCTAGCTCGACTTCCTATCACACTTGTGCGGAGCTGCAGGAAGGCGTGCTATATCCCGAGCGAATTATCTGTGCACATCCGTGGCATCCGTCTTACCTGCTCCCGCTGATTGAACTGATGTGCAGTGATGTGACCTCTGTTCAAACGAAAAACAGCGTTCGGACATTTTATGAAGGTTTGGGACGCAAAGTTGTTGTTTTGCGTAAGGATGTTTCTGGTTATATTGGCAATACTATTAGTCTCGCTGTAAGAGAAATTGCTCAAAATCTGGTTGCTGACGGTGTGTGCAGTGCAGAGGATGTTGACATGACACTAATGAATGGGCCCGGTGCACGTATGGCAATTACGGGACAGCTACTAACGATGAACCTTGGGACAGTCGGAGGCCTACGCAATCATGGAAAGAAGTTTGGAAGAGATGAAAACCCGCATCTTGAAGAAATCTGCCAAAGTATTGACGAAGAAATGGCCGCTCGTCCCATAGAAAAAGGAAGGGATTGGGAGAGCATCTCGAAGTATCGTGACAGGACACTTCTGAAACTGATGGCACTAACGCTGAAGTGAATTTCAGACCGATCTCCGTATTTAGATACAAATATTATTTTCTGGTTTAGAAACAGAGATCATATAATTCTATTTTCCTGCCCGAGAGACCCGCCTTATTATTCAGACTGAAAACGGCTGTCTCGGCGTCGGCCCCGAACCCGAGCAGAAAGATTACCGCTTCATCGGCGCCGGCGGACGGTTCATCACGCCGCTGCCCGGCATGGGCGGCGCGATGGATCTCGTCGTCGGCGCCAAACGCGTTATCGTCGCCACCACCCACTGCGATAAA